>Ga0310810_10001145_pt1 | contig 27283 bp, 19 predicted proteins | sample NCmetagenome_FD_207641 | JGI IMG/M metagenome (GOLD analysis project Ga0310810, IMG submission 207641) | Soil microbial communities from experimental microcosm in Duke University, North Carolina, United States - NC | ecosystem: Engineered > Artificial ecosystem > Soil microcosm > Unclassified ...
GGCGCGCGCAAGCTCTGTCGCGGTAACGCCATAACGCGCCACGCGCTGCATCTCGGTGACCAGCGCGTCGAGCCCGCTCAGGACGCCGGTGTTTGCCGTGAGCGCAATCATCTGCGCTTCATCCTTGGTTCGCGGCGCCGGGAACAATACACGCTGCGCGCCTGCGCGCAGGAACGGCGGCTTCTCGCGCTGGGTGAGCTCATCGAGCCGCGAGTCGAGGATGTCGCCGAACAGCTGGTCCATCATGATCTGGCGATAGCCGCCGACGGTATCCTGAGGCCGCGCCGGACGAAGATTGCTGATCGACACCGACGTGGCCGTCGTCTCCTTGTCCGCAATGATCGTGTAGCGTGTCGCGGGCTTTTCCGGGACATCGAAGTTCGGTCGCTGCCGCGCCGGCGTGGGATTGGTCAGCGACGAGAAGCTCGACTTGATCATGCCGACGACGGCGTCGCGGTTGATGTCGCCGACGACGATGACGGCCATCAGGTTGGGGCGGTACCAGTCGCGATAGAAGCGCACGAGCTGTTCGCGCTGCGCCTTCCGGAGAATGTCGGGATCACCGATCGGCGAGCGATTCGCGTACTGCGAGCCTTCGAGCTGGACCTGCCGGATCTTGTCGCGCGTCCGTTCGCCGGCGCCGAGGTGCTGGCGCCACTCGGAGAGGACGATTCCGCGCTGTCGCTCAATCCCACTCGGCTCGAAACTGGCGGCGCTCGCCCAGTCTTTGAGGACGAGCATCGCGCGTTCGAGCGCGCGCGGCGAATCGCTCGGCACGCGCAGCATGTACTGCGTGTCGTCGTAGCTGGTTTGCGCGTTCGCGTCGGCGCCGATGCCAAGACCCAGGGAGGCGAGGAAGTCGTTGATGCCGTTCCCCGGGAAATTGGTCGTGCCCTCGAACAGCATGTGCTCGACGAAATGCGCGAGCCCGAGCTGGTCGGGGTCTTCGAGCACGGATCCCGCTTTGACGACCAGACGCAGCTCCACGCGGCGCGCGGGCTTGGCGTTCGGGCGTACGTAAAATTTCAGACCGTTCGGCAGGGTCCCGAGGGACGCCTCGGGATCGACGGGCATCAGCTGCGTCAGCGAAAACGACGCAACCGCCGCTGCTGACGCATCGCGTCCGTCAGCCGGGGCTTGCGCCGGCGCCGCGGCCGCCTGCGCCGCCGCAGCGGACAAGTCGGTGGCGAAGGAAACGAGCGCGGTGGCCGTCAGAACCGCTGCCAGCGCGCTCGCACGCACGAGACGTATACACGCCATTCGCATCAACTCCCAACTCCCAATTCCCAACGACCAACCACCGCCGATTCCCATACTGGTTGGGTTTCGGGAGTTGGGCGTTGAGAGTTCACTATCCAATCCTACAGGACAGTGAGTTAACCTGCCTGCGTGGACAGTTTTCGGAACGCGGCCGATTCCCTGGCTGCCAGCGAACGCCGGCTCGGTGTGCAAAGTGATGCACTGACTGAGCTAACCGGCCGGTACACGAATCCAGGCGAGCAGTTCGCCGACCGGTTGCGCAGCATCCTCGAGATCGCGGCACGCGCGATCGACGTCGAACGGCTGAGCATGTGGGAATTCGACGCCGAGCACTCGCAGATTCGCTGCATCGGGCTCCATCTCCGCAACGGCAATCGATATGAGTCGGGGGCTGTGCTCCCGCGCAGCGTCGCACCTGCCTACTTCGATGCCATCGAGCGCGAGCGCGTCGTTGCGGCGAACGATGCTCAGGCGGATCCGCGCACCAATGAATTCCGCGACCCGTATCTCGTCCCCAACAATATCGGCGCGATGCTCGACGTGCCGCTGCAGGGCGACAACCATCGCCTCGGCGTCCTGTGCGCAGAGCATGTCGGTGGCACTCGCACGTGGACGGTTGACGAACAGAACTTCGCGATCTCGGTCGGCAATCTGATCGTCATCGCCCTCGCCGAGGAGCAACGACGAACAGCGCTGCAGCGGCTCGCCGACAGCGACGCCCGCGCGCACATGATCGTGGACACCGCACACGATGCCTACATCGGCATCGACTCGACCGGCTGCATCGTCACGTGGAATGCGCAGGCTGAAGCCACGTTTGGTTGGGGACGCGACGACGTCGTCGGCAAGCATCTGACGGAGACGATCATTCCGCCGGCTTACCGCGACGGTCACAACAACGGCATGCATCGGTTTCACGAGACCGGCGACGCTCCGGTCGTGAACCAGCGCCTCGAGCTCACGGCGTTGCATCGATCGGGACGCGAGTTCCCTATCGAACTCACCGTGACGTCGCCGATGAAGAGGGAGAACGGGTACTTCTTCGGCGCATTTCTCAGGGACATCTCCGGCCGGCTCGAACGCGACGCCGAACTCCGCCGTGCCAAGGAGTCGGCGGAAGCGGCCACCCGCGCCAAGAGCGAGTTCCTGACCAACATGAGTCACGAGTTGAGGACGCCGCTCAACGGCGTACTCGGCTACGCACAGCTCCTGCAGCGAGATCGCGGGATCACCGTGACGCAGCGCGAGGCGCTGGAGGCGATTGCCAAGTGCGGGACGCAGCTCCTGGATTTGATCAACGACGTCCTCGATCTCTCGAAGATTGAAGCCGGTCGCTTCGACATCGAGGAAACGTCCACCGATCTCGCGAAGCTTGCGACCGATCTGCGTTCGGTCCTCGGCGAGGCGGCGAACCGGAAGGGCCTGATGCTGACGACGAGCATCAGCCCGGATGTGCCGCGCACCGTGGTGCTCGATGGACTGCGGGTGCGACAGGTGCTGCTCAATCTGCTCGGCAACGCAATCAAGTTCACCGAGGCCGGCATTGTGCGGCTGGCGATCGGCGTCGCCGCCGAACGTCTGGTGTTCGAGGTCACCGACACCGGACCGGGGATTGAGCCCGAATCGATCACCAAGATCTTTGCGGCGTTCGCGCAGACTAAGACGGGTGCGGCCGCCGGCGGGACGGGTCTCGGGCTGGCCATTTGCGATCGACTGATCTCGCTGATGGGTGGCGAGCTCAAGGTCGAGAGCGGGCTCGGCGAAGGGAGCCGCTTCTGGTTCACGCTGCCGCTCGTCGAGAGTCGGGTGGCGCCGCGCAAGGAACTGGACGAACTCGAATCCACGCTGCCGTCATTCGACGCGCAGCTCGCGCCCGATCAATCGGTGATGGCATTAGTGGTGGACGACAACATCGCGAACCGGCACATCATGTCGAGCCTGCTCGAGAGCGCCGGCGTCCGCGTGGTGACCGCGGGGGGCGGCCTCGACGCCGTCGAGCGCGCGCACACCGATCGTCCGCAGATCATTTTCATGGATCTCAAGATGAAAGACGTCGATGGCTTCGAGGCGACGCGACGGCTCGCCAGCGATCCGCTGACGTCATCCATCCCGGTTGTCGCGGTCACGGCGAGCGCACTCGGCAACAGCCGGCAGCGCGCGCGTGACGCCGGCTGCGTTGATTACTTGTCAAAGCCGGTGCGCGCCGAGTTGCTCTACGGCATGTTGCAGACGCACGCCGGCGCGCGCTTCGTCAGCGATCGTCAATCGCCGCCCCCGAAGAGCGATGATCTGGCCGTGCTCGACCGGCGCTCCGAGATCGGCGGACAACTGCACGCTGCCATCGCGCTCGGCGACGTCGGCGCCATTCAGCAGATGGCCAGTACGCTCATGGAGGGCAGCCGCGCCGAAGCTGCCCTTGGCGAGCGCATCCACCGCCTTGTCACCACCTTCGACTTCGACGGCCTCAACGCGCTCGTCGACTCGCTGGAGACGTGACCGTGGCGGCTCCGCAGATTCTGCTCGTCGACGACAACCCGACGAACCTTCAAATCCTCTATCAAACGCTGGAGGGCCAGGGCTATCGGCTGCTGGCCGCACGCAGCGGCAAAGATGCGATTGCCATTGCCGAACGCGCCGCACCGGATCTCATCCTGCTCGACGTGATGATGCCCGACCCGGATGGCTTCGAGACGTGCGCACGCCTGAAAGCCGATGCGCGCACACGCGACTGCGCGATCATTTTTCTCTCGGCACTGAATGACGCGCGCGACAGGGCGCATGGGCTGGATCTGGGCGCCGTCGACTTCGTGAACAAGCCGTTCCAGGCGGAAGAGATCCTCGCGCGTGTGAAGACCCATCTCACGATCCGCGAGCTGCAGCAGCAACTTCAGCAACGTAACGCCGCGCTCGAGCACGAGTTGACCGTTGCGCAGGAACTGCTCCGCGAGGCACGCGACCGCACCGACGGCGTGCTGCTCGGGGAGAGCGCGGCTGCCGTGCGGCTGCGACACGCCGTCCGTGAAGCCGCTGCCTCCGACGAGACCTGGCTGATCAACGGACCGCCAGGCAGCGATCACGAAGCCGTGGCCCGCGCGATCCATCATCAATCGAAGCGCACCACGCGGGCGATCATCGTCGTCAACTGTCTGGCGCTGACGTCCGATTCGACGGCGGCACGCGCCGGCACACACATCGATCTCTTTGACAAGCTGCACCTCGCGACTGGCGGGACGCTGTATATCGAAGGCATCGAGCATCTGCCCCCCGACGCGCAGATGTCGCTGGTCGAACGGCTCCGTGTGATCAACGGCGCGCAGGATCGCGCGGCGAGAACGGCGGTGATTCCATCGGACGTGGACGTGCGCATGCTGGTGTCCACCACCCACGACGTGGACGAAGCCGTTGCCGGTGGCCGCATCATTCCGGAGCTTCGCCGCGTGCTGTCACACACGCTGGACCTCGCTCCACTCCGCGCGCGGCTCGACGACGTCGCAGTGCTCGCGCCCTATATCCTCCGTCGTCAGGCCGAGCAGGCCGGGCGTACCGCGCCGATCCTCTCCGAGGAATCGCTCAAGCGTCTGCAGAACTACCGTTGGCCAGGCAATCTGCGCGAGCTGCGCAACGTGCTGGGGTTTGCGTTGTCCACGAGCCAGGGCGGGGTGCTCGAGATCGGCGAGCAGCTGCTCGACAACAACTTGCGCGTCGGTAGCTACAGCTTGCTCGAGCGTCTCGGCTCAGGAGGCATGGGCGACGTGTGGCTCGCGCGCCATCACCTGCTGGCGCGTCCGGCGGCTGTGAAGATCATTCGCGAGGCAGCGCTCGGCGGCGGCGAGGACGGTCACATCAGACGTCAGCGTTTCGCTCGCGAGGCACAAGCCACGTCAGAGCTGCAATCCCCGCACACCGTGCAGCTCTATGACTTTGGCGTCACCGACGCGGGCGGGTTCTATTACGTGATGGAGCGGCTGCGAGGCATGGACCTGAAGCGCCTCGTCGAGCGTCACGGTCCACAGTCGCCTGAGCGCGTGGTGTTCTTACTCAGGCAAGTGTGCGTGTCGCTCTCGGAAGCACACGCACTCGGCCTCGTGCATCGCGACATCAAGCCAGCCAATCTGTTCGCCTGTCGTCTGGGATCCGAGTACGACTTCGTCAAGGTCGTGGACTTCGGTGTCGTGTCGCGCCACGCGAGTGAACGGGCGCAGATCACCACTGCAGGCATGATTCTCGGCACGCCAGCGTTTCTCGCGCCGGAGCTGGTGTCCAATCAGATGTTCGACGGGCGCGCCGACGTCTACGCGCTCGGCTGCGTCGCATTCTGGCTGCTCACCGGTCGTCCGCCCTTTGAAGCCGCCGATGCGATGTCGATCCTGATGCATCACGCGCAGACCGCGCCATCGGCCCCTTCGACGATGTCGGAAGAGCCGATCCCACCGCAGCTCGATGCACTCGTGCTCGAGTGCCTCGAAAAAGATCCAGCGCGCCGCCCGAGCGCCGACGCACTGTGGGAGCGGCTCGATCGCATTCCGCTCACACGTGAGTGGAATCAGCAGCACGCGCGCATATGGTGGGAGATGCACGAGCCCGAGCTCGTCACCTCGTCTTGAGAGCCGTGGGACGGACCTTCTCGACGAGCGCCTTCAGAAACGCTTCCGACTGAAGCATCGCCACCATGTGACCGCCGTCGAACAGGACGATCTCCTTGGCCGGCGCTTTCAGCGCCTCAAAGTACCGCAGCGCTGCAGGCGTCGATACCTGCCAGTCGTCGCGACCCTGAAAGAGGAACGCCGGCACCTTCAGTTCAGGAACGTCGCGCCGCATGTTCACGTGCAGCTCTTCGTCGAAGAGATCGGCACGGCTCTTCGCGAATCCGCTCGTAACGCTGAACACCCGATGCACCGGATAGCCTGGTGACAACAGAAGTCCCACGTACACGAGCAGCGGATTGTCGCTGACCTCTTCCGTCCTGCCCCATTCACGCACGACATCCATGCGATGAACGTCGGCGACAGGCAGCGCGGCAACGGCGTCGAGTGCCCGTGCCGCGCTCTCGTTCGAATCGCGTCGCGCTCTCGCCGACGCCGCTGCGAACAGATCGCGACCATCGTCTTCGAGGCTGGTGAATTGACCGGTTCCGACGTATGCGGCGAAGAGATCGGGGCGACGCTGAACCATCCGCATTGCCAACACCGATCCCCACGAATGGCCGACGACGATGATCGGAACATCAGGTAGACGCGAGCGCACGTACTCGACAGCCTGAATTCCGTCGGTGACCATCGTGTCTATCGTCAGGCGCTGCGGCGCGTTCACCGCGTATGTGAGACCGGCGCCACGCTGGTGCCAGTGCACGACAGTGAACTGATGCTCCCAGGGAAAAAAGCTGGAATAGCTCGCGGAGATCACCGGCGCCCCTGGGCCACCGTGCACCCACAGCAGCACCGGGTTCGCACGGTTCCAGCCGCGCAGCTCGATCCATTGCCGCTGGCCGCCGATGGAGACGTAGCCCGACTCCTGGATCGCAGCGGGCCCCTCGATGCGCATGCCATTCGCGATCAACAGTCTCAGACCGGCGATGAGCACGACGCTCACGGCCATGAGGACTGCGGATGCCATCAGCATCCAACGGACGACGCGACGCAGAAACCCGTATCCGGCCATCGGCAGTCACTACGACTGGCACATCGGGACGGTTCAGTCTCCGTCCCCGGGCGCAGGCACTTCGCGAACGCCCGCCGGCCACTGGTCCCATATCGATTGCCGCCCCGCGCTGATGATGTTTCGATGGACGCCCTCGAGACATGCGCGCCCGTCTGTGGCTCGTCTTCGTGTCGGTGGTTCTCGTCGCGCCCGCGATCGAAGGCGCGCCTCCCGAGCCGGCTGTCGACACGAATCGCCTGGACATCGCGGCCAACATGCGCGTTGCCGTGCACGTCTACACGCAGGACACCGAGCTCACTGCGGAGGACGAACAGCTCGCGCTCAAGGTGGCGCGGGACGTATTTGCCACGGCATCGATCGATGTGGCGTGGACGATGTGCGAACCAGGCACGTGCTTGAAGCCATCCGCAGAAGCGTTGAAGGTGCGGATCGTGCTGTCACCCGATCGCAATGAGGTGAACTCAGGGATCCTCGGACATGCGCTGATCGACTCGCGGGCGCACTCCGGCGTACTGGCCACGATTTTCCTCGATCGCACGCAGCGGCTGGCCAACGACCTCGGCATCGATCACCGCGTGCTGCTCGGACGCGCCATCGCACATGAGTTGGGACATCTGCTGCTCGGCACATCGACGCACGGCGTCGGCCTCATGCGCGAGGTGTGGTCGTACGATGAACTGCTCGGGGAACGACGTGGCGACTGGGAGTTCAACCCGCTCGACGCGTCGGCCATCCGAAACCGGCTGGCACGCCGCGGCACGGGCCGGATACGCGGCGCGTCCTAGACCGCCGGCGTCAGATTCAGCTTCTTCAGCAGGGCCGGCCACCCTGGTGATGTCCGTATCCGGGGTTCAAACGGTCGAACGAAAATCGTGACCAGACTCGCGATGCGCTGGTCGGCCGCTGTGCTCGCCCACTCGACCGCACGCTCCATATCGCCTCGCGCCAAAAAGTGGTAGGCCATCCCGAACGGTCCGACGGAGGCGTTGCCACGCAACGCGTTCAGCATCGGCTCGGCTTCAGACGCGCGATCCGTGTTGGCGAGAGCCGCAGCCATCAATCCGTTGGCTCCTGGCGCCCACGGCGCACTAGCGACGCTCCTTTCCGCACAGTGGAACGACTCATCGTGCCGGCCGTGCAAAGCGTGAAGCAAGCCTTGCAGCATCCATCCGATCCAGAACTGCGGATCGAGTTCGAGCGCCCTACGCAACGCGACGATCGCCTCGTCCTCCCGTCCAAGGGCGGCCAACACTAACGCCAGGGTGAAGTGCCACATCTGGCACAGCGGATCGTCTTCGATGATCTGGGCCACCAGCTGCCTGGCTTCCTCAGGACGTCCGATCGAGAACACGTAGAAGTACGCCTTCCATTGCCGCATGTGCGCCGACAACGGCTCGCGAGCCGTCGCTACCTGGATGCGACGTTCGAGTTCTTGCCAGTCGTAATCGAGGACACTGGCAACGATGCCGAGCATGGCGTGGGCTTCCGGGAGATCCGGATCGATCGTGAGCGCACGCATCGCCAGATCGCGCGCTTTCGGCATCGCGTCGAGAGACACTTCAGCGCAAACCGCCGCGAGGGCGAGATGATAGTCGGCGAGGCCGACGTACGGCAGCGCGAAACCCGGGTCGAGTGTGAGCGCCTGCTCGAGGCACTCGCGGCTGCGGCGAGAGTCCTCAGGCGTGAAACGCCACTGGTAATACCGGTATCTGAGATACGCCTCGTAGGCCGGCATACTCGGCATCCGGCGCTCAGGCGCGGGTGCCAGCTTCAACTTCAATGCGCCGGCGATCGCTGCCGCGATCTCGTCCTGCACCGCGAAGATGTCGGCGAGCTCGCGGTCGTAGCGCTGCGACCAGAGATGCGTGCCATCATGCGCGAGAATCAACTGCGCCGTCACTCGAATCCGTGATCCGGCGCGACGCACGCTGCCTTCGAGAACGTTGGTGACACCAAGCGTTTCGGCAATCTTCCGAATGTCTTCGTTCTTGCCCTTGAACGCGAACGCCGACGTGCGTGCGATCACTTTCAAGCCGGGCACCTGCACGAGCGCGTTGATGATCTCTTCTGCGAGACCATCGCTGAAGAACTCATCGTCTGGGCTCTGACTCATGTTCGCGAACGGGAGCACCGCAATCGATGGGATCGTCTGCACGGCACCCGCCGGTGTTGATCGCAGTTGCTCGAGCGCCGCTTTCACTTCGGCGATCGTCTGGAATCGCTTCTCCGGCTGCTTCGCCAGACACCGCATGACGATGGACGAAGCCGGAGAGTCGAGCGGACGCGGGTCTTCCCGCACGACGGCATTGAGCGTGTCGAGCAGGGACTCGCGCTCGAAGACACGCTTACCGGTCAGCAGTTCGTAGAGCACCGCGCCGAAACTGAAGACATCCGAGCGCGCGTCAATGGCTTTGCCCTGCGCCTGCTCGGGTGACATGTACGACGCCGTGCCCAACACCGTGCCCGCCATCGTCCGGGTCGCATCGTCGGTGGCTTCGGCCAGGATCTTGGCGAGGCCGAAGTCGAGCAGCTTGGCGCCGCTCGCCGTCATCATGATGTTGGCTGGCTTGAGGTCGCGATGCAGAATGCCGCGGGCGTGCGCGGCGTCGAGGGCGTCGGCCACCTGCGTGGCGACGCGAACGACGTCGGTGAACGGAAGCGGACCATGGAGGGGCTGTCCGTCGATGTATTCCATGACGAGATAGCCAGGGCCGACGTCGTAGAGCACACAGATGTGCGGATGATTCAATGCCGCGACGGCACGAGCCTCCTGCCGGAACCGATCGTCGTGGGCGCTGTCGAGTGTCTTGATGGCGACCGTGCGGCCGAGGCGAGTATCGATCGCCTTGTAGACCTCACCCATGCCACCGGCGCCAATCGCTGCAACGATCTCGTACGGACCAAGCCTGTGACCTGGGGAAAGGGCCATCGGTGAACGGCAATCTTACCTCTTCGATCCACAATGACGCGCCATGGCGCCTGCCGCGGATGTCGTCGTGGTGTTCGAAACCCACGCGACCAGCCTTGACAATGACGCGGGGTTTGCCTCGGGTTGGTTCGACGTTGCCTTGTCAGTCACCGGGGAAGCACAGGCACGTGAACTCGGGGAGCGCCGGCGCGACGATGATCTTGCGGCGGTGTTCTGCTCGGACCTGATCCGCGCGTTTCGTACCGCCGAGATCGCGTTCGGCGATCGTCCTCTTCCGATTGTCCGCGACGCTCGCCTTCGCGAATGCGACTACGGATCGCTCACACGGCACCCTGTTTCGGAGATTGAGGCACGTCGGGCCGTTCATGTCGGGGCACCGTTCCCTGACGGTGAGAGCTACGAGCAGGTCACGACGCGAGTATCGGCCTGGCTGGCTGAGGCGAGGACGACATTCGCAGGCCGGACGGTGCTCGTGATCGGCCATCGTGCGACGTTCTACGCGCTGGAACACCTCCTCAGACACATTCCCCTCCGCGACGCGGTGAGTTCGAGATGGCAGTGGCAGCCGGGGTGGACGTATTCTTGACCCCGTCTTCTTGCAGGAGGTTGGCATGCGGGTCGGCACTGCGGCTTCAGTCATCGCGCTCGTCGTCGGGTTGGCATCGGACGCTTTCGCGCATCACAGCTTCGCGCCGCACTTCGACTCGAGCAAGCCGGTGAGCATCGCCGGCACCATCACGAAGTTCGAGGCGCAGAATCCGCATAGCTACGTGCACATCAACGCGGTCGATGAAAACGGCCGGACGCACGAGTACGTCTGCGAGTCGCACGGCGTCACGCAACTGACGCGGAACGGCGTTACGCCACAGATCCTGAAGGTCGGCACGAAGATCCGAGTGACCGGTTCGCTGTCGCGGCACAGCCCCTACATGTGCTTCTTCGACAGCGTCGAGCTCGCCGACGGGCGGAAGCTCTCCGTGAACGGTCCGACCGGACCGCGGACTGCTGCGGCATTGCCGCCGCGCAAGGACATCTTCGGCACCTGGCTGCTCGCGCCGATTCCCAATCGCAGCACCAGCGGTCCGCAGCCGATGATCCAGCTCCTTACGCCGGCTGGCGAGAAAGCCGTCGCTGCGTACGATCCGTTCAAGGACGACCCGACGTTCCGTTGCGATCCTGTCGCCATCCGCCGCGTGTGGGGCGCACCGGGCACACCGCTCGAGATCGTGCGCGACGGCAACGACGTCGTGCTGCGTCATGAGTGGATGGACGTGAAGCGCGTCATCCACATGAACATGAAGGAGCATCCGAAGAACGGACCGCGCGGATCGCTCGGCCATTCGATTGGGCACTGGGAAGGTGACACGCTGGTCATCGAGACCGGCAACTACTCGGCGGGAGTCTTGAATCAGTACGTTGAGCAGCCGGGCCAGCCGACGAAGGGACTGCTCCACTCCGCCGCGCTGACGTCAGTCGAGCGTCTGCATCTCGACGCGGCGCGTCAGCGGCTGGTCGTCGAAGTCGATCTCAGCGATCCGGACTTCTTCAAGCAGGCGTTCCCGCGCTCGACCAACGAGTACGCGCCGTCGGCACTCAAGATCGAGCCGTTCAAGTGCTCGCCTGAAGGGGTGACAGGCACCATTCGGAAAGCCTCGTAAAGGGCGTCCCCGGCACAGCTGCGGTCATCTGAAACCGGGCTCAAAAGGCGCGGGCGCCGGAGCATAATACTTCCGCCATGACGCCTGCCCGCCATCTGCTACTCGTTGGATTTGCGCTTCTCCTGGCCCCTTCGCTAGACGCCCAGGTTGCTCGCGTGGTTTCGGATGCCTCCGGCAATGCCGCCATCTCTGATGGCTCGACGCCGCTGCATCAGGCGGTCCGTGCCAATGACCTCAAGACTGTCGATGCGCTGATCAAACGCGGCGCGGACGTGAAGGCCGTGACGCGGTACGGCGTGACGCCGATTCAGGTCGCTGCGCTGAACGGCAACGCCGTGATCCTGCGAAGGCTGCTCGACGCCGGCGCAGACGTGAACACGGCGACGCCCGGCGGCGAGACCGCACTCATGACTGCGGCACGCACGGGCAGGGCCGACGCCGTAACACTGCTTCTCGATCGCGGTGCCAACGTCAACGCGAAGGATGCCGTGCGCTCGCAGACAGCCTTGATGTGGGCCGTCACCGAAAACCACCCCGACATCGTCAAGCTGCTGGTCGCGCGCGGCGCGGACGTCAAGGCTCAGACCACGATCAACACGCCGAAGGGCGAATACGTACCAGCGAGAGCCGGCGGCGCATCGGGCAACGGCATCATTCGTCAGCGTGCGCTGCCGACGAAAGATGGCGGCATGTCGCCGCTGCTCTTTGCGGTTCGCGATGGCAACGTCGCGATGACGAGGCTGCTGCTCGAGCTCGGCGCCGACATCAATCAGACGACCGGGAACCACACGTCGCCGCTGCTCATCGCGCTCTTGAATGGCCAGGTCACGCTGGCGACAGAGCTGCTCGAGAAAGGCGCGGACCCAAACATCACCGACGACTACAAGCGCGGCGCCCTGTTCGCGGCGATCGAGCTGCGCAACTTCAACCACGACAAGTACCCGTTCCTCTATGACGAGGGACGCGATCCGCTCGATTTGATCAAGGCGATGCTCGCGAAAGGCGCAAATACCAATCAGCGCAGCGAGACGACGCCGGTGCACGGGCTGATGCAGTTCGACGGCTCGTGGGCGAACTTTGACGGCCAAACGCCGTTCATCCGTGCGGCGCTTTCAGGCGACATCGAGGTGATGCGGCTGTTGTTGCAGCACGGCGCAGATCCGAACATCGCAACGAAAGAAGGATCGACGGCGTTGATGGCGGCGTCGGGCATCAACTGGATTCCGGCGCAGACCTTCACGCGCCCGGAAGCCGACTACGTTGAAGCTGTGAAGCTGTGCCTCGAAAAGGGCGCGCCGGTGAATGCGACCAACTCATTGCAACTGGCGGCGATCCACGGCGCGGCGAATCGTGGCTGGACGTCGATCATCCAACTCCTCGCCGACGCCGGTGCGAAGCTCGATGTGGCTGATGTCGGCGGCCGCACACCGCTGGTGTTTGCCAACGGCACGTTCCTCGCGATTCGACCGCCGGTGGCCAAGCCTGAAGCGATCGAGCTCTTGAAGAAGCTGGGCGCGAAATGAATCGGATCCTGCTGGCGAGTCTCGTCGCGTTCGTACTGGCGGCTTGGGCATCCGTCGCCGGTCAGCAGAAAGATGTCGTGTCCGGCGTCAGCGGGACAGATGTCGTGTCCGGCGTTAGCCGGACCTATTGCGAAACCTGCCACAACGATCGCCTGAAGACCGGCGGTCTCTCGCTGCAAGGCCTGTCGATCGACGGCAACGCCGAGACGTGGGAGAAAGTCATTCGCAAGGTGCGCGCCGGCATGATGCCACCAGCCGGCGCCAAACGTCCCGAGCAAGCCGCACTCGATGCCTTTGCCGGATCGATCGAGACCACGATCGATCGCGCCGCCGCAGCGACTCCGACTCCCGGACGTGCGCCGCTGCACCGCATGAACCGCGTCGAGTACGAGAACGCCATTCGCGATCTCCTCTCCCTCGAAGTGGATTCCTCGACGCTCTTGCCCGCAGACGACTCGAGTCACGGGTTCGACAACATCGCCGACGTCCTCGGCGTGTCGCCGTCGCTGCTCGAGCGCTACGTCGCCGCGGCCGCGAAGATTAGCCGGCTCGCGGTCGGCGAGCGCGACGCGGCTCCGCTGCAGGTCACCTACTCGGTGAAAGGCGATCTCAGTCAGAACCAGACGCTCGAAGGCATGCCGCTCGGCACGCGCGGCGGCACCACCATCACCCACAACTTCCCGGTCGACGGCGAGTACTCGATCAGGTTGGCGCTGCTGAAACTGAGTTTCGGTCAGGTGTTCGGTGAGGGCGCCGAGGGTGAAGAGCTCGAGGTGACACTGAACGGCCAGCGCGTGAAGCTGTTCAAGCTCGATGAAGTGCCGATGTTCTTCATGCGTGAGTCGAAGGGATCGCATCCGGCCAAGCCGCAGCCGACTGAACCCAACGAGGAGCGGGTGAAGATGACGCCCGACATCCGTCTCGAGTTCAAGCTGAAGGTCAAGGCGGGACCACAGACGCTCGGCGTCGTGTTCCTCAACAAGGCCAACGCGATCAACGAGGACCTCGTTCGTCGGCCCGTGTCGAGCACATACGACGTGTTCATCGGGATGCAGTACGGCTACACGACTGCGCCTCACCTCTCGCGCGTTATCATTACCGGGCCGTACAACGCGACCGGCGTCGGAGACACGCCGAGTCGTCGTCGCGTGTTCACGTGTCGTGCGGCGTCGCAGGCCGATGAGGCACCCTGCGCGAAACAGATCATTTCATCGCTCGTGCGGCGCGCCTATCGCCGTGCGCCGACTGACGCCGACATCGATCCGCTGATCGCGTTCTATCAGGACGAGCGCAACAAGACCGGCAACTTCGAAGCCGGCATCGAGATGGCGCTGCGCCGGATCCTCGCCGATCCGGAATTCATCTTCCGCTTCGAGCCGCCGCCCGCCGGCGTTGCGCCGAAGACGGCGTATCGCATCAGCGATACCGAGCTGGCATCGCGATTGTCGTTCTTCCTGTGGTCATCGATTCCCGATGAGGAGTTGCTGAAGCTGGCCATCGACGGCAAGCTGCATCAACCCGCGATTCTCGAGCGGCAGACGCGGCGCATGCTGGCCGATCCGAAGTCGCGGTCGCTCGTCACCAACTTCGCGAATCAGTGGCTGTTCCTCAGGGAACTCAAGAACGCGAATCCCGACGTCACCATCTTCCCCGACTTCGACGACAACTTGCGCCAGGCGTTCCAGCGCGAAACCGAGATGCTGTTCGACAGCGTGGTTCGCGAGGACCGCTCGGTGATCGACCTGCTCGACTCGGACTACACGTTCGTCAACGAGCGTCTCGCACGGCACTACGGCATCCCCAATATCTACGGCCCCGATTTCCGTCGTGTGCCGGTGCCGAATGACGCACGGCGCGGGCTGCTCGGACACGGCAGCTTGCAACTCGTCACGTCGAATCCCAATCGCACGTCGCCGGTCATGCGCGGCAAGTGGATCCTGGAGAACCTGCTCGGCACCGCGGCGCCGACACCGCCGCCGGATGTGCCGCCGCTCGAAGAAAAACCGACGGCGACCGCGAAGTCCGTCCGCGAGCGCATCGAACAGCATCGCGCCAGCCCGACGTGCGCCGGATGCCACAAGATCATGGACCCCATCGGTCTGGCGATGGAGAACTTCGACGCCGTCGGCCGTTGGCGCACGATCGATGAGGGCGTGACGATCGACGCATCAGGACAGCTCGTGGATGGCACGGCGATCAACGGACCATCGAGCCTGCGCAAGGCGATGCTCGATCGCCAGGATGTGTTCGTCGCCGCGATGACCGAAAAGCTGATGATGTACGGCGTCGGTCGCGAGACGAACTACTCGGACATGCCGACGGTGCGAGCCGTGATGCGCGATGCCGCGAAGAACCGATACCGCTTCTCGGATCTGATCCTCGGCGTGGTGAAAAGCGCGCCGTTTCAGATGAAGGTGAAGAGCTAATGTTCATCACAAAGAAGTTTCTTCCACGTCGCACTTTCCTCCGAGGCATGGGCGTCACGCTCGCGCTGCCGCTGCTCGACTCGATGATTCCGGCGAGCACACCGCTGGTGAGAACGGCGGCGCTGCCGAAGAGTCGCTTCTGCGGCATCTACATCCCGCATGGCGCGACGATGGACAAGTGGATGCCGTCGACGGAAGGCTCTGGCTTCGCCTTCACCGAGACGCTGAAGCCGCTCGAGAAGCTCCGCGACCGCTTGGTTGTCGTCAGCAACCTCGCGCACCCGCTGGCCGGCGGCAAGGGCTCTGATGCCGGTGCCGATCACGCGCGCTCGGCAGCCGTGTTCCTCAGCGGCGCGCATCCCGAGAAGGGCACGGTTCACGGCGGCAAGACCGTCGATCAGGTGCTCGCCGAGAAAATCGGGCAGGACACGCCGTTGCCGTCGATCGAGGTGTGCCTCGAGGAAGTGGCGCTCAACTGCGGCGCCGGCTACGGCTGCTCGTACTACAACACCATCTCCTGGAAGAACGACACGTTGCCGCTGCCGATGGAAAACAGTCCGCAGGTCGTCTTCGAGCGCCTGTTCGGCGACGGCACCAACGCGGCGCAGCGGCTGTCGCGCAAGCAGCAGGACAAGAGCATTCTCGACTCGGTGACCGACAAGGTCGCGCGGCTGCAGGGCGGGCTCGATGCTGGCGACAAAGCGCGACTCGGCGAGTATCTCGACAACGTCCGCGAGATCGAGCGTCGCATCCAGAAGGCCACCGCGCAATCAGCCAACAACCCGGACGTGCCCGAAGCGCCGGTCGGCGTGCCCGAGGCGTTCGAGGATCACATCAAGTTGATGTACGACCTGCAGGTGCTGGCCTATCAGGCAGAGATCACCCGCATCTCGACGATGATGTACGCGCGCGATACGAGCGGCGCGGTGTATCCCGGCAGCGGCGTGCGCGACGGCTTCCATACGGCCTCGCACCACTCCAACGCCCGCGCGCGCATGGACACCTTTGCGCAGATCAATCGCTATCACGTGCAGATGCTGGGCTACTTCCTCGAGAAGTTGAAGGCCACTGCCGACGGAGATGGCAACCTGCTCGATCACTCGGTCGTGCTCTACGGCAGCAGCATGAGCAACGGCAATCAGCACGATCACGATCCGCTGCCGATCCTCGTCGCCGGCGGCGCATCAGGTCAGCTCAAGGGCGATCGCCATCTCGCGTTCCCGGCGCACACGCCGATGTCGAACTTGATGTTGTCGCTGCTCGACAAGCTGGGCGTGCATCAGGACAGCTTCGGCGACAGCACCGGCAAACTCGAGATCTGAAACGTCCGGCTGAAGCCTGACACTAGACCTGCAAGTCCGGCTAAAGCCGGACACTACATCCGCGAGTCCGCCTACAGGCGGACACCACGTACGGCGAAGGAGTTCCACATGACACGTGTGCTTGGTCTTGCAGCTCTCGTCCTGAGCCTGGCGGCGCCTGCCGCCGCCGATCTCACGCTCAAGCAGACGATGAATGGGAAGGGAATGGGCGTGAATGGTGCGTCCAGCGGAACGGCCTACATCAAGGGCAACAAGATGCGCTCCGAGATGCAGGTTGGCGACCGCACGCAGATCGCGATCTTCGATCTCGACGCACAGAAGATGTACAGCTTCGACTCGAAGAAAAAGGAAGCCGACGTGTGGGATATGGCGGCCTTTTCAGCGGAGCTCGCGAAGACGGTCGACACGTCGGCGATGAAGGCATCGCTCAAACCGAACGGTCAGACGAAGCAGATCAACGGACAGACCGCAACTGGCTACGACCTCGAGATCTCGATGCCGTCAGCGATCGGCGGCAACCCGGACATGGTGATGACGGTGACCATGACCGGCACGACGTGGATTGTGAAGAACGCGCCGGGCACTGCCGACTACATCAACTTCTACAAGGCCGCGGCTGAAAAAGGGTGGATCTTCAGCGATCCACGTGCGGCCAAGAGCTCGCCAGGACAGGCACGCGCGACCGTCGAGATGTACAAGCAGTTCGCTGACGCCGGCGGCATCGCCTACGAGACCGACATGCAGATGAAGGTCAGCTCGACCGGAGGCGGCGCCGCCAACCCGCTCGGCGGCCTGCTCGCGCGCATGGGCAACATGTCCATGGCGACGACGATTCAGAGTGTCGAGACCGGCGCGCTTGGGGATGATCTGTTCGCTCCGCCGGCAGGCTACAAACTCAATCAGAAGAAATAGTCGAGTACAACAAACTGCGGCGCGCGACGGAGTATGCTGGCTGCGGTGTCATGAGAGCCCGCATCCGAGTGACGCTGTCCGTCGCGTGCGTCGCGGTGGTGATCGTTGCCGCCGCAGCTGTGGTCCACGCGCAACTCTGGCGCGGCGGCTACGGCTTCTACGGCGTCCCCAAGCATCCGACCTCCTCCACCTTCGTCGGTGGATTCAATCATTGCCGCCTGATGTTCATGAGCGATCATCGGGAGAAGCGTGGCTGGAGCACCGACTACCCTGGCGCCGACATCAACTTCAGCGTTCGCCTCGGCGAGCTGACGCGCACGCGCATCACGAAAGACAAGACCGGCGACCCCGACTACATCACGGTCTCCGCCCTCGAGCCCGCGCTCTTCATGTGCCCCTACATCCTCGTTGAAGACGGCGGCTCGGCCCGCTTCTCGGACGAGGAAGTGATGAAGCTGCGCGAGTATCTGGAGAAGGGCGGCTTCCTGTTCGTCTCGGACTACTGGGGCACACGCGCCGGCGAACAGTGGGATGAAGAGATCGGACGCGTGCTGCCACCCGAGGAGTATCCGATCCGTGAGCTGCCGATGACGCACCCCATCTGGCAGATGATGTACAACGTCAAGGAAGTGCGTCAGATGGCGTCGATCCAGTACTGGCGCAGGAGCGGCGGCGGCATCTCCGAGCGCGGAGACGATAGTGCGGTCGTCGAGGTCAAAGCCATCGCCGACCGCCACGGACGCTTGATGGTAGTGATGGTCCACAACAGCGACATCCCCGATGGCTGGGAGCGCGAAGCGGAAGACCCGCAGTACTTCTACAAGTTCTCGCCTGATGCGTACGCCGTCGGCATCAATGTCGTGCTGTACGCGTTGACACACTAACGATTGTTGAATTTCCGATCTTTGATTGGCGATTCGTTGTTGATTGTCGATTTTTGATTTTCGATTGCGGGCCGCTCAATCAGCAATCGCCATTCGTCAATCACCAACCAATCAACGATCGCCAATCAACAATCAACCATGCTCTATTTGCGCGGTCAGCGGCGAACCGCTGCTGTGTCGAGTGACGCGAGTGTGGTGTGCACGCGCGTCTGCCGGTCGGCGATGACGCGGATCGCCGAGGACCACGGTATGTGGCCGTCCGCTTCAACGCGGACAACGTGGGACCCGGCACGAAGATCGCGAACAGCGAGTGGAGTGACTCCGGCCGCCTGTCGATCGATGAACACACGCGCGCCTTGCGGCATCGAGTCAATCCGCAACGAACCCACGAACAATTCTTTCTGCGTTTCCGTCGCTGTGGGCCTCTTCTTGACCTCTGGCGAGACAACCGGCTCGTTCACCACAACTCGCATCGCGCGATCCGCGATAGGCGAGGTCTCTGGCGCGGCAGGCGCCACCGGCATCGGCGCAGGCGGAATTGCCACCGGCTCGGGCCGAGGAGTAAACGGTTCGGCCCGTGGCTGCTCAGACGACGTCAGCCACGAGACCGAGACCAGAATTACACAGACCAGCGCACCGAAGGCCGAACCCGATGCGAACGACCATAGGCCTCTTCGATTCTTCGACACGGGGGGCGCAGAGGGAGTCGTCACCACCGGACGCAGACTGGGGCGCTTGCTGGGCGTGGGGAGTGGTGTTGCAGGACTTATCGACGCCGGGCGCTCATTGGAAAACTCATCGAGCGGGTCAGTCGCCCACAGCCCGCTGCGGTCATGGTTCACCGTGCGCGAGGAATCGATTGGCTTTTCCGACACGGGACAGCAGATACAGCGCAATCCCCATTCCCGTCGTTTCCGGACGATAATCACAGGGTTTCCTGTAATCCAGCGCAGCATCTCGGACAGAAGTCGCCACGGATGAGCTTTTTCCTAAGCCTCAGAAGGTATTTGCGATGACGGTCTAAACTGGGCCGGTGCCTGCCCTCGTCATCGCTTTCATTCTTGTCGTTCGTGCTCTGCAGCAGCCGGCCTCTCCATCAGCAATTCCCTCGGAGATTCCACTGTTCCCGCTGCCCGAAACGTCACTCTTCCCTGGCGTGTCGCGACCGTTCGTGATTTACGAGCCGCGCTATCGCGAAATGATTGCCGACGCGTTGAAGGGCAACAAGATCATCGGCATGGTGCGCCTGCGTCCGGGCTTCGAGAAGGACTATGAAGGACGCCCGCCGATCTACGGCGTCGGTTGCGCGGGCACGATCGAAGAGTACGAGCAACTGCCGGATGGACGCTACGTCATCCTGCTTCGCGGTCTGACGACCTTCCGCATCGTCAGTGAAAACCAACGGAAGCCATATCGTCTTGCGCGCATCGAGACAGTGCCAGAACTGCTGAAGGACGAAGACCGCGCAACGCTGAGCACGATGCGCAACCGCATCGAGAAGGCGCTCGTCACACTCTTACCGCTGGGCGTCGATCCGCCGGATCCCTCACTCGAAGACGATGAATTCGTGAACATCGTCGCGCAGAATTTCGGGATGCCCGAGGCGACACGGCAGGAGCTCCTCGAACGAAACAGCGTCCTCGAACGGGCTCGCGCGCTCGCCGATTTGCTGGAGAAAAAGTAAAGCACGGAGCGTGGTAGCATCCTGCGGCCGCTCGCGGCAGAACGCCATACGAGCGGCTTCATTCACGAGGTCATAGACATGAGGACATTCGTTGTCGCGGCGGGGATCGCCGTGGCTGCGCTGATCACGCCACGCCTTGCTTCCGCGCAGGACGTCGCCATCACCAACGCGCGGATCATTGTCGGCTCAGGCCAGGTCATCGACTCGGGGACCATCATCGTCAAGGGCGGAAAGATCGTCTCGGTGACGTCTGGCTCAACGCCGACGCAGGGGCTGCGAACGATCGACGCCAAGGGCATGAGCGCGATGCCCGGCTTCATCGACAGCCACAAACACGTGAGCAACGGTGAGGGTGCGGCGGGGCAGGCGCGGCTGCTGCTCGAGGCCGGTTACACCACGGTCCTCGCCGGCGGCGGACAGGCCGACACGAACATCGCGCTGCGCGATCGGATCGAGAAGGGCGAGTTCATTGGTCCGCGCATCATCGCGTCCGGCCAGATCAATCTCCGGCAGACGCCGGCCGAAGCGCGTGCGGCGGTCCAAGCGCTGGCGGCAAAGGGAATCAAGCACACCGGCGAAATCGCGTTGACGCCGATACCGGGCCCAACGCAGGCCGAGATCGAAGTGCTCAAGGCCATCGTTGACGAGTCGAAAAAGGTCGGCATCCAGGTGAACGTCCACGCGGTGAGCAGTCCGGCGATGGTGGCCGCCATCGACGCCGGCGTCACTCGCCTCGTGCACATCCCGAACAAAGACTTCACGACATACGATCAAGCGGAGCGGGTGGCTCAGACGGGCTCGATCGTCGCCGGAGCGATTGCGTTCGGCGCGCCCTACATCGACAGCCTCTCCCCCGCGCCCGCCCAGGTGCAGTGGCCGAAGGACAACACCACGCGGTTCCGCGACGGCAAGCCATGGCCTGAGGCGATCTCGGGCGCGAACCGAGACGAGAAGGGCCGCGCGCTCGGCACCGAGGGTGGCTACTCTCTCGTCAACGCGCGCCGCATCTGGGATGCCGACAACACGCGGCAGCTGATCTCCTACTCAACGGATCAGAACGCCACCGACCTGGTCGTCCTCGAACACGAACTGAAGTCGTACGGCGTGATGTTCTCGATGGCCGACATTCACCGGATCATCGGACCGAACGCCGCGCGCTACGTCGGCATGGCCGATCAGATCGGGACGCTCGAGCCGGGCAAACTCGCCGACATCATCCTGATCGACGGCAACCCGATGCTGAACGTTTACGAGATGCTCGAGACCAAGGTTGTGCTGAAGGAAGGGAAAGTTGTCGTCGACAAGCGATCAACACCATCGACGAGGTGAGGACATGAAGGCAGTGCTGAGAGCGGCGTGTCTCGCTGGTGCGTTGTTGATCGCGCCGGGCGTGTCGGCAGCGCAAGACGTGGCCATTACCAACGCGCGAATCATCGTTGGCTCGGGCCAGGTGATCAACTCGGGCACCATCATCGTGAAAGGCGGGAAGATCGTTTCGGTCGCCGCCGGCGCCGCTCCAGCGCAGGGCCTGCGCGTCATCGATGCGAAGGGCATGAGCGCGATGCCCGGCTTCATCGACGGCCATAAGCACGTCAACACGTACAACGCCGAGCAGATGAAGTCGCTCATTGAGGCGGGCTACACCACGGTGCTCGCCGGTGGCGGTCCGGTGGAACAAAATCTTGCGCTTCGCGATCGCATCGAGAAGGGCGAGGTCGGGCCGCGCGTGATCCCGTCAGGCCAGATCAACCTTCGTCAGACGCCCGCCGAGGCGCGCGCGGCTGTACAGGCGCTCGCTGCCAAAGGCGTGAAGCATACAGGTGAGATCGGACTCACTCCCGAACCGGCACCACCACAGTCCGAGATCGAAGTCCTGAAGGCGATCGTGGACGAAGCGAAGAAGGTGGGCGTGCAGGTCAACGTCCACGCAGTGAGCAGTCCGGCGATGGTAGCTGCCATCGACGCCGGCGTCACCCGTCTCGTGCACCTGCCGAACAAAGACTTCTCGACGTACGAGCAGGCCGAGCGCGTGGCGCAAACGGGGTCGATCGTCGCCGGCTTGATCGCATTCGGCGCACCGAACATCGATACGTTGTCACCGGCGCCCGCTGCCGTCCAGTGGCCGAAGGACAACACGACTCGTTTCCGCGATGGCAAGCCGTGGCCTGAGGCGATTGCCGGCGCGAACCGCGATCCGAAAGGACGCGCGCTTGGCACCGAGGCTGGCTACACGATCGTCAACGCACGACGCATCTGGGATGCCGACCCGAATCACCAGACGATCTCGTACTCGACTGACCAGAACGCAACAGACCTGGTCGTCCTGGAGCACGAGCTGAAGTCGTTCAGCCTGATGTTCTCGATGGCCGATATCCACAAAATCATCGGGCCCAACGCCGCACGCTTCGTCGGCATGGCCGACCAGATAGGCACACTCGAGCCGGGCAAGTTCGCCGACATCCTCCTCATCGACGGGAACCCGACGCTGAATATCTACGAGATGCTCAAGACGAAGGTGGTCCTGAAAGAGGGCAAGGTCGTTGTAGATAAGCGGTAACACCCCGGCCACTGGTGACACCTCCTGTGTGAGACCCCATACAGGAGGGTTCACCGTGGCCGACATCGACGAAATCGCTCCAGATATCTTCCGGATCTCGATTCACGTTCCCCAGTTCGACCTGCAGTTCAACCATTTCCTCGTCCGCGACGAGGAGCCATTGCTGTTCCACACCGGAATGCGCGGGATGTTTCCGCAGGTCCGCGAGGGGATTGCAAAGCTGATCGACCCGGCATCGCTGCGGTGGATTAGCTGGAGCCACTTCGAGGTGGACGAGTGCGGCGCGCTCAACGAATGGCTCGCCATTGCGCCCGACGCTCAGGCGGCGTGTGGCGAGGTCGGCGCGATGGTCAATGTGCAGGACTTTGCCTCACGGCCTCCGCGAGCGCTCAAGCCCAACGAAATCCTGCAGACCGGACGGCATCGTTTCCAATGGGTGCCAACCCCACATCTGCCGCACGGGTGGGATGCCGGTGTGCTGTTCGACGAGAGCAATCGGGTGCTGTTCTGCTCGGACCTCTTTCATCAACTCGGCAAGCGCGAGGCGATCACCAGCGACGATGTCGTCGGCCGATGGGCAGATGCCGTGTCGACATACCAGAACCATCCGGTGCTGATGGACTACGTGCCATTTACACCGCAGACCCGTCGTCATTTGGAGAAGCTTGCAGCGCTGAAACCGCAGGTGCTGGCGGCCATGCACGGGTCAACGTTCGTAGGCGATGGAGGCCAGGCACTTCGCGACGCAGGCGTCGCACTGGAGCGACTGCTCGGTGCGCCGCTGGCGACACGTTGACATTCGCCAGCGATCGCTGGCGGTCATTGGCCGCCGTCAGCGATGACCGGTTGACCATGGTGCGGGCGGCTGCTACCGTCGCCTGCATGCCGGGTCCCGACACCGCGCCGTTCGTCGATCGCCCCGATGGCGACCTGGCGAGAGAGGTCGCCTCGGCGCCGGCGGGCCAGGCGGCTGCGGCTGAAGGCGAGTTGTATCGACGGTTCGCGCGACGGGTTCGGTTGTTCGGCGTGAAGCATCTTCGCGACGACATGGCGGCTGACGATTTGGCCCAGCAGGTGATGCTCATCGCCATCGAACGGCTCAGAGCGGGAGAGATTCGCAATCCCGATGAGATCGGCTCGTTCATCCTCAGCACGAGCCGTATGGTCGCCACTGGACTCAGACGCACCGAGCGACGACGGGAGCATCTGCATATGCGCATCGAGGCCGGTGAGCCGGTGGACATGCCACGCGACGAACGTCTATTCGACGCGGATCGCATCAAGCCGTGTCTCGCGTCCATGCGCGAACGGGAGCGGACGATTCTGCTGCTGACGTATTACGTCGAGCGGTCGGCCACCGAGATCGCCGCGGCCATGGGCATGACTGCGGGCGCGGTGCGCGTGGCGCGTCATCGTGCGGTCGCGGCGATGCGTGACTGTCTGGATGCACGGAGGTCGGCATGACGACGCGGCCGAGTCCATGCTTATCGATCGGCGAGCTGTCGGACTACTGGACCACCGATATCTCTCTCGACGAGATCGAGCACATCGAGGCGCACGTCTTCGAGTGCAGCGCGTGCACGCAGTTACTGGCTGACGCGGATCTCCTTCGACGCGGCATCGGCGATGTGGCGCGCACGGGCGGCTTTCAAGCCTTCGTCACCGACAGCCTGTTGAACCAGTTCGCTCGAGACGGCGTACGGGTCCGCACGTATGCGATGGACGCCGGCGGCTCTGTGCAGTGCGCGGTGTGGGACGACGATGACGTCCTGGTGACGAGGTTGCGTGCTGATTTCAGCGGTGTGACAGCAATAGACGCCGTGTTGCGGCTCGAGACCGGTGAAGAGTGGGGCCGAACGTCGGATGTGCCGGTGCCCGCAGGCAGCCACGAGCTGATCATGGCGCTTCCCGCAGAATTCGTGCGCCGCGCGCCCGAAGTGCCGATACGCCTCTCCCTTCGTTCGACATCCGCGTCACCCGGCGACGCGCCGCTCGCTGAGTACACGTTCGATCATCGCGGCGCACTTTCGCGCGGTTCGAGGTGAGCCGCCCTCCTTCACCTACGCACAGGAACCGCCTATCCGAGCGAGCTTGATGACCGTATAGCGCTGGCGAGGAGACTCGGTCGGCTTCTTCTCTGCTGCCGTCGACGAGGTGGTCAGAGGAGCCGAAGCTGCTGTCGCCTCCACAGGCCGTATGGTGACCTCTACTCGCGCACCGACGTCAGTCTGCAGTTGCTCTTGACTGAGTCCCTCCTCCGACACACTCGACTTGGGTTGCAGTACGTAGGCATCCTCATCTTTGGCATCTGCGGCTGGCGGAGTTGCGTTCGAACGCGGCGGCAGTTGACCAGTGGAAGACGCGCGCGTCAGTCGGAAGGACGAGGGCGCATCTCCTCGTTCGAGGCATCCGCTCAGTACGAAGACGTTATGCGCGGGTTCATTCTTCGAATCCGGTGTCCGTTGTGCGGCCGCGGAGGTGATCCCACACGCCAACGCCAAGCTCATCGCGAGAACGGTTCGCTTCATATCGTCACCTCGAGTGTCGATACGAATCCATAAGCCGTGCCATGAGATGCTTCACCAGTGAACGACTGGCGTCTCACGCTTGCGCTGGCGAACGCGTTCAAGGAGGGCGACCTCAGCATCGGTGGAACGCGAGACGACACGGTTCGCGCGGAGGCGCGCCGCGCCATTCTCGGCACCTCGCTTCGCACCATCCACACGAACACACTCGTTGACGACGGCGTGAGCGAGTCGTTGGCGCGTTCGATCGATCGCAACACGGCCGCTGATCTGGATGCATTGACGGTCGGCGACGTGAAAGCGCGCCTGCTGAGCGCGGACGGCCCCGCATGGGTCGCGCGTTATCGCAACGCACTCACCAGCGAGACGATCGCTGCGTGTGCCAAGGTGATGTCTGACGAGGAGCTCGCGCGCGTCTGCGCGCGCGTGTTCAATCCGCTTCCTTCGGTCCACAACGGCATCGCGATCGGCTCACCCACCCACTTCGGATCGCGCATTCAGCCCAACAGCCCCGGTGACGACGAAGAGGAAATGCTGCTGTCGATCCTCGAGGGACTGACCTACGGCTGCGGCGACGTCATCCTCGGAGTGAATCCCGCCAGCGACGACATCGACACCATCATTCGTCTGGAAGAGCAGCTTGCTCGCGTTGTCGATCGGTTGGCTCTGCCAACTCGCTTCTGCGTGCTGTCCGACATCGTGAAGCAACACCATGCGCGACAACGCACCCGCGTGGACGTTGGTTTCCAAAGCCTCGCGGGAACATCGACAGCGATCGCCGGCATGGTGGGGATGGATGTTGACGGCGTCCTCGATCTCGCTCGCGACTTTCCGGCACTGTATTTCGAGACCGGACAGGGCGCGGAAGTCACCAACGGTGCTGCCGAAGGCGTGGACATGGTGACGCTCGAGGCGCGCACCTACGGCGTGGCCAGGCACATTCAGCAGCAGACCGGCGTGTGGACGATCGTCAACGACGTCGCCGGATTCATTGGTCCGGAAGTGTTCACGACAGGCGCGCAACTCGAACGTGCCTGTCTCGAAGACTGCTTCATGGCCAAGCTTCATGGACTGACCATGGGTCTGGATGTGTGCGCGACCTTTCATATGGGCATCACGCCTCGCGAGCTCCACACGCTCACGGCCCGCATCGTCGAACGGGCACATCCGGCATACCTGATGGGGGTCGCCGGCAACGCCGATCCGATGCTCGGATACATGACCACATCGTTTCGCGAGCATCCGCGGCTCCGGGAAGAATGCGGCCGTCGCATGACGTCCGCGTTCGAGGAGAGGTCACGCGATCTGTTCGGTGACTCGATGAGACCTGGGGCCGATGCCACCGCTCGCGCCTACGCGACCTATGCCAAGGCGTGCGGTGATCATCGCAGCGCCGAATCGCTCGCCGACGAAGGACGCCAGCGGTTGCAGACACTTCGCGAGCGCGGCTTCGATCTCGGGAACGGTTTCGCAACCGGCACCGCATCCTCCTGGGAGGAGCGTCTCGCACGGATCTACTCACACGCCAGGCGCGCGTTGTATGCCACGCTCGAAGAGAGCGTCGTTGCGTCGGTGTTCCCGAGTCACGTGCGCATACGCAGTCAGGCCACCAGCCGTGATGAGTACCTCTCGCGACCCGGCTCGGGAGAGAGCCTGCGCGACGCGGACGCTGCCGCCATCGCGAGGCTGGCTGGATCACGTGTCGAACCGGTGCTTCTGGTCGTGTCAGATGGTCTGAATGCGAACGCACTGAACGAACATCTGCGCGCGCTCGTGCCGCCGCTTCGGCGCCGTCTCACTGACGGAGGATGCCGCGCGTCGGATGTCGCGGTGGTGATCGAGAACGGACGGGTTCGAGCCGGCTACCAGGTGGGCGAAATGTCGCGCGCCGAGATCGTCGTGCATCTCATCGGCGAGCGTCCGGGTACCGGGCTCAATACTCTCT
>Ga0310810_10001147_pt1 | contig 27270 bp, 28 predicted proteins | sample NCmetagenome_FD_207641 | JGI IMG/M metagenome (GOLD analysis project Ga0310810, IMG submission 207641) | Soil microbial communities from experimental microcosm in Duke University, North Carolina, United States - NC | ecosystem: Engineered > Artificial ecosystem > Soil microcosm > Unclassified ...
CCGACGCCGTCGAGGCGCGGGAGATCGCCCAGAAGCGGCAGCGGCTGGAGCGGGAGGCGCAGAACCGCCGCAGTCAGAAGGGCACCAGCCTGGAAGACTTCAGCCGCGCGCTCAAGGAGGGCGAGGTCTCGACCCTCCGGATCATCATCAAGGCCGACCAGGGCGGCCCGGCCGAGGCACTGGCCGACGCGCTGGCCCAGCTCAGCACCGGCGAGGTCCGGGTGGACGTGGTCCACCGCGGCGTTGGCGCCATCACCGAGAGCGACATCCTGCTCGGCAAGGCCTCGGGCGCGATCGTGCTCGGCTTCCACGTCCGGCCCGATTCCAACGCCCGCGCGGCGGCGGAGCGGGAGCAGGTGGACGTGCGGACCTACCGCATCATCTACGAGGCGGTGGAGGACGTGCGGAATGCGCTCGAGGGGCTGCTCAAGCCGGAGGAGCGGGAGACCGTCCTGGGCGAGGCCGAGGTGCTGCAGCTCTTCAAGGTGAGCAAGGTGGGCACCATCGCGGGCTGCTCGGTGCGGAACGGCGTCATCCAGCGGACCGCCAAGGCGCGCATCATCCGCGACGGCGTCACCGTGTACACCGGCTCGCTCTCCAGCCTCAAGCGCTTCAAGGACGACGTCCGCGAGGTGCGCGAGGGGCTCGAGTGCGGCATCGGGATCGAGAACTACAACGACCTCAAGGTCGGCGACCGGATCGAGTCGTTCCGGATGGAAGAGATCAAGCGGACGCTCGCCGCCAGCGCGAGCGCCGGCGCGGCGGGAAGCTAGCGGCTTCGACGCCCTCATGATCGTCGCCGTGCAGACCTGGGATCTGCACCTGCCCGGCTGTCAGTCGCTCAAGGACAAGCGGGGGGTGCTGAAGCCGCTCACCAACGGGCTGCGGAAGACGCTCAACGTCTCCGTGGCCGAGACCGGACATCAGGATCTCTGGCAGCGGGCGGAGATCGCCTGCGCGGTGGTCGGCACCGCCCGGCCGGTGGTGGAGCAAGTCCTCCGCGCCGCCGACCGCACGGTGGAGGAGGCGGACGGGGTGCGGATCGTGGACACGGTCACGGAGTTCCGGTGAAGGGCTCCTCCCGCCGGCCGGAGCAGGTCGCCGAGACGGTGCGCCAGGTGATCGCCGACGCGCTCACCCGGGGCGAGGTGCGCGATCCCCGGATCGGGTTCGTCACCCTCACCGGCGTCCTGGTCACCAACGATCTCTCGCACGCGCGGGTGATGGTGTCGCTGCCCGGCGCCGAGGCGGAGCGGACCCGGGCGCTGCAAGGGTTGCAGAGCGCGGCGGGGTTCCTCCGCAGTCGGGCGGCCAAGGCGCTGACCACCCGGACGGTGCCCGAGCTGCACTTCGAGCTCGACCCGGGACTGGAGCACGCCGCCCGGATCGACGAGCTGCTGCAGGCGATCCGCCGGGAGTCGCCGGACTGATCGGAGCGGTGCTGGTGGACAAGCCCGAGGGCATCACCTCGCACGATGTGGTGCAGCGGGTGCGGCGGGCGCTCCGGGTCCGGTCGGCGGGACACACCGGCACGCTGGATCCGTTCGCCACCGGGCTCCTGGTCGTCCTGCTCGGCCGGGCGACCCGGCTCGCGCGGTTCGTCGAGGCCCAGGCCAAGACGTATTACGCGGTCGCCCGTCTGGGGATCACGACGGACACCGACGACCGGACCGGCGCCGTGGTGGAGGAGCATCCGGTCGAGCGACTCGATGCGGCGGACGTGCGCCGGGTGTTGGAGGGGTTTCTCGGTCCGGGACGACAGCGGCCGCCGGCGTACTCCGCCAAGCACGTCGATGGCGAGCGCAGCTACCGGCTGGCCCGCCGGGGCGAGACGGTGGTGCCGGCGGAGGTGGCGGTGATGGTGCACGCGGTGGAGTGGGTGCGGTGGGCGCCGCCCGAGCTCGAGTTCCGGATCACGGCGAGTGCCGGCACCTACATTCGGGCCGTGGCCCGCGACCTGGGCGCCGCCCTCGGGGTCGGTGGCCACCTGCGCGCCCTGCGGCGTGAGGCCATCGGGGGGCTCCTCGTCGAAGACGCGATTCCGCTCGAGGCGATCGGGCCCGAGTCGGTGCGGAGCCCGGTGTCGGTGCTGGGTCATTTGCCGGTGGTGACCCTCGACGCCGTGGGGCGAGGCCACGCGGTGCACGGGCGCATGGTTCCGGAAGGCGCGGGCGAGCCGGGTGAGCTCGCGCGACTCATGGCGGGCGAGGAGCTGGTGGCGGTGGCCCGCCGGGACACCGAGGGTTGGCAGCCGGTGGTCGTGCTGGGGACGCCGTGATGGCGGAGCCGCTCGGTCCCGCGGCCGTCCTCCCCCGGCTCGCGGGCGGGAGCACGGTGACCGTCGGCTCGTTCGACGGGGTGCACCTCGGCCACCAGGCGGTGCTGCGGGAGATCGCGCGCCGGGCGACGGCGGCCGGACGGGCCAGCGTTCTGGTGACCTTCGAGCCGCATCCGCTCGAGGTGGTGAACCCGCGGGCCGCGCCGCCGCTGCTCACGACCGGCCCGGAGCGGCGGGAGGTGCTGGCCCAGACGCCGCTGGACTACGCCTACTTCCTCCGGTTCGACCGGCAGGTGGCGGGCCTGAGTCCGGAGGAGTTCGTCCGCGACGTCCTGCTGGCCCGGCTGGGTATGCGGGAGCTGGTCATCGGCCACGACCACGGATTCGGCCGAGGCCGGAGCGGCGACGTCGAGACTCTGCGGCGGCTGGGCGTGCAGTACGGCTTCGAGGTGGACGTGGTCCCGGCAGTCGATATCGGCGAGCAGCACGTGTCCAGCTCGCGCATCCGCCGCGCCGTGGCCGGCGGCGACCTCGCGACCGCGGCCCGAATGCTGGGCCGGCCCTACCAGGTGAGCGGGGTGGTGGGCCAGGGCGAGCGGCGGGGCCGGCTGATCGGGTTCCCGACGATCAACCTGGCCGAGGTGCCGCCGCAGAAGTTGTTGCCGCCCGACGGAGTGTACGCGGTACGGGTGGAATGGCGAGGCGGTCGGGCGGCGGGGATGATGAACCAGGGCCCCAAGCCGACCTTCGCCGACGGCAGACGGACCCTGGAGGCGCACCTGTTCGATTTCGAGGGCGACCTGTACAGCGAGTGGGTCCGCCTCGAGTGGGTGGAGCGCCTCCGCGACGTGGAGCGCTTCCCGTCGGTGGAGGCCCTGATGGAGCAGCTGCAGCGCGATCGTACCCGGGCCCGGGCCGTGCTGGCCGCCGCCCGGCCGGACCCTAGCGTCTCTCACGCCTGAGCGTCGATTCGAGCATGACTATCCGCACCCGCATCCTGATCATCGTGGCCCTGGTGGCCCTCAGCGTCTTCTACCTCGTTCCTCGCCAGATCACCATCCGGGAGCGCGATCCCGTCACCGGCGTGATGACCGACCGGACCGAGCGCAAGGTGCCGCTCAAGCTGGGACTGGACCTGCAGGGTGGGATGCACCTCGCCCTCGAGCTCGACCAGTCGAAGCAGGTCTCGGCCGATCCCAAGCGCGACCTCGACCTCGCTCTCACCGTGCTGCGGAAGCGCATCGACGAGTTCGGCGTCACCGAGCCGCTGATCCAGAAGGTGGGTGACTCCCGGATCGTGGTGGAGCTGGCGGGGATCACCGAGCCGGCCCGGGCCAAGGGCATTGTGCAGCGGAGCGCGTTCCTCGAGTTCCGCATCACCGATGAGACCAAGGCGCTGGACAAGGCGATACCGGCGATGGACCGCACCCTTCGGAGCATGGGGGTCCGCGGCCCCGACACGGCCCAGGCCAAGCCCTCGGCGGTGGAGCAGCTCCTGGGCGGCGACACCGCCAAGAAGGCCGCCACCGACAGCGTGAAGAAGACCGCGGCGGATACCGGCAAGAAGGCCGCCGCGGCCAAGACCAAGGGACGGCCCGACTCCGCGGCCAAGCAGGACACCACGCCCGCGCGTGACACGACGCCGATCATCGGCGGCGTGCTGAACGGCCTGATCCAGCCCTCCGGCGGCGCCCCCGGCGAGTACGCGGTGCCCGAGACCGCCTTCCCCCGGGTGGACAGTCTGATCAACCTCCCGCAGGTGGCCCGGCAGCTCCCCCGCGGCGTCGCCCTGCGCTGGGCCTCGCAGCCCACCAGCGTGGGCGTGGAGTCGGTGCGCTTCCTCTATGCGCTGGACGATCGGCCCATCATCACCGGCAGCAGCCTGGAAGATGCCGCGGCCCAGATCGACCCCCTCACCAACGGGCCGGTGGTCACCTTCACCCTCGATCGCGCCGGCGGACGCCGCTTCGGCGAGGAGACCGGCAAGCACGTCGGCGACTACATGGCGATCGTGCTCGACGGCCGGGTGCAGGGGCGACCGCCGGTGATCCAGAGCCGGATCGGCCGGAACGGGCAGATCACCTTGACCGGCCGGGGGCTGCAGGAGGCGCAGGATCTCGCCCTCACCCTCAAGGCCGGCGCGCTGCCCATTCCGCTCAAGATCGTCGAAGAGCGCCAGGTCGGCGCCAGTCTGGGCAGCGATTCGATCCACGACGGGATCGTCGCCGGCCTGGTCGGCACCGGGCTGGTGATTCTGATCATGATCGGATACTACCGCTTGAGCGGTGTGCTCGCGGTGATCGCGCTCGCGGTCTACCTGCTGTTCACGCTGGGCGGGTTGTCCATCGTGGAGGCGACGCTCACGCTGCCCGGGCTCGCGGGCATCGTGCTCTCGATCGGTCTCACGGTGGACAACAACGTGCTGATCTTCGAGCGAATGCGGGAAGAGCTGATCCACGGCAAGACCGTCCGGCTGGCGATGGACGAAGGGTTCCGCCATGCCATGAACGCCATCGTGGACTCCAACGTCTGCATGGTGCTGACGGCGCTGTTCCTCTTCCAGTTCGGCACCGGACCGGTGAAAGGCTTCGCCATCACGCTGATCATGGGCATCGTCGCCTCGATGATCACGTCGATCTTCGTCACCCGCACGCTGTTCCTCATCTGGCTGGCCCGCCGGCCCGCCATGACCACGCTGAGCATCTGACATGACGCGACTCTTCGCCAACGCCAACTACGACTTCATCGGGGTCCGGCGCTACGCCTACGGCGTGACCGCCGCGATTCTGCTCCCGGGCCTGCTGTTCCTGATGCTCATGGGGCTCAACTACAGCATCGAGTTCACCGGCGGCACTCTGGTGCAGATCCGGAGCCAGAAGACGGTGGACGTGGCCCAGCTGCGGAGCGGGCTGGACCAGCAGGGGATCCACGGCGCCGAGATCCAGGGCTTCGGGGCGCCCAACGAGTACGTGATCCGGGCGCGGGTGGCCAAGCCCGGCACCGACGCGAACGACACCCAGGCGACGGCGGCCGCGGTCTCGCACGCGCTCGACACGGTGCTGGGGCAGGGGACCTACAGCGTGCTCCGCACCGAGGCGGTGGGCCCCAAGGTGGGCGGCGAGCTCCGGCAGAAGGCGTTCCTCGCGATCTTCCTCTCGTTCTTCGCGGTGCTGGCCTATCTGGCCTACCGCTTCGAGTGGCGCTTCGGCCTCGCGGCGGTGATCGCGACGGCACACGACATCCTGGCCACCATCGCCTTCATCGGCGTGATGCGCCTCGAGGTGAGCCTGACGATCGTGGCCGCGGTGCTCTCGATGGTGGGCTACTCCCTGAACGACACGATCATCATCTTCGACCGGGTCCGCGAGGACCTGAAGAAGTACAAGAAGGACCCGTTCGAGAGGGTGCTCAACCGCGCCATCAACGAGACGCTGCCGCGGAGCGTCCTGACCCACGGCACCACCCTGGCCACCCTCATCGCCCTGGCGGTCTTCGGCGGCGAGGTGATCCGGCCCTTCGCCCTGGTGATGTTCTTCGGCGTCTTCACCGGCACCTTCTCGTCGATCTACATCGCCTCGCCGGTGCTGATGGCCATCGAGCAGCGCTGGCCCGGCGCACTGGCCCGGGGCCACATGGGCACCACGCCGACGCCGCCGCCTCCGTCGCCGGCCGGGCGGAAGCCGCAGCCGGTGGGGCGGTAGGGGCGGGCGGACAGGCGGACGGTCGCAGGCCTACTAGAGGGTCGGCCGCCAGGCCGTTAGTTCATCCTCCGACCGTCCGCCTGTCTGACCGTCCGCCCGTCCGCCCATGCTCATCGACACCCACTGCCACCTCGCTGCCTCCGCCTACGACGCCGATCGCGCCGAGGTGCTGGAGCGGGCGTGGGCGGCGGGGGTGGAGCGCGTGGTCGTGGTGGGCGAATCGCCCGAGGCCTCCGATCGCGCGCTCGCGCTGGCTCGGGCCGAGCCTCGGCTCGCGACCACGGCCGGCATCCATCCCCACGACGCCACCAGCTGGAGCGAGGAGACCGCGAGCTGGCTGGGCCGGCGGCTCCGGGACCCCCTGGTGGTCGCGGCGGGGGAGATGGGCCTCGACTACCATTACGATCACTCCCCGCGCGACCTCCAGCAGTCGGCCTTCGAGGCGCAGCTCGCCCTCGCCGCCGAGGCCGGCAAGCCGGTGGTGATTCACGCCCGCGAGGCCGACGACGACGTCGCCGCGATCCTCCGCGCACACGGCCGGGTGGTGGCGATTCTGCACTCGTTCAGCAGTGGACTCGGGCTCTTGCGGGCGGGGCTGGTCCTCCGCCACTATGTGTCGTTCAGCGGGATGGTCACCTTCAAGAACTGGCGCCTCGACCCGGCCATCCTGGAGACGCCGCTGGACCGGCTGCTCCTGGAGACCGACGGTCCCTACCTGGCGCCGGTGCCGCACCGGGGCAAGCGCAACGAGCCGGCCTTCGTCCGCCAGGTCGCGGAGCGGATCGCGGCGGTGCGCGGACTGCCGGTCGAGGAGCTGATCGCCGTGACGGGCCAGAACGCCGCGCGGGTCTTCGGCCTGTCATCACAACGTGCTTCGGAGTCGCCGTGACAGCCACCGCCAAATCCACCGTGCCGTCCGACATCGCCATCGCGCAGGCGGCGAAGCTGCGTCCGATCGCCGACGTCGCCGCCGAGGTCGGTCTCGGGCCCGACGACATCCTGCCGTATGGACGGTACAAGGCCAAGATCAGCCCCGAGGCCGTCGCCCGGCGCAAGCCGACCGGGCGACTGGTGCTGGTGACCGGCATCAACCCCACGCCTGCGGGCGAAGGGAAGAGCACCGTCACAGTGGGCGTGGCGCAGGCGTTCCGTCGCCTGGGCGAGAAGGTCGTGGTCGCCATCCGGGAGCCCAGCCTCGGGCCGGTGTTCGGGGTCAAGGGCGGCGCCGCCGGAGGCGGGTACGCCCAGATCGTCCCGATGGAGGAGATCAACCTTCATTTCACCGGCGACTTCCACGCCATCACCTCGGCGCACAATCTCCTGTCGGCGATGCTGGACAACCATCTCCATCAGGGAAACGCGCTGGGCCTCGATCCGCGTCGGATCACCTGGCCCCGCACCATGGACATGAACGATCGGGCGCTGCGCTCGATCGTCATCAGTCTGGGGGGCATCAACGCCGGTCCGGTGCGGGAAGACCGGTTTGTGATCGTGCCCGGCAGCGAGATCATGGCGATCCTCGCGCTGGCCACCGACCTGCAGGACCTCGAGGCCCGGATCAGCCGGATCATCGTGGGCTTCACCCGCGACCGGAAGCCCGTCACGGCGGGCGAGCTCAAGGCCGCCGGCGCCATGACACTGCTGCTCAAGGATGCGATCCTGCCCAACCTGGTGCAGACGCTCGAGGGCGGGCCCGCCATCGTGCACTGCGGGCCGTTCGGCAACATCGCCCACGGCTGCAACTCCATCGCCGCGACCCGGCTCGCGCTGGGCCTGGGCGACCTGGTCCTCACCGAGGCCGGCTTCGGCGCCGATCTCGGGGCGGAGAAGTTCTTCGACATCAAGTGCCGCTTCGGCAAGCTCAACCCCGAGGCGGCCATCGTGGTCGCCACCATCCGGGCGCTCAAGATGCACGGCGGCGTGAAGAAGGATGCGCTGGGCAAGGAGGATGTCGAGGCACTCAAGAAGGGGATGGTCAACCTCGAGGCCCACGTCCGGAACGTGCAGAAGTTCGGCGTGCCGGTGGTCGTGGCGCTCAACCGGTTCACCTCCGATACCGACGCGGAGATCGCCGCCGTGCTCGACGCTTGCAAGGGCTGGGGCGCTCGCGCGGCCCTGAGTGACGTGTGGGCCAAGGGTGGCGAGGGCGGCGAGGCGGTGGCCAGGGAGGTGCTCGCGGTGCTGGACGAGAAGAAGGCGGCCTTCAAGCCTCTTTACGACGCGGCGCTGCCGATCAAGGCGAAGATCGAGGCCATTGCGAAGGAGGTCTACGGCGCCGCCGGGGTGGACTACGCGGCCGCCGCGGAGAAGAACATCGCCCAGCTGGAGGCCATCGGACTGGGCCAGACACCGGTCTGCATGGCCAAGACCCAGTACTCGTTTTCCGACGACCCCACCAAGCTGGGACGCCCGACCGGCTTCCGGCTCACCATCCGGGACGTCTACCCGTCGGCGGGCGCCGGATTCGTGGTGGCGCTGGCCGGTGATATCATGACCATGCCGGGGCTCAGCAAGACCCCGTCCGCCGAAGCCATCAAGGTGCACCCCGACGGAACCATCGAGGGCCTGTTCTGATGCCGATCGAGACCGTGGCGACCAGCGGGGCTCCCCGCGCCATCGGCCCCTACAGCCAGGCGCTGCGCGCCGGCGGCTTCCTCTTCACCGCAGGGCAGGTCGGCTTCGACCCTGCCTCCGGCACGCTGGTGGACGGCGGCATCGGCGAGCAGACCCGCCAGGTGCTGCAGAACATCCGTGCCATCCTCGAAGCCGGCGGCAGCGGCCTGGCGCAGGTGGTGAAGACCACCGTATTCCTCGTGGATATGGCCGATTTTGCCGCGATGAACGAGGTCTACGCCGAAGCCTTCGGTACGCACCGCCCGGCTCGCTCGACCGTGGCGGTCGCCGCGTTGCCGCGCGGGGCTCGGGTGGAGATCGAGGCGGTGGCCGCCGTCTGATGGGAGCGGATCGGGCCTGGTGGTCTGGCCGGTCTTCAAAACCGCGATGGAGACGCCTTCGGCGGCTCCGGTGGGTTCGATTCCCACACGCTCCCGCCAGCTTCCTGCTCGGCGCCGCGCTCGCCGTCGTCACGGCGCGCTCGGTCGTCGCGCAGGACTCCGCGGCTGTGGCACCACCGCCACCAGCCGCCAATGCCGCACCCGACACCATCGCCGCCAGCCACATCAGCCCCATGGGCGCCTTCTGGCGCTCCTTTATCCTCCCCGGCTGGGGTCAGGCCAAGCTCAACCGCAGGCTCACCGGCGGTATATTTCTCGCGTGGGAAGGCGTCACCTTGGGTATGAGTCTCAAGACCCGTCAGGAGCTGGAGTACCTCCGGCGCACCAACTCCGGCCGCGCGGAGGACAAGCGGCGGCAGCATGAGGACTGGCTGGTGCTGCTGGCCTTCAATCACGTCTTCGCCGGCCTCGAGGCCTATGTCTCGGCCCACCTGGCGGACTTCCCCGGCGACCTCGAGCTGCAGGCCACGCCGAGCGGGGTGGGCGGCTCGATGAGCATCCCCATCAGGATCCCATGAATCGCGCGCCCATCGGCATCTTCGATTCCGGGCTGGGCGGCCTCACGGTGGCGCGGGCCATCTATCAATGCCTGCCTGGCGAGTCCACGGTCTATTTCGGCGATACCGCCCGAGTTCCCTACGGACCCAAGTCACCCGAGACGGTGCGCCGATACAGCCGGGAAATCTTGCAGTGGCTCCTGGAGCAGGGGGTGAAGGCCGTCGTGATCGCCTGCAACACCAGCACCGCCCACGCGCTCGACGTGCTGCGGGAGGAGTCGCCGGTGCCGGTGATCGGGGTGATCGAGCCCGGCGCCGCGGCGGCCGCGGCGGTCGGCGGGGAGTCTCCGATCGGCGTGATCGGGACTGCCGGCACGATCGCCAGCAACGCCTACGCGCGAGCCATCCACCGCCTCCGGCCCGAGGCCCGGGTGGAGCAGCGAGCCTGCCCTCTGTTCGTGCCGCTGGTGGAGGAGGGCTGGTTCGATCACCCCGCGGCCGAGCTGGTCGCCCGCGAGTACCTGGGGCCGCTGCACGCCGCTGGCGTGGGCACCCTGGTTCTGGGCTGCACCCACTATCCGCTGCTCAAGCCGCTGCTGCAGCGGGTGCTGGGAGAAGAGGTGCGCCTGATCGACAGCGGAGAGGAGACCGCGACCGCCGTGGCCCTGGCGCTTCGTACCGACGGACTCGCGGCGCCCGCCAACGCGGTGGCGACCCACCGATTCGCGGTGAGCGACGACGAGCCGCGCTTCCGTCAGATCGGCGCGCGCTTCATCGGCGATCGGCTGGGACGGGCGGAAGTGGTGCCGCTGGGCTGAAGCGGCGGAGCTCGGCGCCGCTCGCGTCGGCGACGGCATACTGAAAGCCCTCGAACCAGGCGCCGGGATTCAGGTAGCGGGCACCGCTGGGGGTGGTGGCGCAGGCGGCCCGGTGGGTATGCCCCATCACCAGCAGTCCCACCTCGGGCTCCCGGTCGAGCAGGGCCTCGGCCCAGGCCTGCTGGCGGCGGGCGGCCTCGGTGAGACGCCGCTCGTCCGGCGTGTGGTCTCCCAGATGCGGGCTCAGCCGATCCACCAATCGCAGGCCGAGCTCCGGGTGCAGGCTCCGGTAGACCGCGGCGGTGATCGGATGGTTGATGAGCCGGTGAAGCATCTGGGCACGCCAGCGCGGCTCGGTCAGCCCGTCACCGTGAATCGCCGCGACGGTGGTTCCCCCCAGCTGGAAGGTGAGCCGGTGGGGATGGAATCGGAGACCCAGGTCGCGCTCCCAGAAGTCTCCGCCCCAGCGATCGTGGTTGCCTCCCACCATCAGGACCGGGATCCGCTGCGCGGTCCGCTCGAGTGCGGCAGCGACGTGGAACCCTCGGCGGGGAATCACCCGTGAGTAGCTGTACCAGAAGTCGAAGAGGTCACCGTTGATGAGCAGACAATCGCCCAGCGTGGGGACCGTCTCGAGGAAGGCCAGCAGCGCGGCCTCGACGGCGGGCGGCGTGACGCCGAGGTGGGCGTCGGATACGACGATGAGGGTAGGGCCCGTCACGGCGGCAAAGATGGGCCGCCCGAGCGGTGATCGCAACCGATGACGCCGAGCCCCGCTCCCTCCGACGTCTCCGAGATCGTGGTCCGGGTGAACTACTCCGAGACCGACCAGATGGGCGTCGTCTATCACGCTCGATACCTGGTCTGGCTCGATGTGGCCCGCACCGAGCACCTCCGGCAGTGCGGCATGAGCTATCGCGAGCTCGAGGCGGCCGGCCTGCGCCTCGCCGTGTCGGAGGTGGGAGTGCGCTATCGCCAGAGCGCGCGCTTCGACGACCAGCTGCGGATTCGCTGCTGGGTCCGCGACCTCGCGTCCCGCCGGGTCGAGTTCGGGTACGCGGTCGAGCACGCGGATGACGGACGGCTGCTCGTCACCGCGGCGACCGCCCTGCTGGCCCTCGACGCCGCGATGCGGCCGACCCGCTTGCCCGACGGAGTGCGCCAGGTGCTCCGCCCGATTCCCGATCCTGTGCCGCTCCAGCTCCCCGGCCGCTCGAGGACGCCCTCCGGTGTCGATGCCTAGCCTCCGCGCCCTGCACCCCTTCGCCGCCGCCGTGATCGCACTCCTGTCCGGCGCCGGCGGACTCGCGGCCCAGCAGTCCGCGATTGTGGAGCAGCTGGCGCCGCTCCTGGCCGCCGAAGACGCCCGCGACTTCAAGCCCGAGCTGTACCGCAAGGCGCTCGTCTCCACCGACTCTGTAGTGCGGCGGGAGGCGGCCATCGGTGCCGGCCGAATCGGGGATCCGGCCGCGGTGCCTCTGCTGGTGCCGATCCTCCTCGATCCCGATTCCACGGTTCGGGTCGCGGCGGCATTCGGCCTCGGCCTCCTGGGCGACGAGGCGGGAGCTCAGCCGCTGATGGAGCGGCTCACCGGAACCCCGGCGCTCGACGGCCAGACGGCGGAGGAGGCGATCACCGCGCTGGCCAAGATCGGCGGCCCCCGGGTCGGGGAGTTCTTCGCCGGGATTCTGGGCGGGCGTGTCCCCCTCACGGCGGAGGATCGGCCGCCGCTGCTCCAGCAGGCCGTCCTCGAGTCCTGGCGCCTGGGCCCGGATGCGCCGGTCACCGCGCTGCTCCCGTTCCTCGAGGACACCTCTTTCGCGATCCGCTGGCGCGCCACCTATGCCCTGGGCCGCCTCAAGGCTCCGCCGGCCGCGAATCGCCTCGGCGTGTCGCTGCGCGACGAGGAGTCCGTCGTTCGCGCCATCGCCGCGCGGGCGCTCACCCGCTCCTACGTCGAGGCCGCGGGTCTCTCGCCCAAGTCCGTCAGCGAGCTGCTGGGCCGGGCCGCGAGCGACGCACAACCGTCGGTCCGGATCAACGCGGTCCGCTCCCTGGCGGACTATCGGGATCCGGAGCTGGCCAGGCACGTCCTGCCTCTCCTGGACGACCAGTTTCCCAACGTGCAGGTCGCCGCGGCCACCACCCTGGGTGCGCTCGGCGGCGCCGAGGCCGGCCCCGCACTGGCCCGGGTCGTGGCTGGCAAGGGCACGTTCGCGGTCCGTCGGGCGGCTCTCGTCGGCCTCGGGCGCGTCGATACTGCGGCCTTCGCCAAGGCCGCGGGGGAGTGGCAGCGGAGCGCGGATTGGCGGTTCCGCGCCGCGGCAGCCGAAGGCCGGGCGGCCGCGGGCCCGGGGGCCAACCCCTGGTTCCTGGCTGACCGCGATGGCAGGGTCATCGCGGCCGGCCTCCAGGCCTGGGCCGACGGGGTAGACCACCCGGACCCGACCCTCCTGGACGCCGGCCGGCGCCTCCTGAGCCACGCCGATGCCGGTGTGCGAACCGTGGCGGGTGATGTCGTCTCCCGGGCCGGAGACCTCGCCGATCTGCCGGCCCTGGTGGCCGCGTACCGCCGGTCGGCCCGGGATTCCTTTCCGGATGCCGCGCTGGCGGCCTTGAACGGTATCCTGGCGATCCGCCACGGCGGGGCCGAGGCCGTTCGCCGGGTCGACGCGGAGTTCCTCGGCACGACCGGACGGCCCCACGACTACCTCCTTCGCCGCTGGGCCGAGGAGCAGTGGCCCGAGGCGGCCGCGAAGTGGGGCCCCGCCTATCCAATCGAGACTGGACGTACCGCCCAGGATTACCGCGACGTGGCCGCGCGGTACATGCTGGCCCCCGACTCGATCGCGCGCCCGCACGTATTGATCGATACCGACCAGCGGGGCGTCATGGAGGTGCAGCTGCAGGGTCCCGAGGCCCCGCTCACGGTGGCCAATTTCGTTCGGCTGGTGCAGCGCCGGTTCTTCGACGGCAACCGATGGCACCGCGTGGTGCCCGACTTCGTGATCCAGGACGGCGACCCGCGTGGCGACGGGTTCGGCGGCCCCGGCGGCACCATCCGGGATGAGGTCAATCGACTGCGGTACGAGGCGCCGATGCTGGGGATGGCGCTCTCCGGACCCGACACCGGAAGCAGCCAGTGGTTCATCAACCTCAGTCCACAGCCCCATCTCGACGGGACCTACACCGTCTTCGGCAAGGTGGTGGGCGGCCTCGCGGTCCTGGTCCGGATCACCCAGGGCGAGACCATCCGGTCGATTCGCATGAACTGACGGCGGCCGCGGTCGTGCGCGCGGCCGCTCGCTGAGGAAGGCCTGCATGACTGGCAGCGCTGCGCGCTGGTTCGCCCGCCTTGGTCCCCTGGTCGGGGTGTTGGCCGCTCTGACGACGGGCCCGGGCGCGGCGGAGGCGCAGTACTTCAACTTCGGTCAGAACAAGATTCAATATCGGCGGCTCGACTGGCACATCCTCCGGGGTGAGCACGTCGACCTGTACTACTACCCCGCCGAAGGCGAGCTCGCGCCCGCGGCTCTGGCCTATGCCGAGGCCAGCTACGACACGCTGGCGATCCAGTTCGGCCAGGAGATCGGCTCCCGCATCCCCCTCATCGTCTACGCCAGCCACACCGACTTCGAGCAGACCAACGTCCTCCCCTTCACGCCGCCCGAAGGGCTGCTCGGCGTCACCGACGCCATGAAGCGCCGGGTGTCGCTTCCGTTCCGCGGCAACTTCGCCGAGTTCCGCCACACCATCCGCCACGAGATGGTGCACGAGTTCCAGTACGATCTGCAGACCCGGAACTACCTGGACGCGCCCCGGCATACCCGGTTCGACTTTCCGCTCTGGTGGACGGAAGGCCTGGCCGAGCTCTGGTCGGGCGGACAGGACGCCCGGGACGAGATGGTGCTCCGCGACCTCACCATGACCGGCCGGCTTCCTCCGCTGCAGACGCTGGGGTACGTCACCAGCCCGATCGTGTATCCCGTGGGCGGCCAGATCCACCGCTGGCTCGCGGACACCTACGGGGATTGGCGGATTCCCTTGATGTACAAGGAACAGAACCGCTACGAGACGTTCGATGCCGCGATCCGAGGCATCTACGGCCGCTCGCTCGAGCAGCTGGACCAGGAGTTTCAGCTCGCCATGCGGCGGCGCTACTACCCCTCGGTGGACAGTTTGGCGCCGCTCACGATCCTGGGACGGGAGGTGGCCCGCCTGGCGGTGAAGCCGGCCTACGTGCCCGACAGCACCGGCGGCCAGGTGGCATACCTCAGCCCCAACAACGGGTACGTCGCCATCTACCGTCGCACGCTGGATGGAGACCATACCCACACGGTCCTCACCGGCGGCCGCAATCCGGAGTTCGAGGCGTTCCACGCGTTCGATTCCCGGATGGACGCCACCCGGCCCGGCCTGCTCCTCTTCACCGCCCGGTTCGGCGACCGCGACGCCCTGGTGATCTGGGACCTGCACCATCAACGGGTGCGCGGCCGCTACCGCTTTCCCGGCATCGTGTCGCTGCTCTCGCCGCAGTGGATGCCGGACGGCCGCAGCATCGTGCTGAGCGGGCTGAGCGACAGCGGCGTGTCGGACATCTACCGGGTCCTCTTGCCCGAAGGAACGACGGAGCCGCTCACCAAAGACCGGTATCGCGACCTGGACCCGGCGCCCAACCCGGACGGCCGGCGGATCGTGTTTACCTCCGATCGGACGGCCGACGGCAAGGACGGCGCCTCCAACCTCTTCCTGCTCGATCTCAAGACCTCGGCCGTCCGCCAGCTCACCGCCGGGGCCTGGACCGACGAATCGCCCTCCTGGGGCCCCGACGGCCGGATCTACTTCACCTCCGATCGCGACGGAGTGCTGAACATCTTCTCGGTCGACACCCTGGGGAACGGGCGGCGGGAGACCTCGTCCTGGAGCGGCGCCTTCGACGCCGTGCCGCTGCCGGACACCTCCGGCATGGTCGTGGGCGGCTTCCACGACCTGAGCTGGAACCTGTATCGCTACCCGGTGGACAGCGCGGCGCGGAACGAGGAGTTCGCCTTGGGCGAGACCAGGCCCGCCGGGCAGTGGGGCTGGGTGACGCCGGGCGATACGTCCGGCAGCCTCCTGGCTCAGGGGGAGCCGTACAAGAGCAAGATGACGATGGACTTCGTGGCCGGGAACGCGGTGGTCGTGCCGGGCTACGGCGCGGCACAGGGATTCGTGTTCGTGATGAGCGACCTGCTGGAGGACAACCAGCTCTACGCCTCGATCGGCTCGTTTCAGGGCCGCCAGCTCGGCAGCATCGTCGCCAACATCAACGCCAATGTCGTGTACGTGAACCAGTCCCGCCGGCTCAACTGGGGTCTCGGGGCGTTCCGGACCAACGGGCGCAACTTCGAGGGTGATCGCGTCGTGGCCTACCAGGAGAAGTCGACCGGTGGGCTCGGCCTCATCCGCTTTCCCATCAGTCGCTTCACCCGAATCGAGGGCGTCGCTACCTTCGAGCACTCCGACCGCACCGACTTCACCCTGCCGGTGGACGAGCCCCGCCGCGTCGGGTGGATCGCCAATCACTACCTGAGCTACGTGCACGACGCCTCGCTCTACGTGCCCACCGGCCCCATCGACGGCGGTCGCTACAGCATCACCACCGGGCTCTCGACCGACTTCACCAACAGCCGATTCGACAGCTACCTGGTCACCGGAGACTGGCGGAAGTATCTCCGGCTCGGGCAGCGGAGCACCTGGGCTCTCAGGGCCTACGGGTTCTACAGCGGCGGCGACCGGCCCCGCCGGACCAACATCGGCGGGAGCCTCGCTCTGCGCGGGTACCCGTTGTTCGGCTACATCGTCGGCACCCAGGCCTACATGTTCAACCACGAGCTGCGATTCCCCGTGCTCACCCACCTTACCCTGGGCACTCCCTTCGGCGACATGCAGTTCCCCGAGATCCAGGCGGCGTTCTTCACCGATGTGGGGAAGGCCACCTTCTCCGGTTTCCCCCGTGACTACATCGGCAGCTACGGCATTAGCTTCCGCATGGCATTCGGACCCCTGGCGGTCCTCCGGTTGGACGTGGGGCGCCGCTTCAGCGGCAATAGCTTCCGGGGGTACGCGCTGGACCGGGACCAGCGGAAGCCCAGCTACGTCACCTTCTTCATCGGGCCTAACTTCTAGTGGCGCAACGCCTTTTCTTTGACCGGCCGGTCCAGGCCGGATATCTTGTGCTGTTGCTCGCCGGCTGCCACAGTGCTCCAGGCGGCGTGGTGCCCGCCGGCGCGCAGCCGGTCAGCTCCGCAGAGGTGGCCCAGTGGGTGGCGGCGACGGTGCCGAAGGACCGTCGCATCCACAAGTTCAAGTGGCTCTTCCGGGACGAGAAGTCGAGCGCGGGCGGGCGAGGCAGCGCCCGGATCGCTCCACCCGATTCCATGCGGTTCGACGTAGCGGGGCCGTTCGGATCGGGCGCGTCTTCGGCAGCGGTCGTCGGTGACACGCCGCTCTGGATCGAGCCGCCCGATGCGATCAAGAAGATGGTGCCCAGCTATCCACTCATGTGGGCCATGTTCGGGGTCGCTCGCATGCCGGCCGCGGGCACCGAGGTGCGAGGCCTTCACGACGAGCGGATGACCGCCTGGGAGTATGCCGACGGGACGGACACGATCGCCTATGTCCGCACGCCGGGCCGGCCGGAGCGCATGGTCACCACGGTGCGCCGGGCGGGGGAGCTGGTCGGAAAGGCCGAGACGACTCTCGATAGTCTGGGTGCGCCGGTCTCCGCTCGTCTGACGGTGCCGAGCGTGCCGGCCAGGCTCGACCTCACCTTTCTCTCCACTGCGCGGGCGGACTTTGCGCCGGATATCTGGGCTCCTCACAAGCCTTAGTCTGCTCGCCCTCGGCGGCTGCCTCTACGGCTTTGCCGGCGGCGGTCTGCCACCGTCGATCAAGACGGTGGCGGTGCTCCCGTTCGACAATCAGACCGCGGAGCCGACCCTGACGGCGGAGGTCAACACCCGGGTCCGCGAGGCGGTGCAGGGCAGACTCGGCCTGCGGCAGGCCAGTGAGAACCAGGCCGACGCCGTGGTCCGCGGCAGCATCACCCGCTACGAGCCCGACCTCCCGGTCGCCTATCAGGGCCAGGAGGGAAACACTCCCACCGTCACCCGGCGGCTGGTGCAGATCACCGTCTCAGTCGAGATTCTTGACCAGCACGCCGGCAAGCCGCTCTGGCAGCGCAGCGGGCTGTTGCTGGAGGGCGATTACCCGCCAGGACAGGAAGTCGAAGGTCGAACGAAGGCCCTGGACAAGCTGGTCACCAACATCGTCGAGGGAGCCCAATCGCAATGGTGATCGACCGGCGGGGTGGCAGCAACCTCGGGTGTCTCCTGACGCTGCTGCTTTTCGTCTCAGCGCTGTACTACGGCGTGCATATCGGCGAAGTCTACCTCCGCTACTATCGTCTGCTCGACGCGATGCGCTTCCAGGCCAGCCTCGCGCCCTCGGTCACCGATGCCGTGATCAAGCAGCGGCTCATGGCCACGGCCGATTCTCTGCTGGGGCAAGCGCCGACGTTCGGCATCAAGCGGGAGGGGAACCCGGGCCGGATCACCATCCAGGCCGAGTACCAGGACAGCGTGGACCTCCCGTTCTTCAAGCACGCCTTCCCCCTGCATCCGCGCGCCGAGGCGCCGCTCTAGCATTCCGGTCGCGCATTTCCTTCTCGTCCTCGCCGCCGTCCTGATCACGGCCAAGCTCCTGGGGGAGCTGGCCGAGCGCATCGGACAGCCCGCGGTCCTGGGCGAGCTGGTGGCGGGAGTGCTGCTGGGCTCCAGCGTGCTCGGGGTGATGCCCGCGGGAGGGACGGAAGCCGGGCTGATCCACTTCCTGGCCGAGCTGGGCGTGCTCCTGCTGTTGTTCGAGATCGGCCTGGAGACCGACCTCCGTGAGATGTTCCGGGTCGGGGCCGCCGCGCTCTCGGTGGCGACCGTCGGCGTCGTGCTGCCGTTCGCCCTGGGGTATCTCTACTGGCGCTACGTCCCCCACTCGTCCATCGGCGGCGACGTGGGCACGGCGGCGATCTTCCTGGGCGCGACCCTCACGGCGACCTCGGTGGGCATCACCGCGCGGGTGCTGGCCGACCTGGGACGGATGAGCACGCCGGCCGCCCGCATCATCATCGGCGCCGCGGTCATCGATGACGTGCTGGGCCTGGTGATCCTGAGCGTGGTGAGCGGCGTGGCTTCCGGGGAGACCATCAGTCCCGCGGGAGTGGTGTGGACGCTGGCGGTGGCGGCGGGGTTCCTGGTGGTGGCGGTGCTGGTCGGTCGCTTCGTGGTCCCGCGGCTGTTCGATCTCGTGGTCCGGATGCGGGTGCGCTACGTCCTGCTGGTGTTCGCGGTGGCCTTCGCGCTCGCTCTGGCCGCCCTGGCCGACATGGCCGGCTCGGCGCTGATCATCGGCAGCTTCGCGGCGGGGCTCATTCTGTCGGGCACCAACCAGTTCGACACCATCGAGCAGGAGGTGCGGCCGGTGGCTTCCATCTTCACACCGATCTTCTTCGTCAGCGTCGGATCGTCGGTCAACCTCTCGCTCCTCAACCCGGCGAGCGCGACGGCCCGGGAAACGCTCACCGTTGCCGCGGTGATCACAGGACTCGCGATCGTGGGCAAGCTCGCCGCTGGCTGGGCGGCTCCATGGGAGCGGTTCCGGCGCCTGATCGTCGGAGTTGGGATGGTGCCGCGCGGCGAGGTGGGACTGATCTTCGCCGACATCGGCCGCCGGGCCGGGGTCCTGTCCGAGGAGATGTTCGGAGCCGTCCTGCTGATGGTGATGGCGACGACGTTCGTGACCCCGCCGGCGCTGAAGGCGCTCTTCGGACGGGAGCCGCCGTGAGCGGTTCGGCGGGCAAGGTGCGTGACCGGACTCAGGCCGTCGCCTGGCGTGCCTCGGCGCCTGCGCCTGTGGTCTTCACCAACGGCGTCTTCGACCTGCTCCACCCTGGTCATGTCGAGCTGCTCGAAGCCGCGCGGCGGGAAGGTGCCGCCCTGGTGGTGGGGGTGAATGCCGACGCCTCGGTCCGTCGCCTGGCGAAGGGTCCTGATCGGCCCGTGGCCGGGCAGGACGCCCGGGCGCGTGTCCTCGCCGGCCTCGAGGCGGTGGACTGTGTCGTCTTGTTCGATGAGGACACGCCGCTGGAGCTCATCCGGGCGCTCGCGCCGGATGTGCTGGTCAAAGGCGCGGACTACTCGCGCGACCGGATCGTCGGCGCCGATTGGATCGAGGAGCGGGGCGGACGGGTCGTCCGGGTCCCGCTCCTCGCGGGATATTCGACCTCAGCCCTTGTGGAGCGACTCCGTGGCTCGACCTGATGGCCGCACCAACCAGCAGCTCCGTCCCCTCGTGCTGGAGCGCAGCGCCAACCCCTACGCCGAGGGCTCCTGTCTGATCCGCATGGGCGGCACCCTGGTGCACTGCACCGCCAGCGTCGAGACCGGCGTTCCTGGGTTCAAGAAGGGGAGCGGCGAGGGCTGGGTCACGGCCGAGTACGCCATGCTCCCCCGAGCGACGGTAGAGCGTACCTCCCGGGAGCGGAATGGGCCGGGCGGCCGAACCCAGGAGATTCAGCGTCTCATCGGCCGCTCCCTCCGGGCCGCCATGGCGACGATGGCCTTCGGCGAGCACACCATCCGCATCGATTGCGATGTGCTCCAGGCCGACGGGGGTACCCGGACTGCCAGCATCACGGGAGGGTGCGTCGCCCTGGCCGATGCCTGCGCCTGGCTCTCGAACCGCACCGGGATTCCCTCGCCGTTCGGCCAGCTGGTGGCAGCCGTGTCGGTGGGTGTGGTCGAGGGCGAGGAGCGGCTCGACCTGGCGTATCTCGAGGATCGGGACGCGCAGGTCGATGCCAACGTCGTCATGCTCGACCCGGCTCGCTTCGTGGAGGTGCAAGGCACCGGCGAGCACGACTCCTTCAGCCGCGCGCAGCTCGACATCCTCCTCGACATGGCCGAAAGCGGGATCGCTCAGCTCTTCGCCGCCCAGCGCCAGGTGCTCGGCTGGTGACGCTGCTGGTGGCGACCCGGAGCGGGGGGAAGCAGCGGGAATTCACCCGCATCCTCGCGCCGCTCGGCGTGACGCTGGTCTTCCCCGACGACGTGGGCCTGCCGGCCCGGAGCGAGGAGGACGGCCTGGAGCTGGGCGAGACCTTCGAGGCCAACGCGCGCCACAAGGCCGAGTACTTCGCCCGCCGGAGCGGTCTGGCCACAGTCGCCGACGACTCCGGCCTCGAGGTCTTCGCCCTGGGCGGCGGCCCGGGCGTCCGCTCGCGCCGCTGGGCCGGGGCCACCGGCACCTCCGACCAGGTGGACGCCGCCAACAACGCCATGCTGGTGCGGCGCCTGGCCGGCGCGCCGCCAGAGCGGCGCCGGGCGCGCTACCGCTGCGTGCTCGTGCTCCTCCGCGATCCGGGAGCGGTGCCCGAGAGCTTCGAGGGGAGCTGCGCCGGACGCATTCTCGAGAGCCCGGTCGGTACCGGAGGGTTCGGCTACGATCCCTACTTCTTCAGCGACGAGCTGGAGAAGAGCTTCGGCGAAGCGACGCCAGCGGAAAAGGACGGGGTCAGCCATCGGGGGCGGGCGGTGCGGGCCCTGGCGGCGGCACTCGAAAGGCGCCCGGTCTCCGCGTAAGCGAGCAGTCGGCAAACCGCATGGCGATCGGTGCATGTCTGGGCGGCGCTGCCCCCCTGCCACGAGGCGGCTTGAGAGTCACAGTGACGTGGGCCATTCCAGTTGGCCGCGCTCCCGAAGCTGGCTAAGTTGTTGCCAGGCAATCGCGGGGTGTGGCGCAGTCCGGTAGCGCGCCTGCTTTGGGAGCAGGAGGTCCCGGGTTCGAATCCCGGCGCCCCGATCGCCATTTCCAGCGCGCTTTCGCACCTCCGGCATCCTCCGCCCCCTCAGCACCTGGCCTCTCCCTTTCCTGTTCCCCGCCGTAGCACGTGGCGATCCGGCCCTCCGGTCGATAACTTCATCCTGCACCCGGTCGGCAGCAGCCGGCCGGAGGGATGGTTCCCGCGGCGGGCCTGGCCCTCCAGACTCGCCGCCAGTTGGCTCGAGGTTCGTCTCATGCGCCAATGTCCAAACTGCGGTTTCCAGAGCGAAGGCGGTCTCTCCTGCCAGCTCTGCGGCCATCGGCTTCCGCTCCTGTGGGGTGTCAACGACGTGACGGTCCGGCGCATCGGCATCACGCTGCTGGTGCCCGTCCTCGTCTGGATCCTGATGACGAGAGTGCTCGGCGTCTGACGCCGGCCACTCGACCTGTTCGTCCCCGCGGTCGGCCTTCCTGTTCTCGCAGCCCGCGCCTGTAGCTCAACTGGATAGAGCACCGGCCTTCTAAGCCGGTGGTTGGGGGTTCGATTCCCTCCAGGCGCGCTCCGGTCGGATCGGGTGGACACCGACGGCGGTTCGTCGGATATTGTCGGCCATGGTGACCGGATCAACTGCCGGCGTCGGCGCTCCGTCCCCCCGCTCCCGCGGGGTCGCCCTGGCCCTCGCTGCCCTGCTGGGGCCGTTTGGCGCCCATCGCTTCTACGTCGGCAAGCACAAGAGTGGCGCCCTGATGTGCGCGAGCCTCGGCGGGTTGGGCGTCTGGTACCTGTACGACCTGATCCTGGTCTCCGCCGGCTCCTTCCGCGATATCGAGGGGCGGCTCGTCTCCAGCTGGGATCCGGAATACGCCCTGCCGGCCGCGCCTTCTGACGCCCTGCTGGAAGAAGTCGAGGCGCTGCGGGCCGAGGTAGCCGAGCTCTCCGAGCGGGTCGATTTCGCCGAGCGCCTGCTGGCTCAGCCCCGGTCCCCGACCGAACCCTCCGCGCTCCACTCCTGAATGGCCGACCGCCCGCTGCCTTCCCGCCGGCTCCTTCCCCGGCGGGACGATCTTCGCGCTATGGTGCGACTGGCGCTGCCGGTCGTGCTCATCCAGGTGGGGATGATGTTCATGGGGGTGGTCGATACCCTCATGGTCGGACGCCTGTCCGCCACCGCGCTGGCCGCGGTGGCGCTGGGGAACCTGTACTTCTTCCTCATCGCGGTGTTCGGGATGGGCACCCTGATGGTCCTCGACCCGGTGGTCGCCCAGGCGGTAGGCGCCGGCGACGACGAGGGTGCCGCGCGAGGATTCCAGCGCGGAGTCCTCCTCGCCGGGATGCTCGCACTGCCGGCTGCCATCCTGCTCCTCCTGGCCGAGCCCTTCATGCTGCACGCCGGCCAGCCCGCCGAGGTGGTCCCGCTCGCGGCGGACTACGCGGAGCGCCTGGCTCCCGGGGTGTTTCCGTTCTTCCTCTTCGTAGTCCTGCGGCAGACGCTGCAGTCCATGCGGGTCGTCCGACCCATCGTCCTCGCGATCGTCGTCGCGAACGTGGCGAACGCGCTCATCAACTGGGTGCTCATTTTCGGGCACCTGGGCGCCCCCGCCCTGGGCGTGGCCGGCTCGGCCTGGGCCACCACGATCAGCCGATGGCTCCTTGCGGGCATCCTCGTCGGTGTGGCCTGGCGACCGCTCGCCCCGGTGGTCTACCCGATCCGGCGGGAGATCTGGCATTGGACGCCGCTCGCCCGGATGCTCCGCCTCGGACTTCCGATCGGCGCTCAGGTCTTTCTCGAGTTCGGTGCCTTCGCGGTGGTCGCCTTGATGATGGGCTGGCTCGGCACCCGCTCGATGGCCGGACACCAGGTCGCCATCAACCTCGCATCCCTCACCTTCATGGTGCCCCTCGGCGTGGGCGATGCGGCCTCGGTGCTGGTGGGGCAGGGAGTCGGCCGCGGCGATCCGGTCTCCACCCGTGGTGCGGCGCGGGCCGCGCTGGTCTGCGGAGTGGGGTTCATGATCTGCACCGCGGTGCTGTTCCTGACCGCGCCGGTCGGCCTGGCTCGGCTCTACACCACCGACGTCGACGTAATCCACGTGGCCGCCACGCTGATCCCTCTGGCGGGCATCTTCCAGGTGTTCGACGGCACCCAGACTGTGGCTACCGGGATTCTACGCGGGCTGGGCGAGACCCGGGTTGCCATGCTGGTCAACCTGCTGGGCTATTGGTGTATTGGGCTGCCGGTCAGCTACCTCTACGGGATCCATCTGGGTCGCGGGCCGGTCGCGCTCTGGTGGGGACTCGTGCTCGGCCTGGGCGTGGTGGCCACGGTGCTGCTGATCCGCGTGCGGCTGGCGCTGGCCCGGGAGCAGCGCCGGGTCGTCATCGACGACCCGGCGACGCTCCGCTCGCCCTTGGCACTGCCGGCGGAGGCAGCCGATTAGCGGGAGGACTCCTCCTCCGACTCCGCCCGGTTTTCCGCTCTGAGGTTGATCACGCTCTCGGCCAGCGCGGAGAGCCGCTGGTCGGTCTCCTCTTCCTCATCCAGGTTCTGTCCCAGCAGCTCGTGCACCTCGTCGTGCCCGAGCATCTCGGCGTAAGTGCAGACGCAGCCGTAGGCCGCGATCTCGTAGTGCTCGACCTTCTGCGCCGCGGAGATCAGCGCGGCGTCCAGCACGCCGGGCTCGGCGTCCTCGGCCATGGTCTTCTTGCCTTCCTCCAGCAGCCCGGCCATCCCGTCGCACTTCTTCCCCTTGGCCGGAATGCCGAGCAGTTTGAAGGCTTGCTCCAGCCGCTCGACCTGGCCCTCGGTCTGGAGCCGGTGCTCCTCGAACGCGGACTTGAGCTCGGGGTGAGACGCGGCCTTGATCATCCGGGGGAGCGCTTTGAGGATCTGTCCTTCGGCATGGTAGATGTCCTGCAGCTCATGGACGAGCAGGTCCTCGAGCGATGTGAGCTTGGCCATTCGGAGTCTCCTTCTATCAGGGGACGACAACCTCGCCGCCCGGCCACCGGAGATCGGTGTTCCAGGTCACCCTGCATCCCCCACGCGGCCCCACCCGCCTGACGCCGGGACCTCATGCAGACCACCCTCGCCGCGATCGCAGTCGTCACCGTCGGCTACATCTTCGCCTACCTCCTCTTCGATCGCCTACGCGACCGATACGGCTACGTGGGGGGCGCCGAATACGTCATCATTGGATTCTTGCTCGGTCCGCAGGTGAGCGGACTGCTCAACGCGGGCCAGGTCCAGGATCTGACCCCGATCGTGAGCCTCGCATTGGGCTGGCTGGGGATGCTGCTCGGCACCTATTTCCGGCTGCCTGCCATGGCGCTCATCGAGGGGGATCATCTCCGTATCGCCTTCGCCGAAGCGGTTGCCACCTTTCTCGCCGCCGGGGCCGCCCTGCTGGCGGTCTTCCGGTTCCTCGCCGGAGCCAGCTGGACCCAGGCCGCCGTGCAGGCGGTGACGCTCGGCGCGGTCGCGACGCTCACCTCGCCGGTCGCGGTGGACGCGGTGGTGGACCGGATCCGCAGCCGGAGCCGGGTGCCTCCGGTCCTCCAGCTCACGGCCCGGATCGATGCACTGATCGCCGTGGTGGCATTCGGCCTGGTGCTGGCCGTCCTGCACCAGGGCCAGGTGGCCCCGGGCGTGCGGCCGCCAACCCCGACCGAGTGGGCCGTGATCAACGTCGCGGTCGGCGTCGCCTCCGGCGTGCTCTTCCACCTCTTTCTCGGCCCTCGGGGCCACCTGGACGAGGGCCGGCTCTTCGTGGCGCTCGCCGGCGCCATCGTAGTCGCGAGCGGGGCCAGCTACTACCTGAACCTCTCGCCGATCTTCACCAACCTGATCCTGGGCTTCATCCTGGTGAACAGCGGGAGCGCTCACCGCGATGTGACCCGGCTGCTCCTCTCGACGGAGCGCCCGGTGTATCTGGCGTTGCTCCTCTTTGCCGGCGCCGCCTGGAGTCCCGGCTCGGTTGACCTGCTCTTCATCGCCCCACTCTTCGTCGCCATTCGACTCGCCGCCCGCACCCTTGGCGGGGGGCTGGCCGGCCTGCACGTCGCTCCTCCCGAGCTCCGCGCTCCGGGGCTCGGCCGGGGCCTGCTCGCGTTGGGCGGGGTGGGCGTCGCCATCGCGCTCAACTACGGGCAGGTCTATCCCGACCTGCATCCGCGGCTCATTCTCAGCGCGACGCTGCTGGCGGTCCTGCTGTTCGAGATCGTGGCCAGCCGGGAGGCCGCGACCTACGTCGCCGGCCTGGGTGACCCCACGTCCATGACGGCTCCTTCGGCGGCAGCAACCCGGACCTGATGATTCGCCGGCTGGTCGTCCTCGCGCTCCTGGTGGGAGGCGCGGTGCTGCTGGAGCCGCTTCGGGTCCCCACCGAGGGGGTCATCGCTCCCCGCTCGCTCTTTCTCTTCGGCATCCTGCTGCTCACGGCCGACACCTTCGGCGCCCTCGCGCACGACCTCGGCTTTCCGCGACTGGTCGGCTATCTCGTGAGCGGCCTCGCCTTGGGTCCCTCGGCCATGGAGATCGTCCCGCCGGGCGTGCTGCAGGACCTCAGCATGATGAAGCAGCTCGCCGTCGGCACCATCGCACTACTCGCCGGCGCCGAGCTTCGGCTGACCGATCTGCGGCAACGCTACCGCCCCATTCTGTGGATCCTCGTGTGCCAGGGCGTGGCGGTATTGGTGCTGCTGACAGTTGGAATTCTCCTCTTTCGTGGCTGGGTGCCGTTCATGCAGGATCTCACCCCCTGGGCCGTGGTGTGCGTGGCGCTGCTCTTTGCCACGGCACTCACCGTGAACTCGCCCATGGTGACGCTGGCGCTCCTGACCGAGACCCGGGCCGAGGGGCCGGTCGCCAAGACCACCCTCGGCGTCGTCCTCGTGGCGGACGTCGTGGTAGTCCTGCTCTTCACCGCGACGTTCAGCCTGGCCCAAGCCAGTCTGGGCGGTGCCACCGAGGGTGCGCTGCCGATGCTGGTGCGGCTGCTCCGGGAGGTGCTGGGGTCGATCGTGGCCGGGGGCGTCATCGGCGGACTGCTCACACTCTATCTCCGCTTCGTGCGCCGGGAGATGGTGCTGTTCGCGGTTGTCGTCGTGTTCGCCACTGCGGCGGTGGCCCAGGCGCTGCACTTCGAGCTCCTTCTAAGTCTCCTGGTGGCCGGCTTCCTGGTCGAGAACGTGGCCCCGGTGCGCGCCGAGCCGCTGGTGCACGCCCTCCACCTGATGGCGGTGCCGGTGTTCGTGGTCTTCTTCGCCATGGCCGGCGCGGAGCTTCGGGTCCAGGCCTTCGTGGCGTTGTGGCCGCTCGTGCTCGGCGCGGCCCTGCTGCGCTTTCTCGGTGTGTATGGGGGTGCTCGAGCAGGGGCGGCTTGGGGTGGTGCCGAGCCGGTGGTCCGGCGCTTCGCCTGGACCGGGCTTGTTTCCCAGGCCGGGGTGGCGCTGGGCCTCGCCACGATCGTCGCTGACCGGCTCCCCCGGATCGGTGTGGCGATGCAGACCCTGATCGTCGGGGTCATCGCCTTCAACGAAACGGTGGGGTCGGTGGTGTTCCGGCGGGGCCTCGAGCTGGCGGGCGAAATCCGCGAGCGGTGAAGACTTGACTCGTTTGTTGCAGGGCCCTAGTATACCCGCCCGCTCCGGCCGGGTGTGAGTCACTAGATGGTTCCGGTTGGGCGATGCTGGCGTAACGTCCGTGGTACCAATTTCTTGACAAGCGGCTCGGCTTCGGTAAATTGTCGGGCTCGGGTTGGTCCGGACGGATGGAAAGGGGCAGTGGAGCGGGGTGGGCGGCGGGGTGTCAATTGATTTGATCTCCAGCGCTTACCTCCTTGACCCCGATCACAACTCCGGCTATACTGAGGGGCTCGGCAAGAAATCGTCTGACGCCGGACACCCAACGCTCTTTGACAAGTGATGTGAGCAAGCGTGAGATGGAGTGCGGACCCTCTGATCCCGGTGGTCGCAGAGGCCATTGGGGTAGGGTTTAAAACTCTGATCAAAACGTGATTCGGACGACAGAACCAGGTCGTTCGCATTGAGCTGTTCAAACCTCATTGGAGAGTTTGATCCTGGCTCAGGACGAACGCTGGCGGCGT
>Ga0310810_10001148_pt1 | contig 27269 bp, 28 predicted proteins | sample NCmetagenome_FD_207641 | JGI IMG/M metagenome (GOLD analysis project Ga0310810, IMG submission 207641) | Soil microbial communities from experimental microcosm in Duke University, North Carolina, United States - NC | ecosystem: Engineered > Artificial ecosystem > Soil microcosm > Unclassified ...
CGGCTGGAACGACATGACGCACGAGTGGGAATCCACCGTCGAATTGCCTGAGAGCGATCGCTGCGGGTTCACCAGCTCCGACCGCACCGATCGCGGCGACCTCCGCAACTACTTCTGCGACTCGGAGCTGATCGCCGACGAGATGCGGGGACGGGCGCTGGAGAAGCAGCTGGCGGACGCCGTGCAGCAGGCGCTGCCGACAGGTTTCGAGCGGCGCGACGACTTCACCCGCGAGAATCCGGCCAGCTTCTTCTCGAAGGACGGCTACCCGCACATCCGGGTCTCCTTCAACGTCACTCCCGGCGACGCACCGCAGCGCGTCACGATCCTGATCGGACCCTGAGGGACGACCGCCTTCACGCTTCTTCGTTCTTGGTTCCCGGTTCGTGTTCAGGTTCGACCCGGCTGGATCGTCGGAGTTCGCCCGATAACCTCGATAGAAGCGCGAACCCGAACCCGAACCCGAACACGAACCTGAACACGAACCGGGAACCCGGAACTCAGAAGCGTGAACGTCGGTAGTGCGCAGGCCCGTGCAACCGGCGGACGTTGCAGATGACTTGCGGCTTCCAGTCGGTGCCCTTTCGCATGACAATGCGATGTGGCCGATGCGCCCAGGGACCTCGATCGTGAGCTCACGTCCCTCGAGACGGAGCTGAAGCGGCTCGAGGCCGAATACAACATGTTCTTCGCCGGGCGCCTGCCGCGTCCGCCGTGGGAGACGCGCAGCCGGGTCGAGGCCATCGTCAAGCGTCTCGATCGCACCCACATCAACAACACCGGCGACCGCTTCCGTTTCACCACGCTCCAGTCGCGCTATTCCACGTTCATCGACTTGTGGGATCGCGGCCTGCGTGCCCGTGAGGAAGGACGGCCCGGTCCGTTCGCCGCGCCGCCGCCCAAGACCAGGGAGGAGGAGCGGCCGAAGAAGCCCGAAGATCGGATCCTGCGCGTCACGACGTTCCGCGACCCGCTGCACGAGATGGACAAGCTGCACGATCTCTACGACAGCTTGTCCGAAGCGCGGCGCGAGGCGGGCCAAGATGCGATCCCGTTCCACAAATTCACCGAGGTGGTCCGGTCGCAGGTGACCGCGCTCAAGGAAAACGGGACCCCCGAGGTCGCCTTCCGTGTGGCGGTGAAAGGGGGAAAAGTCAGCTTCACCGCGCGAGCCCTCAAGGGCGCGTCACGGTGAGAGGCATTGGAATCTGGAACTGAGGAGTGCTGCCGGGAAAGCGCCCGGCGCCGCTCCGAAGAGCCGTGCGCCGGGCAGGTCGTGCGTGGTTCTAGGCTTTGGTGACGTTCCCCGCCTGCGGACCCTTCGGGCCGTCGACGATCTCGAACTCGACCGCCTGACCCTCTTCCAGGGACCGGAAGCCGTTCCCACTGATCGCGGAGTAGTGCACGAACACGTCGCTGCCACCCTCACGCTCAATGAAGCCATAGCCCTTGGCGTTGTTGAACCACTTGACCTTGCCTGTAATGCGCATCGTTCTTCTTCCCTGCTAGTGCGGATCTTCCCGGTGGGTCGCCCGCTTGCGATACATGCACAGGAACGATCCCGTCTTCGCCCGGCCGGCGATGGTGCGAGCCGGCAGGTCCGCCGGTGGTGCGTGGCGGCTGAAGATGAGTTTCCCGGGCACAAAAAAAGACCGCGAGTGCTTACGCGGCCTCGACTGCTACGCTTAGGGAACGCCCCGTAAACGTAGCGGCTATCCTACGGTCGGCCTCGGCGGCTGTCAAGGACAACTGCGAAAAAAGGCCGGAAAACAACCCGGATTTGTAACGATCCCGACATGCCACGTGCGCTCATCAGTGTCTCCGACAAAACCGGCCTGCTGGACTTTGCCAGGGGGCTGGCCGACCGCGGCTTCGACCTCGTGTCCACGGGGGGCACCGCCGCCGCCCTGCGGCGGGGCGGGCTGCCGGTGATTTCCGTCTCGGATGTCACCGGCTTCCCCGAGATGATGGACGGCCGCGTCAAGACGCTTCACCCGATGGTCCACGGCGGCATCCTCGCGCGACGCTCCAACCCGCAGGATCTGGACTCGGCCGACAGCCACGGGATCGTCCTCATCGATCTCGTCGCCGTGAATCTGTATCCCTTCGTGAAGACGGCCGCCAATCCTGACACCCCGTTCGACGCGCTGATCGAGGACATCGACATCGGCGGCCCGAGCCTGGTGCGCGCGGCCGCGAAGAATTTCCAGGACGTCATGGTCGTGGTCTCGCCGGCCGACTATGGCGAGGTGCTGCGTGAACTGGATCGGCCGGCCGGCCCGTCACCCGCCTTTCGGTTCGAGCTTGCGCGCAAGGCGTTCGCGCATACCGGCAGCTACGACACGGCGATTGCGTCGACGCTTGCGACGGTCACGGCGAGTGACGGTACATTCACACGCGCGGCGGAGACCGGCCTGCCCCGAGCGGCGTCGACGGGGATGCCCGCGACCTTGTCGCCCGACTTGCGCAAGCTGCGGGATCTTCGCTACGGCGAGAATCCGCATCAGACCGCGGCCTGGTACGCCGAGGACGGAGCGGCGGGCCTCGGCGCCGCGCGCGTGCTGCAGGGCAAGGAACTGTCGTATACGAACCTGCTCGATCTCGATGCCGCCGCGCGCATCGTTCTCGAATTCACCGAACCAGCAGCGGCGGTGATCAAGCATACGAACCCGTGCGGTGCGGCCACCGGCGCGCATGCGGCGGAGGCCTACGTGCGTGCGCGCGAAGCCGATGCGCTGTCGGCGTTCGGCGGGATCGTCGGCCTGAACCGGCCGATCGATGTCGAAGCGGCGCGGGCGATTGTGTCGACGTTCATCGAAGCGGTGATTGCACCGGCGGTGGACGAAGAGGCCAGGACGATTCTCGCGGCCAAGGCGAACATGCGCGTGGTGGTCGCCGATTTCAGCCGGCTCGCGATCGAGGCCGGCACCGAAATCCGCTCAGTGCTCGGAGCTGTGCTCGTGCAGTCGCGCGATCGCGTGGCGGAAGCGTTCGCCCCCTGGCCGACGGCGGACGTCGATTCCGGTGGCCGTCGGGGCGGGTCTTCAGGCCCGCTCCCGGCCGCCACCGCCGCCGGTGAATTACGCGTCGTCACGAAGCGTGCACCGACGGAGGCCGAGTGGCGGGCGCTGCGCTTCGCCTGGCGCGTGTGCGCGCACGTCAAGTCCAACACGGTCATCTTCACGTCGGCCGATGCGACGCTGGCGATCGGCGCGGGCCAGATGAGTCGTGTGGATGCCGTGAACGTCGCTACCATGAAGGCCGCAGCCTCCGGCGTTGCCCTTGCGGGATCGGTGGCGGCGTCGGATGCGTACTTCCCGTTCCGCGATGGTCTCGACGCGGTAGCCGCGGCGGGTGCCACCGCGGTGGTGCAGCCGGGCGGATCGGTGAACGATCAGAAGGTGATCGCCGCGGCCGACGACCACGGTCTGACGATGGTCTTCACCGGCCGGCGGCACTTCAGGCATTGAGCCATGCCCTATCGTGACGACCCGATCGTGACGCTGGCGACGTTCGAGACCGAGTTCGAAGCGTCGCTCGCGCGCGGCGCGCTCGAAGCCATCGGCATCCGGGCGTTGGTGCCTGGGGAGCAGGCGGGCACTTACGTTCGACGCGCGCGCGGTATCCGTGGCGTGGAGCTCAAGGTGTTCGAGCGTGATCACGCCCGCGCCGCCGTCGAACTCCGGCGGCTGCAGATCCGGATCGTCGAGCCGGACGAGTAGCCCGGGATCCGCCATCCCCTGAAGAGATAGGCTCCGCCATCGTTATCGACTGGTGACGTCCTCAGGAAGGGATTACACTCCGCCGCATGAATCGACGCGGCTTTCTCCTGGGGGTGATCGCGACCGTCGCGACCGTTGCGGCGATCGTGCTCCCGGCACACGCACAGGATTCCGACAGTCCGCCGGATGGCCGCGAGGGACGCGGCGGCCGTGGTGGGCGTGAAGGTCGTGAAGGTCGTGGTGGCCGGGGCGGTCGTGGTGCACGCGGGCGCGGCGGGCGCGGCCGCGGTGAACGTCAGGGAGGACGCGGCGCACGCGGGGCTCGTGCAGGGCGCGGCGGCCGGCGCGGGCGCGGGCCCGATCCCGATGCACCGGACGGCCGCGGCCGTCGCGGAACGCCACCGCCGCAATAAACGGCGACTTCGAATGCGTCGAACGACTACGGTATCGCCGCCAGCAGCTCGTCCGCCGATACCGTCGCCGGTCCGAACCGCGTCACGGTGATCCCGGCGGCCTCGTTCGCCAGCCGCGCGGCTTCCGCGGGCGTCGCGCCTGCGGCGATCGCCACCGCCATCGTGGCGATCACCGTATCGCCGGCGCCGGTCACATCCGAGACTTCACGCGCCGATGCCGGCAATCGACCTTCGACGGTATCTGCCAGCAGCCACATGCCCTGATCGCCCCGGGTCATCAGGACGCCGTGGCACCGAGCCCGCTCGCGAATCCGTCGCGCGGCGATGCGCGCGTCCTCCTCACTGCGTACGCGCATGTGCGCGGCCGTTTCAGTTTCGTGATGGTTCGGCGTGACGAACGTCGCGCCCGCGTAGTGGTCGATGTGGGGAATCTTCGGATCGACGAGCACCGCCGCGCCCGTGCGGGCCGCTTCCGTTACCGCGGCCTCGACGATTCTCCGCGTGACACACCCTTTGAGGTAATCCGAGATTACGATCGCGTCGGCCTGGGCCGCATGCTTCTGCAATTCCGCGAGCAGGCGCTGTTCGATGTCGCCACTGACTTCGACGTCGACCTCGTAATCGATGCGGGCCACCTGCTGGTTGCGTTCGGTGACGACGCGCACTTTGGTGGTGGTGGGCCGGTCCGGATCGGCGACGAACGACGGGGCGATGCCGCTGTCGCGGCACTCGCGCGTCAGCAGCGCCGCGCCGTCGTCGGTTCCGGTGAGCGCGACCAGGGCGGCCTGTGCGCCGAGCGCTGCGATGTTGTGCGCGACGTTGGCAGCGCCGCCGAGACGATGGGTTTCGTGCTCGAACGCGACGACAGGAACGGGTGCTTCCGGAGAAATGCGCGAGACGCGGCCGGCGATGAATCGATCGAGCATGGCATCGCCGATGACCAGCACCCGGACGCCGGCGAAGCCGCGCGCGATCGCGCGTGCCCGCTCAGCGCTGAGCGGTGGCAGCAGCACGCGGTTGGCTGTCACGGATTGCCGCGAACGGCAGCGTGATCAGCACGAGGAACGTCATGAGGAACTCGGAGTCGCCGAAGTTGTACTCGAACATGCCGGCCGCCAGCATGGCGGCGACCGCCGCGATGCCCGTGGCGCCGAGGAGCCGCTCACCATCGCGGAACACCTTCAGCAAGCCGGCAAGGGTGACCCCGATGAACGCCAGCCAGATGACGAGGGCCGGGATGCCGCGCTCCGCCATGATCTGCACCGGCACGTTGTGCAGGTGCGGATTGACCCGATTGACGGCGTAGTCGGGCCGGTAGCGCGGGTAGACACGCGGAATCATGTTCGGGCCGACGCCGGCCAGCGGAAAGTCGCGTGTGACGCGCGCGCCGATTTCCAGCATCGCGACACGATCCTGACTGGTTGGATCGTTCTTGCTGAAGGTGGACGTCATGCGCTGCGTCACCGACGTCGGCGCGAAGAACAGGAGTCCGGCGACGGCAATCGGCGCCAGGCCGATCAGGCGGAAATCCTTGAAGAGGAACAGGACGCCGACGGCGACCGCGGTGCCGACCCACGCGCTCCGCGTCAACGTCAGCGCCAGCGCCACGAGCAGCGCCGGCATCACCAATGCCGGCCAGACGCGGTCACGTCCGCCGTACAGCAGTCGCGCCACCGCCGCACAGACCACCAGCATCAGGATGCCCGAGTACGTCATGTAGTGCGTCAACGCGCCTTCAGGACGACGTCCGAGGTTGTCGTAGTGCAGCACGCCGTACTGAATGATTCCGTAAGCGGCGCTGGCCGCGCCGATCGACACCAGCACGTCGATGACCGTCGCGGCGCGCTGGCCGCGGCCGATGTCGTACACCATCGGCACGATCGCGAACAGCAGTAACTGTTTGTCGTCGATGAAGCTCTCGCGCGGGTCGAACGAGAACATCGACGAGACCAGCGTTGCGGCCGCGTAGATCGCGAGCGGCATGAAGAATCGCGGTGCTGACGGCAGCGTGCGATCGCGCACCTGCATGGCGACCCAGCAGACGAAGGTCAACGCCAGCAAGACATTCGCCGCGGCGATCGACATCTGCAGCGCGGCGACGAATCCGAGCAGGAACCAGAAGGTGACGCGTTCGAGGCCGATCTCGCTCCTCGTCGTCTGCGTCACGCTCATCGTCATTGCGCTCATTGCTGCTTCCTTGGCTCGGCTGAAGCCGAGCGCTACTTTCGATCCTGGTCCGGTCAGCCGGGCGGAGCAATCGCTTCAACCGGACGCGATGCCAGCACCCGTTCAACCGCCGCCGCAACCTGCGACGGCGTGATCCCGGTCAGGCAGCGGAAGTCGCCCGGCGCGCAGCGCCGCTGATTGCACGGACGGCACGGCAGCGAGCCGGCATCGACGGTCACCGACAGCCAGCGATCGTCGCGCCACGGGCGTGACCGTTCCGCCAGCGTCGGACCGAGCAGCGCCACGATGGGCGTCTCCGTCGTGGCGGCGATGTGGGCTGGTCCGCTGTCGCCCCCAATGTATACCGCGGCGCGGCAAATCAGCGCGCGAAGTTGCACGAGGTCGAATTCGCCCGTCTCGGGAAGCGCGCTGGCGAGCGGGCCGAGTGCCCGCCGGGCCTCGGTCACGACGCGTGCCGCCGCCGCAGCGTCGGACGGTCCGGACGTGATGACGATGCGTCGCCCGGGATCGCGCTGGACCAGTGCGGCGATCAAGGAAACGAAATGAGCCTCGGGCCACCGGCGAAACGGGTTGCCGGCACTGACGTGGATGATGACCAGCGGGTGGTCGCTGGTGATGCCTGCCAGCCGCAGCCGTTCATCGACTCGCCGTGCCGCCGCCGCATCGGGTGCCATCGCCACGGCGTCGCGACCGGGAGCCGGCGCCTCGATGCCGAGTGGCGTCAGCAGGTCCCACTGATTCTCCACGGCGTGCCGCGGGCCGAGATCGGGAGCGCGCTCGACGCGATCGGTGTACATCCAGCTGCGTCCGGCGGTGACATACCCGATGCGGCGCGGGGCACCGCTGGCCCACGTGAGCCAGGCCGCCCGCGGCCCCCCGTGCAGATCGATGGCGAGGTCGAAGTGACGGCGCCGGAGGTCGCGTCCGATCGCGAGGTCATCCGCGAGGCGGCCAAGGCCTCGACGGCGGGGAATGACGATGATGTCGGTGAGATTCGGGTTGCCGTGGAGGATTGGAGCGGCCGATGGTTCGACGACGTAGGTCAGGCGGGCGTCCGGATAGTGGCGCCGCAGTGCGCGAATGACCGGAGTGGTGAAGACCACGTCGCCGATCAGGCGCAGGCGAACGAGGAGGATGTTCATCCGTCGACTGCGCCCAGGATAAATCCTCGACTGGCCTCAGAGCGCCGCTTCAATCACACAGCGCGTCCTGGGCCGGCCGGAGGATCACGGCTCGATCGTGGCTTCGTCGATCAGCATCACCGGAATGTCGTCCTTGATGGGGTACACCCGGTGACAGGAATCGCACTTGAGAGCCGTGCCGTTCTTCACCAGCTTCACCGGCGTCTTGCAGTTCGGGCAGGCGAGAATCTCGAGCAGTTCAGCGTCGACCGGCACGGCTGGAGTATAGCATTTGCGTTAACATTCACTATCCATGGCTGTTATGCGTGCGGCACGGTGTGTGGTCGTCGCCGGCCTGCTGCTTGGCGTGACCCCGGCGGCCACGTTCGCGCAGTCGGCCCCCGTCGATCCTTATTTTGAATTCCTCAACGCCCGCCACCTTGAAGGGGAGGGCGACAACGACGGCGCGCTGGCGGCGCTGCAGCGCGCGGCCGCCGCCGAGCCCAAGTCGGCCGAGATCCGCGCCGAGATCGCGTCGTTCTATGTGCGCCGGAATCGGCGCGCCGATGCCGAGAAGGCCGGCCGCGAAGCGCTCGCTATCGATCCGAACAACGTCGAAGCCAATCGGGTTCTCGGGACGCTGATGGTCTCGAACGTCGGTGCCGCGGGCAATCAGCCGCAGCAGAACGCCGCCTACGTCCGGGACGCGATTGGCTACCTCGAACGCGCCGCGGCCGGTTCGGTCGGCGTGGTCGATCCGAATCTCAACTACCAGCTTGGTCTGCTGTACCTGCAGAACCGGCAGCCGGACAAGGCGCAGCAGGCGCTGGCGCGCGTCCTCAGCCAGAATCCGGGAGCCGTGCAGGCGCGGCTGCGGATGGCCGAGGCGCAGGAGGCCAGCAACGATCTGCAGGGCGCCATCAGCACGCTCGACGAGATCGTCGACGATGAGCCGCGGGTGGCGGCGGCGCTGGCGCAACTGCAGGTCAAGGCGGGCATGCCGCGCGAGGCGGTCGAAAACTATACGCGCGCGCTCTCCGTGAATCCCAACAACCGGCCGCTCAAGGCGCTGCGCATCATCACGCTGTACGACATGAAGGACTATGCGCGGGCGGCCGCGTTCGCCGCAGACGCGCAGCGGCAGCATCCCGACGATCCGCAGTTCCCGCGGCTCGAGGCGAGCGCGTACAACGCCGCCGGCGACAAGACGAAGGCGATCGAGGTGCTCGAAGCCGCGCTCAAGCAGTTTCCAAAGGACATGCCGTCTCAGCTCGCGCTGGCGGACATCTACGGCAGCGTCAAGCGGTTCGCCGACGAGGAAAAGCTGCTGCGACAGATGCTCGCGGTCGATCCCAACAACGCCGATGCGCTGAACTTTCTCGGTTACATGCTGGCGCGCAACAACGATCGGCTCGATGAAGCGATCCGGCTCGTGCAGCAGGCGCTCCGCGTGGAACCAGGCAACGGCGCCTATCTCGACAGCCTCGGCTGGGCGTACTTCAAGAAGGGCAGCTATGCCGAGGCCGACGCGAATCTGAGGCAGGCGATCGCGAGGCTGCCGACCAACGCCGAAGTGCTCGATCACGTCGGCGAACTGCGGGCGAAGCAGGGGCGCTGGCAGGAAGCGATCGATGCCTGGACCAAGGCGCTGGATGGCGACGGCGACGTCGACAAGCAGGAGATCGAGAAGAAGATCGCCAGTGCACGGGCCAAGATGCCGAATGCGAAATGACCAGACGGCCGCATGGCGTACCATGCGGCGCCGTTTGGCATTGAGCATCGTGCATTGTGCGTTGTGCGTGTTCGGCGTCAGTTGCGCGCCGAAGCGCATCGCGCTTCCCACCGACGCCGGCACCCCGTTACCAGACTTCACGCGGATTCATCAGGCGATCACGCGGACGTGCAGCGGCATCCGCACGCTCACGGCGGAGCTGTCGCTCTCCGGACGGGCCGGCGACCAGAAGCTGCGCGGGCGCGTCATCGCCGGCTTCGCCCGCCCCGCGTCGATGCGTCTCGAAGGGGTCGCGCCGTTCGGCCCGCCGGCGTTCATCCTGGTCACCGCCGGCGCAGAGGAGGCGACGCTGCTGCTGCCGCGCGACTCCCGCGTGGTCCGTGGTGAACGGGCGGACGCGATTCTCGGCGCGCTGACCGGCGTGATGCTGGCCCCTGCGGACCTGCAGGCGATCCTCACCGGGTGCGTCACCGCGTCGCCACCATCGGCGGGCGCGCTGCACCGCGGCGACTGGGCGTCGATTGCGTTTCAGGACGGCGCGACGATGTATCTCACGCGCGCGGGTCAGGCCTGGCAACTGCGCGCCGCGCGTCGCGGGCCCTGGCAGATCGAATACGAAATCGGTTCCGGTACGTTGCCGGCCGCGGTGACGTTGCACGCCGACATGCCGGTACACGTCGATCTGCACGCCGCGATCGCGCAGGTGGAGACGAACGTCGACCTCGACGCCAGCGCGTTCACGGTGACCGTGCCGCGCGAGGCGCAGCCGCTGTCGCTCGACGTCCTGCGCGCGAACGGGCCGCTGCACGACACTCAATGAAGGTCCCGAGAGCAGCGCTTCGACAGACGGGCCTGAAGACCCGCCCCTCCGGGCACGCGGTCGGTGTGCGTGCGCACGCGAAGATCAATCTCGACCTGCGTGTGCTCGGCACGCGGGCCGATGGCTTTCACGAGCTCCGCACCGTCTTCCAGGCCATCTCGCTGCACGACTCGATCGCCTGCATCCCGCGTCCCGGTCCGTTCGCGATCGAATGCGATACGGCCGGTGTGCCGCTCGATCGCTCGAACCTGATCTGGCAGGCCGCGCAGCGGTTGTGGCGCTCGCTGCGACGCGCCGGCGAGGTCTGCGACATCGTCGTGCGCCTGGAGAAGCGGATTCCGCTGCAGGCCGGGCTTGGCGGCGGCAGCGCGGATGCGGCAGCCACGCTGCTCGGGCTCGCCCACCTGTGGCGGGTGCCACTGCAGCCGTCACAACTCACGGACGTCGGCGCCGCCCTGGGAGCGGACGTCCCGTTCTTTCTCTCGGGCGGCACGGCGCTCGGGCTCGGTCGTGGCGATGAGGTCTATCCTCTGACCGACCTGCCGCGGCACTGGATCGTCCTGCTGATTCCCGGCTTCGGCGTCTCCACGGCGGAGGCCTACGGCTGGTACGACGGTGAGCGCGACCTCGGCCGCCCGGCGCGTGAACCGCAGTACGTGCCCGGGCCGTGGCCGTCACGCGCGGCGCAGATGATCAACGACCTCGAAGCGCCAATCGCGCGGCATTACCCGGAGATCGAACAGATGAAATTGACGCTGCGCCGGGCAGGGGCCCTCGCCGCAGCGATGTCCGGCAGCGGATCGACGGTTTTCGGCCTGTTCCAGGACAAGCGCGAAGCGCAGCGCGCCGTTGACGGCCTCTCCGGTTGCGGCTGGCGCGTGCTGCTGACCGAATCGCTGGGACGCGGGGAATATGCCCGCCGCTCCAGGCCTCGGGTTCTCACGGCAGGCCGCTGAAGGAGGCTCACGCCACAACGCCAGACGCCACGCATCAGGGCTGGACACGCACGCTCGTTCTGCGTTTTTGCGTTTTGGCGTGAGATTCCGCGTTTTGGCGTGCGCCCGGTGTGTCGGCATCAGTTGCCGATCCCGCTAACCCTCGGCTACACTTAGCGTTTGCACCGCCCATAGTTGTCCGTGGCTGTACCGTCCGCCTCCGCTGACGCTTCGGCGAGACAGGCTCGTGGAGTGTGATGGGGCGTGGCCAAGCGGTAAGGCGCGGGACTTTGGATCCCGTATTCGGAGGTTCGAATCCTCCCGCCCCAATTCCAGATGAAGCGACCCCTGAGCGGTGAAGGATTGATGTCGACCGGGTTTGGCGACCTCAAGGTGTTTTCGGGCAGCGCCCACCCGCAACTGACGCGCGAGATTGCCGACTTTCTCGGGATCCCGCTCGGTCAGGCGCGGCTGCGGCGGTTTCCGGACAGCGAGGTCTCCTTCCAGATCGACGAGAACATCCGCGGCGCGGACGTGTTCATCGTCCAGCCGACGTCGAACCCGGTGGACCAGCATCTGATGGAGATGCTGGTGATGATCGATGCATTCCGCCGCTCGTCGGCGGCGCGGATCACCGCGGTGGTACCGTATTACGGCTATGCGCGGCAGGACCGCAAGGACAAGCCGCGGGTGCCGATCTCGGCGAAGCTGGTCGCGAATCTGATCAGCGCCGCCGGCGCCAATCGCGTGCTGACGATGGATCTGCACAAGGCGCAGATCCAGGGGTTCTTCGACATCCCGGTGGATCACCTGTTCTCGGCGCCGGTGATCATCGAGTACTGCTCGCGGCTGCACTATCCGAACCTGACGATCGTCTCGCCGGATGCCGGCGGGGCGGAGCGGGCACGGGCGTATGCGAAGCGGCTGGGCGCCGAGCTCGCCGTGGTGGACAAGCGGCGGACGGAAGATGGCACCGCGGAAGTGATGAACGTCATCGGCGACGTCAAGGGCCGGACGTGCATCCTGCAGGACGACATCATCGACACCGCCGGGACGATTCAGAAAGCGGCGGCGGCGTTGCAGGACTCGGGCGCCGAGCGGGTGCTCGCGTGCGCCGTGCACGGCGTGCTGTCGGGCCCGGCGCTCGATCGCATCGAGAAGTCGCCGCTCGACCAGTTGATCGTGACCAACACGATCCCGCTGTCGGCGGAAGCCGAGCGGTGCAGCAAGATCAAGCAGCTGCCCATCGGGCGGCTGCTCGGCCAGGCGATTCGGAATATCCACGAGGAGACCTCGGTGTCGTCGTTGTTTGTGTAGTTCACGGTTCCTGGTGCCTGGTGCCCGGTTCGTATTCAGGTTCGAACCTCGAACCTCGAACCTCGAACCTCGAACCTCGAACCTCGAACAAGGAACCGAACCCCGAACACGAACCGGGAAGCAAGAACGCAGAAGGGTGAACGAGAAGGACCGATATGGACGCGACGCTTGAAGCAGTGAAGAGAGAAGGGCGCGGGAAGAACGAGGCCAATCGCCTCCGCGCCTCGGGGCGCATCCCGGCGGTGGTATACGGAGCGCGCACGGACGGGGGGGCGCCGGAAGGCGTGTCGCTGGCCGTCGACCCCAAGCAGGTGCTGCGGATCCTGCACTCGGAATCGGGCGCCAACACCCTGATCACGCTGAAGGTCTCCGGCAATCCGGAGGCGCGCGTGATGGTGAAGGAATATCAGCTCGATCCGATCACCCATCAACTGCTGCACGCGGACTTCTACCAGCTCGCGCTCGACAAGGCGATCACCGTGACCGTGCCGATCACGGTCAAGGGCGAGCCGAAGGGCGTCAAGCAGCAGGGCGGCCTGCTCGACTTCGTGACCCGCGAAATCCAGGTGCAGTGCCTGCCGACGGAAATTCCGGAGCACCTCGACGTCGACGTCACCGAGCTGATGCTCAACCAGTCGATTCGCGTCCGCGATCTCGCGCAGGACAGCAAGTGGAAGGCGGTCACGTCGGCCGACACCATGATCGTGCACGTCGTGATCCCGAAGGCCGAAGAAGCGGCGGCCGCGGCGACGACGGAAGCGGCGGCGGTGCCGGCGGGAACCGAGCCCGAAGTGATCAAGAAGGGCAAGGAAGAGAAAGAAGAGAAGGAAAAGAAGTAGTCCACTGATTCATGAAGCTGATTGTTGGTCTGGGCAACCCGGGCAGCGACTACCGGGAGACGCGCCACAACGTCGGCTTCAAGGTGGTGGAAGAAATCGGGCGGCGTCATGGCCTGGTGTGGGCGATGGCGCCCTCGCAGGTGCCGGAGACGTTCGTCGCGAAGAAGTACGGCGGCGGCGCGTTCCTGCTGGCCAAGCCGCTGACGTACATGAATCGCAGCGGCGACGCGGTCAGCGTGCTGTCACGGTATTACGACATCACGCCGGCGGATCTGCTGGTGGTCTACGACGACGTGGACCTGCCGTTCGCGCGGTTGCGCGCACGCGCACGCGGATCGGCGGGAACCCACAATGGGATGCGCTCGGTGGTCGAGCGCCTCGGGACCACGGAATTTCCCCGGCTTCGGGTCGGGGTCGGGCGCGGTGATCAGCGCCGGGATCTGGCCGATCACGTGCTCGCGACGTTCGAGCGGGACGAACAGCCCGCGCTCGAAGAGTTCATTGCCCGGGCGGCCGATGCCGCCGAGATGTTTGCCGCAGCGGACATCCAGCAGGTGATGAACGTGTACAACGCAGGACCTGCGGATCCTGCTGAATCCAACTGACTCCTTGCCTCCCCTCGCGGGCGGCCATAGTCCAGAAGGAGACGCATGAACCGGAAGTACGAACTCGTGTACGTGGTCTCGCCCGACGCCGGCGACGACCAGGTCTCGGCGCTGCACACGCAGGTCGACGAGACCGTCACGCGCATGGGCGGCCAGATCGAGAAGACCGACAACTGGGGCCGCCGCAAACTCGCCTACGAAATCGGCCGGCACAAGGAAGGCACCTACGTGCTGGAAGTCATCAACGGCAGCGGCGAGCTGATGAAGGAGCTCGATCGCCGGCTGAAGGTGCTCGACTACGTGATCCGCCACCTGGTGGTGCGGGTCGACGAGGCCGAGGCCGTTGTCGACCGCACGCGCAGCAGGCGCACCGAAACGAGCCGGCGCCGCCGTGTCGCGCGCGGCCTGCCGCCCGAGCGCCAGCCCGGTGAAGGGCAGCGCGGCGATGGCGACGACGATCGCGACGATCGCTTTGACATGGGAGGGGAGCTCTAATGCCGCCGCGCAAGCCGACCGGATCCCGCGGGCGCTCGTCGTCCGCACAAGGGAAAGACCAGCAGCGTCGTCCGATGTTCCGCCGCCGCAAGGTGTGCAAGTTCTGCTCGGACAAGATCGACGACATCAACTACAAGGACACCAAACTGCTGATGCCGTTCGTGCCGGAACGGGCCAAGATCCTGCCGCGCCGGATCTCCGGGACGTGCGCGATGCACCAGCGGAAGCTGCGCACGGCGATCATGCGCGCGCGCCAGCTCGCGCTCATCCCGTACACCGCGGAATAGATTTCGTAGAGGCCGACCTTCTGGTCGGCCTGCGTGGGGTTGTTCGTAGAGGCCGACCTTCAGGTCGGCCCGAGGCACACGACATGGAAGTGATTCTCAGAGAACACGTCGACAACCTGGGTCGCCGCGGCGAGATCGTGAAGGTCGCCGATGGCTATGCCCGCAACTTCCTGCTGCCGCGGAAGCTGGCCCTGCCGGCGACCGATGGCAACCGGAAGCACGTCGAGCGCGAGCGCAAGATCATGGAAGCGCGCGAGGCGGAGGAGAAGGGGGCTGCCGAGAAGATCGCCGCGCGGCTCGCTGCTATCGACATCACGATCAGCCGCCGGACTGGTGACACCGACCAGCTCTATGGCTCGGTGACCAGCGCCGATATCGCGGAATTCCTCAAAGCCAACGGCTTCGAGATCGACCGCCGCAAGCTGATTCTGCCCGAACCGATCAAGACGATCGGCGACCACAACGTGCCGCTCAAGCTGCATCGCGAAGTGACCGTGCCACTGGTCGTGCACGTCGTCAAGGAAGGCGGCGCGTCGGCGCCGGCCGCGGAAGCGACCGAGTAGGCCGAACCTTCCAGTAGGACGGTTCCGGGACAAGGAATCCTGCTCGACAGTACACCCATAGGAGGGGCAGCCTTCACGGCTGCCTTTTTCGTGGATACAAGATCGTCCCTTGTAAAACTTTACACGATGATCACCGCCGCAAACTGTACTTCGCAGTGGAGATAGTTGGGTCCGTCACAGGGTTACACGAAGCGGCACTTCCGGATGAACACCGCCGATGCCGTTGCGACGTAGGCGACACTTGCCGTAGCCGTACTCCTCGACGTACGGACTCATGCCCTGTGCGATTCGCATGCCGGCATCCCGTCAAAAGAAATCGCCGCCACAAAAACCGTCGCTTGCGCGGCGACATCTCACCGCGCTCAAATGCTTGTGAATCACTCGGGCGGTCCTTTGAGGTAAAGGCGCCGTGTCTTCGCCTGGCACGAAGATTGGGCCGCCGCGTGATCACGTAAAAAAGGAAATCGTTGTCCCTAAATCGGCCAACACTCGAGGCGCTACTCGCCACTCGACCGAAGGCTCCCTGTTGGCGTTAGGAATCAGACAGGTTGCGTGGCGTGGGCCGTTGAGGTGAGTCGCCCGTTACTGTCGAATACGAATGCCGTGATGGCTCTCCTTGTTTGAAAGGCCTTCGCTACAACTCGTTCGCCGTCAAAAATCACACGAGTATCAAGCTGTTCCGCATAATGGGCGTAATCCAGTAATGCCGACCGTTCCCAGCGCCCAGTGCATACAACGAGCAAAGGCATTCCATATCGCTTTCTAATGTACGGTACAACTTCCCTCGCTTGTCTGTTGAGTTCCGGGTTCGAGGTCAGCACCATGTCTACAAACGCAATCGCACACGGAGCACCGCTGAGCGTGCCATCGCTGACCGCAGTTCCTGATGTCGTCACCGCTGTAAAGTGGGGCATCGAAGTAATTATTCCAGGCGAAGGGATCGGTGATTGTCGTAACAGATCAGTGCACCGACGCAAGAGCGCCGACGAAGTGAGGATCATCAACCAAATCAGCGTGTAGGAAACCTCAAGCACTCGCGCCTGCCTTTCCAGTTAGATCGCCGCTGATACAACGCAGTATTCGATCTCGGCAAAGGACCCAGGCCGCGCCGTGCAACCGCCATACGTCGTCCCCCTTCATAGCCCATGCAAGCACCTCCACGACGCCCAAGCTTAGTGCTACGTCATTGAGCCACTCGCCCACCCCGCTAGGTTGTCTCCCGGCTGTTGTGCTAATCAACACCAACCAGTCTATGCAGAAAAGCACTCCAATCCTGAGGAGTGTCAAACGAGACAGGTGTTGTGTCGCATCGTCGACTCCGCAGTGGCATAGGATCGGCACACCTCGCCGGAGTCCCACGATGGATGCCACAAAGAAAGCGCCTAACATTGTCAAGCAAAACCACGCAGCTGGCGGCATGGCGATACCGGTCAGATGCGTCAAGGCGACGAACGCTTCCGCTGCGATGACGAAGTAAGCAGCCGGTATCGTTAGGCGCGTCGGCACGATCCCATAGCCGGCAATGCCTGACGCGAACTCGCGAAGGCCGGTCGCTTTCGTAAACGCCGCACGCGTGAAAATGATGCCGATAGCTAGCCGCGCAGCGATTGTGATATCCCGAAACATAAAGCTAAAGTGACGCATGGACCATATCGTCGCGAGCCGGCTGCCGTTCTGGAGAGAGAGAATACTGCCACAATTGCTTGAAAGCATCGGCGGTTGTCGGTTGCCCATAACCCCGGACACGACGATCGGCGATGATCACGACGGTGGGAGATCGCTCGATTCCGTACTGAGCAGAGATGTGGCCGTCATCTTCGAGAATTGGAACATGAGCATTGATTGTCGACGCGAATGCTTCGGACAGGGTATGGTCGCCTCGACAAACAAGCACGTAGTCGTACTGCGTGCGAGCGATCGCACCCATGAGCGTCTTGCAATTACGGCAGCCAGCCTTGACGAATATCAAAGCGTATTCATGTGCTGGGGCATCAGCCACGCTATCGACCAGTTCTCCATTGCGGAGGTTGGTCGCAGTGAACCCTGGGGCTAGGTCGCCTATTCGGACCGTTTCTGGTCGTGCAGGTATTGTGCTTGTGGCCGGTGTCTTTTTTATTTCGTCCAGCAAGCCGATGGCGAGTGCCAACAGGAATATGACCAGTGCCCACAACAAAAGATACGACGTCGTAAACACACCCATCGAACTGCCTCTATCACGTCATTGACATTGTTTCCGTAAGTCATTGCTACGAATTGTGGAGAATAGCGCTACGTGTTCACTGGCTCTTGTTGGGGAGCGAGCCGATCAATGTCGAAGCCGTCCCATGACAGGTTATTGCTGATGGCATCAATGTGACATTGGACAGAGAACAAGCGATAGATACCCGTGCCCTTTTCGCGAACCCGAGGAATCGCCCAGCGAACAGCTTGGAAATGATAATGACAGTGCTTATTGAACTCTTCGATCGCGCAGTCATTCACCCATAGAGAAATATGAAAACAGGCAGTCGGACTCTCAATCGTAAATGACGATGCGAGCAGTCCTCCGACTTTGCCAGCGGCTTCAGTTAGGACTCGTTTATAGAGTAGCCAAAATAACGGCATGTATATCCAGGAGCGAAGTGTGAATCGAGTGATGAGACATACCGCGTCTGTATCGCATTGCGTCCAACCTGTCCCTCTCGCGCGACGGTGTGAAGTAAACATCGGTCCTTGATTAACGGTATCCAAACTCGGTTAACAGGGCGACACCCACAAACCAGCCGAGAGCGACCACGTGCGCCGGTCGCAACAGTGGTGCTAGTTGGGTGATACTCCAAGTCTCTGTTCGCGACGCCAGCGGGGCTAGCAGCCACAGCGGTAAACACCGTCCGATCCAATAAGCACCCATCAATACGGCGCCAGCGTCGGCCCGGCCGAGCGCGACTATGAAGGCTACTAACACCCAAAAGCTGGCGAAGGTTATTACGGTCGAGAAGGCCACACCGATGTGAAACCCCCACATTGCACAGGCTCCAACCCAGCCGTATTCGTATGCCCAATTGCGTAAAGTTTGGCAATGCCGCTCAGGTATGGCGAAGACAAGTAGCCCCGTTTCCCTGAGTAACGAAGCGATCCCCATTAGAGCTACGGTGCCGAACATGATGGGCTTCGATGATGATGGTGCGATTGCGCCTGCCAAACCGAGTATCGAGCCGGTCGCCAAAGAGCTGAGCATGCCTGCAAACGTATATGCGGTCACGCCGCGGAGCCATAGGGAGTGTTTAAGTGTCCACAGAGCGCCCATGGTTCGCAGATGCGCCGCACCACAGAGACCACCTAACTGGCCGAATCCGATTAGAACGATGAATGGCAGTAGGCTGATAATTGGACCATATCGAATCATCGCGATGCCAAAGCCCACCGACACCCCGATCGGAATGTAACGCAGCGCTAAACATTCGGAGGTCGTAAGGCGCGGCTTGCCAATCGCGCATAACCCCTCGCAATCGATCTCAATTAATGCGTGTGTTGCACTCATTGGCAGGCACCGCCAGACATCGTCGAACAGATGACGTTGTTGCAAAGGTCTGTAGGGAAGTAGTCCTCGGTACAGCCATTGGGGTCACCAACAACGCACTCTGCGCATGCGACTGACGTGGTTGGCGAGTACCATGACCAAAAGCAACCGCCGCTGCCATAGCAGGAGTAATAACAAGCGTACGTGTCGATCGGATTTTGGCAGAGTTCGCATCCGCAAATCTCCACGCAACAGGCGACGACAGTTTTGGGGAGTCCGAAAACAGCGGCTGCAATCGCCACGACTCCAGAAGCCCACGAGTGAATAAACGTCCTACGCGAACTGGCCCGATTGAAAGAAGAGAGCGTCGACATGCATGCTCCTTTCTGAAAAGCACGGCGTGCGTCTAGGCGAGGAAATCGCTTATACGGACGAGGAACATGTGTGTCAAGTGAAATCGTAATAACGTTGAGATTGGCCGACGCGCTTATGTGAGGGTTGGCGAAGATCGGCACAAGTTACGCATGAGTTACTAACTCACGCGTTAACGTGGTTAAGACTGCCCATCCGCCAAATCGCGAGTTGACACCGACCTAGGAACAGACGAACGATACGCAAGCATCGCATCGGCCCGTTGATCATATGTCGCGTGCCCTTCACCTTGCCGTGCTCGTAACTACCGCTGTCATGGCGGCAGCGATGCAAACCCCCACACTGTCCGTGTCGGCTCAATCGTTGCCGGCGCCCATCACTCTCAAGCTACTAGATGACTCCACAGGTCTTCCGATTAGCGGTGCAACTGTTCGGATGATCCGTGATGGGGAGGTTGTGTGGGCTGGAAGGACGGATGCGAATGGGATAGACAGCATCGCGACACCACCGCCGAATGCGACTATATCTGTCGATGATGTGCTACATGGCGCGGTCCAATTGTCAGGTGAAATCGGACAGGCAGGATCTCGTCGCATAGCGCTGCGAATGAGTCGTTACGGCGTCGTATCCGGCCAACTGGGCAGCTCAGTCGCGGCGCAAATGGCGTTGCTGGAGGATGCCACCGGCGAGCCCGTTCCACTAATCGTGAGCGGTCGAGCGAACGGCCAGGGGAACTTCAGAATATGGGGAGTGCCAGCCCGGCGCTACCGACTATTCGTATGGAACGTGAGCGAAGCCGCAGAGTCTCAGGCTCCGACGCTTATCGGTAGCGCGCTGGACGAACCGATGGTGTTGGATCTCTCGCAGGGACAAAGCTATGAACAATTGTTCCTGCACACACGTAGCGGTGGATTCGAGGTCAGCGGCCGTGTCGACCTCTCTTCGGTTCCGATGAGCGCGTTCGCCTTGGCAGTGTTCATCGCGATGGACCCCGCAACTCCGACACCAGTGTGGGCCCGCGTACTCTCGCGTGATGGGTCGTTCGTGATTCCCAATGTATTGCCTGGTGACTACCAGCTTCGTGTGTACGCATCAACCGAAGCGCGCGGTCTGGTTGCCTACGGAGTGACTCGAGTCCGCGTCTTCGCAAGTGCCGTGAGGGACGCTCGGGTGTTACTGGGCCGACTACGAACGGTCCGAGTTCATGCCCGGGTAATGAGTGGCGCGTCGCAGGAATGTCAACGTGCAAGGGTAATGTTGTCGGTTGTTCCCGTGCATCCACTACTCCCAGGTCAATCTAGACAGTTGACTGTAAGTGCCGATACCGGTGTGATGCGTGTCGACTTGGCTCCGGGGGAGTACGCGATCATGGGTAAGATCAGCGAGTCGGCGTGTCAGGCAGCAACTGTTGTGGTCGGGCCGGAAGAATCCGATGTGACAGTGCCACTGCAGCGCCTGGGTGAGGTGACGATCAGGTATCCCGCCTCGTACGCGAGCGGCCTGGTTGTTGCCATTAAAGACCTTACGCCAGGTAGAATCGCACCGACGCGGGCTTATTACAGTGTCGGGCCAAATACCGAGGCTGTCTTCGATAGGTTGCCAGGAGGAATGTATGAAGCGATGGCGATTGATTCATCTAATGGCCGGCCGGTGTTGACAACGAAGCAGTTCAAACTCGATCTCGGGGAACGCGAGGCCATCGTTCTCGAAGAGCGATAAAACCTGTAAACGAGCGTACGAGGTTCGGATGAATACGCGCGTGTCCAGTGTCGCAGCGGCTGTCGCGATGGTCGCGTTCGTGTATCTCAACGAGTCGGCTGTGCAGGAAGCGGCGGACACCGGTTCAATCACCGGTGTCGTACGCGATGCCGACAGCGGCGTGCCATTGGAAAACGTCGCGCTTGCTTATTCCGGTGCGTCGCGCGGAACCGCAATAACTGATGCGCAGGGTCGCTATTACGTCGCTAACGTACCGCCAGGCACAGTCCGCGTATCAATGCGCCCACTGCTGGTGGGTGACGCACCGCTCTTGGTGTCAGGTGCCGTGAGCGCGGGACGTACAGCCACGCTGCCCGACCTTCGTGTAAGGCTGTTCGCCAGCATCTCAGGAAGTGTCAGAGCCGACGATGGATTGCCGCTTCCAGGAGTGACCGTCGTCGCCATCATAAGGCGATACAGCAGGATGCGCGGTTGGCCGAGCCTTCAGGATCTCAGCGGGGGGCAGCTCTGGGATCATGTTAGCGGTTCTACTGTGACCGACGATCGAGGCACGTTCCACCTTGAACATCTGCCTGGCGGGCAAGCCTACTATGTGCTTGCCATACCACGGCGGGAGGTGAGCCCAAGCGCGGGAAGAGTAAGCGCTTCTGGTGGGCTTCCAACGCGGCGGCCTCGGTACTATCCTTCCGTCGACTCGATTGAGGCTGCTGTGCCGGTTGTGCTGACGTCCCGTCAGGAACGAAGGGACGTGGATATTACGTTGTCGACTGAACGTTCGTTTTGCATGAGTGCTCAACTCGAAGGAGCCACGAACGCAGCGAGTGAGTTTGCGGTGTTGGATCGCGCTATTGCGCGCCTTGTCGCAGGTGTGAGTGGATCGACGCCTTCGTACTGGAATGTGAGGCCTGCTCCAGGAGACGGTCACATTCAATCGTGTGGCTTATACAACGGAGAGTTCACCTTTGTCGCCGGCGCACCGATCAACGGAATTCTCGGTCCAACCGCTCGAAACGACATTGCCTTCGAGGTGGCGAATGCCGATGTCGACGTAGGAGTGCTGAGTGTCGCCGAACCCGTAACGAAGGAAATCGCCGTATCTTGGAAGCGATCGCCGCCACAGGATATTGCCTCCCGACTTGCTCTCATAATCGTTCCTGCAAGTCTTCAGACCAGGATTGATGCGATCCCTTCGAGGTTTCAGGCCCGCATGAGCCTCGGCGTGCCTTATGTCCTTGCCGTGCCTGGACTGCAGGCACCGTTGTATGTCAGCGATTTACTGCAAAATGGCAGGACGGCAATGGGGCAGGCACTCGATGCCGCTGACCCAGGCGATATCGAGCTTCTGATCGGGTCGGACGGCGGGACAATCAGCGCACAAGTAATGACCGAGTCAGGTGAACCGGCGACTGGCTCACTTGTACTTGCATTGTTCAATTCATCCCACCCAGGTCGTTTCCTGGTCGCGTCAGCGGCCCTCGTCGACGAAAACGGCAAAGTCACGATGAGTGGCTTACCTCCCGGTTCTTACCGAACCGTAGCTTTGAAGAATCCGCCTCCCTTTGCCGTGGTGCCTGGCCTCGTCAACCCGGTTCCGGTGTTAGATCCAACCCCGTTGGCGCTGGATTATTTGATGCGCCTCGCGCCGAGTGGCAAACTCATTACAGTGAACTCGTCCGGCGCCGAGTCACTCACGTTGTCCACTGACTAAGATTAATCAATCCGGTACAACGTGCCGCTCAAACTGCGCAACGAAGTGACGGTGGCTGATCCTTACCGCCTACCGTCCCCGCCGAACTAAGATTGTTGGAGCCCCTGGCTGGATCACGACTGACCGCTACGATCTGATCGCCACGATGCCGGTGGGCGCAACAATCGAGGATCGCGCTGCGATGCTCCGAGCGCTGTTAGCGGAACGCCTCCAGCTTACTGCTCATCTCGAGGATCGGGACGCCGACGTCTATCTGCTCACGCTGGCGAGGCCCGATCGACAACTCGGACCATCCATCCGCGTGTCGCCACGGGACTGCGCAGGCGCAGCGACGGCCACACAGGGCCGGGCGCCCATCGCCACCAATGCCGCGCGCCGAGAACGGCGCACCACCGTGCGGCCTGAGAACGGCACCAGGGGAAGTACTGGCGGGCGGTCTGACCATGGACAGCTCTGCGCGCAATCTCGCCAGCCGCGCGGGCCGCGTCGTGGTCGATCGCACCGGTCTCGAGGGCTACTACAAGTTGACGCTACGTTACGCCGAGATCGCCCACGATGGAACGCCGCCGGCAGACGATAGGCCGATGTTGTTTACCGCGCTGCAGGAGCGGTTGGGACTCAAGCTCGAACCCGGACAGGCGCCACTGTCGACCCTCGTCATCGATTACATCGACCGCCCAGGCCGTCGATTGATAGCTATACTGCGCATGATGCGCAGCTTCCTTTGTGTCCTTGTTCTAGCTACGGGAACGACCGCCGCGGCGCAATCGGCGACGATCGACGCGGCGAAAGACTTCTACTGCACGCCAGGAAAGGCTCACGCGAACGCCGCCGACGATCCGCTGATCGAGCCAACGAAGATCTTCGACAACCTGTACGCGATCGGCCGGGACACGACGACGGTCTACGCGCTGACGACATCGGAAGGCATCGTGCTGATCGATGCGGGTTATGCCGATCAGCTCGAGTCCGTGCTGCTGCCGGGGATGCAGAAGCTTGGCCTCGACCCGGCACGGATCAAGTACGTGCTCGTCACGCACGGGCATCCCGACCACTACGGCGGCTCGATGGCACTGCAACAGCGTTACGGGGCGAAGGTCGGCGTCTCCATGGCCGATGCCGAAGCGATGGCGCGTCCGGGGCGCAATGGCGCGCCGCCGCGGAACGTGCCGAAGCAGGACGTGGTTCTTGTCGAGGGCACGCCGCTGAAGGTCGGCGACACACAGATCGACGTGGTCGCGATTCCAGGGCACACGCCGGGATCGCTTGGATTCATCTTTCCAGTCAAGGATGGCGGGACGACGCACATGGCGGCGTTATTCGGTGGCGCGGTGCTGCTGCCGGGCCGGCTTGACGTTCCCGCCCTGCAGGCATACATCGCGACGCTGAATCACTGGGCCGGCCTCACGCGGCAGAAGGCGGTGGACGTCGAGGTGCAGAATCACCCGATGTTCGATGCGTTCGAGCTGAAGCTCGCGGCACTCAAAGCACGGCGTCCGGGCCAGCCGAATCCGTTCGTGCTCGGTCGCGACGGTTATCAGCAGTTCGTGTCGGCGATCGCCGGCTGCATGGGAGAAGAAGTGAAGCGGCACGCCGCATCAGCGCCGTGAGGCTTTCTGCTTCTCTCCCGCGAACCTGCACTGCAGCGTCGCGAAGGTGCCGGGCCGCGGCTGTGTCTTGCGACCGCCGCCTTCGCCGGTGAGCACGAGCATGTCCGATGGCCCGAAGGTCACGCCTTCACCCTGAGGTTCCCCGACGTCCAGCGTGCTGACGGCATCACCATGCTCGACGTCGCCCTGCAGCAACTCCGTCGTCCGAAAGAAGACCACGTCCTGTTTGGTGCGGACGGCGATACGGTTGCCGTCAGGTGACGCATCCGCATCGGTCACGTTGTTCAGCGGCAGGCGCGCCACCAGTTGCAGCGTGCTGGTCTTGCCCGATTCGAGCGGGAATTGGTACACGCCCGCGTACTTGTCCTTGGTGACGAGGAACAGGCGTCCATCCGGCAGGACGAACGCCGCTTCGGCGTCGTGGGCGCCGTCGGGATATCTGCCGTCGTATCGCTCGGCCGCCTGCGTGGCGCCGTCGCGCGGCGACGGCTCTGGCACGCGGTAGATCTGAATCGACGCGCGGCGGGCGCTGTTGTCACCGATGTCCGCGATGTAGAGGCAGTTTCCGTTTGCCCCGCACGGTCCAGCCGAGATGTCCTCCCAGTTGTGGAGGGCGGCGCCGCTCACGCGCACGCGAGCAGTGACGTTGGCGTTGCTGTCGACGCCGAACAGCGTCGGTTCGCCCGAGTCGTTGAAGCTCCAATAGAGATCGGCCGTGCGGCGGCTGTGCGTGATCCCGCTGGCTTCCGGAAGATCCGGCAGCGGCAGCGGCAGATTGCTGACGCCACAGTTGACCTGGTCTTCTCCATACATCGCTGCGAGGAACCATTCATCCGCTGCGGCGAGCACGACGACGCCGAGCGCGAGCGCCAGGATGCGGATGGTGGTCGAGCGCATGTCGTGACCGATGCCAGCCTCATGCCGATCCCTTGGTCGCGGAGGTTGCGGAGGCCACTTCTTTACAGCGTCAGGTTGAAGATCCAGACCAGCAGCAGCACCAGCGGGACATGGACGACGAACTGCAGCATCGAGTAGCCGACGATGTCGCGGGCGCGGAGGCCGAGGATGCCAAGCAGCGGCAGCATCCAGAACGGGTGGACGAGATTCGCCAGCGCCTCCGACGCGTTGTAGGTCTGCACCATCCAGCCGAGATGGACGTCCAGCGACTTCGCCGCCTGCAGCACGTACGGCGCTTCGATCAGCCACTTGCCGCCCGCCGACGGGATGAAGAATCCAAGCACGGCCGAGTACATCCCGACGAGCACGGGCAGGGTCGAATGCGTCGACACCTGGACGAAGAAGTGCGCCATCGCGGTCGCGAGACCCGACGCCGTCATCATCTTCACCATCCCTGCATACATCGGGTACTGCACCAGGACACCGCCGGTTGAGCCGACCGACGCGCTGACCGCGTTCATGAACGAGCGCGGCCGCCAGTGCAGCAGCATGCCGGCGACGAAGAACGCCAGGATGTAGTGATTGAGGTCGAGCAGTACCTGCCAGCCGCTCGTAGCAACTTCGCGGAACAGAAACCAGAGCCCGAAGCCGCCGACCAGCAGCGTCAGCACGGGACTGTGTTCGACCCACTCGCCGGGACGCGCGGGCAGTGGCACGGCCGCGTGCTCGGCGGGCGTCACGCCCATCGCCGTGATGCTGCGTGCGTCCTGCGCGTCCGGCGTCGAGTAGTACGCGATCGCCATCGACACGGCGATCAGGATGACGGCGGCCGCCATGCTCTGCCAGAGTCCGATCGTCTGCTGCAGTGGAATGACACCGCTGATCGCCTTGATCGAGTCGGGCAGCGAAGCTGGCGCCGCCATGATCAGCGCTGCCGACGAAGAGAGGCCCAGCGCCCACACGCTGCCGGCGCCGACATACGCCGCCGCCCCGAGCGCGCGGTAGTCCGCACGCTCGAGACGACGGCCGACCTCGCGGGCGAGCAGCGCGCTGAAGATCAGGCTGAAGCTCCAGGAGAGCAACGAGGACAGCATCGAGAACAGGGCGACGAAGGCCATCGCGGTACGTGGCTGTTTCGGGATGTCCGCCAGGCGGCTGATGATGCGGAAGACCGGCGGCGCGATCGCCACCGCGTAGCCGGTGACGATGATCATGGCCACCTGCAGCGTGAACGCCATCAGATCCCAGAAGCCGGCGCCGAACCAGCGCGCGGCGTCGAGCGGTGAGGCGCCCGCGGCAACGCTCGCGGCGAACACCACGGCCACCGCGATCAGGGCGAGCGCAAACGCATCCGGAAACCAGCGCTCGAACCAGTCGGACATGTGGAGTCCGAGCCGCGCCAGCGCCCGTCCGCCCGGCCGGCCCGTTCCGCTTCCTGTCTTGTCCTGAAGCTGCGTCATGTGCTTGCCTTATACAACATGGCCAAGCTTGGATACATCGGCCTCGGTGCGATGGGCGGCCGCATGGCGGCCCGGCTGATCGCCAGGGGACATACGGTCACTGGTTACAACCGCACCAAGGCGAGGGCGCAATGGTTGATCGAACGCGGCCTGCGCTGGGCCGACACGCCGCGCGCCGTGGCCGAGCAGAGCGAGGTGATCTTCGTGATGGTCACCGATTCGGCGGCGCTCGCCGCGATCGCTGACGGCCCCGACGGTGTCGTCGCGGCGATGCAGGCGGGCAAGGTCCTGGTGGACATGAGCACGGTCAGTCCTGCGGCCAGCCGCTCGCTTGCCGGGAAGATCCAGGCACGCGGTGGAGAGATGGTGGACTGCCCGGTGTCGGGCAGCGTCATCACGCTCGAGCAGGGGAAGTTGACGATGATGGTGGGCGGCGAGAAGGCCACCTACGATCGGATTCATCCGCTGCTGATGGACATCGGTCCCAAGGCCACGCATGTCGGTGGCCACGGTGCGGCGGTGTCGATGAAGATTGCGCTCAATCTCAGCATCGGAGTTCAGTTGCTGGCGTACTCTGAAGGGATCCTGCTGGCGGAGAAGAGCGGCATCGATCGAAAAACGGCGGTCGAGGTGTTCGCTCACAGCGCGCTCGCGTCGCCGATGCTGCAGTACCGCAGCACCTTCGTGCTCGACCTGCCGGAGCCGGCATGGTTCAACGTCAGGATGATGCAGAAGGACACGACGCTCGCGCTCGAGATGGGGCGCGAGCTCCGCGTGCCGCTGCCCACGGCGTCGGTCGCCAACGAGTTTCTCACCGCGGCGCGGGGGTTGGGGCTCGAGGAAGAGGACTGCGCGGCGGTGTTTCATGTGCTGGCCAAGCTCGCCGGTGTAGAGACGTAGGTGCGAGACGGGGGTGCGAGACGGGGGTGCGAGACGAGGGTGCGAGACGGGGGTGCGGAGCGCGGGTA
>Ga0310810_10001149_pt1 | contig 27266 bp, 21 predicted proteins | sample NCmetagenome_FD_207641 | JGI IMG/M metagenome (GOLD analysis project Ga0310810, IMG submission 207641) | Soil microbial communities from experimental microcosm in Duke University, North Carolina, United States - NC | ecosystem: Engineered > Artificial ecosystem > Soil microcosm > Unclassified ...
GGGCTCGGCGCGTGCCTCTTTGTGCTGCTGTTCTGGATGCTGGCCAGCGAAGTGGCGGAAGGCGACACGCAGGGATTCGACATCAGAATCGTGCAGGCCCTGCGAAACCCGGCCAATCCCTCGCTGTCTGTCGGGCCGGCATGGCTGCAGGCAGCCATGGTGGATGTAACGGCGCTTGGCGGCCCGACCATCCTGGGGTTGATGCTGGCGGCTGTTGTCGGGTTCCTCCTTCTCCAGACGCGCTACCACACGGCGTTGTTCGTGGCCGCCACCACGGCGAGCGGCGAGGTGCTGAGCTATATCCTCAAGCACACGTTCAACCGCGCGCGTCCATCGGTGGTGCCGAATCTCCGGGTCATGTCGCCGAGCTTTCCGAGCGGCCACGCCATGGAGTCCGCCATCGTATATCTCACGCTCGGCGCGGTTCTCATGCGGGTTGCAGAAACCAGGATCACCAAGGTCTATCTGATGGGCGTGGCGATGCTGCTCACGACCATGGTCGGCATCAGCCGCGTGTACCTCGGCGTGCACTACCCCACTGACGTCGTCGGGGGATGGATCGTGGGGCTGGTCTGGGCGTCGATCTGCTGGCTATTCGCACAGCACTTCGAAGTGAGCGCCGGCCTCAAAGCCGAGAAGAAAAAAGTGGAGTAAGCAATACGAAACCACGAAGATACGAAGGGTTCGAAGATCACGAAGAATGATTTTGAAAAACAAGAAAAGTTCGTGCCCTTCGTCTTCCCTCGTGGTCTTCGTGGTTTGTATTATCCAGAGGTTCTAAGCACGGCGGCCACGATCGGCTTTGCCCAGGCAGGAATGTCGCCCAACGGCGGCATGAATGCGACGATGCCGCGCGAGTAATGAAGGAGCAGCGTGGGTTCGGGCGGAATGCCTTCGTGCGGGTTCGCGTCCCGGCTGTTGTCGTACAACCTCAGCTCTGCCAGATGAGGAAGCAACCGAATGAGGTTCAGCCGGCTCGTGTCATACCGCCGGCGAATCGTCTCTTCCGGAATGGAGTGTCCGCCGCGCGCGGCGCGGTCGCGCACGCGCGCGATGTGCATATCCGGCCCGGCCAGGCCCGCGTACCACACGTGAATCCGAAAACCGCGCGCCGCGGCGTCTTCCAGCAGCGCGGTGATCGTGCGGCCGCCGAGGGTGGTTTCCAACGCGAAATCAAGCCGCTCGGCGATGGCGCGCCGCAGCAGCCGCGTCCCCTCGAACCATGCCGCGCTGTTGGCGTGCTCCTGGGTCAGATGCGGGTTGGCCGAGCGAATCCGGCGCGCGGCTTCGTCGGGATTGAAGTAGTCAGCGCCCGACCGGCGAACCATGGCGCCCGCGATGCTGCTCTTTCCGGCGCCGTTCGCGCCCGCCAGGATATACAGCGACGGACGATTACCGGCCACGCGCGCGCGCGGCCGCCAGCGCGGCCTTGCCGAGCTGGCCGGGCGACGCGGCAAACGCGGCTCTCAGGCCCGCCTTCGCCTTCGAGGTCTGCTGATTCGCGAGCAGCTCGTCGAACTCCTCGCTGAGGCGATCGAGCCGCCGCTCCCCCGCCTCCGTCAGCGCGGTGAACGCCTCCATGGAAAGGAGGACGGCCCGCGGCGCGTCATGCTTGGTAATCACCACCGCAGTGCCCTGCATCGCCGTATCCAGCAGCCGGCCGAATTCGTTTTTGGCTTCGGTGGCGGTAACGGTCTTGGTGGCCATATGGCTATTATGCCTATTTTAGCCAAAATGGTCAATCTTCGTCCTGTGCTGGATCCCGATCGGGCACCATCCTCCCGCCGCGGCTGCGGAATCCCCGCATGAGCGTCCCGAACTCCTTGCGAATCTCCCCCACCAGCCATTCCATCTTCGTGACCCGCACGGTTTCCATGTCCCGGAAGCGCTCGTCCAGCTCATCGAACACCAGGCGGATGGCCTCTTCGTCGAACACCGCCTTCTCCAGGTCGCCATGCTGGGACAGCCGGCGGTCGAGACACCGGTTGTACAGCCACTCGCAGGACAGCACGTAGTGGCGGCCGCGCTGGCGCGGACGCGCGCCCCGGAGCAACAGAAAATCCCTGCGGTCCAATATGCGAAGATTGTAGATCCGGAACGGCAATGATTCGCATCACGGATACTCTCAGCCTTGACGAGCGCGAATTCGACGAGCGCTTCGTCCGCGGCTCCGGCCCAGGCGGCCAGAACGTCAATAAGGTGGCCACCGCGGTGGAGCTTCGCTTCAACGTAGACCGTTCCTCCCTGCCTGCCGAGGTGAAGCAGCGCTTAATGGCGCTCGCGGGCAGCCGGATGACCGGTGAAGGCGACCTCCTCATCGACAGCCGCGAGCACAGAACGCAGGGGCAGAACCGCGAAGCGGCCAGAACGCGTCTGGTGGGGTTAATACAGCAGGCGGCCAAGCGGCCCAAGAGAAGAAAAGCGACGAAACCGGGTGCGGGGGCGCGTGAGAAGCGCCTGGCCCAAAAAAAACGCCGCGGAGCCGTCAAGCAGCTCCGCGGCCGGGCGTCGGAGGAATAGAGAAGCTAGCGCGGAAACATTTCGACGACAAAGTCGCCGACGTTGTCGCGCACGTCGTCGTCGTTCACACCAAAATAGAGACGCCCGTTAGCCGGCATCGTCACGTCGGACTCCGCGCCGATGGCAAACGGACGCCCGTTACCTACGCGTCCGATGAGCAAGCCGCCCGTCACGCCAGGCAGCGGAGAGTTCCCCGCCATCCGGCCGCTGTTCGCGCCAGCCGGTGTTCCATAGTCATCACCGTTCTGGCTCAGCGTCACATTACCGCTGGCACGGAAGTGAATGACATCACCCCGGCGAACGTCGATGCCGCTGTTGGTCCAGGTTTGATTCGTGGGAACCGTCACTGTCCGGACCGTGCCGTACGAAGGCACGGCGTACGGATCGTACTGCCCGGATTGCGGGTAATTGTTTCCGTACACGTTCTGATTGGGAGCTGAGTATGGGTCGTAATTGGACGCCGTCGTGTCGTTGCCGAAATACACGCGCGCCACCTGGTTCAGCGGAATGGTGCGATCCCCGGCCGGGCTGGCGACAACAGCCTGATTGTTGTACCCCTGAAAATCGACAACCCGCCCCTCCATCGTGCGCCCGTTGCGCAGCACCACAAGGCCGTCATACGACTGCCGTGCCCTGTTCAGCTCATTCCGGGGCACCGTGCCGTTTCCGGCGAAATCGACGAACGCGACGTCCTGCACTGGAATCTGACGATCGCGGCCGTTTACGCGAACCACAATCGAGTCGCTGCTGTAGTCATCGTAGTTGCCAAAGCCGCCGTCACTACCGCTGGCGCCTATACTGACGATCTGCCCCCGGACCCGCTGTCCTGAATGCGTGACAACCGTGCCGGTCTGGGCGTAAGCCTCAGTCGCGCCGAAGATGAGCAGTGCCAACAGCACTGGAAAAAACCGTATGAATCTTGGTCGCATAAATGCCTCCTCCTGTGTCCGCTATGCCCCTCTCTGTAAATAGTGCAAACTTCTGGCCAACATGGATGCTCAGAAACAATTTAAACAAGCGCAGCGAGAGAATTGGGCCAATTTCGCGCCGCTCGAAGCTCAGACCACACCGCCGGCGGCGCAGTTGATCAAGCACGCAAGAGTGAGCGCGGGACAATGACGAGAGCGGTAAAAATCTGATGTCAGTAAGTTAGAAGTAAGAAGTAAGAAGTAAGAAGTAAGAAGTGGAGATTGCCCCCGGCGCCTTTCACTTGCCGCACTATTTGTCGATCGACCGGCAGCGGGCGCTCGTCGAGCAGTGCCGTGCCTTGATGGACGGGCCGGTGCCGGCCTACGTACCAGTCGTCCGTGGCGGTGGCAAGATGCACGTTCGTATGTTGTGCCTGGGACGCCACTGGAACGGGAAAACCTATCAATATCAGGCCACCCGCGCCGACTACGACGACCTGCCGGTGCCCCCGCTGCCTGCAGCCTTCCGAGCGCTGGCGCATGAGATTGGCGCCTCAGAGAACATGCCTATCGATCCGGATCTCTGCATCCTCAATTACTACGACTCGGAGGGCCGTATGGGCCTTCATCAGGATAAGGACGAGGGCAAAGCGTCGATCGAGGCCGGCATACCGGTGGTGTCCGTCTCGCTTGGAGACACGGCGCGATTTCTCTTCGGAGGCTCGCGTCGGCGCGACCCCGTCACGACAATCCCGCTCGAGTCCGGCGATGTCTTCGTGTTCGGCGGGCCTGCACGCCTTCGTTATCACGGCGTTTCGCGCATTACACGCGGTACTGCGCCGCCCGCTCTTGGCCTCGCTGGCCGCTTCAATCTCACGCTCAGACAGTACTAACATTGGAGATTGGGTGATTGGAGATATTTTGATGGGGTGGGTGATTTGGTGATTGGGGATTGGGCGGTTGCGTTGGTCATCGTGGCGATTGATCGCGCCCCCAATCGCCCAATCTCCAATCACCCAATCGCCACTCCAATCACCCAATCACCAATCACCCAATCTCCAATGTACCGAAGCCCCCAATGCGCGTAATCGTCATCGGCGCCGGCGCCGCGGGGACGATGGCCGCCATCTTCGCGGCGTCACAGGGCGCTGAGACATTGCTGCTGGAGCGCACGAAGGACGGAGGACGGAAAATCCTCATCAGCGGCGGCGGCCGCTGCAACATTCTGCCCGCCGGCGTGGACGAATCCCGCTTCGTCACTGATTCCTCTCCGCACACGCTCCGGAACATCCTGCGTTCGTGGCCGTTGCGGGAGCAAATTGAATTTTTTGAGCGCGACGCCTCGATTCCACTCATGGAAGAAGCGGCCTCCGCGAAGCTGTTTCCGAAATCGGAAAGCGCCCGCGATGTCCGCGATAGGCTTCTTGCCCTGGCGCGTGCCAGGGGCGCGACAATCGTGCCCGGCGTCGCGGTGACGGACATCGAGCTCTCGGGGCCTGCCGAATGGCGGGTCAGCCAGCAGGACGGCGCCCCATTCCTGGCCAACGCGGTCATCGTCGCCACCGGCGGCCTGTCGGTACCTGCAACCGGAAGCGACGGCGTGGGCCTGGCCATCGCGGAACGCCTGGGTCACACCATCAATCGGACGTACGCGGCGTTGACGCCGCTTACCGTCCAAGGTTCCGGGAACCTTTTTGAAAAAGGTTCCCGGAACCCTTTTTCGAAGCTCGCGGGTGTTTCGCTCACGGTCACGATCACGGCCCGCACGCGCAACCTCCAGGCCGCGACGACGGGAGGCTTTCTGTTCACGCACAACGGCTACAGCGGCCCTGCGGTGCTCGACGTCTCCCACGTAGCCGTGCGGTCGCGCGAAGAGATGGATGAGCCCGCTCGGATCGCGGTGAAATGGACACCGCTGGACGACGCCGCGTGGGAAGAGGCGCTGAGGCCTCTCGGCACGCGCACGGTGCTCAACGCGGTCTCCACCCATCTCCCTGGACGGCTTGCCGAGGGGCTTCTGGCGTTGGCCGGGATCGATGCGCGGCGGAAGCTGGCGCAGATGACCCGCAGTGAGCGGACGCGTCTCATCGGCACTCTGGTGCGAGGCGAGCTCCCGTGGAGCGGGGATGAAGGCTACAAGAAAGCGGAGGTGACCGGCGGCGGAGTGGCGCTGTCGGACATCGATCCGCGCACGATGGAAAGCCGGCGCCATCGGGGGCTTTTTTTCTGCGGAGAAATGCTGGACGCCTTCGGTCCCATCGGTGGTTACAACTTTCTCTGGGCGTGGGCCACGGGCCGCGCCGCCGGCATCGGCGCCGCGTCAAGGTGATATGCTCATTGGATGTCGTTGACGACCAGAATGCTCATCGTGGAGGACCATGCCGACAGCGCCGAGTTTCTTCGGCTCTTACTCGAGCCGCAGGGATACATCGTCCACACCGCCGCCAGCGCGCAGCAGGCCCGCGAAGAGTTGACCGCGTGGAAGCCTGAGCTGGTCCTCATGGATCTCATGCTCCCGGACGTGGAGGGGCTGGATCTGCTCCATGATTTCCGCCGGATCAGCCCTTCCACCCAGGTGATTGTGGTGAGCGGCCACGGCAGCATCACGGTGGCCGTCGAGGCCATGGAGAGCGGCGCCATCAGCTTCATCGAAAAACCGATCAACCCGAGCGTGCTCACCGCGCAGCTGCACAAGGCCGCCGAACGGCTGGCGCTGACCGCCGAGAACCGCCGCTTGAAGGCCGAGCTGGAGGAAGCGGCATCGTTCAGCGGCATGGTGGGGCGCACCAAGGCGATGCGCCAGCTCCATCAGTTGATCAAGTCTGTGGCGCCTACCGACGCGAACGTCCTCATCACCGGCGAGAACGGCACGGGCAAAGAGGTGGTGGCGCAGGCGATTCACGAAAACAGCAAGCGCGCCAAGGGACCGTTCATCAAGGTGAACTGCGCGGCCATCCCCACCGAGCTCATCGAGTCTGAACTGTTCGGCCACAAGCGCGGCGCGTTCACGGGCGCCGTGAACGACAAGATGGGCCTGATGGAAATGTCCAACAACGGGACGCTTCTGCTCGACGAGATCGGCGAGCTGACCGCGAACCTTCAAGTGAAGCTGCTGCGGGTGCTGCAGGACCGCGAGTTCAGGCCGGTGGGCAGCACCAAGATCCTCCGCCCGAATTTCCGCCTGCTGTCTTCCACCAACGTGAACGTGGAAAACGCGCTCAAAGAGGGTCGACTGCGCGAAGATCTCTACTTCCGCATCAACACGCTCACGCTGCACGTGCCCCCGCTGCGCGAGCGGCCCAACGACATTCCGCTGCTGGCGGAGTGGTTCCTCCAGCGGTTCGCCGCCCAGCACGAGCGGGCCATCTCGGCGTTCCACCCGGACGCGTTGCGCGCGCTGGTGGATTATGCGTGGCCCGGCAACGTACGGGAGCTCCAGCACGTGGTGGAGCGCGCGGTCATCCTCACGCAAGCATCGATCATCGGCGTGGACGATCTGCCGGACCCCATCACCGCTTCGCCCGCACGCACGTAACACACTGACTTCTAACGCAGAGACGCGGAGACGCAGGGAATTTTCTGTCCCTGCGTTGAGATTCGTTAAGATCGGTTAATGCGTCGGCCCAGAACCCCACGAGAGTACCTCCTCTGGGGCATCCTCATCGTGTTCGGCGTCATCCTGGCGGTGGTCACCGTCTGGGTGGCCCGCTACGCCGTGGCCGTCAACAAGCTGTCCCGGGGGATTGGGCAGACGTACTTCTACGGCGCCGACGGCAAGGCCTGGTTCCCGCTCGAAGAGCATCGCCTGGATGTGCCGCTGGCGCGTATCGCGCCGGATTTGCAGCACGCCGTGGTGGCCATTGAGGATCACCGCTTCTACTCGCACCTGGGCATCGATCCGATCGGCATCGGCCGCGCCGTCTTCCGCGACCTGCGCGCCCGGGAGATCGAAGAAGGCGCCAGCACGCTCACCCAGCAGCTGGCGCGAACCATTTTCCTGACGAACCAGCAGAAGTTCGGCCGCAAGTTCAAGGAAATGGTCATTGCGCTGATGATCGAGCGCCGGCTCGACAAGCAGCAGATCCTCGAGCTCTACCTCAACCGCATTTTTCTTGGCGGCAGCGTCTACGGCGTGGAGGCGATGTCGCGGAACGTCTTCGGCAAGCGTGCCTCGGACCTCACGCTGCCGGAAGCCGCGTTCATCGCGGGCATTATCCAAATGCCGTCTGCCCTCTGGCCCTGGTCCCACTACGACCGGGCGCTCCAGCGAAGCCACGTCGTGTTGCGGAAGATGCGCGAGGAGAAGTTCATCACCGCTGAAGCCGAGCAGGCCGCCGACGCGGTCCGCCCGAAGATTCTTCCTTCCCCCGGTTTGACGGCCGGCGCGGCCGGCTACGCTGAAGACTATCTGCGTCAGCAGTTCCGGGCGCAGTTCGGGAACGACAATCCACCGGACTGGAAAGTACAGACGACGTTTCTGCCGGGCGTGCAGCGCGAGGCGGAGCGCGCAGTGACCCTGGGGTTGCAGCGGTGGCACGCGCCAAAGCTGCAAGCCGCGCTGGTGGCTCTCGATCCCCAGACCGGCGACGTCCTGGCGCTGGTGGGCGGTCGGGACTTCGGCCAATCGCCGTTCAACCGCGCGGTGAATGCCAGGCGGCAGCCCGGCTCGGCCTTCAAGCCGTTCCTCTATGCGGCCGCGCTCGCCAACGGGATGTCGCCCGTATCGCAACTGTCCGGCCTCACGCAGATGCGCGTGCCCGGCCACGACGAGTGGGTGGTGAAGAACGCCGTGGCAGACGCCCGCGACTCGCTCACGTTGCGCGAGGCCCTCTATGAATCCAACAACCAGGCCGCCGTGCAGCTCCAGACGCAGATCGGCTCGCGGCCGGTGCTGAACCTTGCGAAGGTGCTAGGTATGCCGAACCTCCCCGATGTCCCTTCGCTGGCCCTCGGGGTGGGTGAGGTCACGCCGATGCAGCTGACCGCCGCTTACGCCGTGTTCCCCAACGGCGGCTTCGCGGTGACGCCGCGGCCGATCCTCCGCGTGCTGGACAACGATGGTTACGCGGTGCTCACGCCCGAGGTGGCGCGGCAGCCGGTCCTCGCGGAAGACGTGGCGTTTCAAATGGTCTCGATGCTCCAGGATGTCGTGGACACGGGCACTGGCGCGGCCGCGCGCACACTGGGCGTGCGCTTCCCTGCCGGCGGCAAGACCGGCACCACCGACGACTTCAAGGACGCCTGGTTCGTCGGTTTCAGCTCCGGCATGGTGGCGGGCGTGTGGGTGGGGCTCGATCAACCGGAATCGATTGCGCCGGACGCGTTCGGCGCGCGCTACGCGCTACCTATCTGGGCGGAGTTCATGGCGCGCACCGCCCGCGTGAAGGCGCCCCAGCCCTTCCGCGCGCCGACGTCGGTCACGCGGATCGAGCTGTGCCGTGTGAGCCATTTGCTGCCCACAGAACTCTGCCCGCGGTACGGTGAGTATTTCAAAGCCGGCGACGTCGTGCCGGATCGCACGTGCGACATCCATCGCGGTCCTGCGCGCACGGTCACGCAGGTGCTCGGGGGAATCTTCTCCGGACTCGGGCGCAAGCTCGGATCGATCTTCGGAAAACACTAAGCGATGCCGCTTGTTTCGCTCGATCACGTTTCGATGGCGTACGGCCACCTGCCCCTCCTGGACGATGCCAGCCTGAAGGTGGATGCGGGCGAGCGCGTCTGCATCATCGGCCGAAACGGCACCGGCAAATCCACCCTGCTGCAGATTCTCAGCGGTGACGTGACGCCGGACTCGGGAGCCATCTGGCGGCAGCCCGGGATCGGCATTGCGCGGCTGGTGCAGGATGTCCCTCTTGTGGCCAACCGGCCGGTGTTCGACGTCGTCGCCGAGGGCCTCGGAACGCTCGGCGACCTCGTGGCGGACTATCATCACGCCGCCGGCGAGGTGGAGGCCGCATCGAGCCAGGGCGTCGATCCGGCGCGCGCGCTGGCCAGGCTGGGCGCCCTGCAGCACGAGCTTGACGAGCGGGACGGCTGGACGCTGGAACAGCGCGTGGAACTGGTGCTCCAGCACCTCGAGCTGCCGTCCGACGCCATCGTGGACACGCTGTCCGGCGGGTGGCGACGCCGGGTGCTGCTGGCGCGAGCGCTGGTGGCTCAGCCCGATCTTCTTCTGCTGGACGAGCCCACCAATCACCTGGACATCGAATCGATGACGTGGCTCGAGACATTCCTCCAGAGCTACGCCGGCGCGGTGGTGTTCGTCACGCACGACCGCGTGTTTCTTCAGAACGTGGCCACGCGCATCGTGGAGCTCGACCGCGGCATGTTGACCTCGTGGCCGGGAGATTACGCCACCTTCCTCCGGAAAATGGAAGAGTGGCTGGCCAACGAAGCCACGCTGAACGACAAGTTCGACAAGCGCCTGGCGAAAGAAGAAGCCTGGCTGCGGCGTGGCGTCAAGGCGCGCCGGACGCGCGACGAAGGGCGGGTCCGCGCGCTGCTCGCGATGCGGAAGGAGCGGTCGGAACGCCGGGCACTCGTCGGCGCGGTGCGGCTGCAGGCGGATGCCGCGGAACGGCCGGGCCAGCTCGTGTTCAAAGCCAAAGGGCTTTCGAAATCATTCGGCGAAAAACCTGTGGTCAGGGATTTCTCCGTCCGCGTCATCCGAGGCGACCGCATCGGCCTGATCGGCCCCAACGGATCCGGCAAGACCACGCTGCTCAGAATGCTGATCGGCGATCTCCCACCGGATCAAGGCGATGTCAGGCGCGGCGAAAATGTGCAAGTGGCGTATTACGATCAGCAGCGTGAGCAGCTCGATCCCGAACGGACCGTTTTCGACACAGTGGGCGAAGGCAACGACACAGTGACCGTTAGCGGGCAGACAAAGCACGTGCACGGCTATCTTGCCGACTTTCTCTTTCCTCCCGAACGAGCGGAGTCTCCGGTGAAGGCGCTGTCCGGCGGCGAGCGGAACAGGCTGCTGCTGGCGCGGCTGTTTACCCGGCCGGCGAACGTCCTCGTGCTGGATGAACCCACCAACGATCTGGACATCGAAACGCTGGAGCTGCTGGAGTCGTTCCTGATCGACTGGCCTGGAACGCTGCTTCTGGTGAGCCACGACCGGGCGTTCATCGACCACGTCGTGACCAGCACGCTGGTTTTCGAGGGCGCCGGGCAAGTGCAGGAATATGTGGGCGGTTATGAGGACTGGCTGCGCTACGTCTCCGCCAAGGCGTCGGCGGACAGCCAGCCGCGCCCTGCCGATACTTCTGTTCCGGCAGGGCGCGACTTTAGTCGCGCCAAAACTGTCCCGGTAGAGCGCGACTCTAGTCGCACCAAGAAAGCTTCCCCCAAGAAGCTGTCCTACAACGAGCAGCAGGAAGCGCGCGACCTACCCGCGCGAATCGACGCGCTGGAGCGCGAACAGGCTTCGCTGAACGCGAGCATGGCGGATCCCGGCTTCTATCGATCCGGCGGCGACGTCATCACCGAGACTCTGGCGCGGCTAGAGGCGATCGAGCAGGAACTGCTGGCCGCCTACGCCCGCTGGACAGAGCTGGACGGGAGGTCTGGTTAACTAGAGAACTAGGGAACTAGGGAACTAGAGAACTAGGGAACTAGAGAACTAGAGGTCCGCGCCAATTGCTCCGCGCGCCGGAGCGCTGCGCGGATGTTCGGACAGATATTGGCGTCGCCCAGATGCTCGTGGAACTCCGCGCGGCGCATGAGGCTGGCGGGCTGGTCGCGAGCCCCGCAGAGAATCAGCGTCCTGCCCGACTGCTTCAGCCGGTCCGCCAGGTCCTCGAGCGCCTGCAACCCGGAGGCGTCCATTGCAGGGACGTGCCTGAGCCGTAGAATGACAATCGGCGGCAGCGTGGTGATGTGATCCAGAATCTTGGACAACTTATCCGTGGCGCCGAACAAAAACGGCCCGTGGATGCGATAAAGCGCTGCATAAGGCGGTACCGTGGTGCCCTGCAACGAATGGATGGCGCCTTCGTCGATCAACCTCCCCGTCACACGTGCCACCGATGTGGTCTGCGCCACCCGGCGGATGAAAAGGAGGGCGGCCAGCACCATCCCCACCTCCACAGCCACGCTGAGATCGGCCAGCACCGTTAACGTGAACGTGGTCAGCCACACCGCAATGTCCGCCTTCGTCAGTTTGAGGAGCGCCGGGATCTCGCGCCACTCTCCCATGTTGTAGGCGACCACGAACAGGATGCCGGCCAGGACCGCCAGCGGCACTCGCGCAGCCAAGGGCGCCGCGACGAGCAGAATCATCAAGAGCGTAACGGAGTGAATCATGCCCGCCACAGGGGTCTTGCCGCCGGAGCGGATATTCGTGGCGGTGCGCGCGATGGCGCCCGTCGCTGGCAGCCCGCCGACAAGGGGTGACGCAATGTTGGCTACTCCCTGCGCCATCAGTTCCACATTTGGATCGTGCCGCGTGCCGGACATACGGTCGGCCACGGTGGCCGAGAGCAGCGACTCGACGGCGCCCAGCAGCGCCACCGTCATCGCCGGAGAAAGGAGGTTGAGCACCAGTGAGACATGAAACCTCGGCACGACCAGGTGAGGCAACCCGGACGGCACCCCACCAAACCTGGAACCTATTGTTTCCACCGGCAAGCCCGTCAACGAGGCGACGATGGTCAGACCGAACATCGCCACGATGGTGCCCGGCACCCGCTCGAACAAGCGCGGGATGATCACGACGATCGCCAGCGTGGCCACGCCAAGCAACGTGGCCGCACCCGACGCGGTGTTGAAGTGGACGGCCAGAATCCGAATCCGCCCCACAAAGTCATTGGGTATCGCGCCCGGCTGGAGGCCGAAGAAGTCCCGTATCTGCGTGCTTGCGATGAGGACCGCAATGCCGTTGGTAAAACCCACCACCACCGGACGCGGAATGAACTTCACCGCCGAGCCGAGCCCCGAGACGCCCATCGCCAGCAGCATGACGCCGGCCATCATCGTGCACATGTAGAGGCCGTCAACGCCGTACTTCGCGATGATGCCCGCCACCACCACCACGAACGCCCCTGTGGGCCCCCCAATGGCGGTCGCTGAACCGCCCAGTGCCGAAGTGAGAAATCCGGCGACGATCGCGCAGTAGATCCCGGTCTGCGGCGGCATGCCCGAGGCGATAGCAAACGCCATCGCCAGAGGAAGAGCCACAAAACCTACCGTCACGCCGGCAATCAGGTCGGACGTGAACGTCGCGAGGTCGTAAGAGCGAAGGACAGTAAGGGAGCGTGGGGTCCAGCGGATCATGCGCCGATGTATAATAGAGGATTCATGATCTCCGTAAGTAACGTCTCCATGCGGTACGGCTCAAAGCTGCTCTTCGAGGACGTCACGACGACGTTTTCGAAGGGGCGCAAGTACGGCCTCACGGGCCCAAACGGGTCCGGCAAATCGACATTTATGAAGCTCCTCACCGGGGAAATCGACCCGCAGGTGGGGACTGTGGCGCGGCCGCGCAAGCTCGGCGTCCTCAGCCAGGACCAGTACGCGTTCGATGCCTTCCGGGTGATTGACGCGGTGATCATGGGGAACAAGCGCCTCTGGTCGGCGTTGCAGGAACGCGAGGAGCTTTACGCCCAGCCGGACATGACGCACGAGGCCGGCATGCGCCTGGGTGAGCTCGAGGGGATTGTCGGTGAGGAAGACGGGTATACCGCAGAAAGCGACGCAGCCATCCTCCTGCAGGGGCTGGACATCCCGGATGCGCTCCACGAGCGCAAGATGTCCGAACTCCAGGGCGGCCAGAAGGTGCGGGTGCTCCTGGCCCAGGCGCTGTTCGGCCACCCAGACGCGCTGCTGCTGGACGAGCCCACGAACCATCTGGACCTCGACTCGATCCACTGGCTCGAGGAGTTCCTGGGGCGCTACGACGGCACGCTCATCGTCATCTCGCACGACCGCCATTTCCTGAACAATGTCTGCACGCACATCGCGGACATCGACTACGAAACGATCATCACCTATACCGGCGGCTACGACGACATGGTGATGGCAAAGACTCAGATTCGCTCCACCATCGAGTCGGAAAACGCGCAGCGCGAGAAGAAGATCGCCCAGCTCAACGATTTTATCGCGCGATTCGGCGCCGGGACGCGCGCCAGCCAGGTGACGTCGCGCCGCAAGGAAGTGGAGCGGCTGCAGACCACGGAGCTTGCGCGCTCGAACATCCAGCGGCCCTATATCAAGTTCGGGATGAAGCGTCCTTCCGGCAAGGTAGCCGTGGAGGTGGAGCGGATCTCCAAGGCATTCAACGGCCACAAGGTGGTCACCAACTTCGGGGCCATCGTCAATCGCGGCGAGAAGATCGTGCTGGTGGGACGTAACGGCGCCGGCAAGACGACACTGTTGAAGGCGCTGCTTTCAGACGCCCCGAGTGTGGCCGCTTCACCGAAAGACCTCGACAGCGGGAAGATCACCTGGGGCCACGAGGTGTCCATCGGGTACTTCCCGCAAGATCACTCAGGGCAGATTCAAAAGGGCATGACCGCGGCCGACTGGCTGCATCTGTTCGATCCGGGCGCGTCCCGCCAGGAGATCCATGGCCTGCTGGGTCAGATGCTCTTCAGCGGCGAGGAAGGCCTGAAGCCCACCGAGGCGCTATCGGGCGGCGAGACCGCGCGGCTCCTCTTCTGCCGCATCATGCTGCAGAAGCCGAACGTGCTGGTGCTGGACGAGCCTACCAACCATCTGGATCTGGAATCCATCAATGCGTTGAACGTGGCCCTGCAGAAGTTCGAGGGCACCGTCTTCCTGGTCACCCACGACCAGGACCTCCTCGAGGAAGTGGGCACGCGTACGTGGCACTTCGATGGGGGAAAGATCGTGGACTTCAAGGGGAGCTACGAGGAGTACTCGTCTTCGCTGGCATAGGCGAGGGGTAAGAGCAAAGAGCGTAGAGCAAAAGAGCAGAGAGGAATCTGATTTGCTCTCGGCTCTTAGCTCGTTCGCTCTTCGCTCTTCGGCTCTTTGCTCTTCGCTCTTCGCTCTTTTTCTATGCCTTCCGCTGGCGACGCTCGATGCCTTCCGGCGGGACGGCCTGCGCTTCCGCGTTCCTCATCTCGAACAACGCCGCCCCCTCCGCCACCAGGTAATTCGCAATATTGGGAGGGACCTCATAGGTCTCGTTGGGCCGGTAATGGCGGAGGGACACACCATCGGCGTGACCGAGTGTCCACTTGAGGATTTTGACCTTCATCGCCATAAGGTTGAAAGCAAGTACCTGACCGTACTTGATTACCTCCGTACTTCAAGAAATTCCCGCAAATTATTGAAAGCATGAAGTCGCGTGCAGCGGCTTGCTACAGTTTCAGGGACGCGATGTGAGTCACACCGGCGGGAGCGCTGAACCGGATGACGACAACGCCTCGGGGGGCTCTTTAGGAGGTCTTAGCCCAACCGATGTCCTGATAGACCCAAGGCTGCATGAAGCCGAAGGCGCCGAAGTTGGCGAGGTTCTTCTTGCAGATGACCAGCTCCGGGCGCTGGTACACAGTCAATGAGTGGACCTCCTGCCAGATCAGCGCATCGATCTGATTTGCCAGCACAACGGCCTTCTTTCGGTCCAGCTCCTGGTTTGCCTGGTCGAACAGCCGGTCAATTTCGTCCGATCCGATCCGCGCATAGTTCTGGCGGATGATCATTTCACCCTTGGCGTCCCTACCGGGTTTGGCGTAGATCGATTTCGACGAGCTTATGGGGTACGCGGTACCGATCCACGAGAAAAGCACGAGGTCGAACTGGCCCGGCCTCACGTACTTGTCGAAAAAGTCACTTACAGGAACCGCGCTGATGCTCATCGCAACGCCAATCTGCCCGAGCATGTTCTGAACCAGTTCGGCAGTCTGTTTGGAGGTGGCAATCCCGCCGGGAATGACCAGCGTAAGCTGGAGAGGCTTCCCGTCCTTCTTGCGGACGTTGCCGTCGAGTTTCCAACCCGCCTGGTCCAGCGCCTGTCTGGCCCTCTCAGGGTTATACCCGCCCACGTCGCCGGCATTGTCCTGATAGCCGTCCTGGTTGGCCATGAAGATGTGGTTGTTCAGGGTCTTCGCATCGATATTCAGCGGGCCGAGCAGCGCCTTCGCGATAGCCGATCGATCGATGCCCATCGCGAGCGCCTGTCGGACTCGGACGTCCTGCAGGTTCGCGCTTGTGGCATTGAACGTCAAATGCGTGAAGTTCGGACCGCCAGCAACGCGCACTTCGGTACCGGAGATTCCCTTGGCGCGGCGGTACTTGTTCGCATCTGACCCGTTGTCCATCGCGTCGATCTCGCCGTTGGCAAGCGCGTCGATCTGCGCGTTCGGCTCGATCACGCGGAACACGATCGTGTCGAGCTTGGCCCGGTCGCCCCACCACTTCTCGTTGCGAACAAGAGTAATGGTCTTCGACGTGGCATCGATGGAGTCGAGCTTGAACGGTCCCGCCGTGGTCAGCGGACGGTCCTTCCAGCCTTCATTGAAAATCTTGGGATCCTTGTTGGTGGAGGCTGGATAGAACGGATTGAACACGTTGGTCCAGTCGGCGTACTTGTGCTTGAATGTGACGACGACTTCGCAGGTGTCCTTCCCTTTTTCGACGTTCTCGATGTCTTCGTAGCCGTTCGAGCTGGCAATTTGATAGGCCTTGTTCGTGCCGTTGGAGGACTTCCACTGCCAATAAAAATCTTCCCATGTGATGGGTGTTCCGTCGTACCAGATCGCTTTTGGATTGATCTCGTAGGTCACAACCTGCTTCGGCTCCGAGGTCAACTTCGGCTCCGAGATCAGGAGGTCACGGTTCCAGATCGGTGCGCTCGCTGCGTCGTTGGTATAGGGCGTTGGCAGGAGCGCCGCCAGGACGTGGTAGCCATCCAGGGGGGTGCCGTCGAGCTCGTAGTAGTTGAAATTCGCCGGCATCGAGTCGAGCGGCCACGTGAACTTCCCGCCATCCTGAACCTTGTCACGCGGAACGGCGTTGATCTGGTTCTGGGTCGCCGATTGCGGCGGCGGCGCCTGGGCCGGCGGCGTTCCACGGCCGCCACTGCAGGCGGAGACCATCACGGCGAGAAGCACAGGGGCGGATGTTTTTAGACCCATAGATTGATGATACACCTCATAGGACGGAGGACGGGATGGCGTAGTGACACGCTTCCAGATGATCGGCCCCTCCCGTCCTGCCCAGAAGTTGCGGCGATTCGGCAATGCAGAGCTGCCGCGAGGCGTCGTCCAGCTCGTGCGCGAATTTCTGGCAACGGGTCCTGAAATGACAGCCCGACGGCGGATCCGCCGGGCTGGGCAAATCGCCGTGGAGCACGATCCGGCGGCGCTGACGCTCCTTCCTCGGATCGGGCAGCGGAATCGCCGAAAGCAGCGCCTGCGTGTACGGGTGGGCCGGTCGTTCGAAGACCTCGTCAACCGCTCCAATTTCCACAATCCGGCCGAGGTACATGACCGCCACACGATCGGCGATGTGACGGACCACGGCGAGATCGTGCGCCACAAACAGGTACGACAAACCAAGCTCGGCCTTCAATCGCTCCAGCAAGTTGATGACGCCCGCGCGAATCGACACATCCAGCGCCGACACGGGTTCGTCGAGAACAAGCAGTTTCGGTTGAAGCGCCAGCGCTCGCGCGATTCCGATACGCTGTCGCTGCCCGCCGGAAAACGCCTGGGGATAGCGATTGACGTGCTCCGGCTGGAGCCCTACGAGCCCCAGAAGTTCTCGCACTCGACGGGCACGATCGACCCCCGGCACGCCGTGCGTCGTCAACGGCTCGGCCAGGATGTCGCCAATCGGGAGGCGCGGGTCGAGCGAAGCCATCGGATCCTGAAAGACCACCTGAACATCCCTACGGATCTTGAAACGATCTTCTGATGTCATGTTCGCGGTGTCCGCTCCCAACACCACGATGCTGCCCGATTGGGGCCGGACCATGTTGAGAATCTCGATGATCGTCGTCGTCTTGCCGCAGCCTGATTCGCCGACCAGACCCAACGTCTCGCCTTCGCGGATGTCGAAACTGATGCCGTCCACGGCGTGGACAGTGCCCACGCGCCGGCGGAGGATCGCTCCCTTCGTCAGCGGGAACGCCTTCACCAGATTCCGCACTTCCAGCATGTTTCGGCGCTGATCTCGCGGAACGGGCGCCAAGCCGGCCTGCGGCACAGCCGGAGCGGGAAACACGTCAGTGCTTGTCATGTTCAGGCGTTCGATCTCGTCGCTCCGGTGACAAGCGGAGAGATGGCCGGCACCCGACAGCGTCATGGGGATCAGCAACGGTTCGGTCTCAATGCACTTGTCGATGCGCATCGGACATCTTGGGACGAACGGACACCCGGCCGGCAGATCGATCAGCGAGGGCGGGTTCCCCTCGATGGGGGTCAGCGGTTGGCGCTGCCCCATGTCCGCTCGCGGGATTGAGCCGAGGAGTCCGAGCGTGTACGGCATGCGCGGGCGATAGAACAAGTCGTCGACAGCCCCTGTCTCGACGAGTTTGCCGGCGTACATCACGGCCAGACGATCAGCAAATCCGGCCACCACGCCGAGGTCATGCGTAATCAGGAGAATCGCCGCTCCGGTGACCTTCTTGGCGGTCTGCAGCACCTCGAGGATCTGCGCCTGAATCGTCACGTCGAGGGCGGTCGTTGGCTCGTCCGCAATAATCAGATCCGGATTGTTTGCGATCGCCATGGCGATCATCACGCGCTGCCGCATTCCACCCGAGAATTCGTGCGGGAACGCCGAGGCACGCTGTCGCGGATTGGGGATGCCGACAAGGGCGAGCAGATCGATCGCCTTGTCGCGAGCCGCCGCGCGTCCGACATTGTCGTGCACCAGGATCGCCTCGGCGATCTGGTCGCCGACGGCATAAACAGGAGTGAGCGCCGACAAGGGATCCTGAAAGATCATCGAAATCTTTCGACCTCTGATGCCTGAGAGCTCCTTGTCGGATTGCCCGGTCAGCTCCTCTCCCCGAAAACGCACGGAGCCTGTCACGCGCGCGTGCGCGGGCAGCAGTTGCATAATCGCGAGCGAGGACACGGTCTTCCCCGATCCTGATTCCCCAACAATCCCCAGCACCTCCCCCGGCTGCACCTCATAGCTCAACGACCGTACGGCTGTCACCGGCCCGGCTTCAGTATTGAACGTCACCGACAAATCGGCTATCGAGAGGAGTGGCGAGGCGGCCGCCGAGGCTTCAGGCAAGCTCATGGTGTGGCGCGGACGCGTGCGTTCGGATCGAACGCGTCGCGCAGCCCGTCCCCCACGAGGTTGATAGCGAGCACCAGCACGACGAGAAAGCCGGCGGGAAAATAGAATTCCCACGGATAGGTCAGCGCGGCGCCCGCATGATCGCCGATCAGCGTGCCAAGGGACACGTCCGGTGGCTGCACGCCAAAACCGAAGAACGACAGCCCCACCTCGGCGAGAATCAGGGAGCTCACGTTCACCGTCCCATCAATGATCAGCAGCGATGCCATGTTCGGCAGGATGTGCCGGAAGATGATCTGCCATCCCGGCACTCCCATGAAGCGCGCGGCCTGAACGAACTCCCGCTCGCGCAGCGACAACGTCATGCCGCGCACGATTCGGGCTGCGATCATCCATTGAAACGCGGCCAGGAGGAGAACGAAGATCAGCCAGGTTCTGCCTCGAAATGTGGGAGATAGAATCGCGATGATGAGAAACGCCGGCAGCACCAGGAGCAAGTCGACGAGAGTCAAGAGCAACGTGTTCAGTACGCCGCCGAAGTACCCGGCAAACGCCCCAACGACGGCGGCGAGGGAGGTGGCGATGAGGGCGCCGAGGAGACCGATCACGAGCGATTTCTGCATGCCGCGCATCGTCAAGGCGAACATGTCGAATCCGTTTTGCGTCGTGCCAAACCAGTGATCGGCTCCCGGCGGGGAGAGAAACGCGTTGGTGTCGAGCTGGTTGTATTGCCAGTGGCCGAGATACGGTGTCAGGTACGCGAGGGCAAACAACAGCAGCACGATGACCAGGCCGGAGACAGCCAGGCGCTGGCGGAGGAAGCGGCGGGCGACGAGCAGAAGACGCGAGCTTGCTTCCTGCGAGTCGACCTTCGCCGCCTCAATCAACGTGGGGTCGGGGCCCGTCATGCCGGCTAGACGCGCACGCGCGGGTCGAGCGCCGCGTAGGCGATGTCTGAAAGAAACCCGGCGATGAGCACGAGAACGGCGACGAACAACGTCACGCCGGCGACGGAATTCACGTCGTTCTTCGTCACCGAATCGACGAAGTACTCACCCATGCCATGCCAGCCGAAAATCTTCTCCGTGAACGTCGCCCCGACGAAGAGCAACGCGAACTCGTAGGCGAAGAACGTCGCCATCGGGATCAGCGCCGTGCGCAACCCATGTGTCACGAGCGCGCGTGTCCGTCGCAGGCCTTTCGCCTGGGCCGTCCGCAGGAAGTCGCTGCCGAGCACGTCAAGCATCGCGTTGCGCTGGTATCGGCCGTAGAAGGCCACTGCGGCGGCGGTCAGCACAAGTGACGGCAGGACGAGGTGAGACAGCCGGTTCAGCAACCCGCTCCATGACCAGGGATCCAGTCCAGGGGTCATCTCCCCCGTCGTGTACAGCAGCTTGGTGTCGCCCGTGAAACCGAGCAGATTGTTCAGGCCGATGCCGGCGTTCTTGAACAGCACGGCAAGCACGACGATGGGAATCGACAGGACCACGAACGAGAAGATCGTGAGCGCGTAATCCGAGAGGCGGTACTGCTTGACCGCGCCGTATGCCCCCGCGACCACGCCGAGGAGCGTTCCGACGAACGATCCAATGAGCACGAGACGCAGGCTGACCCACATGCGGCGGCCTAACTCGTCGTTGACCGGTTGATTCTCGATGGTCTGGCCCAGATCCCCGTGCATGACGCCTTCGGCCCATCGACCGAAGCGCCGGAGCACCGGTACTTTATCGTTCATGTTCACCGCGTCAAGCGCGGAGTCCACGACCTCCGGCGGAGGCGGCGGATTGCGCCCCTCATACCGCGATCGTGGATTGAGCTGCGTGGCGGCCAGGACGTAGGCGACCGACGTAGAGACAACCACGAGCAGCAGGAGATACAGCAACCTGCGCAGCAAAAATGCGGTCACGTCGCCAAATCTTACCCCGATCCACGTTACGATGCTGGGTTCCCGCGGGATCCACGTCTGCATAGGCATCGCGGCTCGTCTGGCAGCTTTCCTGCACTGTCACCGTCGCATCCGTTGTTTTCCCTGATCTTCCGGGGTGTGAATTGACCGCGCGCACCAGAACTGTGTGCGCGCATACAAAAGTGTAAACGGACATGATGAAGAATATTTGCCTCTGGGCGGCCACCACAGTAGCCGCCGTGGTGCTGGCGGGCTGCCAGTTCTCGAACAAAACCAACTTGCTGCTGCCGACGGCGCCTTCGTCGGGATCCTCGCCGGCCGGTTCCTCGTCGAGCCCGACGTCATCCGGTGCTTCGTCCTCGTCCTCCTCTTCTTCGGCCTCTACGTCAAGCGGGACGGTGGCCGGTGGGCCGGTGGCGCCCGCCGCAGGATCCTGGGCGTCCCCCACCATTGCCGGGTTTCCGAATATTTCGGCCTGCACCGATCTTCAGTGGCAGATCTCGAGCGAATCTCTGACGTCCGTCGAGGGCACCGTGTCCGCGCTGTGCGGAGGCGTCGTGAACGTCACCGCGAACCTCACCGGCCAGATGAGCTCGTCGGATACGGTCAACCTCACGGCCGCAGGCCAGGCCGTCGGCCTCGGTATCACCTGTCAGTTCTCACTGACCGGCGTCGGACATATCGAGAGCAACGACGCCATGAGGCTCGACTATCAAGGCACCACGTGCCTTGGGACCGTCAGCGGATCGGAAATGCTCCGCCGCCGCACGCGCACATCCTCGCCGTCAGAATCCTCCGAGTCTGAACCGGTGCCTGCGCCGCCCGATCAGCCATCGGCGCCCGATGACGGTGCGTTTGGATGCACCGTGAACACGGATCGCGACAGGCTCATCGACTGCATTCACTCGCACGTGAACCCGCACAACGAATACGAGGCGTTCGAGGTGACCAAACGGGTTGCGTGGGCGCTGCGAGGCGAGGGGGCCGGGTTGCTGATCAAGACGAGCGGCGAGAATATCGTGCCCTGGAAAGGCTATGTCTTCGCCGCCGGCCGCATCTGCTATCCCGACGGCCACATCTTCAAAGTCATCAGCGACGTAGGCCCGGGCGGCGCGAACGGCCCGAGCTGGCAGGACAACGGGTACGTGGACCCGAAGCTGTACGTGCCTGCGCTGGATCCAAACAACTAGGGAACTAGGGAACTAGGGAACTAATGAACTAGGGAACTAGTGAACTGATGCAGTACGTAGTGTCCGCCTTTAGGCGGACCAGTTCTCTAGTTCCCTAGTTCTCTAGTTCACTAGTTAACTGGTTATTGCTGCTGCTGTTCCTCCGCCCGATCGATCCCCTCGCCCGTTTCGGGGGTGATCCACGTCTGCATCGGCATGACCTTGTCCGACTTGATGGGCGTATTGGGCAGCGAGATCGTCACCAGCACACCCAGCTCGCTCCCCGCTTCACCCCGGAAGACGCCGCGCGTCGGCGGAACGTCAGCGTAGTCGCGGCCCACCGCCACACGAATGTGCCGGTCACCGGCAAGTAGATCGTTGGTGGGATCGAATCCCACCCAGCCCAGCGTGGGCACATAGGCTTCGGCCCACGCGTGCGTGGCCCCCTCCACCGACCGATCGTGGGCATCCGGGCTTGGCGACAAATAGCCGCTGACGTACCGGCACGGAATGCCGATGCGCCGTGCCAGCGCAATCATGATGTGCGCGAGATCCTGGCACACGCCCGCCCTCACCTTCAGCGCATCGTCGATCGGCGAGTCCACATGCGTGGTGCGCGGGGCATACGTGAACTGATGGAAAAGCGCGTAGTTGAGCCGCCGCAACAGCGTGAGCGCGTCCGCGTCGCGACGCCAGTGAAACTCGTCGGCCAGCTCGGCCAGCAGCGGGGTCTCCCGCGCGAAGTGGCTGAACCGCAAGTCCTCCCACCGTTCGCCGGACGCGGCAATGGCATCCAGTTCGTCCCACGTCGCCGTGGGCACGCTCTCCGGCAGTTCCGCGGCCGGCGCCAGCTGGACCACCGCATCGGCGGTAATCGTGAGCCGCGCGTGACGCCCGGGAATATCGAAATGGTGCACCACGTTGCCGTACGGATCCTGGTAAGCGAAGACTTTCGCGCGCGGCTGCGGGGTGAGCTCGAACCGGAGACATCGCTGCCGAACGTCGCTCCTCGGCTGCATGCGCACTTCCATCATGCTTTCGCTGATCGGCGCCGTGTAGGTGAACTTGTTGGTGTGCCGGACGACGTACTGAATTTCGCCGTGCATCATGAGAGGACCGTTTCCGTGAGATAGCTGATGTAAGTCTGGTACAGCGCGGTGTGCACCTGATCGCAGTGCTTGCGGATCCCCCGCACGTAGCTCTGCAGGCTGTCGGCCATGATTTCGTCGATCTGGCTGTAATCCAGAGACGCGCGAAGCCGGCCGGCCAGCCGATCCACCCCGCTCGAGGAGCTGCGGCCCAGACCGCGCGCAATCGCCCGCAGCGACGCCTCCACCGTGTCGATGGCGAACCGGACGGAACGCGGAAAATCCGCGCTCAGCAGCAGGAACTCGGCCACCCGCTCAGGCCGCACGTCGGCGGTGTAACGCTGACAGTAGGCCTCGAACGCCGAGCAGGAGCGCAGAAGCGACGTCCATGAGATGTAGGCGCCGATGTCGCGATCCTTTTCCGGCGCTTCGGACTCGTCAAAGTGCATTTCGAGCATAGTGGCGGTGGCGGCGGCGCGCTCGATCGATCGGCCGATCTGGATGTAGTGCCAGCCTTCGGCGTGGATCATCGTGGAGTCGGTGACTCCCTGGAACAGGTGCGCCGCTTCCTTCAGCTCGATGTAGAACGACGCGGGCGAGATAATCTGCTGCTGCCTCACGTGGAGGTAGAGCCGGTTGATCTGTTCCCACATCTCGCTGCTGATCTGCTCACGGCCCTGCCTGGCGTTTTCGCGCGCCGCAGCCACGCAGGCGGCAATCGTCAGCATCAGCCGCTCGTCGGAGCTAATCGCGTCAGCGTCCGGTAGCACCGGGCCGTAACCCGACGGCGGCGCGCTGACGGCGCGCATCAAGCGCCTCACGGTGTCGGACGATCGCTCCAGCCGGACGCTACGGCAGACATGCCCGATACGGGCCGTGTGCTCAGCCCGCTCGAGATACCGGCTCATCCAGTAGGCGCAGTCAGCAACGCGTGAAAGCATCTTTGGTCTCTAGTCGATAGTCGTCGCGAATCCCGAATCCCGAATCGCGAATCCCGAATCCCGAATCCCGAATCCCGACCGTTTCACTTTTAACTTCGTACTTCTAACTTCTAACTTACTCCGCAAGTACCCACGTATCTTTACTGCCGCCACCCTGCGACGAGTTCACCACCAGCGATCCGCGCCGCAGCGCCACACGCGTCAGGCCGCCAGGCACCACGGTGCAGCTTTCGCCGCACAGCACGTAAGGCCGGAGATCGACGTGGCGGGACTCGATCCGATCGTTGATGAAGTTCGGCGCGCGCGAAAGCGCCAGCGTGGGCTGTGCGATGTAGTTGCGCGGCTCCGCAAGAATCCGCCTGCGGAATTCGGCACGCTGCTCCGCCGTGCTGTGAGGGCCGATCAACATTCCGTAGCCTCCCGACTCTCCCACCGCCTTCACGACAAGCTGGTCGAGATGCTCCAGCACGTACTTCCGGCTGTCCTCATCGGAAAGGAGATAGGTCTCGATGTTCGGCAGGATCGGCTCTTCGCTGAGATAGAACCTGATGATGGCGGGGACGTACGCGTAGACCGCCTTGTCATCGGCCACGCCGGTGCCGATCGCGTTCATGATGGACACATTCCCGGCGCGATATGCGTTGAAGAGCCCGGGCACGCCGAGACGAGAGTCTCGCCGGAACGCCAGCGGGTCGATGAAGTCGTCGTCCACGCGGCGGTAGATGACGTCAACCCGCCTGAGCCCCGCCGTGGTCCGCATCGAAACCACGTTGTCGTGCACGATCAGATCGCGGCCTTCCACCAGCTCGATGCCCATCTGGCGCGCGAGAAACGTGTGCTCGAAGTACGCGGAGTTGTGGACGCCGGGCGTCAACAGAACAATGGTCGGGTGCAATCGATCCGACGGCGCCAGAGACCGCAGCGTGGCAAGCAGCGCCTGCCCGTAATGGTCGATGGGCCGCACGGCGTAATTCGTGAACAGCTCGGGAAACACCCGCTTGATGATCTGGCGGTTCGTCAGCATGTACGACACGCCGCTCGGCACGCGCAGGTTGTCTTCGAGCACCGCAAACTGTCCGTCGGGCAGCCGCACGAGGTCGGTGCCGGCCACCGACACGTAGATGTCGCGTCGCGGGCGGATCCCGATCATCTCGCGGCGGAAGTGCTGCGCGCTGTGGACGAGCGCGTGCGGCACGATGCCTTCGCGGAGAATCCGTCCGTCCTGGTAGATGTCTTTGAGAAACAGATTGAGCGCCGTCACGCGCTGGATCAACCCGCGCTCGATCGTGTCCCATTCAGCCGCAGTGATGACGCGCGGCAAGAGGTCGTACGGAAAAATTCGCTCGGTCCCGCGGTCGTCGCCGTACACGGTAAAGGTGACGCCCTGGTGCAGGAATGCGCTGTCGGCATCCTGCTGACGCCGCCTGAGCTCGTCGGGCGGCAGCTCGAGCAGCCGGCGGTACATCGCGTCGTACGGCGCCCGCGGCGACCCGGAGGCGTCGAACATCTCGTCATAGCAGTGATCCAGCGCGTATTCGGAGAACACGCCGGCCTGCATTCCACTGGGTCTGTCGACGGGCACGCCAGGCATTTATATCAGCGCGGGCGCGCCGGCGGCGCGCCACATTGAAAAATCAACATGAATGTCTGGCTTGAATCCCTTGGCGACATTGTTGTCAGAGCGCGATGTCTCCACAGGCCTGTTTGCGGGCAAATCCGCGCCGGCCCGGAGCACGCTTCTTGCTGTGCAATAAGCGTGACGATCCCCCATACCGCCGGTTCGATGGATGAAGAGTCGCTGCTCTGGACGCTCGAGGAGATCAGCCGGCTCGTATCACATAGCGGCAATCCCTCGGAAACGCTGACCAACATCGTCAAGCTGATCCAGCGCCGGTTCGAGACCGACGTGTGCTCGGTGTACCTCCTCGAAGCCGATCGCGCCACCCTGGTGCTGGCGGCGACGATTGGCCTCCGGCCGGAAAGCGTGGGCCGCGTGCGCATGCAACTGCACGAGGGGCTGGCCGGCCTGGTGGGCGAACAGCTGCGTCCCCAGGTGGTGGAAGACGCGACGCGGCATCCAAGGTTCAAGTATTTCAACGAGGCGGGCGAGGATCCGTATCACTCGTTCCTCGGCGTGCCTCTGATCGATCGCGGCCTGCTGCAAGGCGTCCTCGTGGTGCAGACCGTCGAGGCGCGGACCTTCAGCATGGACTTCGTGCGGATGCTGACCACGGCGGGCGCGCAACTGGCGTCGATCGTCAGCGAAGCGCGCACGATGGAGCAATTCGTTGCGCCCGCGCACCAGCGACTGGACGCGCTGGCGCAGAACATGTGGTGGAGCTGGGACCACGACACCGTCAGCCTGTTCCGCGAGCTGGATCCGATGCTCTGGGTCGAGCTGGATCACAACCCGATCGCCCTGCTCCGCCAGATGCCGGCCCACCGGCTCGAAGAGCGCGCGTCGGCGCTGCAATTGCACAGCCGGATCAACCACGCGTACCGGCGCATGCAGGAGCATCTGACATCCACGCGGACCTGGGGCGCGCAGAACGCCGGCGTGCTGTGGGCGCGGCCGGTGGCGTACTTCTCCGCCGAATTCGGCCTGCACGAGTCGGTGCCCATCTATTCCGGTGGCCTGGGCATTCTGGCGGGCGATCACATCAAGGCGGCGTCGGACCTCGGCATCCCGCTCGTCGGAATTGGTCTGTACTACGACCAGGGCTATTTCAAACAGCGCCTCGATCTGTCCGGCTGTCAGCGGGAGGACTATCTCGACCTCGACAGCCAGCTGCTGCCCCTTCAGCGCGCCATCGGGCCTGAAGGAAATCCGGTCACGATCTGGATCGACACACGATCGGGCGCCATTGCCGCGCAAGTCTGGAAGTTGTCCGTCGGCCGAAACACACTGCTGCTGCTCGACTCCGACGTCGCCGGCAACCAGCCGGAGGATCGCGAGCTGACTGCGCGCCTCTACGGCGGCGACGATCGCACCCGCATTCGCCAGGAACTCTTGCTGGGAGTGGGAGGGGTGCGCGCGCTTCAAGCGCTCGGGATCGCCCCCGGTGTGGCCCACCTCAACGAGGGGCATAGCGCGTTCGCCGCGTTGGAGCTGGCGCGCCAGCGCATGGTGGCCGAAGGCATCGGTGCCGCCGAGGCGTTGCGGCGCATTTCGTCGCAGATCGTATTTACCACGCACACGCCGGTGCCGGCGGGGCACGATCGCTTTGCGCCCGAGCTGGTGGAAGAGCACGTGGGGCCACTTCGCGAGGCGCTGGGCATGAGCAGCGACGAGCTGATGGCGCTGGGGCGAACCGACCCGGACGACCCGGGTGAGCGCTTCTGCATGACGATTCTGGCGCTGAAGTCGTCGCGGCGCGCCAACGCCGTCTCGTCGCTGCACGGCCAGGTGTCGCGCGCGATGTGGACCTCGCTGCATCCGACGCTGTCTGAAGAGCAGGTGCCGATCGGGCACATCACCAACGGAATTCACGTCCGCACATGGC
>Ga0310810_10001150_pt1 | contig 27265 bp, 28 predicted proteins | sample NCmetagenome_FD_207641 | JGI IMG/M metagenome (GOLD analysis project Ga0310810, IMG submission 207641) | Soil microbial communities from experimental microcosm in Duke University, North Carolina, United States - NC | ecosystem: Engineered > Artificial ecosystem > Soil microcosm > Unclassified ...
AAGAGATCGAGAACTTTTATGCCGTCTTCCATGCCGCCGCCGGCCGCGATGCGCGTGCCCAGAACCGACTTGGCTCCGGGATCATGCATGCGCGGCGCGAAATAAAACTCGGCTTCGTTGCGCGGCCGCAGGATCGTCCAGCCGGTAAAACAGCGCGCGACTTCGCGCACATCTTCCTGAGTGTAGCCGCCGTCGACGCCCAGCGTGTGCAACTCCATCAACTCGCGCGCGTAGTTCTCGTTGATGCCGCGGCGCGCGGTGATCGTCTGGGCGCGCATGGGCGCGGCGTTGGGGCTGGAGCTGAGCCAGTTGTCCAAATAAAAAAGCATCGCCGGGCTCTGCGCCGTGGCGAGAAGAAGCTCGCGAAATTTGCCGAGCGCGTGGGGCCGGATCACTTCGCGGTCGTAGGGCGTGCTGAGCCACAGGTCGGGGCCTTTGCCGGCGAAAATATTGAAATGGTTGCTCCAGAAATCGACCATCAGCTCGTAGAGCTGGCGCTCGCTGTGCACGGCGCGCAGAAAGCGCGCCTGCTGCAACTCCTGCAAGCTCAGACGCCGTTGCTGCATTTCCGCAGCCATGCTGGCGCGATCCTGCGCCATTTTAGTCGGTGGATAGAGCTCGAACAGCTCGCGCGTGCTGAGCCGCATGGTTTTCAGCCCGGCGGTTTTCTCCTCCGCGACCGGGTCCGAAATTTTTTCCGGCTCGAGCTGCTCGTCGAGGTAGGCGCGCGCGCCCAGACGCTGGACGCGCTGCACCGACTCGAAACTCGGACCGAAGCTGGTCCGATTTAAAAAATGAACGATTTTTTGTTCAGGGGTCAGGGAGGCACTCATGGCTAGTCCTTTGGGTCGCGCTGCTGCATTTTCTCGCGCAACCGTTCGCGGTACTGTTTTCTTTCTTCCACCGTGCCGCCTTGCTTGAGCTCGCGGATTTTTTCGCGGACTTCCTGTTTTTCCCGGGGTGAGAGGCGGTCGAAGCGCTCACGCATTTTCTCCCGCGCCTGGGCTTTTTCCTCCGGCGAGCTGCGCCGCCATTCTTCCATCTTCTCGCGCAGCTGCTGGCGCTTTTCCGGCGGCATCTCGCGGAGCTTTTCAAAACGCTGGCGCAGTTGTTCGCGCCGCTCCGGCGGCAGCTCGCGCCACTGGCGCCAGCGCTCCTGCAACCGCTCGCGCTGCTCCGGGGTGAGCTTTTGCCAGCGGTCGAAGTTGCGCTGCGCCTGGGCTTTTTCTTCCGGCGCGAGGTGGCGCCAGGTGTCCATTTTTTTCTGCAGCTGTTCTTTTTCGGCGGGTGGCAGGTTCTTCCAGCGCTGGAAGCGCTCGCGCAGTTCCTGCTTCTGCTCGGGGCTCATGCGCTGCCAGCGTTCCAGCGCGTCGGTGTCGCTTTGCGCGAGGGTTTCGCCGCGCGGCGCGGGTTGCGCCCAGACGGCCGGCGCGCCGAGCAAGGCCAAAAGCCAAAGCAGGCTGGCGGCGCTCTTGAGGGGCTTCACTTCGGCATCTCCTTTTTCTTCAGCGGCGGGGATTTCTGCGGCGCGACGGTTTTCGTCGGATCGCTGTTTTCCAGTTGCTGCATGTCCTGCAGCATGTCGATCTGCTTGATCATCTCCATGTCGCGCAAAAACTCCATCATCTTCAGCATCTCCCGGTCCGGCGGCTCCGCGTCCTTAGTCGCCGCAAAAACCGCGGGTGCACCGATCAACATCAATCCCAACCCTGCTGTATAAATCCGCATGTCGCCCGTTCGCATTCTTGTTAAGCGGCGTCGCCCGGATTGTTACCCATGGATTCGAGCAGATCGAGGTTGTCGAGCACATCCATGGTTTTGAAAAATTCCAGATTTTCGGCCACCGGCATGGCTTCGATCAATGCGGTTTCGTCCTTCGGCGGATCGTTGCTCTGCCAGAATTGGTGGCCAAAGGTCAGCGTCAGCGCGAGGGTTACGGCTGCGGCGGCGCCCCAGGCGGGGAGCAGCCGCGGCTGAAAAAATCCGCCGAGCAGCTCGCGCCAGGATCTCTTTTCGCTCGCCGCGTCGATCTTGTGGCGCAGTTCGCGGTTATAATCGCTCCAGAAATGCTCTGGCGGCTCGTCGGCTTTTACCGTCAGCGGCAGGAGCGCCGCGAGTTGGGCCAGATAGCCGGCACAACCGGCGCAGCTGGTGAGGTGGTTGCCGACCTGCTGGCGCTCGCTTTCCGCCAGATCGCCGTAATGAAACAGCACCAGGTTTTCTTCCAGCGCTTTGCAAGGGTTGGCGATTTTATCGTGATTGGCCATAATTCTTCTCCTACGCGAATTCTGCCAGACTTTGCCGGAGCGCCGTCACGGCGCGATGCAAATGAACTTTCACCGTGCCTTCGGCAGTCTCCATCAGCTCGGCGATCTCCTTGATCGACAGTCCCTGGTGGTTTTTCAAGATAAAAGCCGTCCGCTGTCTTGCCGGCAGCGCAGCCAAGGCTTCATCGACCCGCTTTGAAATTTGTCTGGCTAGCACCTGCTGATCGGGCGAGCGCGGCTTCTGGGGTTGGTGCGAACTTTCCACTTGGGCCTCCATGGTTTCGTCGAAAGTGTCCGTCGGCCTGCGCTTCTGGCGCCGCTTGTAGTCGAGACACAGGTTGACGAGGATGCGGTAGAACCAGGTGTAGAAGCTCGAACGCCCGTCAAAGTTTTTTAAGTTTGTAAAAGCCTTCAAAAACGCCTCTTGCGACAGATCCCTGGCATCTTCGCGCTCGCGCGCGAAGTCGAAGGCGATGTAATAGGCCTTCTGTTTGTGCCGGTCCACCAGTTCTTCGAAGGCGCGGCGATCGCCCTGCTGGGCCCGCGCTACCAGCTCCTCGTCCCCCGGATTCACCCATCGACTCCTGTCCTGCGATATTGTCGCCGCGCCGGAGTAGCTGAGGAAAGGCCGGCGGGTGGCGAGGCGCGTTGCCGCCGACCCATAAGGAGTCATGTCCGCTCCCGGTCAGTTACTCCGCGCGTCCTTGACGTCCTGGTGCAGCTCTTTGCGATCCTGGCGCCGCTCCTGGCGGTCGTCGCGAACTTCCTTGTGATCGTTCACCAGCGTACCCCGGTCGTCACGGATTTCGCCGCGGTCCTGGCGGATTTCCTGCCTATCCTGCGCGATCTCGCCTTGGTCGGCGCCGTTTTTGACGTCGCGGCGAAGCTCGCGGCGGTCGTGCACGATCTCTTTACGGTCGCCGTGGAGATCCCCTCTGTCGGTGCGAATCTGCTTGCGATCGCCGCGGACTTCCCGGCGGTCGCCGCGAATCTCGCGCCGGTCCTGGCGCAGCTCGTGTTTTTCCGGCGGAGTAATGACGCCGTCAGCGGCAAACAGGGGCGAGCTGCTCAGCAGCAACCCCGAGGTCAATACTCCGGCGGCGAAAAGCGACTTGCCATTGATCATATCCAAATCCTCCCGATTGTTGAAGTTTTTCCTGGCGGTCTAAAGGGCTTAGACGCACAGGGCACCGGGAGGTTTACAAGGGCCGTACTGGGATACGGGGAGCCGAAAATCGATAAATATCGGCGATCTTTTGGGCCTGAATTTTCACCCGCGGCCGCTAGTTTTTACCGATTAACCGTTACTGGAGTGGTGCGGCAAGCGCGGCCAGACCTCCATTGACATCATTAGGGGCTTTGTTTAGGTTCGACAGCATGTCGGTTTCAGGTTTGCGCGCGACACCAAAGACCCGCCGGTTGGTGAGCGCGCTGGCTTTGATATTCGTTTTCTTCCTGCCGCTCCATTTCCATTTCTCCCTCGGCGCGCAGCTCAACAAGGAATGCAGTTGCCTCCAGGGCGCGCGCACTCAGCTCGCGCCGAGCACTGCGGTCCAGACGATCATCCCGCATTTTCCGGCGGTCCCAATTGTTAGCCCGCGCCCGCGCGCGTGGACGGGTTTTGCGATTCGTCATCAGCATGTTCGGGCTCCCCCTGTCTCTATCTCCCTGTAGCTTTCCGGTTCCAGGTCCCGGTTACACATAATTTGCCGCCGTCGCTGTTCTTCTGAAATGGCGACCGGCGTGCATTGAGTATTGAAGGGAGGTCCCGAGATGCTTTCCGTGTCCATGAGATCACGCCGAAGCGCGATCTCCATGCTATTCGGTTTTTTTCTGGGAGCGCCGAGCCCGCTTCTGGCGCAGAGTTCGGATATCCAACAATTGCGGGCCGTCGTCGAAGGCCTACAGCAGCAATTGCAGAAGGCGCTCGAGCGCATCGATCAGTTGGAGAAAGAGAAATCCGTTACCGCGGAGAAGGTCCAGCAGCTGGATCAGGACAAATCCGACTCATCGGCGCGCATCGGCCAGGTGGAAAAATCGCTTCAAGCGGTGCAGAGCGCGCCGTCGGCGCTCAACCCGGCTATCGGCATGGTGCTCGACGCCAATGTGTCGCACCGCTCCAAAGAAGGCGGCAATTTCAATTTCCGCAGCGCCGAGATCGGCCTTAGCGCTTCGGTGGACCCGTTTGCGCGCATGTACGGCTTCGTCAACGGTTCATCGGACGGCGTCGAAGTCGACGAGGCGGCGGTGGTGACCACTTCGCTGCCCTGGAATTTGACCGTCAAAGGGGGGCGTTTTCTCGCCGACTTCGGCCGCTTTCCCAAAGTCCATGAGCATGAGCTGCCGTTTGTGAACGAACCGTTGTCGGTGGAACGAATGGTCGGCGGCGAAACCCAAGCCGACGGCGCCGAAGTGAATTATCTATTTCCCACGCCGTTTTTTCTCCGCGCTACTTTCGGCGGCTACAACAAGATCGGCGAGGACAACGACCGGGTCGATAACGGCAAAGCACGCGCCTGGGGCCGATTCACTTATCTCGGCCGGCTCAACACCTATTTCGATATTTCCGACAATCACAGCGTAGAACTCGGCACCAGCCACGCGTACACGCCGTCGGTGCGCTTGCCCGGTACCAGCGAAGGCGGCGATCGCTTCTTGAACGGCATCGACGTCACCTATCGCTATCAGCCGCTCGACAGCGCGGTCTACCAAGGACTCACCGTCGGCTCGGAGTTCTTTCGCAACAGCGAGCGCTTTGCCTTCAATTCGCTGGCCAAGCGGCGTGAGGCCTACGGCGGTTACAGCTACGCCGAGTTGAAGCTCAACAAGAACTGGTCCACGGGTTTTCTGTTCGATTACGCGCCGAGTATCTCCAGTCCGGGGAAGAAAACTATCGGCTACTCGCCGTTCATTACCTGGAACATGAGCGAGTTCAATCGGCTGCGGTTGCAGTTTACGCACGCCGACGACCGCGTGCGCGAAGACAAGGCCGACGGCGGCAACCAGGTTTTTCTCCAGTGGACCACGGTGATCGGCGCGCACACTCACGGCTTTCTCGGCCGCTGACAATGAAGAGGGAAGTAACGATGAAAATTCTATCCAAATTCAGATGGCAAATTTTAATGATGGCTGTTGTCGGGGTAGCGCTTCTTGTGCCTTCCGCCCAGGCGCAATCGATCCGCGTGGTCACGACGTTTCCCGACCTGGCGGACATCACGCGCCAGATCGGGAAAAATCTCGTTAGCGTGGAGAGTCTGGCGACCGGCGTGGAGGATCCTCACGGCGTGCCGATGAAGCCAAGTTTCGTGCCTCGGCTGAACCGCGCCAACCTGCTCGTAGTGACCGGTCTCGACGACGAACATTCCTGGCTGCCGGCGCTGCTCGAAGTTGCGAGCAACCCGAAAATTTTGCTGGGCCAGCCCGGCTACGTCGATTGCTCGGTGGGCATTCCCGTTCTGGACGCGCCAGCGCGCCTGGACCGCGCCGAGGGCGATTTGCATCCCAAGGGCAACCCCCATTACTTGCTCGATCCGCAGTACGCAAAGATCGCCGCGCAGAATATCGCCGCCGGCCTGACCCGTAATTTTCCTCAGCATCAGGCCGACTTCGATAAAAATCTCAAAGCCTACCTGGCCGAACTCGACACTTGGATCGGTCGTTGGGAAAAACTGGCGGCGCCTTTGCGCGGCGTGAAATACGTCGAGTATCATCCCGAGTGGGTTTACTTTGCCAATCGCTACGGTCTCAAGCGGGTCGGCAGCGTCGAGCTCAAGCCCGGCATCGAGCCCACGCCCAATCATCTCGTCCAGCTCGCGCAACAGATCAAACAGGAAAAAGCCCAGGTGCTCATTTACGGCGCGCAAAACCCGCGTATCCCGCAGCAGCTGCAAAACGACACCGGCATCAAAGTGCTGCGGCTTTACACCAGCGCGGGCGGGCGGTCGGAAACCGACACGTACATCAAATGGATCGATTACACGGTGCGTACTTTAGTTCAGGCGATCAGTTAGCTACCATGAAACTACAAAACGAAAACGATCTCACCAGCGGCGTCGCGAGTTCCGGAGCGCCGCCGCTGGTGGCTCTCGACGGTGTCAGCCTGGGGTACGGTGGAGCGCCGGTGCTGCGCGACGTCGATCTGGCGATCTATCCCGGCGAACTGGTCGGTTTGGCCGGCCCCAACGGCTCGGGCAAGACGACGCTGTTTCGGACGATTCTCGGATTGCAGGCGCCGCTCAGCGGCACCCTGGCGCGCAATTGCCCGCTGGCCAATTTCGGCTACGTGCCGCAAAGCGCCGCGCTCGATTCGCAGTTTCCATTGAGCGCGGGGGAAGTCGTGGAGATGGGCGCCTACGGCCGGGTGCGCTCCTATCGGGTGTTTCCCAAGGAGGAAAAACATCGGGCCGAAGAAGTCCTGAGTCAGGTCGGTATCCATCATCTGATGAAGAAATCTTTCTTCTCGCTTTCCGGCGGGCAGAAGCAGCGTGTGCTGATCGCGCGCGCACTGATGGTGATGCCGCGCATCATGATTCTCGACGAACCGCTGTCCGGTGTGGACGAAGAGTCGCGCCGCAGCATCAACGACGTGCTGACCCGCCTGGCGCGCGAGCGCGGCCTGGCGGTGTTTTTTTCGAGCCACGATCTCGAAATGGTCCAGCGCGTGGCCGATCGGATCGCCCGTGTCCAGCGGGGCAGGGTCGATCTGGAAGGGAGGCCGGCAACATGAGCTCGTTCGTGGAAATCATCTCTCCTTCGTACCTGCTTTTTCCCGCGTTGCTCGGCACGATGATCATGGGATTGGTCTGCCCCCTGGTGGGTTCCTATCTGGTGCTGCGGCGCACCGTGTTTCTCGGTTTGACTCTGCCTGAGATCGCCGCCGCCGGGGTTTCTTTTACGTTCTGGCTGCAGCAAGCCGGCTTCTTACCGCAGCTAGGCGAGAGCGAACGCGGTCTCGGCATGATCGGCTCGCTGGTCTTCACGTTTCTCGGCATGGGCCTCCTCGGCTATCTCGAACAGCGCGGCAAGGGAATGGCGGAAGGCCGCCTCGCCGCGGCCTACGCTCTCGCGGGCGGGTTGACGATTCTCTTCATGGTTTTCAATCCCGCCGGCCAGGTGGATGTTCTCAACCTGCTCAAAGGCGAGGTGATCGCTCTGTCTCAGGGCGAGCTCAAGCTGCTTGCCCTGGTATTCGGCGCGGTGTTTATCGCGATGCTCGCCTTCTATCGAGAATTTGTTTTGATCTCCTTCGACCGCGACTTGGCTTTTTTGCTTAAGGGCCGGCAGATGATCTGGGACATTTTGCTCTATCTGCTTGCGGGTCTGGTCATCGCCTTCGGCGTGATTTTAGCGGGGCCGCTGCTGATTTTCGGCTTTCTTGTGCTGCCGGCATTGGCCGCTAAACCGCTGGTGAGCCGCATGAGCTCCTTCTTTGTCTTATCGTCGCTGCTGGGACTGGTGATGGCCTTTTTCGGTTTCTACAGTTCGGTGCGCCTCGATCTGCCGCTTGGTCCGACGGACGTGACCCTGGGCTGTTGTCTGATATTTTTAGCGTATGGACTGAGCCGGATCGCGATCCGGCTGCGACCGGCGCTGCTGCTGTTGATCTGTCTCGCTCTGTCGGTCCATGCCTGCGCCGTCAAAACCGCGGTGCCGATACCCGAAGCGAAAGCGATCCGCGCCGAGCAGCTCTGGCTCGCCAAAGTAAAAAACAGCACTGCTTTGCCGTTGATCTTGCCGTCGAACAATCCGCTTCGATCGCTGGCCGAGATGGCCGGCAAAATGTCGTCGGATTACCGGCCCAGCGTGATGGATCTTCTGCGCCAGAACCTGCAAACCGAACTTTCGCAACGGGGCTTCCAGGTTGCTTTGCCTGAGAACCAGGACGCGCGCTTCACGGCGTTCTCCAGCGACCACGACAACGCGGTGCGCGTGGCGCGCGACGGCAAGCTCTCCGGCGCGATTTTTGTCAGTGAAATTTTTCGCTGGGAAGGCGAATCGCAGAAATTCGTCCGTGCGCTGGTCGATTTCAAGCTGATCCGCATCGACGACGGCGCGGTGCTCTGGGCCCGGCGAATTCAGCGCGCTGTGCCGACGCCGAGCGCCACCAATCTCGGCCAGGCGTCGACCGACGCCGTGAAAGAAATCGTCAGCGATCTATTCGCCGGTTAGAAAGAGGAAAACCACGCCGCCCATCTGGTCCTATAGCCTCGCCAGCGTCGCTCTGGTGAGCCTGCTTTCGCTGATCGGACTCGCGTTCATCACGGTCAGCGAAGACAAGCTCAAGCGCATCGTTTTTTTTATGGTGAGCCTCGCCGTCGGCGGACTCTTCGGCGATGCTTTTATCCACCTCTTGCCCGAGTCCTTTGAAAGACTGGGAGACCGATCCGAGGCGTCTCTGCTGGTGCTGGCCGGCATCCTGGCTTTCTTTGCGCTGGAAAAATTTCTGCTCTGGCGCCACCAGCATGTTTTCGAGTCCGACCACGGCATCCAGCCCGTGGGTTACATGAATCTGGTGGCGGACGGCGCGCACAATTTCATCGACGGCGTCATCATCGGCGCGTCCTACGTGATCGATCTTCGCGTCGGCATCGCCACCACTTTGGCGGTGGTCTTTCATGAGGTGCCGCACGAGCTGGGCAATTTTTTCGTTCTGCTCTACGCCGGCTTCAGCAAAAAAAAGGCGCTGTTTTTCAATTTTCTCTCCGCGGTGTTCGCGATTCTCGGCACCGTGCTCTCGGTCTGGCTCGGTTCCATCGTCGCCAATTTTTCCAGCGTCATGCTGCCGCTGGCCGCCGGCGGATTCATCTATGTCGCCGGCTCCGATCTGGTGCCCGAGCTGAACAAAGAGTCGACTCTGGGCAAATCCTTAATTCAGTTTGTTGCCATCGGGGTAGGGGTTGGATTGATGCTGCTGTTGGATATGCTGGAAGATTAGAAACAGCGCTCTTGGATCGAAGGGAGACAACCGTGACAAACCCAACGCCGCGTGTCGCGGCAACGATACTCGCATCGTTTGTCGCCGTTTTGCTGTGTGCCGGCGCGGCCCGCTCCGCGGCCGACTCGGAGATCACACGCGCGACTTTGAAAAATGGTCTGCGCGTGGTGATCGTGCGCAACGCCCTCGCGCCGGTGGTGACGACCCAGATCAACTATCTGGTCGGCTCCAACGAAGCGCCCGCCGGTTTTCCCGGCATGGCTCACGCGCTCGAGCACATGATGTTTCGCGGCAGCCCCGGACTCTCTGCGGCGCAGCTTTCGAGCCTGATCGCGGCCATGGGCGGAAGTTTCAACGCCAACACGCAGCAGGTCGCCACGCAGTACTTTTTCACCGTCCCGTCGAGCGATCTCGAAACCGCGCTGCGCATCGAGGCGATCCGCATGCGCGACGTGCTCGCGACCGATGCGCTGTGGAATCAGGAACGCGGCGCCATCGAGCAAGAGGTCGCCCAGGATTATTCCAACCCGCAGTATCTATTTTATTCGCGCCTACTGGCGCAAATTTTCGCCGGCACGCCCTACGCCCACGACGCTCTAGGCACCCGGCCATCCTTTCAAAAAACCACCGGCAAAATGCTCAAGGATTTTCACCGCAAATGGTATGCGCCGAACAATGCAATCCTGGTGATCGTCGGCGATGTCAATCCCGACAGTACGCTGGCGACAGTCAAGCAATTGTTCGAGCCGATTCCGTCGCGCGCGGTGCCGCCGCGGGCAAAAATCGCGCTCCAGCCGCTCAAAGCTGCGACCATCGAAGTAGATTCGGATCTGCCCTACGGGCTCGCGGCGGTGGCCTATCGTTTGCCAGGTTTCAACGATCCCGACTACGCCGCCGGCGTGGTTCTTGCCGACGCGCTCGACAGCCGGCGCGGCGAGCTGTATGCGCTCGCTGCCGAAGGCAAAGCGCTGTCCGGTGGCTTCGATGGCACGGCGCTGCCGGCGTCGGGGTTGGGTTTTGCCAACGCCGCTTTCCCGCGCGGTCAGGACAGCGCCGGATTGGTTGCGCAATTGAAGGCCATCATCGCGGACCACGTCGCCAAGGGCATCAGCGCCGAGCTGGTCGAAGCGACCAAACGCCGCCAGGTGGCGGAGGCCGAATTCCGGCGCAACTCGATCGCGGGTCTTGCCGCGGAGTGGTCGCAGGCTTTATCCGTCGAAGGACGGCAGTCCGTCGACGATGACATCGAGGCAATCAAAAACGTCAGCAGCGCCGACGTCAATCGCGTCGCGAAAAAATATCTGATCAACGAGAGCGCGATCACCGTGATTATGACGCCGCACGAATCGGGCGAAGCGGTGGCGTCGCAGAGTCCGCGAGCCGGCGGCGAATCCTTCGCGCCGAAGCAGACCCAGGCGGTGCCGCTGCCGGCATGGGCGAAAAAAGTGCTCGCGCCGTTGGCCGTGCCGACTTCCACGGTCAATCCGACCGTCACCGTGCTGTCCAACGGGCTTCGTTTGATCGTGCAGCCGGAAACTATCAGCGACACGATCGGCGTGTACGGGCGGGTGAAGCATCGCGCTGAGCTCCAGGTGCCGCCGGGCAAGGAGGGCGCCGATCAGATTCTCGACGAACTCCTCGCCTACGGCTCCACCCGGCTCGATCGCATCGCATTTCAGCAGGCGCTCGACGAGATCGGCGCCAACGAGCAAGCCGGGGTCCGGTTTTCTCTCGAAGTGCTGCCCGACGGTTTTGCCCGCGGCGTCGAGCTGCTGGCGGACAATCTGCTGCATCCGGCGCTTCCGGAAACCGCCTTCAAAGCCGTGCAGCAACGCACGGCTCAGGCCGTGGCCGGTCAGTTGCAGAGTCCGATCTACCGTTCTCAGCGCACGTTCTTGAAAGCGATCTACCCGACCAGCGATCCGACCTTGCGCGAAGCCACGCCGGAGAGTGTGTCCGCGCTCACCCTCGACGACATCCGTACCTATCACAAGAGTGTGTTTCGTCCCGATCTCACCACCATCGTCGTAATTGGCAAGGTGACGCCGGAGGAGGCGCGCGCGGTCATCGAAAAATATTTTTCTGCCTGGCAGGCGACCGGGCCCAAACCTGAAACCGATCTGCCGCCGGTGCCGCGCAATTCGGCGGGCGTGTACTCCGTGCCGGATCGGAGTCGGGTGCAGGATGAAGTAAGCCTCGGCCAGACGTTCGAGCTCAAGCGCCAGGACGAGGATTACTACGCGCTTCAGGTCGGCTTGCAGGTTTTGTCCGGCGGCTTTTACGCGAGCCGGCTCTATCAGGACCTGCGTGAAAAGACCGGCCTGGTATATTCCATCGATGCGCAGCTGCAATCCGGCAAGAATCGTTCGGTCTTCGCGGTTTCCTACGCCTGCGATCCGCCCAACGTGGCCAAAGCGCGGTCGCTGATCGAGAGCAATTTGCGCTTGATGCAAACCCAGCCGCTAACACCGGGTGAGTTGGATCGAGCGAAGATTCTGCTGCTGCGCTCGATTCCGCTCAGCGAATCGAGCCTGCAGAATATCGCTGGCGGTTTGCTCGACCGCGCCACTCGCGATCTGCCGCTCGACGAGCCGGTCCGCGCGGCCAAGCGCTACACGACGTACACGGCGGCGGACGTGCAGGCGGTCTTCGCCAAGTGGCTGAAGCTCGAGAATCTCGCGCAGGTGGTCCTGGGACCGGCTGCGAAATGAACCGAAGGTAAATTTCGCGGCTTGCTTTTGCTCCCGATGGAGCTTTGCTATAGTCCGCGCATGTCATCCATTCTAGTAAGAAATATCGGCACGCTGGTGACGGGGAAACTGGAAAACCCGCTGCGCGCAGCCGATTCGATTTTCATTCGTGACGGGATCGTTCAAGCCATCGGCAACGGATTGAATCAAAGTGCAGATCATACCATCGACGCTAACGGCATCACGGCCATTCCCGGCTTGATCGATTCCCATTCGCATCCGTCCATCGGCGAGTATACGCCGGCGCAAAATTCCCTCTCGTGGATCACCAACTACATGCATGGCGGCGTGACTTCGCTGATTTCCGCCGGCGAGCTGCATTTGCCCGGGTTGCCGTTGCCGCCGGACGCGCGCACGGCCTTGTCCGTCGCCATCGTCACCAAGAAATGCTACGACAACCTGCGGCCGTCCGGCGTCAAAGTTCACGCCGGCACTCTGCTCCTGGTGCCGGGTCTGAGCGAAAAGGATTTCGATGAGATTCAGGCGCTGGGCATCAAGCTGGTCAAGTTCATTTTCTACGATTACAGCTTGCTACCGAACGGCGAGGCGGAACGCTACGTAAACTGGGCGCACGCGCGCGGCATCAAAGTCAAAATTCATTCCGGCGGCGTGTCGCGCTCAGGAGTCAGCCAGGTTGCCGGCTTCGAGATGGTGCAGAAAATCAAGCCCGATATCATCGGCCACATCACCGGCGGGCCGATCCCGATGCCGGAACAGGACATGCTGCGCATAGCCAACGAGACCGAATGTTTCATGGAGATCTGCACCTCGGGCAATTACCGTCTGGCGCTGATTCTGGCCCGCGCTGTCAGCGCGAAAAATCTGCATCGTCGCGTGCTCATCGGTACGGATACTCCGGGCGGAACGGGCATCGTGCCGCGCGGCATTTTGCGCGAGATCGCTTTTATTTCGTCCGTCGGTGAAATCCCGCCGGAGAAAGCGATTTGCATGGCCACCGGCAACGTCGGGCGCGCCCATGATCTCGATCTGGGTATCTTGGAAGAGGGCCGACCGGCGGATCTGGTGCTGATGCACAAGATCACCGGTTCGGTGGCGAAGGACGCGCTTGACTCGTTCGCCAAAGGCGATTTGCCGGGCATTTCCTACGTGATCATCGACGGCGTCGTGCGGGTGGCGGGGCGCAGCCAGCAGACGCCGCCGCCGGAAAAGATCGCGAACGAAAGTTGCTGTTAAGTCTAAATCCCGGCTTGTCATTTCGAACGTAGTGAGAAATCTAATCCGTCCGTTGGGGCCGAAGCATCGGACAAGATAACGAGGAGTGATTTCAGTGAGTGATTTTGAATTTGGCGTCGGTCTGTTTCCGACCGAACCGTTACAGAAAATGATTCACCTGGCCAAGGTGAGCGAAGAAGTCGGCTACAGCCATGTGTGGGTTGGCGACTCGCATCTGATCTGGCGCGAAGCGTACGTCAACATGACGGCGATGATGCTGAACACGACCAAGGTCAAATTTGGCACCGGCGTTACCAACCCGCTCACGCGCCATCCGTCGGTGCTCGCCAGCACTTACGCGACACTGGAAGAGTATGCGCCCGGGCGCATGATCGTCGGCATCGGTTTGGGTGACAGCTCGGTCGAAACCATGGGGCTGAAGCCGTCGACTCTGGCGAATTTCGAAACGTCGCTGCAACAAATGCGCGAGCTCTTCGCCGGCAAGGAAGCGCAACTGCCGAGCGGTAAAATTCATTTGCTCCATCCGTGCAAGGGCAACGTGCCGATCTACATCGCCGCCAGCGGACCGAAGATGCTCGAGCTCTCCGGCCGTATCGCCGAGGGCATCATCGTTCTCGTCGGCGTCGCCGACGAATATATCGCCCACGCCAACGAAAAGATCGCTGCCGGCGCCAAAGCCGCCGGAAAAAAATTATCCGATATCAATCTGGTGCTCTGGGTGCCGTGCGCGGTTTCCGATAGCGCGCCGGCAAAGGACGCGGTGAAAGCTCACGTGGCGCGCGTGGTCGCGCATCCATTGCCTTATGTGCTCGATCCCAACGAGCAAAAAGTCTTGGCGGAGATTCGCAAGACCTACGATTACTATCATCACATGGACCAGCAGGCGAACCACGCCGAAGTGATTCCCGACTGGCTGGTCGACAAATTCGCCATCGCCGGCACCGTCGATCAGTGCCGCGCGCAAATCGAGCGCATCAAAAAAACCGGCATTCAACAAATCGCGATCATCCCCTACAGCCCGCCGGGCGGCAGCAGGGAAGAGACGATTCGCGGCTTTGCCAAGGCGATGCGCGGGTAGAAATAGGTTGCGCGGAATCATTTGCGAGAGGAGAGACTATGAAAATCGTCCACACGATGATTCGGGTCAATGATCTCGACGAGAGTCTGAAATTTTATTGCGACGGGCTCGGCATGAAGCTGCTAAAGAAGAAAGACTACGAGTCGGGGCGCTTTACCAACGCCTTTGTCGGCTACGGTTCGGAAGCGACCGACGCGGTGATCGAGCTGACGCATAACTGGGATACGCACAGCTACGACATCGGCAACGGTTTCGGTCATATCGCGCTTGGCGTGCCGGATGTGTACAAAACCTGTGCCGAGCTCAAGGCCAAGGGAGTTAAGATTGTCCGCGAGCCCGGTCCGATGAAACACGGCACCGGTAGCAACGCCATTGCCTTTCTCGAAGATCCCAACGGCTACAAAATCGAGCTGACGACGCGGCCGGAGTAACGGACCGTAAATTTGTAAACCTCATGGCAAGACTGATTGCCAAGCCGACCGTTATTCCTGCTGCCGGAGATCCGCCGAAGATCATCGAAGAATTTTTTGGTCGGGTGAATTCGCAAACTTCCGCCGTGAGCATCGCCAAGATGACCAGCCCCTCCGGTTGGCGCGAGCCCGGGCAAACTCCCGCGTTCGACGAATATACCGTGGTCTTAAAAGGCGAGCTTCAGGTGGAGACGCGTGAATCGATTCTCAAGGTCGGCGCCGGTCAGGCGGTGCTTGTCAGCGCCGGCGAATGGGTGTGCTACAGCACGCCAGGCGCCGCTGGCGCGGAATACATCGCGGTCTGCCTGCCGGCTTTCTCGCCATCCACAGTTCACCGCGACAAGTAGCGCCGCGGCCGACATTCCTAGAATTATTTTTTGATGATGCGATAGCCGGCGCTGTCGAGCGCGTTGTAAAGCTGAATCACGCTGGTGGTTGGCTCAAAACCGACGTCGCCGATGGTGGAGCGAATATAGGAATCCTTCCACTTGGGATGACCCGAAGTGTCGAGTTTGTCCTTGTTCGCAAGAATCGCCAGCACCAGTTTCTGCAAGTCGGTCACGTATTCACGGTCGTTGCGATTTCGGGTCATGATTACGGACGGCACGGCATAGGTTTCGACGGCGCCGGCCCAAGGATAGACCGAAGCTTCGATTTTTTTCTTCATATAAATCTGTTCCAGGCCGCTGTCGGCGGGAAAAGTCACGAAGTGATAGCTCGAGTCGAGCGCGCCAAACGCCGGCACAGGCGCGCCGGCGATAAAGATGAGCGCGTCGAGCTCGCCGCCGGCGAGTTTCTTGACGGCGCTTTCCGGAGCGTCGAAGATTCGATCGACATTTAGTTCGAAACCGGCGAGCAGCACCTCCGCGGTCAACGCTGAGCCGCTTTTTTCCGGCCCGACGGCAACTTTCTTGCCCTGAAGGTCCTTAATCGTTCTGATCTTGTCGTTTCGGCTGATGATGTGAATCTCCTCGGGATACAGATTCAGCACGACCCGCGCTTCCTGCAGCACGTTCACGCCGGTTTGTTTCAGCATGATCTCCGTGACGAAGCGGAGCACATCGAGCTGCATGATCGCCAGATCGACCTTACCGGAGCCGAGCAAGTTGATATTGTCGAAGGAACCATTGGTTTGCATGATTTCGATTGGCAGACCGGCGGGGTCGCTGATCTGTTTGATATCCTGCGCAATGCGAAAATAGGTTCCTTCGGCGGAACCGGTGGCGATGGTCAGCGCCCAGGCAGGAAAGCGCAGCAGAAGTACAAAAAATATCACGACGAAGGTTTTCATCAGGCGTCTCCCGTCGAGCCGTTGTTAGACCGTTGACAGCAATCAGGTTTGCGAAGCGCCGCGATCTTAGCACGGGTGATTCAGGACACAAAGCGTACAGCGAGAAAAATGCCGATCATGGTGAAAGCCAGCGCCAGCTTGAGGGCCGCGCCGAGCGCGAGGCCGATGGTCGCGCCGATACCGGCACGGGTGGCTTGGCGCAAATCTTTTCGCACGGTGAGTTCGCCCGCCATGGCGCCGATGAACGGACCGAAAATCAAGCCCGGAAGGCCGATAAAAATGCCGACCGCAAGGCCGACGAGTGCGCCGATGCCGGCGCGTTTAGAAGCACCGAATTTTTTTGTGCCGAACATAGTGGCCCAAAAATCCGCTGCAAGACTGAGCAATGTGATCACTGCGAGCGCGACGATGGTCCAAAGGCCGGCGTAGCGAAAGTCTTCCGCCCAGGCGGCGATCACCAGTCCGGCAAGAATAAGCGGGGCGCCGGGCAGCGCCGGTAAGAAAAGGCCGATGAGACCGGCGGCCACCAGCACCAAGGCGAGCAGCCAAAGAAGCAGGGTAGTCTCCATGAAGATGACGCCGCGCAGCTGCGGGCGCAGATCAGCGTTTGGGTTGCCGGCCCAAGCCGAAGACATTCCACGGACGGGCTTCTCGCTCGATCGGGCAAGGATCTGTCACTCGTTCAGCGGCGAGACGCTGTGCAATGATTTTGTAGACTTCGGGGCAAAAACCCAGGCCCAGGTGGGTAGTGTGGACTTCGACATGCTCGACGTTACGCGCTTCGGTGTCGATGCAGGCTTGCCATGCGACCACGCAATCTCGCCGTGAGTAGATGGCGATGACCGGCGCGGTAAATGAAATCTGATTACGGGCATCGACCTCGGCGGCGATCGCGTCGACGTCGATGCCGCGACGGCGAAAGGCATTAGCAACCACAGTATACTTCGGTCCACCGATCACCGGCGTGCCGAGCGTGATCACCTGGCCGACCAAGTCGCCGCGCTCGCGCGCCAGCTCGCGCGCTAGATAGCCGCCGAAGCTCCAGCCGATCAGATGAACTTTTTGGTTGGCGCGCCGCGCGAAAGATGCCATGCGCTTCAGGATGCGCGGCATCAAGTCCGTCGCGTTGCCGACGTTGCGCCCGAGGCCCCAGCCCCGTGCGCGGTAGCCGAGCAGTCGCAGATAGCCTTTCAACAAACTTGTGGAACCGTCGCCGGCGCCATAGCCGGGCAGAATCAGCACAGGCTCGCCGTGACCGCGTGGCTGGCAAGCCAAACTCGGAAAGCGCAACAGCAGGCGCGGCAGCTCGATCAAGCCGCGCGCTTCGCGAATCACGCGAGCGGGGTCGGGAGGATCGATGGGTTCGGTCATGTGTTGTGAATCAAATGCGGCAAGTCTACAGCGACCGCGCGAGATAAACAAACTCCGATTTTGCCGCCAGCGATCCGCAAGGGGTCAACAGATCCGCAGACCCTCAGTCAAAGTCGGATGAAGCAAGGTCGAAACGATTTCGCGTTTCATCCGGCTGGTATCGGCCACCACCGACGTCATGGCCATGCGAATCATGTCGCGGGTGAGCGGCGTGCCGGTGCGAAACAAGGTCGCTACCATTTCACAGAAGGTCGCTGCCCCCAAAAAAAATCCCGCCGGAATTCGGTAAGGCTTTGCACATCCCCAATGATCCGCCAGCCGATCGAGAAATTCCTGGAGCAAAACCGGCTGATCGTCGCAGATATTGTAGATCCCGAAAAGATTTGCGTTTTTGATCGCGATCTCGACAATCCTGAGCAAATCCGGCAGGGCCAGCAGGTGAATCCAGGTCGGCCGGTGCCAGACGGCAAGCAAACGCCGGCGCAGCAACCAACGCGCCGCTTCAGTCAGCTTTACGCCGCGGCCATAAACCACCCCCGCGCGGAGTACCACCGGCCGCATGCTTTGATTGACACAGATGCGAAAGAGATATTTCTCGGCATCGAGCCGGGTGCGCGCATGGATGGAACGCGGTTCGACATTTAGCAGGCCGCACCCCGGCGCCTCGGGAGTCGTGTTTTCCTCGACGTGGGGAAAACTCGTGAAAATGAATTTTCTCGTCCCGGCGGCGAGCGCGGCGTCGATCAAGTTTTGCGCGTAGATCGTATTCGTGCGTCGAAGAAACGACGCCGGTCGCGGGCGAAACAACACGCCGGCGGCGTAGACAACACAGTCGACGCTGTTACAGACGCCTCGAAGCGATGCCGGGTTGTCGAGATCGCCATCGACGATCTCGCAATTCGGCCCCGACTCGAAGGGCACAGCGCTTCGATGGCGCAGCAAACGCAAATCATACGGTTGGGTCAACAATCGGCGGGTGAGCTGCGAGCCCAGGTTTCCCGATGCGCCGACGACGAGGATCCTCACTGATCGCTCGCGGCTATTTGGTTTTGCCCGGAAATGGGCAGAGTTCGTTGATGATACATTCTGGGCACTTGGGGCTCTGCGCTACGCAGATACGCCGGCCGTGATACTGAAGAAGATGGCAAAAACGAACCCGCTGTTTTTCCGGCACGATCGCCGTCAGGTCGGCTTCGATCTTGTCCGGATCGGTTTTTTTCGTAAAGCCGAGGCGCTGCGAAAGTCGCATGACGTGGGTGTCGACGCCGATGGTTTGCCGGCCGAAGGCGTTGCCGAGAATGATGTTCGCGGTCTTTCGCCCGACCCCAGGCAGAGAGATGAGATCGTCCAGATTGTCCGGCACCTCGCCGCCGAAGCGTTCCACCAGCTCCTTGCAGCAGTTGTGAATCGAGCGCGCCTTGTTGCGATAAAAATTGATCTTGCCGACCTGCTGCTGGAGCGATTCGAGCGACTCGCGGGCATAGTCGGCAGCGCCCCGGTGCGTACGGAACAGATCGACGGTGATTTTGTTGACGAGGTCGTCACGCGCCTGGGCGGCGAGAATCAGCGCGATCAGCAGTTCCAGCGGATTGGTGAAATCGAGGGCGAGCTTGGCGTCGGGGTGAACTTTCTCCAAACGAGCTAGAATGCGCTTAACTCGCGCGGTTGTGTTTGCGACGCTCGCGCCGCGTTTCTTCGATGCGGTTGCCATTTTGGTTTTACCGGTTAAATATGCTAGCAGGATTCAAATTGTCAAAGGAAAGGGGACACACCCATGGATTTGAAAGAACTCAGAAAACTGCCGATGCCGAAATTACGCGACGTGGCCAAGCAAGAAACCGAGCTTAAAAACGTCGGCGCGCTGGAAAAAGAGGAGCTGATCAAAGCGATCGCCGCCGCGAGAAACGTTCCTTACGACGACACGCATAAGGATCTGAATGCGATTCATGCGGTGAAACAGGATATTCGCGAGCTGCAAAAACGCAAGGAGGAATTGCTGGCTGCCGACGGCAAGCGCAACGAGATGAAGCGGCTAAGGCGCAAGGTGAAATTGGCCAAGCGCGTCACGCGCCATCTCGCGCGCGATGCCAAGCTCGCGGCGGCCAAGCCTGCGGCCGCAGCCCCGGCGTCTTAGCCTCAGACATGTCCTCGCCGCCTCCTCTTCGCGGCCGCGGTTCGGCCGCCAATCCGAAAAACCGCTTCGAAACTGTCGAGCGGGTGCTGGAACCGCAGGAGGAAGGCGACGAGGTTTCCTCGCCCGCGACCCAATTTTTTCCTGATCATTCCAAATCGCTCATCGCCTACAACGACAGCCCCGACGTGGGCTTCGACGCCAGCATCAATCCCTATCGCGGCTGTGAGCACGGCTGCGTTTATTGTTACGCGCGGCCGTCGCATGAGTACCTTGGCTTTTCAGCGGGTCTCGACTTCGAGACCAAGATCATGGTCAAGGAAGATGCGCCCGAACTTTTGCGCAAGGAGCTGTCGAGCCGCGCCTGGAAACCCCAGTTAATCGCGCTCAGCGGCAACACCGATTGCTACCAGCCGGTAGAAAAGAAAAAACAGCTCACGCGCCGCTGCCTGGAGGTGTTGCTCGATTTCCGCAATCCGGTGGTGATCATTACGAAGAATCATCTGGTCGCGCGCGACGTCGATATTCTCTCTCAACTGGCGCGTTTCGACTGCGTCGGTGTGACGATCTCGGTGACCACCCTCGACCACCGGCTGTCGTCCTTGCTCGAGCCGCGCGCGTCGCGGCCGGCGCGCCGGTTGGCGGCGATCGAGACACTTGCCAAAGCCGGTGTGCCCGTCGGTTATCTTCAGGCGCCGATGATTCCCGGTCTGACCGATGCCGAAGCCCCGGCCATCGCCGCCGCGGCGGCCAAAGCCGGCGCGAGCTTTTCAGGCTACGTTGCGCTGCGCCTGCCTTTCGCAGTGAAAAATCTTTTCGAGCAGTGGCTCGATCAGCACTATCCGGAGAAAAAACAGAAAATTCTCCATCGGCTGCGCGAGATCCGCAACGGCAAGCTCAACGATCCTAACTTTAGGACGCGCATGCGCGGTGAAGGTGTTTATGCCGAAGAGATGTCCAAGCTGTTTCAGCTGGCGCGAAAAAAATCCGGTATCACGGAACGATGGCCCAAACTTACGACCGAGCATTTTCGCCGGCCGGAAAAAGATCAGATGAGCTTATTTTAGTCTACCGGAAGTTAACTCCCCAAAACGCTAACGTCTTCTTCCATCCTCCCTCTTCCATCCTCTATCCTCGACTCTTTTCCTTAGGCATGCATGATGGGCAGAACCGGTGTCGATCGATCAATCGCAGTAGTATTCGATTTGATAGCCGTTGGGATCGGTGAAGTAGAAAGCGTTTTTACCGCGCCGCCCGTCTATCTTCACGCCGTGTGCTTCGAGTAGCTTCTCCATTTTCTTGAGTTGTGCTGCGGTCATCCTGAAGCCGAGGTGCTCTAGTCCCTGGGCGCCGGCGATGCGCGCGGAGCTCTTGACGAAATTTAGCAAATCGCCGCTGTCGGGTGTGGTGAGAAAAATCATGCCCGGGGGATGGCGAAAAGCGACTTTGCAGCCGAGCACGCCGACATAAAATTCCTCGGTTTTTTTGAGATCGCGGCTCTTGAGAGCTATGTGGCTCAAACCTTTGCGTGCCATGTCTTTGTCTCCGTTTTTGCGAAGTTTGTCGTGTTCAATCTAACGCGCGGGCCGCGGCCGCTTCAACCGAAATCTTCTTTCAAAGAGGAGCGAAGCTTGCTAGTTTGAAGCTCTCGCGGCTCGATGGTTGCTCCTTTGGATCTTCCCCGTTCCACTCAAACGGCGCTTCACAAACCGAAAATTTTCTACGGTTGGTATATCGTCGCCGTCGGTTTTCTTGCCCAGGTCAACTGCGCCTTCCACATGTCGAGCACGCTCAGCGTGTTCTTGAAGCCGCTCACCGAAGATCTGGCGGTTTCGCGCGGGGTTTTTTCCATGCTCCGTTCCGGCGAGATTCTTCTCGCCGGCGCCTTGGCGCCGCTGGTCGGACCACTGGTCGATCGTTTCGGCGGGCGTTGGCTGATGGCCGGTGGCGCGCTCTCGGCGGGCATCGGCTTTTTGCTTCTGGGTCACGTCGGCGCCTTCTGGCAATTTCTCCTGATCCGCTGGGCCTTGGTTGCGATCGGTGGCGTGCTCATGTGCCAGATGGTGGTGAGCGTGACGATCTCGCGCTGGTTCGTGCGCAAACGCGGACGGGCGATCGCCATCGCGAGCCTCGGACAAGGGTCGGCCAAGGTGTTGATCCCGATTGTAACAGCGGCTCTTTTCGTGTCGGTCGGCTGGCGCTCAACCTGGGCGATCTTCGGATTGTTGACTCTGGCACTGGTCGTGATTCCCGCCATGATCTTTATGCGCCACAGCCCGGAAGAAATGGGCTTGCTGCCCGACGGCGATGAAGTTCTGTCGGGAGACGTGGTTGAGAAGAAGCGGGCCGAAGCAGTAGCGCGCAGCGGCGAGGAAGACGAAGCGGTCTGGTCACGCCGCGAAATCCTCGCGACCCGCGCCTTTTGGATGATCTGTTTCATGTACGGCATGGCCAACGTCGGCATCGCCGGACTCAATCTTCACGTGTTTGCTTACGTCACCGACGTGGGCTTCAGCGCGCTGGTGGCCGCGACCGCGCTCACGATCATCGCCTCCACGCAACTCGGCTCGACTTTGATCTGGGGCTTTCTCAGCGAGCGCATCGAAATTCGCCACTCGAGCACGATGATGTTCATCACCCAGGCGCTCGGCCTGAGTCTGGCGATCTCGACTGAAAAGCTGATGCCGATCTACGCCGGCTTTTTTCTTTACGGCATCGGTCTCGGCGGCAGTTTTGTGCTGCAGGAATTGATCTGGGCGACCTACTTCGGCCGCATGTCTCTCGGCACGGTGCGTGGCCTGGGAATTTTCGTGACCTACGCCTTCGGGGCCGCCGGCGCGCCGTTCTTCGGTTTCGTGCATGACGCCACCGGCAGCTATCATATCTCGTTCATCGCCTTCGCCGGCGCGCTGGTGCTGTCGGCGATCTTGAGCGCGCTGGTGCGGGCGCCGCAAAAGCCGCTGCCAGAGCGAGGTTGACCCGGCGCGACTAGCAAGCATAATAAATAGTGACGCCGCCAACGGCTTTCGACATGGCTTCAACTCAACCCACCGCCGTCGAGATGCGTTCCGAGACCGATCGCGCCGGCGCGCTCAAATTCATCATCGCCGGCCGGCTCGACTCGACCACCACCGGTCCCTTGTGGCGGCGGACCACCGAAACCATCCTGCGCGCCAAACCGAATCACCTGACCATCGATGCCTCGGGCGTGGACTACTGCGACGGCTCGGGCATCGCGCTTCTGATGCATTTGCGCGATCGCCAGCAAGCACGGGGCGGCGCCATCGAAATCACCGGGCTTCGGAGCGAATTTCAGGAGATGTTCGACGAAGCCACCTCCGGTCCGCTCACGGCGGCGAGTTCCGGCGTCAAAGAAGAAGGCGGCTTCGTCGAGCAAGTCGGCAAGAAAGTCGTCGAGGTGTTTCAGGATACAACTTCATTGATCAGTTTCGTCGGCGAGCTTTTTCTGGCGATGCTCTACGCCGCGCGCCGTCCCCGGAGCGTGCGTTGGGCCGATACGCTGAAGATCGCCGAAGCGGTCGGCGTCGACGCGCTGCCGATCGTGCTATTGATCGGTTTTCTCATGGGCTTGATCATGGCTTTTCAAGCGGCCGTGCCGCTTGGGCAGTTCGGCGCCCAGCTCTTCGTCGCCAACCTGATCGGTCTGGCGATCCTGCGCGAGCTCGGCCCGCTCATGACCGCCATCGTCCTGGCCGGCCGATCGGGTTCGGCCTTCGCCGCCGAGCTGGGCACGATGAAGGTGCGGGAGGAAATCGACGCGCTCAAAACCATGGGCCTGGAGCCGGTGCGCTTTCTGGTCGTGCCGCGCGTCATTGCAGCGCTGGTGATGACGCCGCTGCTCACGGTCTTCGCCGACCTCGTCGGCGTAATGGGCGGCTCGGTGGTGCTTTTGTCGCTCGGGTATCCCCTGATCACCTTCTTCCATCAAGTCCAGTACGCGGTTTCCTACGGCTCGCCGGTGGGCGGCCTGGTGAAAGCATTTTTCTTCGGCATTCTGGTCGCCGCCATCGGCTGTCTGCGCGGGCTGCAAACCAAGACCGGTGCCAGCGCGGTGGGCGAGTCGACGACCAACGCCGTGGTGAGCGGTATCATTTTGATCGTGATCACGGACGGAATTTTCTCCGTGATCTATTACTACTTGTGGGTGTGAAGACGGCATGACCACCGAAGCTCTCATTCGTGTCGAAGACTTGACCGCAGCCTACGACGATCGCGTGATTCTCAAAGATATCAGCTTCGAGGTCTTTCCCGGCGAAGTGTTCGTCATCCTGGGTGGCTCGGGATCGGGCAAGAGCACTTTGCTCAAGCACATGATCGGCCTGTATCCGCCGGCGCGCGGAAAAATTTTCATCGACGGCACCGACATCGCCGGAGTCGAGCGCGAGGAGCGGCCCGAAGTGCTGCGCAAGTTCGGTGTGATGTATCAGAGCGGCGCGTTGTTCGGTTCCATGACGCTGCTGGAAAACATCTGCCTGCCGCTGGAAGAATTCACGGATTTGCCCGCCGAGGCGATCCGCGTGATCGCCTTGATGAAGCTCAAGCAGGTCGGCTTGACCGGTTTCGATCGCCACATGCCGTCGGAGTTGAGCGGCGGCATGCAGAAACGCGCCGCCATCGCGCGGGCTATGGCGCTGGATCCGCGCATCCTGTTCCTCGACGAGCCGTCGGCGGGGCTCGACCCGATCACGTCGGCCGAGCTCGACGAGCTGATTTTGAATCTGGCGAAAACGCTCAAGATGACTTTCGTGATCGTCAGCCACGAGCTGGCGAGTATCTTCATGATTGCGGATCGGGTGATTATGTTGGATAACCAGACGAAGGGCATTGCCGCCATCGGCAAGCCCGAAGAGCTGCGCGATCACAGCGACAGCCCCTGGGTGCGGCGGTTCTTTTCCCGCCAGGCTTCGCCCGATGCTTGATCGGTCCATCCTTTGCGCCGCCGCGGCGAACTGATCATGAACAAACTGAGCTACTTCAAAATCGGTGTATTTGTACTTGTCGCAGTGGTAATTGCAATTGCCGGCGTGCTTGTGCTCGGCGTCGGCGCCGTCTTCCAGAAAAAAGCCCTGGTCGAGACCTACATCGATGAATCGGTGCAGGGCTTGGACGTGGGCTCGCCGGTCAAGTTCCGCGGCGTGCCCGTCGGGCGCGTGGACAAAATCACCCTCACCAGCGTCGAGTATAGTACGCGGCTCCAGTATGTGCTCGTGCGCATCGCGATCACGTCCAATGTTTTTCAATTTCCGATCAACGATCCCAACAACGCCGAGCTCAAGAACGAGCTCAATCGCGGTTTCCGCGTGCGCATCGCGCCACAGGGATTGACCGGTGTTTCGTACCTCGAAGCGGACTATCTCGATTCCGAGCGTAACCCGCCGCTCAAAATCGACTGGCAGCCGGACTATCCTTACATCCCTTCCGCGACCAGCCGCATCACTCAGTTGAGCGAAGCGGTGGAGAAGATTCTTCGCAACATTGGCGACGTCGATATTTCGCAGCTCACGCAAAGCATGGAGAAATCTCTCGCCGCGATGACCAAGCTTGCAGAAACTGCCAACTTGGAAAAAATCGGCGGCCAGACCAACTCGCTGCTGAGCGAACTACGTGAGACCAATCGACAGGTCGCTGCCCTGGTTACCAACGCCGACTTGAAAAAAGCGCTGGCGGACGCCTCGGCAACTGCCGGTCACGCGCGCCAGATCGTCGAGCGCGCGGAAAAACCGGTCAACCAAATGCTCGCCGATTTGCCGCAGGCGACGGAAAGTCTCAATCGCTTGGTCAAGCGATTGGATTCGGTCGCCAACGATTTGCCACAGACCAGTGCCGAGTTGCGCCAGACGATTGTGCGCATGAATCGTCTGCTGGCCACCCAACAACGCGACATCGAACAAACCATGAGCAATCTGCGCGCGGTTTCGGAAAACATGAAAGAGATCACCGAGAACTCCAAAAAATATCCCTCCCAAACGCTCTTCGGCGGTCCACCGCCGCCGGCCAAAGCGATGCAACGATGAAGCACGGCTTGACGCAACTCGGACACGGCATCCTCCTTTTTTTTGTTTGCTCCGCCTGTGTGAATCTCGAGCGCGATGCCCCGGAGCGGCATTATTTCGTGATCGAAGTTCCGCGCGGCGCCGATCAAACCGCGCCGTCCGGGGACAACGCGCTGATGGTTTCGAACCTGCGCATCTCGCCGCGCTACGCCGACCGGAGCTTTGTCTATCGCACCTCCGACGCGGGCTACGAATCGGATTACTACAACCAGTTTCTCGCCTCGCCGGACGTGATGATCAGCGAGGAGTTGCGCAAGGGACTGGCGGCTTCGTCGCAGTTCAAGTTCGTCGTCGGTCCGGCCAATCCGCTGCAGCCGAACTACGCGCTCGAAGGCTCGATCAATTCGCTCTACGGCGACTTTCGCAACGCCGCGCAACCGGCGGCGGTGTTGGAGATGGATTTCTTTCTGTACCGGGAAAATTCAAACAACCAGGGCGTGGTCCTGCAAAAGCGCTACATCAAATCCGTCCCGCTCAACGCTAAATCTCCCGAAGCGCTTGTCAAAGGCTGGGACCAGGCGCTACAGGAAATCATCGCTGCGCTGGCCGCTGATTTGAAAGCGGCAAATCTGTAGTGAGTTTTTTCTTGCCTGACAATCTAATCTCGCCTAAGCCGAGAGCCCAATCACCTGATAATACCTGCCGCGCGCAGTTCACTTAGTTCCGTAGCAGTTATACCAACTTCCCTCAGCACTTCGTCCGTATGCTGGCCGATTGTAGGCGCATCATGATGAATGCTCGTGGGTGTTTTGGAGAGATGAATCCAGGGAGCCAGCAAAGTAATTGGACCCGCCGCGGGATGATCGCGCTCGATGAACGCGCGGCGCTCTTTGATGTGCCGATCTTCCATGACCTCGCCGACGGACAGGACCGGCGCACCGAAGTAATCCAGCTCGCGCAGGCCGTCCCAAATCTCCTGGCGGGTTTTGGCACTTGCCCAGCTTCTGACGATTTTCTCCAATTCCGCGCGGTTCTGACGGCGCGCGGCCGCGGTCGCAAAGCGCGGATCGTTCAATAGTTCGTTGCCGCCGATCAACGGCGCTGCCTGCGCCCAAACGGTGTCGCTCATCTCCGGCACGCGCAAGGTGAAGTAGCCGTCGGCGACTTTCATCGGCCGATTGCCGACGCTGTTGCCGGTGAAATGCTCGTGCAGGGAGCTGGTCATGAAACCGAGAACGGCTTCCTGCATTGAAACTTCAACCTTCTGACCTTCACCGGTTTGCTCGCGCGCATGCAGCGCTGCGAGAATGCCGAGCGCGATGCTGACGCCCGCGGCTTCGTCGCCGATGCCGAGTGTCTTGGTTCCCTCGGCGCCGTTGTTCTTCCACGCGCTGTGAGTCCAGCCGGCGATGCTGTTGTTGCTCGCAGCGGTGTTACCGTAGCTTGCGTAGGGTCCCCATTCCCCGTAGCCGCGCGAGCAGGCGTAGATCAGCCGCGGATTCAACGTCTTGATCGAATCGTAGTCCAGACCGAAACGGTCCATCACGCCTTTTTGATAGTTCTCGACCAGCACGTCGGCGCGAGCGATGAGTTTGCGCGCGATCTCGACGCCTTTTGGCGTCTTGAGATTCAGCACGATGCTTTTTTTGTTGACGTTGATGTGCAGTGACTCGTAGGCGTCCTTTGTGGCGCCGGGCTGCATCCACAAGCGGCGAAACTCGTCGCCGTTGGGCGGCTCGACTTTGATGATGTCGGCGCCCAAATG
>Ga0310810_10001152_pt1 | contig 27232 bp, 28 predicted proteins | sample NCmetagenome_FD_207641 | JGI IMG/M metagenome (GOLD analysis project Ga0310810, IMG submission 207641) | Soil microbial communities from experimental microcosm in Duke University, North Carolina, United States - NC | ecosystem: Engineered > Artificial ecosystem > Soil microcosm > Unclassified ...
GCTCTCCGGCTTCATCCCGATAGAGCGCGTACTGTCCGATGCCGCCGCCCATGCCGCTCGTTGTGTCCGGCTGCGCGAACTCATCCGGCAGCCACCCTTGGGCGGCGAGCAGACGCGAGAATGCCGGACGCAGCGCCTCGACGCGCTGCGCGTGGTCGCGGATCTCCCGCGAGAGCCGGCGCGTCTCATCGATCAACGCACGGATCTCCGGCACCTCAACGATGAAGCCGAAGTCGGCAGTGTGGTGATTCAGGTCGCACATAACTAACCTTTTGGGTGATCCGCGCGACCCCACGCCGTTTTTAGGATTCGCGGATGAATACAGAACCGATTCTCGACGACGACCAGCTGCTCGACGCGTATTCGCAGGCGGTCATCGGTGCCGTCGAAACCGTTGGTCCGGCGGTCGTCAACGTTCACCGTGGCGGCGACGGCGCCGGTTCCGGTGTCATCTTTACACCGGATGGTCTCGTGCTGACAAACCACCACGTCGTGCACGACGCATCGAAGCCCGAGGTCATCCTCCCCGACGGCCGCGTGCTGCGCGCCGAGGTCATCGGTCAGGACGCGGGCACGGACCTGGCCGTGCTGCGAGTTGACGCCACGCTTCCGTTCGCCCGCTTCGGCGATTCGCGCCGCGTGCGTGTCGGCCAGGTGGCAATTGCCATCGGAAATCCGTACGGGTTCCAGCACACCGTCACCTCGGGCGTCATCAGCGCCCTCGGCCGATCGCTCCGCTCGCAGTCCGGACGTCTGATCGACGACATCATCCAGACCGATGCCGCGCTGAACCCGGGCAACTCGGGTGGACCGCTCGTCACCACCCGGGGCGAGGTGATTGGCATCAATACCGCGATGATCCGGCCGGCGCAGGGGTTGTGCTTCGCCATCGGCATCAACACCGCGCGATTTGTCGCCTCACGTCTGATTCGCGACGGCCGCATCCGGCGGGCCTATATCGGCATCGCCGGGCAGAATATCGACGTGCCGCGCGCCCTCGCGCGCGCGAACAACCTCGCGGTGTCATCCGCTGTTCGCGTCGCGTCCGTCGAGAAGGGGAGTCCCGCCGCGGCTGCTGGCCTCGAGCAAGGCGACATCATCATCGCGTTCGGCGAGGTCGCGGTCACGGGCATTGACGACCTGCACCGCGTTCTGGGCGAAGAGCAAATTGACAACACCGTTGCCGTGTCGGTGATGCGCGCGGGCCGGCGTCGTACCGTCGCCGTCACCCCCGTCGAATCCGCCCGCGGATAAGGGGACTTGACAAGGTATATTCAAGTAATCTATTGAATACTTGACTATGGCCGACGCCGCCCATCGCCATTTCAAGAACAGCCTCTACGGTCAATTCGCCGTACTCGGGAAAGCGCTGGCAAGCCCGCTTCGAATCGAGTTCCTCGAGCTGCTGGCGCAGGGCGAGCGCACCGTCGAATCGCTGGCCGCAGAAACAGACATCTCCCTTGCCAATGCGTCGCAGCATCTGCAGGCGCTTCGCCGTGCCGGCCTGGTGGACAATCGCAAGGAAGGGTTGTTCGTCTACTACCGACTGGCCGACCCGGCCGTCGTGGATCTGTGCATCGCATTGCGCAACGTCGCGGAGCGGCGCAGCGCCGAGCTCGAACGACTGGTGCGCGAGCACTTCGGCGATCGATCCGACGCCGAGGCGGTCGCCATGCCCGATTTGCTGAAACGTTCGCGCTTGCGCGAGATCATGATTCTCGATACAAGGCCGGCCAACGAGTACGCCGCCGGTCATATTCCAGGCGCGGTGTCGGTCCCTGTCGACGAACTGCAGCAGCGCCTCAGGCAGCTTCCGAAAAACAAGGAATACGTGGCGTACTGTCGCGGCCCGTACTGCGTGTACGCCGACCGCGCGGTGGAGATTCTTTCGCAGAGCGGCCGCCGCGCGCGGCGGCTGAGTGGGGGTTTTCCCGAGTGGCGGGCGGCAGGCTACCCGGTCAGCGCTGGCCTGTCCGCATCAGCAGCAGGATAAGGTGCGTCATGATCTTTCGCCCGTTCTATTACTACGACCTCGGATGCGCCGCGTATCTGCTCGGCTGCGGCACGCTCGGCAAGTGCGCGGTGGTGGATGCGCGCACCGATGATGTGCAGGCATACGCCGCCTTTGCCGCCGGCAAGGGGATGCGCATCACTCACGTGATCGATACGCACGTGCACGCCGATCATCGTTCCGGAGGACGTGAGCTGGCGCGCCTCGTCAACGCGGCGTACTGCCTTCACGAATCGGCGGATGTGTCGTTTCCGTTCACGAAGCTTCACCATGGCGAGGAAGTGGAGCTCGGAAATACGCGCTTGCGCGTCCTGCATACACCGGGACATTCCGTTGACAGCATCTGTCTGCTCGGTACTGACCTCAGACGCGGCACCGATCCGTGGTTCCTGCTCACCGGCGATACGTTGTTTGTTGGAGCCGTCGGTCGTCCGGATCTGCCGGGACGGGCGCGCGAGAACGCGGCACAACTCTACGCGAGCATTCACGACAAGCTACTCCCATTGCCCGACGAAATCGAAATCTATCCCGGCCATTTTTCGGGCTCGGTGTGTGGCGCGGGGCTGAGTGGAAAGCCGACGAGCACGCTGGCGTTCGAGAAGCGTTGGAATCCGATGCTGACGATGGACCGCGAGGCGTTCGTCGCGGCGCTGTCGGACGTGCCGCCGAAACCCGAGCAGATGCAGCAGATTCTCGCCTTCAATCGCGGCGCTTCCACCACGGCCGTCTCAGGCTGATGCCACAGATACGGCTCGGCCTTCGCGAGAACCTTCCGCAGTTTGCGCTGCTCGTTGTCGTCAATGCCTTCGTTGGGGCCATGATTGGCCTCGAGCGTGCGATTCTGCCTGCTGTCGCCGAGCAGGCGTTCCATCTCGCCGCACGCACCGCCATCCTTTCCTTCATCGTCGTCTTCGGTGTGACCAAGGCGATGGTCAATTACGCTGCGGGACGATGGTCGGACCGCATCGGACGCAAACGCGTCCTCGTTACGGGCTGGCTGACCGCCATCCCTGTGCCGTGGCTGCTGATGTGGGCACCATCGTGGCCGTGGATTCTATGGGCCAATGCATTGCTTGGCGTCAGCCAGGGGCTTACGTGGTCGACGACCGTGATCATGAAGATCGATCTCGTCGGCCCGAAACAGCGTGGTCTCGCGATGGGCCTGAACGAGTGTGCGGGCTACGTCGCCGTCGGACTCTCGGCGCTGGCGACCGGCTATCTCGCCAGCCGTTATGCCGTGCGTCCCGAACCGTTCTATCCGGGTGTCATCTACGCGGCGGCCGGCCTGCTGCTTTCCGCGGTATTCGTGCGCGAGACGCACGGCCACGCGCGTCACGAGGCGCGCGCACATGTGTCGATCCATCCGCCGACGCGACCGCACCGCAATCTCGCCATCATCAACGAGACCGGCTTCGTCAACAACCTGAACGACGGTATGTCGTGGGGACTGTTTCCGATCGTCTATGCGGGCGCCGGGCTCGATCTGCACAGCATCGGTGTGCTCGCGGCCATCTATCCGGCAGTGTGGGGTATCGGTCAACTTGCGACCGGCGCCCTGTCGGATCGCATCGGGCGCAAGTGGCTCATTGCCTCGGGCATGTGGATCCAGGCCGGCAGCATTGCGATGGTCGCGATGGTCCGCGACTTTCCGTCATACGCGGTGTGTGCGGTGTTGCTCGGCGTTGGCACAGCGATGGTCTACCCGACGCTGCTCGCGGCTGTCGGCGACGTGGCGCACCCGTCGTCGCGCGCATCGGCGATTGGACGCTATCGGTTATGGCGTGACCTTGGATACGCCGCCGGCGCTCTGCTGGCGGGCGCGACAGCCGATGTCGTCGGCATTGGCGCCGCGATCGTTCTTGTCGCGGTGATGACGTTCGGCTCAGGCGCCATTGTCGCTGCGCGTCTGCACGAGCGTCGCGGTGGCGAAGAGGATTTCCGGACGGTAGACGAGCGCGTCGGCGCCGAGGCCAGCTAGCCGCTCACGCACGCGCGCGACGCACTGCGCGGCATCACCTTGAGACAGGCTGCCGATGCGTCGCGCGGCCATTCCGCACCCGAGCTGCACGAGCACGAGCGCATCGATCGTCCATCGATGCTCGAACATACGCGGCCAGATGTGAACGTCTGAAAACCGGGCTGCACGCAGCAGCGCGCGGAGCTTGTCGGCCGTGTTCATTCGCTCCTGCTGCATGACCGACGGATCCCGTGGATCCGGCGCCGCGCCGAGTGCGTCCAGTTCCTCTTTCCAAATCGCCATGCCAGGCGCGCCTTCGTCGTTGCCCCAGGTGACGATCCCGGCAACGCCATTCGGGCGCAGCGTGCGGCGCACTTCCGTCAGCGCCGCGATCGGGTCCGGTATGTGGAACAGCATGAAGACCAGCGTCGCCACATCTATTGATACGGAGCGCGCGGCAACGGCCTGCGCGTCCATCACGGCGAAGTAGCGGCAGCGCGCGGCGGGGGCGAGGCGCAGCATTCCGAACGCGCGATCCACTGCCAGGATGCGTGCTGCCGGTGCACGGACCGACAGGCTATCAAGCAGCGCGCCGGTCCCTGTGCCGAGATCGAGAATCCACTCAGCACGCGACAACGGAAGCGCGTCGAGAAGCGGCAGCGCCATCGGCCCGATGACCGGCGACCAGTGCCGGACGTAGGCGTCCGCTTTGTCGGAGTACTCGTCGGCGAGCGCGGCCGCAGGATCCACGCTGCTAGTGTGCCATCAGAGCGACACGAGACCGCGCCGGATCCCGCGCCGCACCGCATCCGTGCGATTCGCGGCATCGAGCTTGCCGCAGATCGCCGCGACATGGAATTTCACGGTCTGATCGCTGATGCGAAGTCGTTCAGCGATTGCCTTGTTGGAGAGGCCTTCTGACAGGAGCGTGAGCACGTCGAGCTCGCGAGGTGTGAGCGTCTCCTCGAATGGCTCCTGTTCAAAGCGGCGGGCACCCTTCGGGTCTGCGAACACAATGGCGTCGGCTTCCACGTGCGATGCCCGCGCCTCGGCAAGCGTCGCGAACTCTGCCGCGATGGTGAACGACGATTCCTCGAGCTCCGCGCGCAGGCGTGCGCGTTTGTCCAGACGCCCGACTAACAGAAGGCGCATCCAGGATTAAGACGCGCCGCGCTCCCCAACGGTTACGGTGATGGTTTGCGCAGCTCCACCGCGAAGAATGCCAACCGCCGCCGCCTTGCCGACGCGCTCACCGACCAGCAGGTCGAGCAAGTCGTCGGGCGACGTGACGGCCTGGCCATCGAACGAGACGATCACATCTCCCACCATCACCCCCGCCCTGGCGGCGGGCCCATCGGCGGTGACCCCGATAACCAGCAGCGCTTCGTTGCGTCCTTCGGCGCGCTGCCCTTCGGGCAATTCGACCCGCTGGCCGGCGATGCCGATATAGCCGCTCTTCACACGTCCGTGCTCGAGCAGGCCACGCGCGGTCTTCCACGCAATGTCCGACGGGATGACCACCCCGAGGCCGCGAATGGTGGAGGCCGTGGTGATGCCGATGAGCGCGCCTGTCGTATCCAGGAACGCGCCGCCGGCAAATCCGTCGTGCATCGGCGCGGTCGTACGGATCACCTGATCGATCGCATGGCGGCGTCCCGTCCGCAGCGGACCGCCGATGACGGACACGATTCCGGCGCTGACTGTGAGGTTGTTGCTCCACGAGCGGGCGAGCGCGAGCGCGACATGCCCGACGCGCGCCGGCCGTTTCGCGACTGCGATAGGCGCCGCTTCGAGCCCGGCCGCCTTCAGGACGGCAAGACCTGTGGCTGGATCCCACGCGACGAGCTCCGCATCGAGCGCGTCGCCATCGCTTGCGCGAAGTCGCAATCCGTCCTCGCGCCCAAGCGCCTTGATTGTGGTGACGACGGCGCCAGGCGCGTAGACGACGCCGCTCGCGGTGCGCCATCGCTTGCCTTGCACCTGCACGACCGACGGCGCCGCGGCCGCCGCAATATCCGCTAATTGATTCGAGAATTCAGTCAGCATGCGGTGATTGTGTGCGCCGCTCGGGGGCGCGCACATCACCTGTTTGGGGAGGTGTGTTCCTTGAGCTCCTCCGCCCAGTTCAGCACGACCACGATAGAGGTGCTGACGTCATCTTCGTCGTCATCTCGAACCATCAGGAAATGCTGCCCGTCGGCCGAGACGTCGTAGTTCGAAGACGCGACGCCAGGCATACCGCATGAGGATCCCGAGCCGCTCGAATACTTACCTTCCCACAACATTCTCGGTGCCGACGCATGGAATGCGCCTGCCGTGCTGACCGTCACCACCATCATCTTGTCTGCATTGCGATAGAAGAGTTCTCCTCCCGAACGCCGCCACACCGGATCGAATCCACCGCTGTTGGAGATCTGAATCTTCGGACCAGGTCCCGGAAACGGCTGCACGTAGACCTCTGATTTGCCCGACTCATCGGATGCGTACGAGATCCACCGTCCATCCGGTGAGAACTTCGCGGAACCTTCCGCGAAACGCGACGCGGAAATCGCTTGCGCCGTTCCCGACGCGAGCGACAACACCCGCGCATCATCCCTCGTGTCCGGGTTCTTGTCATCGAATGCCAGAAACTTCCCATCGGGAGAGAACGAGACGGGGCTGACGCGAACGCCCGCATTCAAGCGCTCAGCCGGCGCGCTCCGATCAGCGGGCATCGACCACATGGTCATTCCCTCGGTCTGCCAGGCTCGGAACGCGATGCGCTTCCCATCGGGCGACCACACCGGGTCGTGACTCAACCCGTCGGTGGTCATCTTCGTCAGCACGGATCGCGCGAAGTCGTAGACGGAGAAATCGTGATTCGGACCTTCGGTTTCGACCGCCAGAGAATGGCCGTCCGGCGAGAGGCGCGGGTAAAGATACGATGCCGCAGGCAACGGCAGCGGCTCTGCACGTCCCGACCGATCGACCCACACCATCGTTCGGCGTCCGCCCTCGGCCGCGCCCGGCACGTAGGCGAGGTCGCCGCGTTTCGACAGCGTGAACGACGCCGCCCCTGTATTGGTGCTCATGAGGACGCCGTCGAGCACCTCGAACGGCGTTCCGGTGACCTCGAGGCGACTGACATCGAACGCCACGGCGAACAATTTCCCGGCGCGCGCGTAGACGATGTGGCCCGACGGTGAGTAGACCGCCGACATACCGCCGGTGATCAGCGTCTTGCGCGTCCCGGTGCGCCGATCCCACAGATCGATCCGGCCGTCGTTGTAGCTGTCCATTCCGGCGGCGCCGACCGTATAGATGAGTGCCTGGCCGCCCGGCAGAACGTTCGCAAATCGATGGCTGCGCTCGCCGCGCTGCCCGTCGAGCTGAGTGACTGGTTGGATCGCGCCTCCCGAATCGGCGATGCGGACGATGCCTCCCGGGTAATGGGCCGTCCAGTAGATCCAGCCATCGGCCGTCCAGTCGCCGCGGTGAAACATGTCGTACTCGGTCAGCGTCACCGGCGCGCCGCCCGACAACGCGGCCTTTTGAAACGGACGCTTCGTGGAAAAGATCGCGTTGCCGCCGATGAACGACAGGAAGCGGTTGTCGGGCGAGAAGAGTGGTGCTCCGCGAAAGCCTGGTGTTTCGGTGCCAGTGATCGGCTTCGAATCCAGTGCGTCGACGCGACGAACCGAGACTGGTCCGGGGAACTCCGCATACGCCAGATACGTTCCGTCCGGTGAGAGCGCCAGGTCCGGGTTAAAGCCTGGACCGATGATGTGATTTTTCGGCAATGTCACGGTGAAGCGCGCGATCCGGCGATCACCGGAGTCGGTTCCGCCCGCGTACAAAAAGCGCGCGGCCGTGCCGGCGAGCGCGATTGCGAGCGTGACGGCCGCAGCGACGCCAACCCACGGCGCGGCGCCAACGCGCCGCCGTAACGGACGCCACCACGTCGCAGTGCTCCGAGCTGGCAACGGCATCCACGCGCCAGTGTCGAGCATTCGCTGCAGGTCCTGAATCTGATTGCGAAGATCCGCGGCCGACTGCGTGCGCTGCGCCGGATCCTTTACCAGGCATCGATCGATGATGCGCGAGATTTCGTCCGGGACGTTCGCGTTCAACTCACCGGCAAACGGCGCCGGATCCTTGAGGATGGATGTCAGCGTCGCCAGCGGTGCGCGCCCGCTGAACGGACGCCGGCCGGTGGCCATCTCGAACAGAATTACACCGAGCGCGAACATGTCCGATCGAGGATCGGCGTGGTGCCCCTCGATCTGCTCAGGCGACATGTACGGCGCCGTTCCTACAAGCCGATCGTCGGCCGTCAGCGTTTCCGTGGAGTAACCGACGCTCGATTCGTCGACCGCCAGCTTCGACAGGCCGAAGTCGAGCACCTTCAGGACGCCGTCCCGCGTCACCATCGCGTTTGCCGGCTTCAGGTCACGATGAACGACGCCGGCCGCATGCGCGGCCGTCAGCGCATCCGCGAGCTGCACCGAGAGCGGCAGTAGTCGATCGAGCGAAAAACCCGCCGCAGGAATCATTTCCGCCAGCGACGAGCCTTCGATCAGCTCCATGGTGATGAACAGCGTCGAGCCGTATTCCTCGAGCGAATGCACCGTCACGATGTGCGGGTGATTCAACATCGCAACGGCGGCCGCTTCGTGCTCGAGTCGTGCACGACGTACGGGATCGGCGGCGACATCGCTGCGAATCACCTTCAACGCGACTCGCCGATGCAAGCGCGTGTCCTCGGCCTCGTAGACTTCGCCCATGCCGCCGACGCCGAGCGGCTTACCGACGATGTAATGGCCGAGCGTCGTGCCGGGTGCGATGGAGGAAAGCGCTGAGAGGGTCATCGAGGCGCCCGCGACAATCGGGTGATATCGAAGGTCTGCGTAGAAGCGCCGCGTGTCCCGCGGCGGAACCGCAGCGGCACCGGCCCGAGCCGAATCTCCACGTCGTCACCGAGCGAGACGGCGGTCGTGACGCGTTCGTCATCGGCGAACGTCCCGTTCTTGCTGCCGAGGTCCATGAGGGTGATCTCCTCGCCGTTTACCGCAATGGTTGCGTGTCGGCGTGAGACTCCCGCCATGTCCACAAACACCGCGGCCGCTGGATCGCGGCCGATCAGGTGCTCACCATCGAGCAGCGGCACACGCTGCGTCCCCCACGTCACCCAACACATCGCGGCCGCAGGCAGTCGCGTCGCGCCACTCGCCGCACCGGCAAACGCGTAGCCGAAGCGCTGCACCGTCCTGATGAACGTCGGCTGACGCGCGTTATCACCGAGCGCGTCCCGAAGCTCCGCCACGATGACGGCAAGATTCCCCTCGGATACAAACGTGCCGGGCCACAGCGCGTCGAGCAGCTCCGATTTGGAAATTGCATCGGGCCGGCGACTGACGAGCAGCGCGAGGACGTCGAACGCCTTCGGCGAGAGATGGACCGGTTCTCCGCGCCGCGAGAGCTGGCGCGCCGCGTCGTCGAGCGTGAACGGTCCGAATGTGGTCACCCTCGCCCCTCTGGACTGAAAACCAAGCGAATTCTAATCGGTTCCTCAGGACTGCGACACATCGCCTCGGAATAATGTCCGCCAAGGAGAAAGGCGATGAAGCGTGGTGTGGACATGGCTCGAGCGCTTTTCGCCGGCATATCTGTAGCGGCAGCGCTCTTGGTTCCCACATCCGCAGCGGCACAGGTTCGAGACGCCATGTTGGTAATCATCGTTCGGATCGACGACAAGGCCGGCATCGAGGGATCGCTGCTGAAGCTGGCCGAGTCACGCGCTGGCGAGGTGTTTGCGATGATCGGCATTCACATCGCGTGGATTGATGGCCACGAGGCAAACCGTCTCGAATTCGTCACGCCGTACACGGTCGTCTTGATGGCGGAGGCGTCGTCGAGCCTGAAGGCGAGAATTGATCGGATCGGGCCGGACGTGATGGGGCAGGGAGCGCCGCTCATCGGCCGGGCGTACATCTACTACGAGCGTGTGCGCGACTTCGATTATGACCACGTGCACGACTTCAAGTTTCCTCCGCGCGACATCGCTACGACGCTCGGCGATGTGATGGCGCACGAATTGGGCCACCTCATGCTGCCACCAGGCCATTCGAAGAGCGGCATCATGCGGCCGTTCATCAATATGACGTCGCGACACCTCGAGACCTTCACGACGGTTGAAGCAAGGACGATACGAATCCGCCTCAGCGCAGACCAATCCGAAACGGACGAGGACACGAAGTGAAGTTCCGCAAAGGTGAAACCCTCGCCGAAACAAGAACTTCCTAATCACTTCCTAAAGACTCGGCGCCATCGCTCCCCGAACAATGGCCGGCGTGATCGTTCAAAGGAGGGCCATATGCGAGTCATTGGAGCAGCAGCCGTCAGTTTCATTGGTGCGGCGGCACTCTTCGTGCCTGTGCAGGCTGCCGGCACGCGCGTCTTCACCACCATCGATGTGCCGGGCGCGACGTTGACCAACGCGCAAGGGATCAACCATCAGGGCGACATCGTCGGCACCTACGTCGATGCCGCGGGACAGCAGCACGGGTTCCTGCGGAGCGGCGGCCCGTTTCGAACCATCGATTATCCGAATGGGCACCTGGTGATCGCGCGCGGCATCAACGACGCGGGCGACATTGTGGGCACGTATCAGCGTCCCGGCGAAACGGGCGGCGTGCCTGTGCACGGGTTCCTGCTGACGCGGCGCGGCGGGCTGCACGCCGTCGACTATCCCGGACATCTGAACACCATTCCGCAGCGCATTCTCAACGACGGCACGATTCTCGGCTGCTATCACGACACCGACACCATGGGGACGATGCACGGAATGATGTTTCAGCGCGGGTTCTCGGCTATCGACATGGGCATGTCGATGAACAACGGGGCGACGCCGGACAGCGAGTACGTCATCGGTCTGTTTATGGATACGGATGGCCGCAACAAGGCGTACGTGATGGAGCGCGGCAGAATGTCCGCGCTCGAAGTGCCCGGTGCGCTTGCGACCAATGCGTGGGACGTCAGTCCGTCGCGCGTCGTCGTCGGCGTATACACGGATGCCGCCGGCGCCGTGCACGGATTCGAATACGACGGGCGCAGCTTCACACGCGTGGATGCCCCCGACGCGACGACCACGCGCGTGTTTGGCATCAACGATCGCGGCGACCTGGTCGGCCTCTTCGTCGACCGCGCCGGGCGTACGCACGGCTTTCTCGCGGAGGTAATGCCATGACTCGTCTGATGATCTTTGCAGGATCGCTCATCGCCTGCGCCACCCCCGTGTTTGCGCAGCAGGCGTCGGCGGTCGATGACCAGCGTGTCAGCGTGGCGGCCGGACTCGACGTCCGCAATGCCTACATGTTCCGCGGCGTGCGCCAGGACGACAGCGGCACGATCACCTGGCCCTCGGCCGAAGTCGGCCTGCGCCTGCACGCCGCGGACCACGGCCTGACCAGCGCGCGGGTGCGTGTCGGCACGTTCAACAGCGTGCACAGCGGGTGGGCGGGCTCAAGCGGACCGAGCGGGAAGTCCTGGTACGAGTCGGATGTTTACACCACGCTGTCGCTGGCGTTTGCGAACGCTCTGGCGGTCGACACGACCTTCACTCACTATCGAAGCCCGAACGACATGTTTACCACCGTGAGCGAGCTTTCGTTCAAAGCGACAGTCGACCGGGCGGTCGCCGGTGGCGCATCGTTTTCGCCCTACGCGCTCGTGGCTTTCGAGCTGGATACGAAACCCGGCATCGGCCAGCTGGACGGCGGCTTCAACGCAGGGAAGTATCTCGAGCTTGGCGCGGCACCACATCACTCGCTCCGACGCATCGGACTTGCGGCGCCCATCAAGGTCGGTCTGAGCATCGGCAACTACTACGAGCTTGCCGGCACGGATCATCGCTTCGGATTCGTGAGCGTCGCCGGGATCGCGACCCTGCCGATTACATCCTGGATGAACGTGCACGGCGGTGTGGAGTTCGAGCGGCTGGGAAGGACAACCAAGGCGTTCAATGGAGGCGACGCGTCGAAGACGATCGCTTCGATTGGAGTCGGGTTTCTACGGTAATTGGCCGGAGGAGGCCGGGTCCTCTCGGACCCGGCAGCCTCGCATCAGTTCGTCGCGCGTCCGCCCGTGCGGAGATTCTTGTTGAAGAAGTCGATCGTCCGCTGCCACGACAGCTCGGCGGCCGCCTTGTCATAACGCGGCGTCGTGTCGTTGTGGAAGCCGTGGTTCGCGCCGGCGTACACGTACTCCTCGTACTTCTTGCCGTTTGCCTTCAGCGCCGCCTCGTACGCGGGCCAGCCGGCATTGACGCGCTCGTCGAGACCGCCGTAATGAATCATCAGCGGCGCGTTGATCTTCGCCACGTCTTCGGCTTTCGGCTGTCCGCCGTAATACGGCGCCGCGGCTGCCAGTGACGGTACGCGTACCGCGAGCTGGTTGGTGACGCTCCCGCCGAAGCAGAAGCCGACCGCACCGACCTTCCCCGTGCATTCGGGACGCTTCTGCAGGACGTTCACAGCTTCGATGAAGTCCTCGATGATCTTGTTCTGATCCAGCGTGCGCTGCATCTCGACGCCCTTGTCGTCGTTGCCCGGGTAGCCGCCGAGCGGCGTCAGCGCATCAGGTGCGAATGCGACGAAGTTGGCGACGGCGAGCCGTCGAGCGACGTCCTTGATGTACGGCGTCAGCCCGCGATTCTCGTGGATGACGACGACGCCAGGGATCTTGCCATTCAGATTGGCGGGCTTTGCGAAATAGCCCTTCATCTTCCCCTGACCTTTCGGTGAGTCGTAGTCAAGCGTCATCGTCGCGATGCGTTTGTCGCTTTCGGGCACCTGCTCGGCCCACGCATAGTTCGGGCTGAGCGCCTGCAGGATTGCGGCAGCTGTCATGCCGCCGACGGCGAACTTCGCTGCGCCGTCGAGGAAGCCGCGCCGATCGATCATCCCGTGCACGTAGCGATCAAAGAGCTTGAGGATTTCCGGGTGGAAATCTTTCGCTGTCAGCCGCTGCTGTTCAACCTGCTGTTCCATACGTCTCTCCTCACCTCGTGACTGAAGGCCGAAAGGGTATCATGCACGGACCCTGCAACCATGATGAGACGGCCCGCTTTGTCACTCGTGTGCCTCGTGGCGGCCATCAGTGCAGCCGAAGCGCAAACTCCCCCCGAGCAACTGACACGTCCGATGGTCACCGCCGTGCGGCTCGACGATGGGGAGTCGATCACATTGGACGGTCGGCTCGACGAACCGGTCTGGCAGCGAGCGATCCCGGCCGCCGACTTCAAGCAGCAGATCCCGCAGACCGGCGCGCCGCCAACCGAGCCAACCGAAGTGCGCTTCGCGTTCACGCGCGACGCGCTCTACATGGGCGTCAACTGCTTCGACGACGAGCCGAACAAGCTGCTCGGCAACACGATGAAGCGCGACGAAGGGCTGGGTGCCGACGATCGGTTCATCTGGGAATTCGACACGTTTCTTGACGCGCGCAACGGCTACTACTTCGAGATGAACCCGTCGGGGCTGATGGCGGATGCGCTGATGAGTCCGGCCGGGCAGACCAATCGTGAGTGGGATGGCATCTGGAACGCGCACGTGCGTCGCAGCGAGATGGGCTGGACCATCGAAATCGAGATTCCGTTTCGAACCTTGAACTTCGATCCGAATGCCGAGGCATGGGGCGTCAACTTCCAGCGCACTGTGCGTCGGAAGAACGAGGAGAGCTACTGGACGGGATGGGGACTCAACCAGGGGCTGCGCATCCAGTACACGGGGCTGCTGCTTGGCATCCGCGACGTCTCGCAGGGGCATGGCCTCGAGCTGCGTCCCTATGGCGTCGCGACTGCGCTTGCCTCGCCCGGCCGCGGCAGCACCGCCACGACGACCGATGCGGACGCTGGTGTTGACCTGTACTACAGTGTCACCCCCGCGCTGCGCGCGAATCTGACCGTCAACACGGACTTCGCGCAGACCGAAGTCGATCAGCGCCAGGTGAACCTGACGCAGTACTCACTGTTCTTCCCCGAGAAGCGGGGGTTCTTTCTCGAAGGCGCCTCGTTTTTCGACTTTGCCAGCTTCGAGAACAATTTCAATCGCAACGTCGCCGTCGTCCCGTTCTTCACGCGGCGCATTGGTCTCGATGCCAACGGCGATCCGCAGAAGATCGATCTCGGTGTGAAGCTGACGGGGCAGGCCGGCCGTCAGAATATCGGGCTGATGCAGATTCGAACCGGCCGCGCCGATGGAACACCGGGCGAAGACTTTACGGCGTTGCGCGTGCGGCGCAATGTGCTGCGCGAGTCGTACGTGGGACTGCTGTACACGCGGCGCGACGCGCGCACTGACGGCGACGCGACCGCGCTGCTGGCGCCGCTCGGCACGTTTGGTGCGCTCAGTACGGTCGGCGCCGACTTCCGTCTCGGCACCACAACGCTCCGCGGCAATCAGAATATGCACCTCACCGGGTTTTACCTGGCGACGACCAATCCGGCGAAGACCGGCAAGAGCGGCGCCTGGGGCGCGAACTTCGAGTACCCCAACGATCGCTACATCGGCCGCTTCAATTACCGTGAGGTGCAGGAGAACTACGACCCGGCCGTCGGGTTCACGCTGCGCAATGGCTATCGCCGCTACGCTCCGCAGGCGCGCTTTCAACCGCGGCCGCAGCGCGTGCAGGGACGGACGAAGTTCGGCGTACAGCAATACCAATTCGGCGTGAGCGGCGACCTGCAGTATCTGACGGCGAACAACGATCCGCTGCTGCGGCAGTGGGACGTGACCGTGTTTCAGGCGAACTTCCAGTCGCAGGAACAGATTCAGGTGCACGTCCTGCCGACGTACGAAAAGCTCGATCGCAACTTCCGGATTGCCAATCGGGTCACGCTGCCAATCGGGTCGGAATACACCTACACGCGCTACCGGTTGCAGATGCGAACCGCCTCGCGGCGGAAGCTGTCGATCGAACCGCAGTGGGAAACGGGCAGCTTCTATTCCGGCGATCGCGATCAGTTGACGCTTGACATCGCTATTCGGCCGCGGCCCGGCGCGGTCCTCTATCTGACCGGCGAATGGAACAGGATCTCGCTGCCCGACGCACGGTTTACGACGAAGCTGTACCGGACAGTGCTCGACACGCAGTTCAATCCGTGGATCTCGCTGTCGAACAACGTGCAGTACGACTCAGTCAGCGCAATCATGGGCTGGCAGTCGCGCTTGCGCTGGATTCTCACGCCCGGCAACGACTTCTACATCGTCTACAACCACAACTGGCTGGACGATCCGGTCCGCGATCGGTTCTCGACGCTCGATCGACGCGCGTCGTCGAAGCTCTTGTATACGTACCGGTTCTAACCGGGATTTCGGATCCGCGCGCCCGGCCCGGCCACAATCTTCTCCAACGCCCTACCGGTGGTCGGCGGCGCGAACAGCGCGATGTCGACGATGCAGATAAACAGCGCGCCCGCGACGCAGCCGAACATCGCCGTCGGGCCGTAGCGATCGAGCACGGGCACGAGCACGAACGGCATCGCGGCTGTGGAGAGGCGGCTCATGCCGTAGGCCGTGCCGGCGGCCGTGGCGCGCGCGAACGTCGGGAAGATCTCCACCTGAAAGATGTGCAGCGCGTTCGAGAAGATGTTGCTCGTCGCGGTGTAGAGAAACCCGGATACGAGGATAACGGTCGGGGAGGTTGCGTAGCCGAGCATCAGGCCGAAGGCCGCCATCCATGCCGCCGACGCGACGATCAGCCAGCGGCGATCGATCCGCTCGACGATCGGCAGCGATAGCACGGAGCCGATCGGATAGCCGATGAACGTCAGCGATGTGAACGTGAGGGACGTCACGATCGAATAGCCCTTGGCGGCGAGGACCGTCGGCACGAGCGTGCCGAAGCCGTAGTAGCCGACGGTCTGAAAGATGTGGAAGACGCAAAGCATCAGCGTGCGTCCGCGATAGCGGCTGCCGAAGATCGCACGGAAGCGGCCGCTTTCCTCGGACGCAAACTCGTCGGGCGCGGCGGGCGCGAGCGGCGCAATGCGTGTCGCTTCACCCTCCATTCGCGACACAATCGCTTCGGCTTCCGCGGTGCGGCCGACGGTTTCGAGCCAGCGCGGCGATTCGGGCAAATTCGCGCGCATTGCCCAGATGATGGCGGCGCCGAGCGAGCCCACGACGAACATCCAGCGCCAGCCGTCGATCCCGAGCGGCCGCTGCGGTACGAGAGCCCGCGCGAGAAACCCGGCGGCAGGTACGCCGATGAAGCCGAACGTATACGCCCAGGCCGTGTACCGGCCGCGGTGCCGCGCCGGCAACAGCTCACTCAGATACGCATCGACGAGCGGCAGCTCCGCACCGATACCGATGCCAGCAAGAAAACGCGTCACGATCAGCACCGTCACATTCGGGCTGAACGCGCCAAGCAGCGTGAACACCGAGTAGATGCCGAGATTGACGAGAAACGCCGTTCGCCGCCCGCGCGCATCGGCAAACCGGCCGAGCAGCGTCGCGCCGAAGAACATGCCGACGAAGCTCGATCCGATGATCGGCGGCAGCGCGGCGCGCGTGAGGTGGAACTGCTGTGTGAGAACGGTGGCGAGGACGCCCGCGAGGAAGATGTCGAACAGATCGAAAAACGATCCGATGCCCGCGACAAACGTCGCCTGACGGTGAACCGCCGTCGGTGGAAGGCGGTTCAACCGTGCAGCTATTGACGCCACGGATGTCGGATCCCGGCTCCCTGGTCCCGGCCTACTTCACCGGCAGATGCAGCGAAAACTCCGTGATCTGGCCGTTGATGTCGGTGAACCAGTGCGGCACGCCGGCGGGCACGAGCATGAAATCGCCCTTCGACATCTTCTGCGCCTTGCCGCCGTCGATCCCTTTGCCGCGCCAGTTATCACCGTCCTTCGCCCCGTCGATCAGCTTGCCTCCGGTGACGAGCGTCGCGGTGCCGTCGATCATGTAGAACAGCTCGGCGTCCTTCTCGTGGATCGACCCGGCCTGCGCCGCCGCCGGCAATCCGAGCCGGTGCTCGACGTTCACGTTGAAGGGGCCGATCTTGAAGACCGGCACCGATGCGAGCGGGTTCTTCGGCAGCTTCGCGACCGCATCGGCGACTTCCGTCGCGGACATGTAGACACCCGTCTTGTCGGCGTCGGTGATCGTCTTCTGCGCGAACGCGGTGCTGGCGAGCAGCAGCGCCGCCGTCATCATTGCAAACGTCTTCATCGCTTCTCCTTTGTCATCGGCCTGATGCCGGGCGTGTTCACGCGGATGCGCCAGAGGCTGCGTCCGCCCACCATATATAACGTCTTGCTGTCGGCGTCGCCGAACGCCAGGTTCGCGACCCGCTCGGGCGTAACGATGGTTCCCAGATGCTTGCCTTGCGGCGACACGATCCAGACACCGCCGGGGCCCGAGAAGTAGATGTTGCCGCTGCGGTCCGCCTTCATGCCGTCGGTGTTTCCAGGCACGTTGTTCGCGCCGCCGACATCGATCAGCAAGCGTGGATTGGCGACCATGTCATCCGCACGTACGTCGTAGGCGCTGACCTTCGTGCCGCCGTTGACGTAGAGAATTTTCTCGTCCGGTGAGAACGCGATGCCATTTGGCGCCGCGCCCTGCGGATCCTTGTCGAGCAGGCGCAACATCCCGTCTTTAATCACATACAACCCGTGAAACGCGATCTCGCGCGCCGACCCTTCATCGCGGCCGCGAATACCGCTCGTCGTTTCAGTGAAATAGATTGCACCATCGGACTTCACGACGAGGTCGTTCGGGCTGTTCAGCCGCTTGCCTTCGTAGTGGTCCGCGAGAACCGTTCGCGTGCCGTCTTTCTCGAGCCGCGTGACGTTCCGATCGGTCATGCCGGCGATGATGAGGCGTCCTTCGCGATCGAGCGTCAGTCCGTTCGAGCCGATGAGCAGCAGATGCAGGCGGCCGTTCGTGTATTGCCCGCCGACGTTGTTCAAGTCATTTCCCGTGTAGCCGCTCTTCTCCAGAAAGACCGACAGCTGACCGGCAGGCGTCCACTTGTAAATGACATTCCCGGCCATGTCGCTGAACAGGAGGTACCCGCTGGCGGCTTCGTCCACCCAGACGGGCCCTTCAATGGCGCCGAAGTAATCACCCTTGAGGAGCTCGGCTCTGGTGTTCGGGGCGATCAGGGCATCGAGCGCGCGGTCCAACCGAACGACCGTGTTCTCCGCCTGTCCGCTGACGCCAATCGCCGCAGCGACGACACAAACGGTGGTGAGAAGGCGAGTCATAACGAGCCGAATCCTATTACACTCGACAGGACCATGGCGATCGATGCGAATGCCGTTGCCCAGGAACTGATTGATGCGTACGAAGCGGGCGACCTCCTGCCGCAGCCCCTCTCCACGCGCGAAGGCTTCGACCTTGCCTCCGCTTACGCGGTCGAAGCGGAGCTGGCGCGCCGACGCCGCGCGAGCGGACGAACCGTCGTCGGTCGCAAAGTGGCTTTCGGCAATCAGGCGGTGCTCGAGAAGCTGAATCTGAAAACGGTCGCGTGGGCGTCGATGTACGACGACACCATCCATCAGTCCAGCGAGGCAAATGTCACGCCGCTTCCGTTCACCTACGCGCCGAAGCTCGAACCGGAAATCGTTTTCAGATTGAAGTCACCGCTCGTGGGCGACGTGGCAGATCCGGTGGCCGTGATGAAGTCGGTCGAGTGGCTGTCGCTCGGCTACGAAATCGTCGATTGCCCGTTTCCCGAGTGGCAGTTCAAGCCCCAGGATCTGGTCGCCGCGTACGGCTTCCATGCCGGGCTCGTGCTTGGCGCGCCGACGATGGTCACCGACGCGAACGCGGGGGTGCTGGCCGCGCAGCTTGGCGACTTCAAGCTGAAATTGTTCAAGAACGACAACTTCGTGGAGGAAGGCAGCGGTAAGAATGTGTTTCGCAACCCGGCGCTCTGTCTCGGGGAGCTGGCGAAGGCGGTGCGTGAGTCGCCGTGGGCGCAGCCGCTGCGCGCAGGCGAGTTGATCAGCACCGGATCGCTCACCACCCCGATGCTGATCGCACCTGGGGAGACGTGGCGAGCCGTGCCGGAGGGGTTGGATGTGGCGCCGCTCGTTATGAAGCTTTAGCGCGGACCACCGTGCCGCGTGGCGTCCATCGGAGGAACGCGCCCTCGACGAGCGCATCGATGACGAGCCGCGACGCCTCGTGATCGAGGCCCCACAGCCTCGCAGCCTGAGGAAGCGTCAACTGCAGGCCCGGCATCTCGATGAACTCATTTCTTACGCGGTGCGCGAGGCGGTGGATGTCCATGCGGAATCGGTGAGCAACAGATGGGCCAACTCGGCCGTGTGACCTGGCAGGCGATGAATCTCGAATGTTTTCGGCCGCGTCGATTCAATGTGCGCGCTGAACGCGTCGTCTTCAGGCGTCGATTTCGACAATCACGCATGGTTTAACAACCGACCGGACAAAAATGGCTGCCCCATTCGATCCAAGCCCGCTCGCCGCACGCGTCACCGCCGAAGCCGAGGTGCGCGATCGCGACCTCGGCTTCGGCTCGGTGGTCAGTCGCGACAGCCGGCAGCGGCTGCTCAATCGCGACGGCTCGTTCAACGTCGTCCGCGAAGGACTCGGGCTGCTGGCGACGCTGGCCCCGTACCAACTGCTGCTGACAATCTCGTGGGCGGGCTTTCTCGGGTTGGTGGCGCTGCTGTACCTGATTCTCAACCTGCTGTTTGCGCTCACCTATATTGCGTGCGGTCCCGATGCGCTGGCGGGCCCTGCGACGCACATGCTGGGCGGTCGGTTCAGCCAGGCGTTCTTCTTCAGCATCCAGACGTTTGCGACGATCGGCTACGGTCAGATCGGCCCGAACGGATTGGCCGCCAACGTCCTCGTCACGATCGAAGCGCTCGTCGGCCTCATGTATCAGGCGCTCGCCACGGGACTGCTGTTCGCGCGCTTTGCACGGCCGACCGCGGCCATCATCTTCAGCCGGCACGCGATCGTCGCGCCGTACGCGGATGTGCAGGCACTGATGTTCCGCATCGCGAATCAGCGAAGACGCAACGAAATCATCGAGCTGCAGGCGCAGGTGCTCTACACCTCGCTCGAGAAGGATCGGGAAGGACGGATTACGCGGCGGTATCGGTTGCTGCCGCTCGAGCGCAACAAGGTGACGTTCTTCCCGCTGACGTGGACGGTCGTGCATCCCATCGACGAAAACAGTCCGCTCGCTGGCAAGTCGCGCGATGATCTGCTCGGTGAGCAGGCGGAGATTCTGGTGCTGTTGACCGGCGTGGACGAAACCTACGAGCAGACCGTGCACGCGCGCACGTCGTATCGTGCGGATGAAATCATCTGGAACGCGCGCTTCCAGCCCGTGTTCCGCGGCGAATCCCGATCGCATCTGCTCTCGGTCGACGTGAGCCGGCTGCACGACGTCGAGAAGCTGTCATGAGCTTGGACGATCTGAAGCGGCACTTCGGCGAATTTCTGCACGGCTACTTCGTGTCGGAGTATGAGCGGAAGCTGCGCGAACAGTTCGTCGACCTCAACGACCTGTTCATGCTCCAGTGCTTCATGGAGCTCGTCGGCCTGCCGAATCCCGCCGCGATCTATCTGCTCGACGTGTACCCGTTCTTCCTCGAAGAGTTCCATACGTGGCATCGGCGCATGGGCATGGACCGCTCGCCGATCGGCAGCATGCCGTGCTGCTGAAGAAACGCATTCTCTTCTTCGGCGGCAAGGGAGGCGTCGGCAAGACGACCTGTGCGTCGGCGGTGGCGCTTGCGGCGAGCCGCGCCGGTAAACGCGTGTTGCTCGTCTCGACGGACCCAGCGCATTCCACGTCCGACATCTTCGAACGACCATTCGGCGCCGACGAGCGCGAGATCCATCCTCGCCTCTTCGGCCTCGAGATCGACGCCAACCTCGAAGCGCGACGTTACATCGACACCGCCAAGGCCGGCATCGCGCGCATGTTCAGCCACGCGATCGCACGCGAAGCGGAGCGTCAGATTGAACTGGTCTCTGGGATGCCGGGCGTCGAGGAAGTCGCGCTGTTCGATCGCATCGGCGACTTGATCGTCGATCGCTTCGACGCCTACGACCTGCTCGTCTTCGACACCGCGCCCACCGGACACACGCTCCGCCTGTTGCGGATGCCGGAGCTGGTGACGACGTGGATAACCGCGCTCTCGAAGCGTCGGCGCGCGTTGCTGGCGCTGAACAAGGACATCGATCAGGTGCGGCTCGAACCCGAGGCGATCAGCCCCGAGGACGACCCGATTCTCAAAACGCTCGAGGCGCGGCGGGAGAAGCTGGAACAGGTGCGTGCCCGCCTGATGCAGCACAACTTCACTGGTTTCGTGCTGGTCGTCATTCCCGAGCGCCTCCCGATTGAAGAAACCGCTCGCGCGGCGGAACTGCTCCGCGAGTCGAATGTGAACGTGTGTCAGGTGGTGGTCAACCGGGTGCTGCCCGTCGATGCCGAAGGGGACTTCTACCGCTCCCGTCGGGCCCAGGAACAGGTCTATATCGACGAAATCAGGCAGCGCTTCTCGCAGTACCCGCTCGTCTGGATTCCGCAGTTGCCGACCGACGTCTACGGGCTGCAGCACCTCGATCGAGTCAGTTCCCTGCTATCCTTGTAGCGATGATTCGCGCCCTTCGGCGCACTCGTCTCGCGCCGTTCGCGGTGGCGCTCGCGCTTTTTGCGACGGGCCCGATCACCGTCTCGTCGTTGCTGCACGACGGGATGGACGACGAGATCTGCAATCCCACCATCGTCGTTCACAATGCGGAAGCGCACCGCATCGGAGGGGCGGGCCACGAGACGGTTCCCGAATCGCAGCACTGCGTGCTCTGTCACGCCCTTCAGTCGCTGCGCGCCGTCGCGCACTCGGTGCGCTTCACCGCCCCGACAATTGACGGCCGCCTCACCGCGACGACCGCGGCCGGCGCGCTGAATCCGCAAGTCGTTTCCGATCGTCCCGCCCGCGCGCCTCCGATCGCCTAACTCCTCGAACCCTTCACGACAAGGAGACGGAGCTGTGTCCGTCAGGAGGATGTATGCGACCGATAGATTGCGCGCGTGCGGCATGTATTGCTGCGGCGTTTCTCGCGCCGCGGCAGGCCGCGGCGCAGACCCCGGATCAGGCGCAACAGGTTCAGCAGCAGATCGATCAGCTGCGACAGGAGTTCAACCAGCGGATTTCCGCGCTCGAAGCGCAGCTTGCTGCACTGCAAGCCGGCCAAGCGGCGCCGGCACCGTCGCCGCCGGAAGCTGCGCAAGGTGCGCCGCCACCGCCCGCGGGGACTGTGGAAGTGCCGCCTGGTGCAGCTGGCGCCGGAGGGCCGACCGGGACATTGCCAATCTACGGCACCGCGTCGCTTGGCTCGAAGATCTTCAATCCCGATATGGCCGTCATTGGCGATTTTCTTGGCGCCGCGGGCCGCAACACGACGGATCCGCAGCCGGCGCTCGAGATGCACGAATCGGAAGCGTCGTTCCAGGCGATTGTCGACCCGTATGCGCGCGCCGACTTTTTTATCTCATTCGGTGAAGAAGGCGTGGACTTGGAAGAAGGGTTCCTGACGTTGAACACGCTTCCGGGCGGCTTCCTGGCGAAGGTGGGGAAGATGCGCGCCGCGTTCGGCAAGGTCAACTCGCTCCACAACCATGTACTGCCGTGGACGGATCGTCCGCTTGTCACGAAAAACCTGGTCGGCGGCGAAGATGGGATCGACGATGCCGGAATTTCGGTATCGCGTCTGATTCCCGCAGGCACCCTGTTCCTCGAAGCGACGGGGGAGGTCTATCGCGGCGACTCGAGCGACCTGTTCAAGTCGAGCAAGCGCGGCGACCTGGCGTATGTCGCTCATCTGCGCGGGTACCACGACATCAGCGAATCGACCAACGTCGACCTCGGCGCATCATATTCGTACGGCCACAACGATGCGGGCATCATCAGAGCAGAGGATATCGGGCGCTTCACAACGGATTTGTTCGGCGTCGATGCGACGCTACGGTGGCGTCCGCTAACCCGCGCGATTTACCACCAGTTCGTGGGTCGCAGCGAGGTGATCTGGAGCAATCGAGAGCAGTTCCGGACGCTGCGTCCGCGCGCGTCAGGGCATGAGCGAAGCGTCGGATATTACGTGTCCGGTGACTACCAGTTCGCGCGGCGCTGGTGGGCTGGTGCTCGCTACGATCAATCCGAACGAGCCGAAGACTCGTCGATTCTCGATCGCGGCGGTTCCGCGGTGCTGACCTACTGGCCGAGCGAGTTCAGCCAGGTGCGCGGTCAGTACCGCCGGACGAATTACGGCGACGGTCCCGACGCCAACGAATTGCTGTTCCAGTTCCAGTTTTCAATTGGCGCACATGGCGCCCATCCCTTCTAGGTATCAGGTTTCAGGTGTCAGGTGTCAGTATGAAAACACTCAAATTCATTCTCGCGTTTCTGCTCGCACTGCCGGCCATTGCGTCGGCACAGGGCAAGTTGAACGTCGTTTCTACGACAGAGGATCTGGGATCGCTGGCGCGCGAAATCGGCGGCGATAAGGTTTCCGTAACGGCGCTTGCGAAGGGCTACCAGGATCCTCATTTCGTGGACCCGAAACCGAGTTTCATCCTCGCGGTCAGCCGCGCTGACGTGCTCATCGTCGTGGGCCGCGAGCTGGAGATCGGGTGGCTGCCGCCGCTGCTGACGAGCAGCCGCAACGCCAAGATCCAGCCAGGGGCCAACGGCTATCTCGACGCGTCGCTGAACGTGAAGATCCTCGAAATCCCGACCGGGCAGATCACACGCGCGATGGGCGACGTGCATCCGCTCGGCAATCCACACTACTGGCTCGAGCCGGGGAACGGCCGGAAGATCGCGCAGGCCATTCGCGACAAGCTCAGTCAGCTTTCTCCCGGCAATGCCTCCTACTTCGCGCAGCGCTATTCGGATTTCGATACGCGCCTTGCGGCCGCTGAAAAACGCTGGGACGCGGCGTTGGCGCCGTTCAAGGGGACGAAGCTGGTGACGTTCCACCGCTCGTGGCCCAACTTCATGGAGCGGTGGGGCCTGGACGTGATCGGCTACGTCGAGCCGAAGCCCGGCATTCCGCCCACTCCGCAGCACACGCTTGAAGTGATCGACGCGATGAAGCGCGAAGGCGCGAAGCTCATCGTGGTCGAGCCGTACTTCGATCTGAAAACGCCGCAGTCGATTGCGACGCAGGTCGGGGGCAAGGTGCTTGTGCTGGCACCATCGGTCGGCGGCACCAAGGAAGCGACGGACTACATCGCGCTGTTCGATTACGACGTTAACCAGCTGGCTGCGGCATTCAAGCAGCTTGGCGGAAAGTGACACCGTGGACTGGACGATCTTTCAGTTCCTGCTGCCCGCGATTGCCGCGAGTCTGATCATCGCCGGCATTCACGCATACCTCGGTCTGCACGTCGTCGAGCGGGGGGTCATCTTCGTCGACCTCTCGCTCGCGCAGATCGCGTCGCTCGGAGCCGCCATCGCGGTGTGGCAGGGATACGACCCGCACGACAACACGGTGTACTGGCTGAGCCTCGGCTTCACGCTGATCGGGGCGTTCATCTTCGCGATGATCAAGGGACACGACGTCGGCATCCCGCAGGAGGCGATCATCGGCATCTCCTACGCGGTCGCATCCGCCGCGGTCATCCTCACGCTCAGCAAGGCAACCGGCGAGGCCGAGCATCTGCAGACGATGCTGGTCGGGAACATTCTGTCGGTGCAGTGGCCGGAGGTGGGGCTCACGGCGGCGATTTACGCAGCGATCGGCCTTTTCCACTACATCTTCAGGCACAAGTTTCTGGAGATCTCGATCGACACCCAGGCGGCGGCCGCCCGCGGCGTTCCCGTCAGGTTCTGGGATTTTCTGTTTTACGCATCGTTCGGTCTGGTGGTGACGCGGTCGGTCGCGATCGCCGGGGTGCTCCTCGTGTTCTGTTATCTCATCGTACCGTCGGTAGGCGGCATGCTCTACTCGTCGCATATCGGACGGCGTCTGGCGATCGGCTGGATCATGGGCGTCGTCGTGTCGATGATGGGCATGTATCTGTCCGTGCGGTTCGACTTTCCGACGGGCGCGGCTATTGTAGTGACCTTCGGCATCGTATTGGCGGTGATGGGCGCCTTCAGACCCTTGCTCCTACGCAATCATGCCGCCGCCGTCGACGAATATGGTGCTGCCGGTGGTGAACGGATTCGTCATTAGCATCAGGATCGCAGCCGCGACGTCTTCTGCCCGGCCAACGCGCCTTGCGGGCAACGTCGCGGCGGCGTGATCGAGCATCGCCTTCTTCCTGTCCGCGGGCATCCCCGCTCGAATCGGCGTATCGATCAGCCCTGGTGACACGGTGTTCACGCGCACCGGCGCGAGCGTCAGCGCCAGGCCGCGGCCAAGGCTTTCGAGCGCGGCGTTGATGCAGCCTTGGAGCAGCGCGTCCTTGTTCGGGCGTTGACTGAGGTAGCCAGACACGAGCGTCAACGATCCTTCCGGCGTGATCGTCGCCAGCTTTGCCGTTTTGTAGGCTGTCCAGAATTTCGCGTTCATATTGCCGTACGCATCCTGCACCGTCATGTCATGGATGCCGGCCGATCGTCCGGCCGCGACCGAGACGACGATGTGATCCCATTCGGGGTGCTGCGCGAAGAACGCCTCGAGTGCTGCGTCGTTGGTGGTATCGAGCGGAACACCTGCCGCCCCGGTGCCGATCGTGGCGACCGCGGCGTTCACCTTGTCTGACGAGCGTGATGCAACCGTCACCTTCGCGCCCTGCATGGCCGCAGCCTGCGCAGTCGCCAGTCCGATTCCCGACGTTCCACCCAACACGAGCGCACGAGATCCGCGGAGCGAGTGAGACATGCGACCCATTATGTGCGAGGTGACGATGGTGCGAGGGTGCGAGGGTGCGTCCGAAGGTGCGAGGGTGCGATGGTGCAGGAACTGAAACCAGAATCGATCGTTGGCGGTGCAGTAGTTGCGACGTCGTCGAAGGTTGAGGCCGTTTCAGGAGAATTCGGTGCAGGGCATATCAGATGCATTCGGTGGCGGCATGGCTGGTGCGCGACACTTTCGGGAGCTCCATTGCTGGCAGCTGTCGAATGAGTTGAAGCTTGGCATCTATCGCGTGTCAGGATCGGACCGATGTTAGACAAGATTTTCGGTTCCGAGAACAAATCAGGGACGCTGCCGCGTCTGCGCCGCGGAATATCGCCGAAGGTTTTGGCCGGCGTACGCACGCCGAGTTCGCGCGATTTCTGGACGTGGCGCGCGGGTCCTTGGCGGAATCACAGAATCATCTGCAGGACGCGGTGGATCGCGGGTATCTCGACGAAACCGAGTTTGCGCGATTGAACAGTCTTTCTGAACGAGCAGCGGCCGCTACAGCGCGCCTTCAACGGTACTTGCGGGGCCCTCAGCGTTAGACGCCGACGAACGTCGCACCCTGGCACCCTCGCACCCTCGCACCTTCGGACGCACCCCCGCACCATCGCACTCTTCGCACCATCGCACCGGGGACATTAGGATTGTGCCGTGCCGCCGACCTTCTTCAAAACGGGGCGCGACTTCGAGCGGTGGCTCGCCAGGAATCATCGGCAGGAACAACTGCTGCTCGTCGGCTTCTACACGGTCGCGTCCGGCAAGCCATGCATGCGCTTTCCGGAAGCGCTCGATGCAGCGCTCGCCTACGGATGGATCGACGGTCTCAGGCGTCGCGTTGACGCGGACATTTACACAGTGCGGTTCACACCGCGGAAGACGAACAGCTTCTGGAGTGCGACGAATACCAAGCGAGCGGTGGAGCTGATTCAGCAGCGCCGCATGAAACCAGCCGGCCTGGCCGCGTTCAAACGACGTGACGAGGAGCGCACGCGGCGCCACCACGCCGCACGCGACAATCCCACGCTTGATGCCGCCTCCTTGCGCGCGCTGAAGGCGGACAAGAAGGCCTACGCGTACTTTCAGGCGATGCCACCCGGCAGAAAGCGACTCTATACGTTCTGGATCGCGAGCGCCAAGCGCGACAACACGCGAGCGAAACGGCTGGCCGTCGTGCTCGAGCGCTGCCGCACCGGCAAGCCGATCGATCCCTTTCATCCCTTCCGCGATCGCTGATGCGCTAACGTGCGATGGTGCGAGCCGTGCGGTGGTGCGAAAGTGCGTCCGAAAGTGCGATGTGCGAACGTTCCGGGATTCGCCGCACTATCGCACCGTCGCACCCTCGGACGCACCACCGCACCTTCGCACGGCTCG
>Ga0310810_10001154_pt1 | contig 27219 bp, 30 predicted proteins | sample NCmetagenome_FD_207641 | JGI IMG/M metagenome (GOLD analysis project Ga0310810, IMG submission 207641) | Soil microbial communities from experimental microcosm in Duke University, North Carolina, United States - NC | ecosystem: Engineered > Artificial ecosystem > Soil microcosm > Unclassified ...
CTCGTCAATGCGTTGAGGCGGAAAACCCATTGTCGCAAGAGTCTCCGCTGACAGCATCGTATTAATGGAGAAATAGTCTCCAGGCAGCAGCACTGTGGCGGCGATCAACGCCATTACGCCGACGAAGCTTTCTAACAGCATTGCGGCATACGCCACGAGCGCTTGTGACTCTTGTTCGATCATCTTCGGTGTCGTGCCAGATGAGACCAACGCATGGAAGCCCGAGACGGCTCCACAGGCAATCGTAATGAAGAGAAATGGAAAGACGGTGCCCGGAATGATGGGGCCGCCCCCCTCGATAAATCGTGTGACGCGCGGCATTTGGAGAGTAGGTGCCAGTAGAATGACGCCGACTCCCAGAAGGAAGACGACTCCCAGTTTCATAAAAGTGGACAGATATCCTCGCGGCACTAAAAGCATCCAGCCGGGCAACACCGACGCGAGAAATCCGTATCCGGCCAGCAGCCAGACCAACGTCGATCTCTCGTACTCAAACCACGGCGCGTACGAGGACTGGGCTACGATGCGTCCCATAAGCACGGCGATGGTTAGCAGCGCCACGCCCAAAACAGAAACTTCTGCGACGGCGGCCGGCCGGAATTTCTGAAGATAGAAGCCCATGACAAAACCGATGGGTATCGTCATCGCGATGGTGAATGTGCCCCAGGCGTTGTGGTAGAGGGCGTTCACCACGGCAAAACCCAGCCCCGACAGCGCCACGACGACAATGAAGAGCACCGCAAGAGCCGTCGCCGTCCCCGTCACAATGCCTAGTTCGTCGCGAGCAATTTCCGGGAGTGATCGGCCATTGCGACGCATGGAGGCCACCAGGATGATGAAATCCTGCACGGCGCCGGCGAGCACTGCACCGATGACGAGCCACAGAAAGCCGGGAAGAAATCCGAATTGCGCTGCCAGCACAGGCCCAAGTAAGGGACCGGCTCCAGCGATGGCGGCAAAGTGGTGGCCGAAGAGCACGACACTGTTGGTCGGATGGAAGTTCACGCCATCGTTGAGCCTTACAGCCGGAGTGACGCGCTGATTGTTGAGTTCGATCACTCTCTGGGCCATCCACCGTCCATAGAAGCGGTAGGCCAGCACATAGAGGCAGACCGCGGCAACGACCAGCCACAAACCGTTCACGTGTTCTTGCGGTGACAGGAGACCTGCGACGATGGCTAGAGCGCCGGCACCCAAAAACGCCAGGCATGCCCAGAGCACCACTTTGAGTGCGGCCATGCCGGGCATCCTAGCACAAACGAAGCGCTATCAGACGTTTCCCCCAAGGAGAAGAGCGGGGGACTTGGTTGTGCACTGAACGACCCATCGAGACGAGAGGCGTGATGAGTTGAGTCCTCGCATCGCCGAGCAGCCGGCGAGCCGACCACTCAACTCAGCGGTGGGATCCCGCGAAAGAGGGAGGAAATTCTCGGCAGAAGACCAGAATTTTCCGCCCATTTTCTAAGCAGCGATACCTGCCGAATCATTTCGATGGTCACGACCCTGGTCAACTGTACTGGAAAGGCACGCGGATCAATCACTTGGGAGGAGCCCTTCTTTGTAGGTATTCCTCTGGTCCTGGCATTGCACTCCACGAGGACTATGCTGAGCCACCTAAAAAGGAGATATGGCATGTCGCCTTTGATGTTGATGATGCTCCTCAGTCTGGTCCCGTTTCCTGTGCTTGCTATCGCCGTCCTTGCCGACCGCTGGCTGAAGGGGAATAAAGCGCTCTTATAAAGACGCAATACGCTTCCACGACGGATGGCATCATGACCACGCAACGTCGACAATTCAGAATGCCGGTCTCGCGATGCGGCCTGATCACCAAAGACCACACCACCACACTTTGTGAGATCGTAGACATCACCGAAGAAGGGCTCCATTTCACCAGTGACCTGCCGCTCAGCAAGGACGAGACGGTCCGCGTCGAATGCCAGCTGGATCCAGATTGTATTATTCAGTGCGAGTTGCTCATCACCCACGCACAAGCGCCTCGCTTCGGTGGGCGAATCACAAACTTGTTGCCGGAGCACAAGCAACAGCTGGCCTCGTTCATTGAGCGCTTGATCGTCTCCAGCATGACGTGGGGATAAGAATGTCTCCGTCATCCTTCCATACCCCTACAGTCAAAGACGCTGCGTCGCAAACCGTGCCTATTCTCTGTCTTCTTGGAGTCGTGGCCTTGCTCAGTACGATTACTCCCACCATGAAATATGTCTTCCAGAATAGCACCCTGACCTTTCTATCAATCGCCACCGGACGTGTCGTCATCGGCTTCGTGTTCCTGGCGACCATGACGTCCTGTTTGGATCGGAAGGGTCTGCGGCTGCTCAGCCTTGGAGATGGGGCACGGTTTGGCGTACTGGGCCTCCTTGGTGTCGGATCATACGTCGTTGCCGCGTACGGATTGTTGTATACGAACGTCACACACTATGCGTTGATTTATAGTCTCCTTCCCACCTTCACCGCTTTCTTCAGCTGGTGCCTTGCCAAAGATCGCTTGACCGCGACCGGTCTCATCGGGATCGCCCTATCTTGGGCAGGCTGTGTGGTGGCGTTAATGCCCAATCTCGCGACAGGCGCCATTGAATTTCATGTGGGAGATCCCCTTGTCCTCCTGTTCACATTCATGATGGCAGCTCATATTGTTTTCAGCATGTCGATCGTTAGACATCACGGCGTGTTGACCGCCAACACTGCAATGTTCGGCATCACAGCGGTCCTGATATCGGGTTGTACGATGGCCTGGGGGAAGCCGGCCCCAACGTCGGATCTTCCCTGGACGGTCCTCGGCGCCTTGCTCTTCATCGGACTCGGAACCGCCGGCGTGTTTCTGCTACGGTGTCGGTCCCTTCAAACCCTGACACCGGCAACGGTAGGCGCTTATCATAACTTCATACCGATCTGCACCATCGTCATCGCGCACCTGTCGCTCGGCGAGCCACTTACAGTCCAAACACTCATCGGCGCCTTGGCCGTCTTATTAGGAACTGCATTGGTCCGGCACAAGCCGACGTGGGCGATGCATTCCATTCTCCCTCACTGGCGTTTGCCGACAAGACACCGAGACGAGGCCTTAGGCCCCTCAAAGGGGGGATACTCTTGAGTGCAGGCACACAGTACACTGGATGTCATGGACATCAAGCCGTATCATCGAGGGCTATACCGTCTGGCGTTATCGTATCCTGCCATGTATTGCATCACGTCGACGGTCGGAGAGGGAACAATCACAAACCTTTCTGCCATGGGATGCTTAATCGAAACCGACGAGCCGTTCCTCGGACGCCAGCAAGTCGCGCTTCGGCTATTGCTTCCTGACCGGTCAGAATCGTTGCCAATTGACGCTGCCGAAATAAAATGGGTGAAGGGAACGCGTGCCGGCGTCGAATTCCTTCAAGTGGAACGGGAGGCCAATCTACGCCTGCATTCATTTGTCTGGGATAAGATGATTGAGCGCATTCAACGTCTTCAGCAGCAGCGGGCGGGCTTATCGTAGTTGTGGTGCATCGCCTTTCTTGGCGCTTCCCATACTGGCCAGACACAGAAGTCCTATTCCAATCCACGTTAGTTCTCTGAAACGTCGCAACAACGCGAACGTTATTCCGGTCACATCCGAATAGCCGAACGCTTTCAACAACAATAAGTTGCCCCCATCCTGTGCCCCCAGGCTTCCCGGGATGAAGAAGGTCCCACCTTTTATCAACACCGATAAGGCTCCGATTGAAAGGGCGGACAGTGCATTGGCTGACTCTCCCAAGAAAGCAATGATCACGTAAACTTCCAATGCTTCCGACAGCCAGCCGAGAAGGTAGAGACCGGTAGAGCCGTAGAATGCCGACCGATGGTGCGTATAAAAACTGAGAATGGTTTCATCCAGAGACCGTAGCTTCCCTTGACGATCTTCAAGAAAAGCCACGTGCAATCCCACGCGGCGTAGCGTCTGAAGCATCCACATGAACAGTCCGCGCTTTTGTACGAAGATGAAGACGGCAACGCCGAACAATAGCAACGCGGCGGTCAGAAGCCCGGCGGCGGCGATTTGCGAAGAAGATCCCGGCGCCCCCAGCATCCAGAAGGTTAACGCAATCCCGACCAGGATGAAGAGCACCTGGGCGAGCGTCATGATGGTCTTGGCAATGACGACCGATGCGAGACCCTCGACCAAAGGTATACCGAATCGCTGCAGGAGATAGGCCTTCAGCGGCTCTCCTCCAACATAGGCCGTGGGGGTCGTCATGTTGACGACTTCTCCCGCCGTCCTAATTGCCAAGATTTTGAAAAATCCGATCTCATTCGCAGCGGAGCCGAGGATGAGCCTCCAGCCAAAAGCTTCGAACACGTACATCATTAACGAGGGAATCAACATGACCAGCAGTGCGCCAGGACCAAACTGGGCAGCCGCGTCATAAATTTTGTCGGGTCCGATGTGCCAGACGAGGATACCGAGGGTGAGAATCCCGAGAACCAATAGCAGATAACGCCACACGCTAGGAGGCAAGCATTGAGGGATGCGCCTGACGCATTCTCGCGAGAAGCCCCAGGACGCCGTATCCCGTTTGCCCAGATTTGGCGGCAACTCTGATCACACGCGAGTCAGGAAATGCCTCAATAGGTTTGAATGGATGTGGCGAGGCTGTGGTCAACCATATCGGGATGTCGTTCGGCATACCATCTCCTCTAGCAGCTCACGCCGAAGACCTGGTTGCCACGGCAGCAGGCCTGATAATCCAGATCATGACACCGGCAAATGTGACGGCACCGATGGCAGCAAGCCATAAAAACACTTCCAGTCCGCCAAAGATGGCAAAGAGCAACACCACTACAGAAAAATCCCTACTCGCCACATTTTTGAGTACGAGCTCCGACCACGCCGCGTGCAATGGCGTTTTCCACTGACTTGCGGATCTGATTTTCTGAGCTTTGGTGACCAATGCAAATGAAAGCGCGTTGCCGAGTATGGCAGCAATGCCCAATGCCAGAGGAATCCACGCCTGTTCTGTGCCCGCTGCCTGCGCGTAGGCTCCGAGGGCGATCCCGCCGAAAATCGCCATGTGCACGACGTTATCCAGCGCAATGTCCAACCACGCCCCAAACGGAGATTCAGTGAACGTGAGGCGGGCCACTTCTCCGTCGCTGCAATCGATCACGGCCGCCAATTGGAAGAGGAGTGCGGCCCCTATGCCGGCCCCGTACGTCCCAAAGGCAAATCCCGCGGCCGCAAGGAGACCGATCACGGTCGCTAACACGGTAATGGCGTTCGGGGACCAGCCCATAGCCAGAAATATTTTGGTGCACCAACGGGACACCTTGCGATTGAAGTATCGATCGACGAAGCCTTCGAATTCACCATGTAACGACGAATACAGTCGACGCTCGGCTTCACGCACATCAGCATGCGTGAATATCCGCTGGAACCAGCCAGACGCATCGTGGGCACCCGATGGCAGGAGGCGGACGAGGCCATCCACCGCGGCACGATCCAACCATCGGCCAATCGGGCCTGTATCGGATTCGCGGGCCAACTGTCCGGCAGCACTCAGCTCCGAGGCTGGCATTACGATGAAGTCCGCGATGGCACCGCCGCGCCGACGTGACCTCCACGTTCGGGCCTGAGTCTCGGCTCCTCCCGTGTCTCCACTGTCTCTCCCGGGGACGATTGCCTGTCCGGCTCGGACGGCGCGCCGCAATTCTTCGATCAGCGACTGAGAAAAGACCGTCCCGACGCCTGACACCAGGCAGAAACCACGCGCTTCAGCGGCGAGCGCTTCCCACGTTCGAGCATCGTCAAGAGGGAATTCACGGATCGGCATCCAACGCACGGGAATCGCCAGGCGAGGACCTTTGAGAAGCGACTGCTTCAACCGGTCCTCCTCGGGACCCGATAGGATGATCAACTGCCTGATGCCAGCGCGCTGGAGCGTTAAGACGGTCCGCTGAAAGAGACTCACGCCGACGATGGGTGTCAGCGGCCCGACCGCCTTCCGTTCCGAACCGTCGAACACATCAATGGACGGGAACAAGACGGCCGTAGAAAGGCCTTGAAGTTCGGCACCCTGATCCAGAATCGGTTCATTCATCCATAGACCTTCAGCTCAGAGCTTGGGCAAGATCTCTCGCTCCGCTTTCACGACATCTTCAGGAAAATCAATTTCGGTCCAGGGTAGCCCGCCAACGACCTCGTAACCGACCTTGACGTCTTGGAAAAACCCGATGAGTGCATCTTCGTATTCCATCTGCCATGCGTCACGATCCACGAAGGTCCTGAGCGACGCCACCATATGCGGAGTGTCCGCATGACGCACTTTGAGAAAACCCACGCCCTCGCCTGCACGATCATAGCGCGATGGCATTGTCTTCGTGAGCGCAATGACGCGGCTGCCTTCGGCGACGACCATGCACTCCTCGCCGGTCTGCTTGATCGAATCATCCATAAGCAAGGCGTTGGGATAAGGCGACTGTACCAACCGACGGAGGATCTCATGGTGAAAGAGAACATCCGCATCCATAATGAGAACGTCATCATCCAGCGCCGTGCGCGCCACCCAAAGCGAGGAAATGCTGCCGCGGTGGAAATGTTCATTGACGAGGAACTGAATGCTCATGCCGAACGAGTTGGATGCCGTCGCTGCACGAATCATCTCCTGCTTGTATCCGACCACAATATCGGCTCGCGGAATACCCAGGCTCGACAGCGCCGCTAAATAGCGGGCCAGCAGGGTCTGCCCGCCGATCTCAATAAGGCATTTGGGGCGGTGTTGCGTGACAGGCCATAGGCGCTTTCCAACTCCGGCGGCAAGAATGACGGCTTTCATCAAGGCTTGCCGATCTCTTCAAATGTATCGAGAAATTCGACAAACTCCTGTTCGGTGAGAGCGCCCATGTTGGCAATGCGGAAGATCCTATTCTCGAGATTTCCTTGGCCAGCATAAACGACATATCCCCGGGCTTTGAGGCGATCATGGAGCGTTTGATAAGACACTCCTTCGGGGAGGTAATATGCGGTGATGCTGTTGGATTGCCGGTCGGCGGGAAGCACGGGCTTCACGCCGATTTTCGCCATTCGCTCGCGAATCAGCGCCGCCATTCGCTTGTAGCGTTGAATGCGCTTGGACACTCCCTCTTCAAGCAGTTCACTGAGCGCCTCATCAAAGGCGTAATACACCTGGACCGCCGGTGTGAACGGGACGACGCCCCGGCCCTGATCATCGACATAATGCGTGAGATGCAGGTACAAGGAGCGTTTCGGATACGTCCGCATCCGCTCAAGGAATCCTTTGCGGACGAGAACAAACGAAACGCCTGGGAAACCCTGAATGCATTTTCCAGCGGTTCCGGCAACCATGTAAATATTCGAACCCGCGATATCGATATGCTCACCCGCCAGGGCGCTCACCGCATCCAAAATGAATACGCGGTTGAGCCCGTCGACCACCTCCGCAATGGCTTTGCCAGGATTGAGCATTCCGGTCGTCGTTTCGTGATGAACCATTCCGACCGCATGAACCTCAGGATGCTGCCGGAGCGCAAGACGCAAGCGCTCGGGATCGGGCCGCTCAGTCCACTCATGTTTGAGTTCTGAGACACCCAACCGATGAAGGCCGACCATCTGAGACATGCGCTCCCCATACACGCCGTTGTTGATGATCAACGCCCGTTTACCGTGCGGGATGGACGACATCAGGGCTGATTCCACAGCCGCCGTACCCGAACCGGTAATCAATACGGCCGTGTAGTCCGCCTCTGCGCCTGGAACGAAGGCCTTCAGCAACTTCGATTGAATACCGTGCTGGAGCTCGGCGAAATCCGATTCTCGATGGCAAATGTCGGGACGCAAGAGCGCCTGCCGCACACGCTCCGACACGTTTACCGGCCCGGGATTCAACAGCATCATAAAAGTAACCGTCTGCCTGTTGGAGGTTATTCAATAGCCTTCATAAACCGTTGCGTGATCTCCGGTGGATCGAGCACAACACGTCCGGCATCTTCTGCAAACTCATTGACCTTGATCAGCAACATGCTGGGCCCGTCCTTCTTGAGCAGATCTTTAAATTCATAGATCAAGTCCTCTCGGTCCAACACCCGCTCGACATTGACATATCCAGCGGCTTTCGCCACTTTGTCGAGAGGTACGACATTCGAAATCGTCGGTTGATTCCCTGTCGTACCGTACACTTCATTGTCGAAGACGACATGGATAAAGTTTTTGGGTTTTAACGCACCGACCGTCGCTAATGTTCCCATTCCCATTAACACATTGCCATCGCCATCAAATGTGACCACCTGTTTATGCGGCTTGGCCAATGCCACGCCCAGGGCGATGGCCGGCGCATTCCCCATCGAGCCGATCATGTAAAAGTGCGTCGGCCGGTCGGCCATCTTCTGGACTTCGCGAGATGGAAAGCCGTTGCAGACAATCAGAGGCTGATCCGTCAATAACTCGAGTAGCGCAGCCATTGCCTGCGCCCGGCTGATCAATGTGCCTTGCTCCGGCCTCATGGATGCAGCCCCTTCACGACCCCCTTTGTGATGAAGAGCGCCAGCGGAATTCGCTGCTTCATAAACGTCCCTGCCATCCATTTGAAGTCTTCGTTGGCTGTCTTTTCCGTCAGCGTACGGTAAGGGATTTTCATCGTATCAAGGAACTGGGGCATGACCTCGCCCATGACCAGATGCTCGGGAGCGTCTTTCCCGCCTTGGCCGCGCCAAGAGACGATGAGAATGCAAGGCTGCCGGTAAATGACATTCAACGAAATCAGCGTGTTGAGTGAAGTACCCAACCCCGAGTTTTGCATGAGCACGGCGGGGATTTTCCCCCCCATATATGCGCCGGCGGCCATTGCCACGGCCTCATCTTCACGAACCGCAGGCGTGTACAGACGTCTGTCCATCAATTCGGCGATGATTCCCCCAAGAATCGAATCGGGAACCCCGGTGAAAAAATTGACTCCCATATCCTGCAACGACTGTACGAAGGCATCGCTTTCGATCATGATCGTCTCATTCCATCGCAACTAAAAAATTTCCGCGCATTATAAGCCATGGCACGACATTTTCTCAAGGAAACGAACACCGTTGCGCGCCTCTATACAGCATGATAGCGTTATTGCATGCGACTGGTATGCGCGCTGCTGGCAGGATGGATGCTCTGCGCCCCTTCGCTCGCCGGCGCCGTGTCGATGACAAACGATCCCAAAGGATTTCGTAACATCGTCTGGGGAACGGCACTGAATACGCGTACTGACCTGGAGCTGACCCGTCAAGGACACAACATCATGGAATATCGCTTCAAAGACACGCCGCCTTTGTTCGCGAACATTCCCGTCGAGAGCCTTCATCTGTCGACGGTGGACGACCAGTTCGCACGCGTGACCATCCGTTACCGAGGCGAGGACACGCATAAAAAAATTCTCGCCTACCTCGAGTCGGAGTTCGGCCGAATGGAACGTCTGCCTGGACAAATGCTGCGCGGCTTAAATCAGCAATACAACTGGCGAGGAAGTGAATCGGAGATCAACCTGACCTATCAGGCCGGCACTGAACGCGGCTATCTCTTTCTGGACAGCCGGACGTTGGCGCCCCGATTTAACGATTTGCTCGCCGATACAGCGGAGTAAGTCCATGTTCGACTGGCGGAGTCTTGCCAGCGTCTGCCTTGCATCGGTGCTGTACGCCATATGCGGTTCGAGCGGCCCCGCGCTAGCCGTGCAGATGAAAGAAGATCCCAAAGGGTTCGAGGGGATTCCTTGGGGTGTTGCACTCTCCGAATCGGAAACCTTCGAAAAAATCGAGGATGCTGGCCGGCTCAAAACGTATGAACTCAAAGGCGGACCGCCGTCCTTCGGACCGGCCAAGGTGGAGTCGATGAAATTCACCACGGTGGATGACCGCTTCGCCCGCGTCACCGTTCGCTATCACGGCAAAGAGACTCATGATCAGTTGCTGGCCTTTCTTCAGTCCCGGTATGGTCCGCTGGACCGCACGCCAGGCCAGTTCGCCGGGGGAGCCGTCAAGCTTTTTGCCTGGCAGGGCGAGGAGACGGCCGTGAGTCTTCGGTACGAAGCACGCACCGATCGAGGGATCATCTTTTTTGAAAATCCTTCGCTCGCCAGCCGCATTGAAGGCGCGATGGCGCCGGAACAGGACCTGGGCGGCGCGACGTACTAAGGCGAGAGCGCCGCTCGATAAAACTTTCCATTGACAACACGCACGAGCTTTCGCATCATGCGCCATCATGCATAACGCCTCAAAATTACGGGAAGCTCTTAAAAAGCCTGGTGCACTCAAGGTGGTTGGCGCGCATGACGCCTTGAGCGCCCGTCTCATCGAGCAAGCCGGATTCGACGGCGTCTGGGCGAGCGGTTTTGCCATTTCCGCGTCCTTAAAGTGCATTCCAGACGCGAGCTTCATCACGTCCAGCGAACAACTGGACATCGAGCGCAACATTGCTGAAGCTGTCAAAATTCCGGTCATCGCAGATTGCGACACGGGCTATGGCAACGCATTGAACGTCATGCGGACGGTCACCGACCGGGAACGCGCTGGAGTGGCGGCTATTTGTATCGAGGACAACGTATATCCAAAGCGCTGCAGCTTCTACGCTGGTGTCCGGCGCGAGCTCATCCCTATTGAGGAGCATTGCGGAAAAATAAAGGCCGCGAAGTCGGCGCAAACGGTGCCGGACTTTATGATCATTGCCCGTACAGAGGCGCTGATCGCTGGCTGGGGTCAGGAAGAGGCGCTGAACCGCGCGGAGGCTTATGCGGAGGCCGGAGCCGACGCCGTTTTAATCCATTCCAAGTCCAAGACCTTTGACGAACTAAGAAATGTGTACAGGCTCTGGTCCGGGCGGGTCCCGCTGGTCGTGGTCCCCACAATCTTCGACCAGACGACCGCCGACGAAATGGAGCAGGCGGGTGCGAAGATCATCATTTACGCCAACCAGCCGGTCCGGGCCGCGATTCGAGGCATGAGAGAGACGTTGGCGTTGATACGGACGGACACACGGCCCGGCGCAGCCAATGATCGGATCGTCACGTTACCCGAAGTGTATGACATTGTGGGCGTGCCACAAATGGAGCGGGACGAAAAGGCGTTCCTTCCCGTCGGAGGCGAAAAAATCACGGCCATTATCCCGGCGGCGGGATTCGAAAAGCAGTTGCTCCCCTTGATAGAGGACAAACCAAAGTGTCTGCTGGATATCAAAGGTAAGACTATCCTTGAGCGGGCTGTAGGCTCACTCAATGAGGCCAACATCAAAGAAATTGCCGTCGTACGCGGCTATAAGAAGGAAGCCATCGCATTGCCCAACATCCGGTATTACGACAACGACCGGTATGAAGACACGGGCGAGCTGTTTTCGATTTTTTGCGCCGAGAGTGAAATGAAGGGCCGGACCATCGTCCTCTATGGCGACATCATCTTCGACAGCACGATCTTGGAAAAATTGTTAAAGAGTCCGGCCGATTTTGCGCTCGTCGTTGATTTGGCCTGGCGGGATCAAGTCCAACGCGGCACTCCGCCTGCCCATCTGAATCCCGACTTGGTCACCTTGGCTGAGCCCCCCGGCAACAGCTCTCACACACGCTTTGTCGTGGGAGACAACGAGCATCAGGTCATTAAGATCGGTCAGCATCTGCCGCTGGATCACGTGCATGGCGAGTTTATCGGAATGGCAATGTTTTCCGAAAAGGGCACACAAGCATTGCGCGATTGCTATCACCGTTCGCAGGACCGCTATAAAACCACGGGGTTCCATGAAGCCAGCAGCGTTAGCAAGGCTTCGTTTACCGACCTCATTCAGGAACTGATCGACCAGGGGCACCGAGTCGATGCCGTGCCCATTTTTAAGGGCTGGATGGAAGTCGACTCCTTCGAAGAGTATCAAAAAGCCTGGGCCAGAATCCGCCAGTAACTACTGCGTAAAACCACTAGCTTTCGGTACGCCTTTCCAGCCTGATTTCTGCTGACCCCTCTTACGTGGGGCTTCCGCCCCCTCTCTTTGGGAATGCCCGAAAGAAGGCCCTGGGGTATTCTCAAGATGTGTCAATGAGGAGGCTCCAATGAAATCCAGCTTACTTGATCACCACCTACCCGCCCGCAGTACACATGCTCCATTAGACCGGCGCTATGCAGAACGAGCGCCGATTCAGCACGAGGTGACCTACACTGGCACCGAAGGGGCACGGTTCGTTACCTCGAGGGGCTCGCTCAGAGATCTCTCGAAAACCGGCTGCAAAGTGCTTGGAACGACGCTCCCGCCGGTCGGGGGTCATATCTCGATCACGTTGTACTTGGGCGACGGACAGGCACCGTTATCACTGACAGACGCGACGGTGTCCTGGATCAAAGGCAATGTCTTCGCCGTGCGATTTCCCAAGCTACTGGACGACGAACGAAAGCGGATCCAAAACGTGATTTGGAAGCATGTCAGCTTATCCCGGGGCAAAGACCACCGAACCGCCTTTCGCATCGTTCCCTGACGAGTTCATTGTCCGAATCGCAAAGGGAGGGAAAGAATGAGGCCGGCCAGCACCGAACAGTCGCGGAAAAACCGAGAGAAGTCCTCTCACGATACTCGGCGCATGACCGAACGCGTTCCCACTCAATTCAGCCTCATGTACTCCGGCATGTGCGACGGTCGGATGGTCATCGGCAATGGCATAGTGAGCAACCTGTCAAAATCAGGAATCGGTATCCACGGCAACCACCCTGTGAAGCCTGGCATGGATTTATCGCTGTTTATCGACCTTCCTGGCGTCGAAGAACCGATTTGCATCGCTGATAGCCGGGTCTCCTGGGTATCGGGACGACGTTTTGGAGTGGAAATGATCGCGGCAAAATTGGAAGTCCAAAATGAATTGCGATTTTATGTGTGGAATCATCTGCATCGGCAAGGTGCCAAAAAGCGGTGATCCTGTGAAGCAGACAAGAGTACGACCATCGAGACTGCCTCATAGCACGCATCCTGTCTGCGAGCGGCGAACGGAACATCGCCTACCGGCCGATTTTAGGCTGATGTATTCCGCGCAGGACAACGGGGAGGAATTGATCATGGGGGACGGGAGTGTCGCGGACGTCTCCAACAAAGGCCTGCACATTCGCGGCAATACGGCTGTACGGCCTGGATTGGATATGACGCTGTTCCTCTACCTTCCTGACGGGCAGGATCCCCTCTTCGTCCTGAGCACCCGAGTGGCCTGGTCTAAAGGCCATCAGTTCGGCGTGGAAATCCTGAAAATGAATCTTCGGGAACATAATCGATTACGCTACTTTCTCGCCTCGAACTTGAAGGGCTAGCCGTCCTTCTTCCCTTCCCGCGCCAAACCCCTTCCTGGTTGTCAGGCCTAAGATCTTCATGCTAGGTTGCTCATCGGTAAGTAATTACTCACTCACTGCCAAGCTTTTATGGCGCGACAACCGCGGTCGACCAGTCAACAACGGCAAGCCGGCTTAATTGCCGCTGCCGCCTCTCTCTTTGCCGCCAAAGGCTTCAACGGAACCACCACAAAAGAAATCGCTCGGGCGGCCGGTGTGAGCGAAGCGCTGGTGTTCAAGCATTTCCCGACGAAGCGCGCATTGTACGGCGCTATCCTCGCCGAAAAGGTCACCGTCGACGAACTGCTGGGTGCGGTCGAAGAGTCCGCCAAAAAGCGGGATGACCGCCGAGTCTTTACATTGATTGCGCGGTTTCGAATCAGGCCTGGCGTGGACAGCACCTTTTTGCGATTGTTGCTGTTCAGTGCGCTTGAAGGCCATGAACTGTCCGACATGTTCTTCGGCAAACACCACCGCATTTTTTATGACCACCTCGCAAAGTACATTGAAACGAGAATCGCCGAAGGAATTTTCCGGGAGGTGGATCCGCTCCTGGCCGCCCGTGCATTCATTGGAATGGTCGTCCACCATCGTCTTCTCCACGAGATTTTTGGCGTGTCCATGCATCGCTCCCATGACGAGACCGTCGCGACGTATGTTGACTTGTTCTTGCACGGCCTCATGAAACGCTCGACGCGGGAACGGATCTCATGAATTCCGTCAAGCAGCATCCGTTGGTCACCCTCGGAGTGATCATCTTCTTTGCCATCACCGCCCTGGTGGTCTTTCGTCTAAGCAGCGGAGCCAAGGTGGATCAGAAGAAGTTGCGCGTCATCACGGTTGGGACGGTGACGCCGCTGAGGCAGGATTTGGATATCCGCCTCGCCTATACGGCAGACATCACCCCCAATCAGGTCGTCAACATATTTTCCCGAGTGGACGGCTACATCGCGAAACTGTTCGTGGATAAGGGCGATTTTGTGAAGGCCAACCAGTTGCTCGTTGAAATCGATCATCAGGACTACCTGCATGCGGTCAACCAGGCCAAAGCCAACGTGGCCGCAGCCAAAGCCAAGGTGACACAACAGGAGGCGTCGGTGCGTAACGCCAGGTTGACGCTCGACCGCATGCAGGCCCTCATCAAGGAGCAGTTCGTTTCGCAACAGGACCTGGACAATGCGGAGGTAAACTTGGATGCGGCCGTCGCCGCGTTGGAGTCGCTTCGCGCGCAAGTGAAACAGATGGAGGTGGCGCTTGCCCAGGCAGAGACCAACCTCGCCTATTCTTACATTCGTGCGCCGTTCGCCGGCTACGTGGCGGAACGAAACTTGGATTTGGGCGCCTACGTGACCGGAGCTGCGACCGCCAATTCGACCACCTCACGGGGCATCGTCAGTCTGCACGACATTGAAACCGTTCGCACTCTGATCGAGGTCGTCGAAAAGGACGTGCCGCTCGTGCAGATCGGGCAAACAGCCGAGATCCGGGCCGAGGCGTATCCGCACCGAGTATTTCAGGGACGGGTCACACGTGTCGTGCAGGCCTTGAATCGCGCGACCCGCACGATGACAGTGGAAGTGGACCTGCCTAACAAGGACCGCCTTCTCAAAGGCGGCATGTTTGCGCGAGTAGAAGTGTTAGTTGGAACGCATCAAAACGCCCTGCAAATCCCGATCGATGCCGTCAGCCGGTTGGAAGACGCTCAGTATGTGTATATCGTCCGCGATGGAAAAGCCGAGCGCATCTCCGTTGAGATCGGCGTTCGAGACGAAAACCGCGTTGAGATTACCAAGGGCCTCGTCGGCTCAGAACAGATCATCGTGTCCGGCAAGGACCTCGTACACGATGGGACCCCAGTACAGACGGAACCGCTCATTTCGCTGAAGACCAACGGATGAGGAAGCCCCGTGATCGGCACCTACCTACCTCGCATCGAACTCCGCACGAGTGTGCTTGAACCATGTGGCTGACCCTGCTCGCATTGCGCAATCGGATCGGCATTCTGATGCTGTCGCTCGCGATGGTGGTGCTTGGTGCGACATCGCTGAATCGCTTGCCCGTCGACTTGTTCCCCAATATCCAGGTGCCGGTCGCCTTTGTCGGTGTTATCTACAAGGGCGCTCCGCCTCTCGATATCGAGCAAAGCGTCGTTTATCCCATTGAAAAGGCCGTCAGCTCAGCCTCGAATGTCGAGCACGTGGAGTCTTTCGCGAAACAAGGCATCGGCGCCGTTCAGATCTGGTTCAACTGGGGTGCCGACATCAACGTCGGCCAGATGGAGGTCATGCAGCGCATCACCCAGATCTTAAATAGCTTGCCGCCGGGAATTCTCCAGCCGTTTATCGTCAAATTCGATGTGTCCAATATTCCGGTCTCGTTCGTGACCGTCTCCAGCGACGATCTCGACGAACGGGCCCTCTATGACCTCGCCTTTAATACCATCGCGCCGCAAATCGAACAGATCGCCAACGTGGCGGCCGCGACGGTTGAGGGCGGCAAGATCCGACAGATCAACATCAATCTGGACCCGGCGTTGCTGAACGCGCGGAGCTTATCGATCCTGGACGTCGTCAAGGCGGTCAAAGCTGCGAATTTGATTCTGCCGTCAGGCAACATTAAGGCCGGCAATCTCGATTACAACGTATTCACCAATAATCAGTTCCGCACTGTCGAACCGATTCAGGACGTCATCGTGAAGGTGAATCAGCAGGGCAACCCTGTGCGCGTTCGCGACCTGGGTACGGTGAGCGATTCCTCGGACATTCAAACGAACGTTGTCCGAACCGACGGCAAGCGGGCGGTGTATTTGCGTGTGAACAAACAACCGATTGCCAATACCGTCGAAGTTGTCGATGCGTTGCGCGCTGCATTGCCGAAGATGATCGGCATTCCCCCAGGCGTTCAACTGGGCATTTCGTTCGACCAATCCATCTACATCCGTCAGTCCATCGGCAATCTCGTGGAGCAAGCGCTGCATGGGTCCCTGCTTGCCGCCGCGGTGATTCTCATTTTCCTGCGCAATCTGACCAGCACGGTGATCATTTCCGTGGCCATTCCCCTCTCTATTATGGTGACGTTCATCGTCTTATATTTCACCGGCCAGACATTAAACGTATTTACGCTGGGAGGGCTGGCACTCGGCATTGGGCGACTCGTGGACGACTCGATCGTCGAATTAGAGAATATCCAGCGGCATCTCAATACCAATCAGCGACGCTGGGAGGCGATCTTGGAGGCCGCACGGGAAGTCGCGATGCCGATTTTGGCGTCCACGGTCACCACCGTCGTAGTATTCTTGCCGATTTTTTTCGTCGTCGGCATTGCCAGACTCTTGCTTATTCCTCTGACTCTCACCATTGCCATCGCCCTGTTCACATCCTTTTTCGTCTCCAGAACTGTGACGCCGGCGCTGTGCTTCAAATATTTGAAAGCCGAAGATGAAGCCCACCGCTCGCTGCCCCGCTGGTTCGTTCGGGTCATGGAGTGGAGCCGGGCCCGCTATGAGTCTCTGGACCATGGATTCGAAGAGTCGCTTCGCTGGGTGGTGGCTCACCGTCGGATGTTTATCATCGGCATTCTTTTAATTTTCTTCGCGTCTCTCGCATTGGTGCCCAAGATCGGGACGGAGTTCCTCCCCGTCTCCGACGAGAGCCAATTCCGCATCGTGCTCCGTGCTCCGGTGGGCCAGCGGGTCGAGAAGACTGAGCAGCAAGTCGCCGAAGTTGAGCGCGTGTTGCGGGCGGATATTCCGGCCAGCGAATTGGAAACGATCGTGTCCAGCACCGGTGTGCTGGCACAAGGCCGCTCGTCGCTGTTCAATCCGAACACGGGGCCGCATACGTCCGTGATTTCCGTCTATCTCACATCACCGGATAAACGTTCACGGAATCAAGTGCAGATCATGAACGATGTACGGCCAAAGATCGTAAAGCTCTTTCCAGGTGTCGCCATGTTCTTTGACCCCGGCGGTCTGGTGAAGCGCGTGACCAGCTTCGGATCGCAAAAATCCGTGGATGTAGAAATTTACGGGTACGACTTCGAGAAAGCCCGTGAAGTCATCGGTCAGGTGGAGGGCTTGATGCACCGCATCGATGGTCTGGCCGACATCGAAGTCAGCAGAGAAGAAAATTATCCGGAGGTCAACGTCGTCGTGGATCGCGAGAAGGCCGCGCTCTTGGGCATCAGCGAAACCGATATCGCGAATGCCGTGTTGTTTTCGCTCAATGGCAACGGTCAGACCGACCCGATCATCTATACCGATCCACAAAACGGGAACGAATACTATATCAGTGCCTGGTTAGCGGAGGACCATCGAAAAAACCTCACCGACCTGGAGAACATCATTCTCACGGCAAGGAACGGAGAGCCCGTTCTTCTGAAAAACGTCGCTTCACTGAAATTGAACGCAGGGCCGGTAAAAATCGACCGAAAATACTTTCAACGTGTCATCCACATCACTGCCAATCCGTTGAATCGCGATCTCGGGGCCATTGCCGAAGATCTCGAAGCGGGATTTGCCAAGCTCCAATTGCCTAACGGCTTCAGCATCCGGTTGGCTGGTCAGATCCAGCAGCAGCGGGAAACGTTTGCTGGACTGCTGTTTGCCACGATCCTCGCCTTGATCCTGGTATATATGGTCATGGCGGCGCAGTTCAAATCGTTGGTGGATCCCTTCATTATCATGTTTTCAGTTCCGATGGGATTCCCCGGAGTGATTCTGGCGCTGTTTCTGACCAATACCACGCTGTCGACCACCTCCATGATGGGCATCATCATGATGCTCGGGATCGTGGTCAGCAACGGGGTGTTGCTTGTCGACTACACGAACGTGTTGCGGCGGAAGGGCGTGCCGCTGCGCGACGCGGTCATTCGGGGTGCCAGAACACGGCTGCGCCCGATTCTGATGACTTCGCTGGCGACGGTATTCGGCTTGCTGCCGATGGCCATTGGCTGGGGAACCGGCGGGGAAACCAACGCTCCGCTTGCACGGGCCGTGGTCGGCGGGCTTAGCGTTTCGACGCTGCTCACGCTTTTTCTCGTGCCCACAATGTATCTGATTCTCGAGGAACGTTTTCCGCGACGCGCGACGGCGGAGGAACCGACGGTCTTCGAGCAACTACCCTCCGAAACACCGTTGGTGCCGGCAAACCGCTGACCCTACAATCGCTCACTGATACTTGGAAACAACGCCCTCAATTGCATGGCCAATCCCATGTCGCCGCTGATTCGGATGCGTCCCGACATGGCAGCGGCCGGCCCGCTCAGTTCCCCCTTCAGCACCTTCACACAATCCTCGCCCGCCATCGACAAGATCACGTGCGGGTCTTCATGACGGCCTTCCTTGACCTGGCATGCCCCTTCACGGATCGTGACTACGTATTGCCCGCCATGCGCCCCGCTCAAATCGAACTGGTAGACCGCGTCCAGATCCTCTGCAGCATCTGGATCGAGCTTCGACGGCAATTGCTTGAAGAATTCTTTTAAGCCGGCAGTTTTCATGTTCGGGAAATTAGGGGATGGAGAGGTTCGGGAGCAACGTGTCCGCCGCTCCCGCGCCGGTGGTTCAACTAATAGCGCAGCGTGACGGTTGCGGTCGACCTCCGCGCCCCGAAAAACTTCTGTGAAAATTCTTCCACAACCGCCGGGTCATATCCCTTGCAGCTGAAAATGTCGAGATAGGCATTGTTGGTGTCATTGGCAAAGTGGCCGCTGATCAAGGACGTCGAGATCAATTGGACCATCGAATAGCCTGCGACCCGCCCCGAGCCAAAATCCACGACCTGACATTCCCCGAATCGCTGCATGTCGATGAGCTCACAGAGTTCGACGACATAGCGGCGGATATGATCGGCATCGCGGATTAAATGGGGGTGGCAGTCTTGGAGGTCAACGGCAGTGCACAATCCCCAGGCCTTCCCCTCTCCAACCATCTCCCGCGCGGGAGTGGTGGAGGAAGCCACTGGGGCACTCGATGGTAAAATCGTCTCTTCGGAACCAACCGGAAGGCTCATAGGGCTGTCCGCCTTTCTGTGTGTGGGTGGAAACCAGAGGAACTTTTTGGACTATACCACGATTTCTTTCATCTGCATGACGGTAATCAAAAATATTTTCGGCGACGGTCGGACACCGGTCGGTTGACAAGATTCTGAACGCTCATGGACAATGCCCGGCCATGACCGCCCCCTCCACAGCACCTTCGTCCGACCTTCCCGATCGTCTCTGCACCTGGTGCAAGGTGCCCATGAGAAAACGGTTGGTTGCCAGCGGGCAATTTATCCATTACACGTGTCCCAAATGCATCTTCCAGCACACGACTCGGCGCGCGCCCGCACCGCCCACCTCTAACCCCGGACATTGATACCGCCATCCATGCCTTCGCAGCTTACGGTCTCGCCTTCTCTGGAGGGCGGAATCCGTTCCGCAACGTTTCATCTTGGTATTTTTCAGGCGTTGCAGACATGGGCAGCCTTTCGAAGATCGATTATCTCAACTCGGATATTTAATGGGATGGGCGTATCTCTCGACCGTGGCGTTTTCACCGAAGAGCTGACGCCGAGTGCGTCGTGCCAGGCCTTGCAAGGCCGACTTCTAAAGCTTTCCCGCAAGTCGCGAACGAATGTCTTCCATCCGACGGCGATTCACGCCGAGATCTCCGTAGCCCGTGCGGGAGGCCGAGCGGAAGTGGACGGTCTTCGCCGCTTCGTCGAAGAGAAATTCCACATCGTCGACGAATCGCAACAAGAGGCTCGTAAACTCATAATGAAGATAGCTTCCGTCCTCATCGACTAGTTTCGTTCGCGCCAGGCCGGCGACGGTCGCCTTCAGCACGTCTCGGGCCTCAGACAGCGGTTTCCGGTACAGATATGGCGCAATGGCATGCCGGGTATCGTCGGGCGGCGCCAAGGTCGACACACAGTTCGGACTGGAGGGGCAAGCCGTCAGCAGTCGCCGAGCCATTCAGTTTCGCACTTTACGCGTTTTGGACGATCTCCCGCAACCAGACTTCCACAACCAAGACGGCATGCGGCGGGATGAGAGAGGGAACCCCTTTTTCTCGATACGCAAGATGGGGGCTAATCCTGACCTTTCGATACCCGCCCGTCTTCATGCCGGTCAGCGCGCGTTCTATCCCGGCAATCGTCTGGCGCCGTCCCAACACGATCGTGTGATCGGTGAACGTCACCCCGCCCTCAACGCGCAACATGCCGTGGGGAAGATAGGCCGCCTGCCTCGTGTTGAATGGGACTTCGTCCCCTTTATTGAGAAACATTCGGCTGTTGTAGAGGAGACGATCTCCCTTTTGGGCAGCCTTTCCGTCGCCTTCGCGCTCGTCGAGGAGCGTGATACCGGATACACGTTTCAAGACCGCCTCTCAGTACACCAACGTCGCCAATGATCCTTGTGTCTGATCGCGGTCTTCCACCGTCACGGACACGCGACCAATGATGCGGCCGTCCTCAGCTTCGACATCCACTCGCCAGTCACCGGGGTCGAGCTGCTGTTTGAAGGTATACGCCCGGTACCCTGCTTCCCGGCCACCGGATATTTTCACAGGAATCTTGTCGGCATGGCTGAACGGCTTGCCCTTCTGTGAGCGAAAATACCAATGATGGTAGACGGTCGTGTTCAGCGCGACCGGCGCGAACACGGCGGTAAAGCAGTAGATCGGCTCGTGAGCCGGAAACGTCGTATCCGATCGTTTCCACACTTGATACCATTTCCGTTCAAACGACAATTCAAATCGATCGTCAGATTTTTTGACTTCATGGTAAATTCCGCCAAACTTCATCGAGAGCGGCACCGGAGGAATCCAGTTGAGGAAATAGAAACCCACCAAGAGACCAATCAAGGCAACGGCAGGAGTCGTCACTCCGAAGGCCTCCCGTCTGGAACGATCGGGATTATTGCGGTAGATGAGCTGCACAACACGAAAGGTCACCGTCGCGCTCAGTGCCGCTCCCGCGAGAAACACCAGCACATTCATGTATCCGGTCATGACCGGCAGGAAAAACGTAAAAAACCCGAAGCAGACCAGCGCATACAGGCTGATCAGCAATCGAAGATTCGACAAGCGGTCACGCAGGAACTCGTTGCCGACGAGCAAGAGCACCAACACACCGAAGAACACCCCGGTGCTGGTCAGCGTGGCGCTTCGCGAATAGAAGACGGCATAGGCACTGAAGAGACCGCCCAGAAGAAACTGACTGACCATAGGATAATAGGGCCGACTGCGAAGAAGCCATTGCATGGAGGACGAAAGTTCTGCCAACTGCGCACGTTCGGGAGGCGGCTCGATTCCAATTCTCCCGATCAGGACGATCAGGACTCCGAGCAGCAAGAGATAGATCAGCAACAGCAAATTGTCTTGCAGACGATCGATCCGCGTGAGCGTCAGCGTGTCGTAGGTCACGCCGGAAAAGAAGAACACGGCCGGCATGAAGGGTTTGGCAAGGAGCGATTGGACTTTGCCGATGGGACTCATGCGCCTACTGTGCGGAATCGGCAGGCTTTGGGCAACGAAAATGTGAATTGGGTGAGTGCAGTCTCTAAACAAATGCGGGGAGTGGGGCATACACGACCGGTTGTCCGATCAGGCGCTCCAACCATCCGGTCATCAGCTCTTCCTTCAATGGCGCCTTGTTCAGTCGTGCTTCGATCGTGAAACCGGCAGGCGAGCCGACGACCCCGATGATCGCCGAGGCATCATCTCCTTCGGGCAACAGCTCTTGCGTTTGGAACTCGCACAACGTGGCGTACAAGCGTCCATCCGGCTCGATCGCCGACCGAATCTCGGGTAAATCATCGAGCGGGCAGTGGACGGAGCAGCGGTAGGCGAAGCGGGCCGCCGGCTCGATGGCCGCAAACGCACCAAGCGCCTCTTCCGAGAACCCCGTCAAATAGGTTCGCAGTCCGGCCGCCTCGGGCGCGTAACTCGCGGCCAGCTGACTGGCAGGCACCAAAAACTCATACGCATCCGCGGTGTTGTATTCGAACTGACATGGACCAAAGGCATCGGGCCACGAACAGAAAAACGGAACGGAGGGATCCTGAGGTCGGAGGACGAGCTGCCGTTTCTCGACGGCCGTCTCGATGGGAAGAGCGACAGTGGTGATGGCCTCGAGGAAGGCCGTGCGGCGTTCGTCCAGCCACTGATCACGCCTGGCTTCCTCACGAGTCTCCCCGGGCGTCACGACTTCTTTGGTTTGAAGCCGGATTCGGAGAAACGAATGGGCATGACGGAACCCAAGCCAGAACATCCCCCGGCTCTCATGCAGGTGCATGCGCTCGCGTATGCGCCAGGGATGACTGATCGAGCAATAGGTGCCGACGTCTTGAAACCGAAGATAGGCGGTATGGTAGGCACCGGCCAAAAGAAAGAAATCCCCGCGCCAGCCTTCGCGTATGTGGACGAGCGTGACGTCCTCGGTTGACCAGGCATCCAGGCTGTCAAAGTCCTCAGGTGCGTCGACCGTCCATTCTTCGACGTAACAAATCACATCCTTCGAGGCGACTGCTGGCTTGAGTCCCAACGCTGCCAGGCGTTCGCCGATGGTCAGCACCTCGTTGAACGTCATTGCCGCGCGAGTTTCCCAGCGGCGCTCACGCACGGTGATCTCCCCGCTTCACGGATTTCGGCTCGGCCGAAGCGCACGTTGGGAAATGGTCGTGTCAGCCAGATATCGATCGAGCGTCTCTTTGATGGTTGCGGTCATGAGTCGCTTGACGTCATCTTCCGAGAACCAGACGACGGTATCCGATTGCGCGCTCTCAAAACTCCGGCTCGTGATGCTGTGGTCGACAGCATTGCGTGCCATAATTGTCAACTTGTTGCTGGTCGTCAGATACGTGGAAAACATTCGGCTCTTGGCGTTCGCCGCAAATTCAAACAACTGCCCGCTGATCACAATGTCGGCGTTCGGCGCAGACCCAGCTGGAGCCACCCGCACGTCCCAAGAGCGATCGTGCCAGCCGGCCGCCCTCAAGCGATCGGCTAAGGCTTGGGCGTACACTTCACCCGGCTTTTCACCGGTCACGTTGAAATTCGTGACCCCTCCCCAGAGGTGGGTCCGCATTCCCATCTTTTGTTTGTCGGCGCGCCGGTCTTCAAACGGTTCGATGACGATCTTGAGGCCTGATGGCTCAGCCTGCTGCACCGGTTGCTGCTGCGGAAGCACGTCCAAATGAGACGTTTGCCCGCTCCCGCCGCAACCCGTCGAGATCATGAGGCCGAGCAATAGGCAGGCTCCTGTGCCCACTCGCACGAGCGAATCTCTCACGATGCCCTCCTTGGCAAATGACGCCCTTTTTAAACGCCGGGTAGTCTACCGAAATCCCACCAACCGCACAATTACGCCGCGACGATCGGCAGCATGGCCTGAAACGCTTCTCGACTCAGTTCCGCCAGCGCCCCGCTTCGCACTCGCGCATCGCCAAAGGGCAGAAAACGGACAATCTTGAGGATGGAACGTTCGGCGAGAACAGCGGCGATTTGGGCCTTCCGATCATGGGTAATCGGCAGGGTAAAGCCCTCCCCCCTTTTCCATTCCCAGAGCGTGGGCGCAAGCGACAGCTCCAACTGACGTCCTGCAACCATATGAAACTGATCCACCAGACGGGTTTTATACCTTCGCATCAGGCTCCCTTCGAGGATCCATGCCCACGCTACATGATGCCCCCACCAGACAAGCGTACGAAACGTGCGTTTTTCGGAACCATGGAAATGCTTTGGGCAATCGAGATACTGATACGGATAAGATTCCAGATGTTCGCCCTTCACAAGCTGTGTCCCGGATAAATGTGCGCCTGGCAGGTCAGGAAGAATAATTTTGTCGAGTTCCTCCTTCAAGACGTGGCGGGTCGCTTCCAGATGAAGGCGAATTTTTTCGCCGATCCGGGCCTTCAGTTGGAAAAAGGCAGCGTCGCTCAACAGCGCAGTTTCTTCGTCCGTAAACGAAAGTCCATCAACCATATTGGAGCGGCTTTCTTCTCCAAGGAGTCGGTCGTCGCATCAGACCGCGGGCGAGCGTTCATTTCTGGTGCGTTTCGAACGCGGTGGCGGCCAACGTGTACTGCCGACGGCATTCGCCGCACCGGATGATGGCGACGTCTTCAAACACGTCCATCCCGCGTAGCGAGAGTGCCGTCGGATGCGCTTCAATGCATCTGGCGAGCCGCATCTGCGGCTCGGACCGGGCTTCGGATGAATCCGCAGACCGGGCCGATTCCTCGGCAGCGCCCGGAGAAGCAAGGACAATCGAGCCAATGGTGACGTAATGCGCAAACCGGCAAGCGGTGCAGGCCAAGGCGAGTTGGTTCTCGCCGGTAATGCGCCTCACTGCAAGGCAGAGCGGATGCACTGACCAGCATTGTTGCAGAAACGCTCCGCTTCGAAACACCTGTCCCATGACGCACAACCTTCAGAATTTCCAAAGGACGAGCATGACAATAGCCCCAACGGCATAGGGAATTACACAAGCGTATAACAGGGCACTGCGCGCCTGCTGAAGGGATCCGGTCTGTGACACCTGTTCCTTGTAGACAAATTCGTAGGAGAGCACGAGGAGCGTGAGCGTAAGTGCCATCACTCGACTGGTTCGGGGCCAGGTGTATTGACCGCTCACGAGAAAGTTGGCGGTAAAAAATCCGCTCATCGCGAAAATTGCGGGCGCCAGGATATACCGGATGCCCTGAGCGAACAGAAGATGCCACCGGGGACGAGCATGAAGAGGAGTGGGGAGGGGACTCGAAGTCACGAGCCGACAGCGATGGCGGAACCGGCTTGATGAGAAACGGATGCAGTTTGTGCCGCCCGGCACGTCTTGCAGACGCGGGGCCTCGCCTTGAGGAACGAGAATTTTCCGCTCGCGAGGCAACTGTAATGGACAAACTCATCGCAGACGGTGCAACGTGACCAGCCGCCACGAAGCATCGTCTTGTCCCTATACAGTCCCTGTTTGCAGACCTTGCAATAACGAGGCTCGATGGGAAGCAGCATCGGTTCCCAGTCGCCGCCGGCTTTCCTGATGCTCATGGACGGGCAGTATAGCGAGCCGGCCTCCGCAAATACAAGGAGCCGCGGCCGTTTGACTCCTGTTGGATCGTTTGTTACTCTCCGCGCGAGTTTGCAAGCCTGCGTCAATTCTCGTTTTCCATGAACATCACAGCCTACCTGGAACAGAAACGTCTGGAGGTGGATCGCTTCTTGGAAGAGGTCGCTCCCGCCGCGACGATTCCGCCGGCCACGCTCCATGAAAGCATGCGGTATAGCCTGCTCGCGGGCGGCAAACGGGTCAGACCGATACTGGCGATTGCCGCCGCGGAAGCATTAGGCACTTCTCCTCCCGGTTTGATGGCTGTGGCCTGTTCCCTCGAGCTCATCCACACCTATTCCCTGATTCACGATGACTTGCCATCGATGGACAACGATGATTTCCGTCGAGGAAAGCCTACCAATCACAAGGTCTATGGAGAGGCCATGGCCATCCTGACTGGTGATGCGCTGCTCACAATGGCCTTCGACTTGATTAGTCGTCCGGACTTGATGAAGGGCTGCGACGCCGGCCGTCAGGTACGGATTCTCCAGGAGCTGGCGTTCGGTTCGGGCAATATGGGGATGGTCGGCGGACAGGTCTTCGACATTCAGGCAGAACACAAAGATATCGATTTGACCGCACTTCAAAACATCCACAAGCATAAGACGGGCATGTTGATTCGAGCCGCAGTGCGAATGGGCGCTATTGCCGGCGGCGCGAATGACCGTCAGTTGGACGAGATGACCGGATACGCGGAAGACGTCGGACTCGCCTTTCAAATCGCCGACGACGTGCTGAACGTGACGGGAACCCGTGAAGAACTTGGCAAGAATCCCAACACCGACGCCGAACGCGGCAAGAAAACCTACCCCACATTCTATGGAGTCGAGGGAGCCAAACGACTGGCCGATCAGTGTGTTGATCGTGCCATTGCCCGTCTGGATCCCTTCGGAGTCTCTGCCGATCCGCTTCGAGAACTCGCCCGATACATCACTGCACGGAAAAATTAGCTGATGAATGCTGGGCGACCATGAAGGTCCTCGTCACCGGCGCCACAGGTTTTGTCGGGGGCGCAGTTGCACGCGCACTCATTCGAGCCGGCGTGGACGTTCGCGCCCTCGCCCGTTCTCAGTCGGATTGGCAAAATCTTTCGACGCTTCCCGTTGAACGGGTGGAGGGCGACCTCCTCGACCCTCCTTCACTTCTGACGGCGCTCGCCGGCTGTCAGCAGCTCTACCATGTTGCCGCCTACTATGCGCTATGGGCTAAGGATCCCGCCGTCTTTTACGACGTCAATGTGACCGGCACCAGGAACATGCTGACCGCTGCCCGCCAGGTTGGAATCGAGCGCACCGTATACTGCAGCACGATCGGCGCCATCGGCTTGCCGGTCGGCGGTGGATTGGGCACCGAGGACACGCCGGTCTCGTTAGAGCAAATGGCCGGCCACTATAAGCGGTCAAAATATCTGGCCGAGCAGGAAGTACTGAAACTTGCCCGTGAAGGGTTGCCCGTCGTAATCGTGAACCCGAGCGCGCCGGTGGGGGCAGGAGATGTGAAGCCGACACCGACGGGTCAGGTCATCGTGGACTTCATGAAAGGTCGGATGCCGGCCTACATCGAAACCGGCATGAACATCGTCGACGTCGACGACGTGGCGATCGGCCACCTCTTGGCCATGGAGAAAGGCCGCCTGGGTGAGCGGTACATTCTCGGCTGCAAGAACCTTATGCTGCAGGATGTCTTCGAGATTCTCAGCCGACTGACCGGCGTCAGAGCGCCCTCTGTCAGGCTTCCACGGTCGCTTGTGCTGCCACTCGCCTATATGAACGAATGGATGGCTCACCTGACGGGACATCCACCGCGCATT
>Ga0310810_10001155_pt1 | contig 27216 bp, 27 predicted proteins | sample NCmetagenome_FD_207641 | JGI IMG/M metagenome (GOLD analysis project Ga0310810, IMG submission 207641) | Soil microbial communities from experimental microcosm in Duke University, North Carolina, United States - NC | ecosystem: Engineered > Artificial ecosystem > Soil microcosm > Unclassified ...
GGAGCTGGCGCGGCTCCGCGGAGACCTCCTGCGCGACGTGGCCATCCAGCGCAGCCAGCCCCAGCCCCTCGCGGAGGAGGCCTTCGCCCGGGCCATCTACGGCAACCATCCCTACGGGCGCGTGCTTCCGGTGGCCCCCGACGTCGAGAAGTTCACCCTGGAGCAGGCGAAGCAGCTCTGGACGCGCTTCGCCGGCTCGGACCGGTCGCACCTCTACGTCGTGGGCCGGTTCGACCCCGCGGCGGTGCGCAGCGCGATCGACGCGGCGTTCGGCGGCTGGCGCAAGGCGAAGGGCGCACCGCGGCCGAAGGCCAGCCCCAAGGCAGGGCGGCGCGTCTTCCTGCTGGACCGTCCGGGTGCGGTGCAGTCCACGGTGCGCTTCGGGCTTCCGGCCATCCCGCCCACCTCGCCGGACTACATCCCCCTGCTGGTCACCGACGCGCTGCTGGGCGGCAGCTTCGGCAGCCGGATCACGGCCAACATCCGCGAGAAGCACGGGTACACGTACTCGCCGCGGAGCGTGCTCGGGCTACACCCCGGGGTGGGAACCTGGCTCGAGTCGGCGGACGTCACCACCAAGGACACGGCGGCCTCGGTACGCGAGATCGTCAACGAGATCGAGCGGCTCCGGAAGGACCCTCCGTCCGACGAGGAGCTCGCCGGCATCCGGAAGTACGTGGCCGGCACCTTCGTCCTCCGCAACAGCAGCCGCGCGGGGATCGTCACCCAGCTCCGCTTCGTGGACCTCCACGGTCTGCCGGCGGACTGGCTGCGCAACTTCGTCCAGCGGGTGGAGGCCGTCACTCCTGCGGACGTGACGCGCGTCACCCGGAAATACCTCGACCCTCAACGGATGACCCTGGTGGTGGTGGGCGACCGGAAGGCGGTGGAGGACTCGCTGAAGCAATTCGGGCCGGTGAAGGTCGAGGCGCCGAAGTAGCCAAGGCTCCGCCGGCGGATCGACTGGTCCATCGGAAAACGGCGAAGAGGATCCTCCGGGCGCATCGGCGCCTGGAGAAGCTCCCGGTGCAACCGACCAGGAGACTCCGATGCGCTTCTTCTCGCTGTCCGCAGCCGCCGTCGCGTTCCTTGCCGCCACCCTGCTGGGTTGCGGCGGGGGCGACGCGACCGAACCAGAGTCGTCGAAGGAAGTGGCCGAGCTGCACCAGAGCAAGGGCCCCGCGCTCTTCCCGCCGGACGCCAGGCCCTACGGCACATCGATGGAACGGTGGGGTGAGCTGGCCTGGAAGTGGATCTACCGCCAGCCGGCCGCGAGCAATCCGCTGCTCGATCAGACCGGCGCCAGCTGCGACGTCGATCAGCAGGGGCCGGTGTGGTTCCTGCCGTCGGTGATTCCCGGTGGGCCTCAGTTCGCGGGCGAGCGGAGCTGCACCATTCCCCACCACAAGGCGCTGCTCGTCCAGGTCAGCTCCTTTCTCAACGACTTTCCCTGCCCCGACCCGACGTTCCAGCCGGCTCCCGGACAGTCGCTCTACGACTTCCTGATCGGACCGGCGACGGCCTTCATCGACACCGTCTTCTCCATCGACGTCACCATCGACGGAGTGGCCCAGCCGGACATGCTTCGCTACCGCTTCGCGTCGCAGGACCTCTTCAACATCGAGGGGGACCCCAGCCTCGCGACGACGCTCGACGGCTGCGTCACCGGCGGGCGGCAGCCTGCGGTCACCGACGGCTACCTCTTCATGGTGAAGCCGCTCTCCCGGGGGCAGCACACGCTGGTGTGGCACCAGAAGGACAGCTTCGGCATGGGCGGCGACACGACGCTCACCTACCACCTCACGGTCCGCTAGTCGGCATCTCGGGGGGCGCCGTTCAGCGACGCCCCTCGAGGCTCGAGGCCATCACGTCGGCGCAGACGCGGAGCACCTCCAGCCGCGCGTGGTGCTTGTCGTCGGCGGAGATCAGCACCCACGGAGCATCGGGCCGGTGAGTCCGGTCGAGCATCTCCTCGATCGCCTTCTCGTAGTCTTTCCAGCGGCGGCGGTTCCGCCAGTCGTCCGGGCCGATCTTGTACCGCTTGAACTTGTCGGTCTCCCGGGCCTTGAACCGCTCCAGCTGCGTCTTCCGGTCCATGTGGAGGAAGAACTTCGTCATCCGGACGCCGTCGGAGGTCAGGGTCCGCTCGAAGGCGTTGATCTCGTCGTAGGCGCGCTTCCACTCCGGCTTCGTCGCGAAGCCCTCGACGCGCTCCACCAGCACCCGGCCGTACCAGCTGCGATCGAAGACGGCGATCTCCCCGACGCCAGGGAGGCGGTTCCAGAACCGCCAGAGGTAGTTGTGGCGCCGGCTCTCCTCGTCGGGCGGACCGATGGGCCAGACCTTGTAGCCGCGCGGGTCCAGCTCGGCGGTGAGGCGCTTGATGCAGCCACCCTTCCCCGCCGCGTCCCATCCCTCGAAGACGAAGATCGCCCGCTGGCCTCCCTGGAACATGGAAACTTGGAGCCCGAAGACCTCGTGCTGGCGGCGCTTGATCTCCGCCTCGTACTTCGCGTCCCCCTTCACCCGGATGGAGAGGTCCACGTCGTCGAGGCGGAGCGTGCCCGGCGGGTAGACCTCGAACTCGAATGCCTCGTCGATCTTCCGCGCGCGTCGGCGTGCCATGTCCACTCCGCTCGGGGGGCTGGCAGCACAGCGCAGCCGGATGGCTGCTCGCCAGTCCTTTTCGACCGCAGCCCCGTTGCGGCAGCTGCGCCGGCCGCGGAGAGTCCGGCCTCGCATGCTGCGCTCCATCCTCTCCGCCCTCCTCCTGTGCCTCGCCGCCGGTTGCGCCAGCGCCGGCGGACAGGGCTCACGCCCCACGCCTCCGCGTCCCGAGGCCTCCCGGGCCTACGACGCCCGCTTCCCCGACCCGGGGACCCCGCTCGACGTCCAGACGCTCTCCACGGCGGACCGCGCGGGGACGCAGGTCGTCGAGCTGACCTACGCCGGGGCGCCCGGCATCGCGCCGGTCCGGGGCACGCTGGTCCGTCCCCCGGAAGGGACGCCGCGCGGCCCGGCGGTTCTGTGGGTGCACTGGCTCGGGGAGCCGGCGACCACCAACCGCACCGAGTTCCTCGACGAGGCGGTCGAGCTCGCGAAGCGCGGCGTGGTCTCGCTGCTGGTGGACGCGCTCTGGAGCAAGCCGGAGTGGTACAAGCAGCGCACGCAGGACGAGGACCCGGCGGCGTTCTCCGCCCAGGTCGTCTCGCTGCGGCGGGGGCTCGACCTGCTCGCGCAGCAGCCGGGGGTGGACCCCGGGAAGCTCGCGCTCGTCGGCCACGACTTCGGAGGCATGACCGGGCTGCTGGCCTCGGCGGCGGACGGACGGCCGCGGTGCCACGTGCTGCTCGCGCTCACCCCGCGCTTCGAGCACTGGATGTTCTACGACCCGAAGAAGCACCCCACCGACGAAGCCGACTACCGCCGGAAGCTGGCAGTGCTGGACCCCATCGACGCGCTCCCCGCGGTGGAGGGGCCCATCCTCGTCCAGCTGGCGAAGGAGGACTTCTACGTCCCGCCCGACGAGATCGAGCGGTGGCGGGAGGCGCTCCGCGGCAAGGGCGAGCTCCGCACCTACGCCACCAGCCACGCCATGGAGGCTTCCCAGGCGCTGACCGATCGGAAGGAGTTCCTCCGGAAGGCCCTCGGCCTCCCGGACTGACCCCGCGGGCTCAGGCGGTCTCGATCCCCAGCCGCGCCTCCACCGCGCGGAGGTGGCGGTCGATCTCCTCGGCGGTGGTGAGCTTCATCGCCTCGTCCATCGCCTGCACCGCGTCCGCCCGCGAGCAGCGGCGGACCAGCTCCTTCATCACCGGGATCTGCCCCGCGGGCATCGACAGCTCGTCCAGCCCGAGCGCCAGCAGCACCAGCACGTAGCGCGAATCCCCGGCGACCTCGCCGCACATCGACACCGGGATCCCGGCTGCCCGGCCGGCGTCGGCCACGGCCCTGAGCGAGCGGAGGACCGAGAGGTGCAGCGGCTTGTAGAGGTAGGCGACGTCGCGGTTCTGCCGGTCGATGGCCAGCGTGTACTGGATGAGGTCGTTGGTGCCGATGCTGAAGAAGTCCGCCTCCTTCGCCAGCCGGTCGGCGATCCACGCCGCGCTGGGCGTCTCGACCATGATGCCCACCGGGAAGCGGCCGCTCATCGGCACGCCCTCGCGCGACAGCTCCGCCCGGCACCGCTCGAGCTCGGTTCGCGCCTCGCGCAGCTCGGCCACCCCCGAGATGAGCGGGAACATGATCCGGAGGTTGCCGTGCACGCTGGCCCGGAGCAGCGCCCGCAGCTGCGCCCGGAACATCTCCCGCTGCCGCAGCGAGTAGCGGATGGCCCGCAGGCCCATCGCCGGGTTCGGCTCGCGCTCCGACTTGCGGAAGCCCGGCATCTTGTCCCCGCCGAGGTCCACGGTGCGGATGGTCACCGGCCGGCCGCCGAGCTTCTCCAGCACGCTCCGGTACGCCAGGTAGTGCTCTTCCTCGGTGGGAGCCTCGAGCCGGTCGAGGAAGAGGAACTCGGTCCGGTACAGGCCGATGCCCTCGGCCCCGGCGGCGAGGAGCTCGGGGATCTCCTCGAGGAACTCCATGTTCCCGTGCATCCGGACCCGGAAGCCGTCGGTGGTCACCGCCGGCAGCTGCGCCGCCTGCAGTGCCTCCCTCGCGCGGGCCAGGAGCTTCTCCAGGTCCGCCCGGATGTCGGTCATCGTCCCTGCGGGCGGGTTCACCCACAGGAGTCCGCGCGTGCCGTCCACCGCGACGATGTCGCCCGGGGAGATCTGCTCCGACACCCGGCCCGCGCCCACCACCGCCGGCGTGCTCCGCGCCCGGGCCACGATCGCCGTGTGGCTGGTGGACCCGCCCACGTCGGTCACGAAGGCCGCCACCCTCCCGGTGCGAGCGAGCATCGCCGCGTCCGCCGGCGAGAGGTCGTGGGCGATGATGATCGCCCCCTGCGGGACCTCCTCCTCCACGTCCACCACCTGCCCCAGCAGGTTCCGCACCACCCGGTCGGCGATGAAGTCGACGTCGGCCCGGCGCTCGCGGAAGTACTCGTCCGGGATCTCGTCGAAGAGGTGCTTGATCTTCCGCGTCACCCGGCGCACCGCCCACTCGGCGTTGATCTGCTCTGCGGCGATGAGCTTGTTCACCTCGTCGACCAGCATCGGGTCGCGGAGCATCAGCCGGTGCGCCTCGAGGATCAACGCGTGGTCCTTGCCGTCGCTCTGCTCCAGCCGCGCCTTGAGCTCGACGAGCTGATGCTCGGACAGGTCAATGGCGGTCTTGAACCGCATCAGCTCTCGCTCCACCTCCTGGGCGGCGAGCTTCATCTTCGGGGTCCGGACCCGACGGCGGTCGAGCACGTAGGCCCTCCCCACCGCCATGCCCGGGCTGGCGCCGATGGCCTGGAGCTTGAGGCTGATCGCCTGGGTGCTCAACGGACTCCCTTCACTGGGCCTCCCCGAACCGGTTGGCGATGAGCTCGCCGATCTCGCGGACGCAGTCCGCCGCCCCCGGCCCGTCGGCCGTCACGGTCAGCACCTGTCCCTGGGCGGCGGCGAGCATGAGAACGCCCATGATGGACTTCCCGTTGACCTCCTCGGAGTCCGTCTTGAGAGTGACGTCGCACTTGCAGCGGTTGGCGAGCTGAACCAGCTGGGCTGCCGCCCGGGCATGCAGGCCCAGCTGGTTGATGATGGTGAACTCGGCTTCCGCGCTCTCCGACGACATCACCTCTCCCCAGACATCCTACAGCCAGGCCCCGAGGCACCCTGCGAGCAGCGCCGCCATGGCGGTGAGCACGGCGGTTGGAACCTTCCTGGCCACCAGAAGGTAGCTGAGCGCACCCAGGGCGAGACAACCACCCGCCAGGAGCCACCCGCCGACGCCCCCCTGTTGCGCCCCGAAGGCAAAGGCCAGGGAGGCCGCCGCCGCCCCGGCGCTCGCCGCCGCAACCGCCCGCAGACGGGCCCCCCGCTTCGGGAGGCGGGCCCGGGCGACGGCCTCCACCAGGCGGTCCCCGAGCTGGAGCCCCATCCCGAAGAGCTGGGCGCGCAGGGTGAGGTGAACGACGTTGTACAGGACGAGGAACAGCACCGCCGCCCACGCCCCCAGCCACGGCACCAGCGCCGCGCACAGCGCGCCCACCGCCGGCCGGAGCGAGAGCCAGAAGAACCCGTCGCCCAGGGCCGCGAGGGGACCCATCAGGGCGCCCTTGAACTCCGTCACCCGGCGGGGGTCCTCCTCGCCCGCCGCGATGCGCTCCTCGTGGTAGAGCACCCCGCCCACGATGGCCGCGGCCACGTAGGGGTGGGTGTTGAAGAAGGTCAGGTGCCTCTGGACCGCCTCCCGCCGCTTCTCCGGGTCGGGGTAGATGCGCTCCAGCGCCGGGTAGAGCGCGTAGACCAGCCCGAGGTTCTGCATCCCCTTCGGATTCCAGCTGGCCTGGAGCAGCAGCGACCGCAGGAAGACCCTCGCCTTCACCGAGCGTGGCAGGTGGGTGCCCGGACCGATCATTCGTTCACCCAGGCGGTCACCAGGGTGGCCACGGTCATCAGCGCGCCCCCCACCAGGCCCCAGAGCGCCGGGTTCCGGGCATGCGAGCCCCGGGCGGCGATGGCCGCGGCCACCGACGCCATCGCCGGGAAGGCCCAGGCCAGGCCGCGCAGGCCCACCAGGGGAACCCGGGGGAGGAAGCTGCCGATCCACAGGCCCAGGGCCGCGCAGGCGGCGTTCAGGCCGAGGTAGACGAGCGCGTACGGCCAGATGCCCCAGAGGTTTTGCCGCACCGCCCGCTCGAGCTCGCCGTGCTCTGCCAGCTCCAGCCCGTGCGCGCTCAGGCTCGCCGCGTGCGTCTCGAGCCGCCGGTCCACCACCCTCCCGAGGAGGCCCAGGCCGGCGAAGAGCAGCAGCGACAGGCTCCAGATGGCCGGGGTGCCGCCGCCTCCCGACTGCGAGGCCATCATCGCCGCGGCGGCGGTCGTGCCGGTCGCCGCGAGGGTGTCGTTCTCCGGGAGCGCTGCGCCGAGGGAGGCGGTCCCCAGGTAGAACAGCTCGAGGACCATCCCCAGGTAGAGGCCGGTCTGCAGCTGGCCCAGGAGGAGGCCCATCCCGGTGGCCGCGACCAGCGGCCGGCTGAACATCGCCTGGAGGAACGCGCGCCGCTCGAGGCTGGCCAGCGCGCCCCACGCCCCCGCCAGCGCGACGTGGAGCCAGGCCGCGTGCATGGGCGCGCTGTCTAGCGCTTCCCGAAGCGCTCCACCATCTCCGTGAAGGTGACCGGGCGCTCGGACGGAACCCCCCGGGCCTCGATGTCCCAGCCTTCGTCGTGGAGACCCTGGAGCGCGGACATCTCCTCGGCGTTGAGGAACACCGACGTGGAGACCGACCGCCGCATCGGGCCGTGGTGCACGTTCCCCAGGTTCACCCGGGTCCGGGGGAGCCCCAGCTTCCGGGCCTCCAGGAGGGCGGGCACGTCACGGAGCAGCAGCAGGGTGCGCACGCCGTCGGAGGCGTAGGGGGCAAAGGGAGTCTCTCGGAGGGGCAGGATGTCCACCTCGAGCTCCGGTGGGACGGCGAGCCCCATCGCGGTCCGCATCAGCGGGCTGTGGGCCGCCTCGTCGTCCGCGACGACGACCCGCGAAATCTTGAGTCCCGGGAGCCACGCCTCGACCACCTGGCCGTGGATGAGCCTGCTGTCGATGCGGAGGAAGGAGATCACGTGGGCTCGAGCGACGGCGGCCGGACGGTAGCGATCTGCCCTGACGGGTCCGCCCGTCAGGACGTGACGTGCCGCCCGGAGGCGGCGTCGCGGACCAGCTCGGAAGCGAAGCGGATGTTGCGCTGGGCGTAGGTGTAGAGGGACTGGGCCAGCTCGTGCAGCGGTAGGTTCTCCTTCCGGAGCGAGGCGGCCTTCATCAGCATCGGAAGGTTCACCCCGGCGAGCACCTCGACGTTCGCCTTCCCGCAGAGGAGCAGCGATTCCTTGCACGGCGTCCCACCGAAGAGGTCCGCGAGCACCAGCACGCCCTCGCCGTGATCGTGCTCCTTCACCGCCGCCCGCATCTGGGCGCGGATGGTCTCCGGCGAGGTGCCCGGCTCGATGCTCACCGTGGCCACCTCCGCCAAAGCTCCCATGATCTGTTCGGCGGTCGCCACGAGCTCCTGCGCCAGACGACCATGGGCTGCGACCACGAGCCCGACCATGATGACACCTCTCTGCTGTCCGCCGGCGGCTCCTACTCCCACGCCGCCGTGGGCTGCAACCATTCGACACGTGCGGCCCACAGGATCTTCACGTGCCACCTCACAATAAGACGGAGATCGGGGGTGAGCCAGCCGGCGTCCACCGAGACCCCTGGGTTGGAACGACCCTCGGCGGGGCTTCTCGGCGTCAGTAACAGGCCTGCAGCGACGCCTGCTCGCTCGGTCTGGCGCCCCGGGGAGCTACTCCTTCTCGATGTCCCGGTGCTGGAGCTGGACGTCGGGCCGGCCGGCCCCGAGCCGCGCCGCCAGGGCCGCGGCGACCGCCACGCTCCGGTGCTTCCCGCCGGTGCAGCCGAGGGCCACGGTCAGGTAGGCCTTCCCCTCCCGGTGGTAGCGGGGAAAGAGGAACTGGGCGAGGTCCACGATGCGGTCCAGGAACTCCTGGGTCTCCGAGCGCTCGAGGACGTAGCTCGCCACCCGGGGGTCCTCTCCGGTGAGCGCCTTGAGCTCGGGGACGAAGTACGGGTTGGGCAGGAACCGCAGGTCGAAGACCAGGTCTGCCTGTGGAGGCACCCCGTAGCGGTAGCCGAAGGAGATGACGGTCAGGCTGGGCAGCGCGGCGCCGGACTCGCCGAAGCGGGCCATCATCAGCCGCTTGAGGTCGTGGACGTTGAGCTGGGAGGTGTCGATGACCTGGTCGGCCAGGTCGCGGAGGTCGGCGAGCAGCTCGCGCTCCCGGGCGATGCCGGTGGGCACGCTCTCGTCGGAGGCCAGCGGGTGTCGGCGCCGCGTCTCGGAGTAGCGGCGGACCAGGCTCTCGTCCGAGGCATCGAGGAAGACCAGCTCGACGTGGTGTCCCTCGTCCCGGAGACGACCGAGGATGCCCGGGGCCTTCCGGAGCATGTGCCCCTCGCGGGCATCGACCACCAGCGCGAGGCGAGTGTCGGGCTGGGCCATCTCGCCCAGGCCGGTGAGCTGCGGCAGGAGCACCACCGGAAGGTTGTCGATGCAGAAGTACCCAGCGTCCTCCAGGGCCCGGACCGCGGTGGACTTCCCCGACCCCGAGACGCCGGTGAGGACGACGATGCGCCGGCGGCCGTTCGCCGGGACATCCATCACTCCACCTCCTCGCCCAGGGTCCTCCGCATGGCTCCCTCGGCGATGGCGCGATTGAGCTGCTCGGCGAACTCCTTGGCGCTGTGGTGCCCTTGCAGCTTGAGGAGGTGATTTCGCGCGGCCACCTCGACCAGGGTGGTGATGTTGCGGCCCGGTCTCACGGGAATGGTGGAGAGCGGGAGGTCCACGCCGACGACGTTGAAGAACCGCTCCTCGACGCCGAGGCGGTCGTACTCCCGATGCGGGTCCCACTCCACGAGCTCGATGACCAGCTCGATCTTCTTCCGGTCACGGACCGCGGCGACGCCGAACAGGTCCTTGATGTTGATGATCCCGAGCCCCCGGATCTCCATGTGGTGCTTGATGATGGGGTTGCCCGAGCCGTAGACGGTGTCCTGCTTCCTGCGGGTGACCTCGACGATGTCGTCGGCGACGAGCCGGTGGCCGCGGGTCACGAGGTCGAGCGCGATCTCGCTCTTGCCGATTCCGGACTTGCCCAGCAGGAGAATCCCCACCCCGATGACGTCCATCAGCACGCCGTGGAGGCTCGCGGACTCGGTCAATGCCTCGTCGAGGAACCCGGTGACCTGCTGGATGAAGGTGGACGAGAGCAGCGGGGTCTTCATCAGCGCCAGCTGCGCGGCGCTACAGGCGTCCACCAGCGAGCGGGGGATCGGCAGGTCCTTGGTCACCACGACGCAGGCCAGGTCCTGGTCGCTGAGCTTCTTCAGCGCCTCCCGCTGCGTGGCCTCGTCCAGGGTGTTCAGGTAGGAGATCTCGGTGTTCCCGAAGACCTGCACCCGCTCGGGGTGGAGGTGCTCGGTGAACCCCGCCAGGGCGAGCCCGGGCTTCTGGATGCGCGAGCTGGTGATGACCCGGCCGAGGCCCTCCGCCCCGGTCACCAGGGTCAGCTGGAGGCCGTAGTCCCGGTCCTCCAGCAGCCGCGCGATCTTGATCGAACCCATTGACCGAAGCGCTTGATGTATCACGGGGCTCCCCCACGTGCCGCCCGACGAACACGCTCCCACGGCCGACGAGACGCGGCGCGCGTGGTGGCTGCTGCTCGCGGCGCTGGCGGCCGGGGCGGCGCTGCGCGGCTGGCTGGCCCTCACCGACGCGGGCATCGCCTGGCCCGACGAGATCTACCAGTCGCTCGAGCCCGCGCACCGGCTGGTCTGGGGCCGGGGCTGGGTGGCGCTCGAGTTCCGTGAGGGCCTGCGCACCTGGGTTCTGCCCGGGCTGGTGAGCGGGCTCCTGGAGGTGGTCCGGGGGCTCGGCCTCTCGCGGCCCGGGCTCTACGTGCCGGCGCTCAAGCTGGTGTTCGCCGCGGTGGGTGTGGCCACCGCATGGGCCACCGCGCGGCTCGCGCGACGGACAGGCGCGGGGCCCCTCGAGTCCGCGGCGGCCGGGGCGCTCTGGGCGCTCGCCGCGCCGGCCATCTACTTCGCTCCCCGCGGGCTCTCCGAGCCGCTCTCCGCGTTCCCGGTGACGCTCGGGCTCGCCTGGGCACTGCCCGCCGGCGCCTCCCGTCGCGACCGCGTGCTGGGGGCGTCGCTGCTGGGGATCGCGGTGCTGCTCCGGCTCCAGAATTCGCTGATCTGCATTGCGCTCGTCGGGACGTGGCTGGCTCGACGGCGGTGGCGACAGACGGCGGAAGTGCTCGTCGTGCTGCTCGCCTTTGCCTTCCTCCTCGGCCTGCTGGACCGGCTCACCTGGGGCGGCTGGTTCCACTCGGCGCTGGCCTACTGGCGCTACAACTGGGTCCAGGGCCGGGGCGCGCTCTTCGGCGCCTCGCCTGCGGACTACTACCTGGCCGTCCTGTGGACCTCGATGCCCTGGGTGGCGGCGGTGATGGTCCCGGCGGTCCTTCTCGGGGCGCTGCGGGCGCCGGCCCTGGCCGCGACGGTGGCGCTCTTCCTCGTGGTCCACAGCGCCATCCCGCACAAGGAGCTGCGGTTCATCCTTCCGGTGCTCCCCGCGGCGATGGCCCTGGCCGGGGTGGGGCTCGCGGTGGCGGCGAGCCGGATGGATCGCCGCATCCCGCTGGGGCTGGCCCTGCTCGCGGCCGTCGTCTCCGGCGCGCGGTTCCACACGCTGACCTTCGGCGACCTCGGGGCCTACGACGGCCAGCGGAACGCGGTGAGCGCGTACGAGGACTTCGCCCCCGTCAACCGGCTCCTGATGGTGGCCAGCGAGCTTCCCGGCCTGTGCGGCCTGAAGGTCGAGGCCACGCACATCGCCTGGGCCGGCGGTTACACTTACTTCCATCGGGACGCACCGATGTACTCGCACCTCGGGCCGCCGCGCGGATCGCGGGAGTACAACGTCGTGCTCACCCCGGCGTTCACCGTCCCCCCGCAGGCGGTGGTGGCGCGCGACGGTTCGCTGGTGCTGGCGCGGCTGTTCGACGGACCGTGCACGCCCGACCCCGCCTACCGCGCCGACCTGCCCTGAGCGGATCCACTCAGAGCTCGACCCGGACGAGTCGCAGGTCGTAGGTGACGGTCACCGCGTCGCCGACCTTGATCTCCGCGAACAGCACCTTGGTCGCCTTCACCACCACGCCATGCTCCGCGAGAACGAGGGTGGAGCGGCCACGCGCGTGGAGGCCGTTCCCCTCGCGCACCACCCGCGTCAGCTCCTTCTGCTGCTTGCTCACCCCGTGGAGGGTCCAGCGTGCGTCGAGCTCCACCCGCACCGGCTTGCCGGAATCGAGCAGGCTCAGGTCGTCGAGCGGGCGCGCGCCGAGGATCTCGAGGCGGATGTCGGGGAACGCGACGGACTCCGGGCCGCTCGCCGGAAGCTGGTTCTGTCGGTCGCAGACGTGCTCCTTCGGGAAGCGTCCGCCGGCGCCGTAGTCGATCCCCAGCGCCTCGCGCATGTGGCAGTCGCGCGTGCTCCCGTCGCCGTGAATCCCGGCGATGGGCACCACCACGCTCCCCGACCCTCCGCTGAGCGTGGTCGGATCCAGCGTCACCTCTCCGCGAATCTCCTGCGCCGTCTGGGTGTGGTTGCCGAGGCTGTACACCACGATCGCCTCCGCCTTGCTTCCCTCGGCTGCAGGGGCGACGCGGTAGGTCCGTGGCTCCCCGAGCGCCGCGACGGGAAGCAGTGCGGCGAGGGACAGCCAGCGTGTGGAGTTCATCGGCCCTCCCTGGCTGACGCGCCGGAGCCGTGACATCCGAGTGCCAGGCCGGGCAGAGTTCCGGTCCATGTCCGATTGCGTGTTCTGCAAGATCCGGGACGGGCACATCCCGGCCAAGCTCTTGATGCGCGACGAGCGGTGCATTGCCTTCGAGGACATCAAGCCCCAGGCACCGGTGCACGTGCTCTTCGTCCCGCTCCAGCACATCCCGTCGAACAACGCCCTCACCCCCGAGGACCGGGAGCTCGTCGGGCACCTCGTCCTCGCGGCCTCCCGGATGGCCGCCGAACGGGGCATCGCCGAGTCCGGGTACCGCGTGCTCCTGAACACCGGGCCCGACGCCGGCCAGCAGGTCTTCCATCTGCACCTTCACCTGATTGGCGGGCGACCACTCAAGGGCTCGATGGGTTGACCGTGAAAGATGTCATTCGCTTGCATCAGGTGATGCGAGGCCCTTGAACTTTGCATCCGCCTCTCTAGCCAACCCTGCGAATTTCCAGGCCGACGTTCTGGCGGCTCCCTTGCTACCGGCAACAGGCCTGGATGCCCCGGAGGTTTCCGGGGACAGCACAAGGGAGAGCGGAAGATGGCCAGCCCCGAGACGGTGACCTGGACCAACGGTGAGCACGGGGGCGTCGCGCTGGCGCGCGGAACAGATGCGCGCCGCGCGTTGCGCGAGGCGGGACTGCGAGTCACCGAGCAAAGGCTCCGGGTGTACGAGGCACTGCTGAAGGCAGCGAAGCCCATGAGCCATCCGGAGATGGTGGCGCTCCTCCCGCAGGACGGGATGGACCGCACCACGGTGTACCGGATCCTGATGGACCTCACCGAGCGAGGTCTCGCCCACCGGCGGGACCTCGGTGACCACGTGTGGCGGTTCGACCTGCGCGGAATGGACCCGCGGCGCCACGAGCAGAACCACCCCCACTTCAGCTGCACCGAGTGCGGCGCGCTGGAGTGCCTCCCGGTCGACTCGGTCACCCTGACTCCGTCGCTCGTGCGCCACGCCGCCGAGGTCCACATCCGCGGCCGCTGCGCGCGCTGCGCGGCCTAGGACTCCTCGGTCGGAGCCATCCTCGGACCGCCGGTGCTCCCCAGCACCCGGCGCTTGACCCGCTGCGCACCGGCGCGGGTCACGATGCCATAGGGGTAGGTGGGGCGATCGGGGTCGACCACCGGAAGCGCGTCGAGATCTGCCGCGTCCATCCGCTCGAGCGCCTCGGCGAGGCTCGCCTGGGCGAGGACCGGGCGCACCGGTCGCATCAGGTCCAGCGCGACCAGGACCGGGTCCAGCGTCGCGTCGTTCCAGACCTCGCGGAGATCCTCCACCTGGACCAGCCCCGCCGGCTGACCGTGCTCGTCGAGGACCGGGAGCGCCCCGGACTCCGAGGAGACCAGCTGGTCGAAGAGAGCGCGGAGCCCCGTGCTCGCCGGGACCGCCGGACAGCGCACCATCGCGTCGGCCACCGGCGTGCGACGGAGCACGTCCGCCTCGGTGAGTGCCCGCGGCGCGTTTCGCTCCACCAGGGCGTGGCAGAGAACCGAGGCCAGCGTGCAGGTCACCATGAGCGGCAGGATGGCCGAGGTGTTCCCGGCGAGCTCGTACATGATCATCAGCCCGGTGAGCGGCCCGCGGGTGAAGCCGGCCACGCACCCACCCATCCCCGCGAGCGCGTAGCCTCCGGAGTGCATGCCGGCGGCGGGGACGGCCAGCCGGAGGAGCTCGCCGAACGCACCGCCTCCCATGCCTCCGATGACCACCGCGGCGAAGAAGGTTCCCCCCGAGCCGCCGCTGCCGAGCGTGATGCAGGTCGCCACCAGCTTCAGGGCGCAGGCGACCAGGAGCGCCGAGAGGGCCATCCGGTCCGCGGTCGCGAGGTTGAGCGACTCGTGGCCCACGCCCCAGACCGTGGGGCTCACGAGGCCCAGGGCGCCCACCACGAGCCCGCCGATCGCGGCCCGCGCCGGCAAGCGCCGACGCCCGAGCCAGCCGGACAGCGCACCCGGGCGATTGCCGGCGAACAGCTCCTCGCTCCAGTGGAGCATCCGCACGAAGGCGTAGGCCAGCAGCCCGGTGAGCAGGCCGAGCGCGGCATAGGCCAGGATCTCCCAGCCGCTCCGCAGCTGATACGTCACCCGCTCCAGCATCGCGGCGTTGCCCATCACTCCCCGCGCGACCAGGGTCGCGGTGACGCTGGCGAGGAAGATGGGGCTGAACACGTTCAGCTCGAACTCGCGGAGGATGATCTCCAGGGCGAAGACGGCCCCCCCGATGGGCGTGTTGAACGAGGCGGCGATCCCGGCGCCGGCGCCGGCGGCGAGCAGCACCGAGAGCTCTCGCCGGGTGAAGCCCAGGGTTCGCCCCACCGCGCTGCCGAACGCTGCGCCTCCGTAGACGATGGGCCCCTCGCGTCCCGCCGAGCCGCCGCTGCCGATGGTGATCGCCGAGGCGAGGAGCTTGCGCAGGCCGCGGCGAGCGGTGAGCGCCTCGGGGTTCTGCTGCACGGCGGCGACCACCTCGGGGACTCCGTGGCCTCGCGTCCCGGGATGATGCTCGAGGAGCCGGCCCACCAGCGCGCCTCCGGCCGCCGGGACCAGGATGCGCGCCCACGGCGGGAGCGTCGACAGGACGACCAGGAGATCTCCGCCGTGGCCGAACACTGCGTTGACCGCGGCCATCGCCACCAGCGGGTAGTAGAGGGCGAGCGCGCCGAGCACGAGCAGCGCCAGGACCCGGAGACGCCTCCGCGCCACGTCCCGCGCCCCTCCCGTCCGGACGAGCCGGGTGAGGCCGAGGGCGCCCAGCGCCAGTGGAACGCCGATGACGAGGTATTCCGGGTGCCAGTGGGCCTGCGCCAGGGAGTCGCGGAGGGCGACGCGTGTCTCCGAGCCCCGGCGGACCAGGTCGATGACCTGTGGCCAGCCGAACACCACGCCACTCACCACGCCGATGAGGTTGGCGAACACCCCCGCTGCGAGGCCGCCATACAGGCCCACCACCGCTCCGGCCACCGGGAGCACCGTGGCCCCGGGAAGCCGGAGCCGATCCAGCACCTCGGCGAGCCGCGCCATCGCCGCGCGCCAGGCGCGGGCCAGGCCGTTCTGGTCGCGCGGAGGCGCCTCGGCGGTCACTGGCCACTCCTGGCCGCCAGGAGTGCTCTGCGGTCTCCCCCCCGCTCGTCCCTGTGGCGAGACAGCGCCGGACGGGCTAGGAGGAGCGACCGGAAGCGCCCCGCACGCCACTGCACAGGATGGGAACGATGCACCGTTGGGTCTTGGCCTGTACCGCAGCCGCCATCGTCGCGGGTTGCAACCAGTACTCGGAACCCCCTCCGCCGCGAGACGTCCAGGCGTTGACCACCCGGTCGCGGGAGATGGCCTGGTCGGGCATCGACTACGGAGGGACGGGCCAGGGCCGGATGCAGCGCAACGGCACGGCGGGCGTGAACTCGGATACCAACGACGACGTGGCGCAGCCCATCGAGCGCGAGACGGTGCCCGAGGGCCTGCCGTCCGGAACCGGGCCCTTCGGTCCGGTGATGGTGAGCGAGGCGATCAGCGGCCGCGGCACCACCGTCCCCACCGCGGACCTGGACGAGCCCGAGCTGCGCAACGCCCAGCGCGGCGGGCGCGTCTTCCGGCCGAGCGACCACTACTTCGTCAACGGCGTGGACATGGGCCCGAGCTGGGACACGGCGCCGGGCGCCGGGGGGCCGAACAAGTCGAAGATGGCCCAGCCCTGAGCGGACACTCCCGGCGTCAGCCGCGCGTCGGGAACCTGACCTCGACGGTGTAGCAGCCAGGGACGGGCGGCAGCGGCAGCGCGCCCGGGACCACGCAGTCGCGCGCCGCGCGGTCCAGCACCTCCGAGCCGGTCGTTCCCAGCAGACCGACGTCGCTCGGGCTTCCCGCGGCGTCGAGGCAGAAGTGGAGCGGCACCCCGGGGACGGCGTGCCGCGCGGTGCGCACCACCTCCGCCGGGGCACAGCGCGCGGCGGACCAGGCCAGACGCTGCGAGAGCGCCGCCAGCAGCGATGCGCCGCCGGGTGCATCCTGCGCACCGGTCCCCGGCTCGGCCTCGGGGGTCGGAGGCGACGTCCCCGCGCTCGCCGTCCCGGGCGACGGGCCAGCCGGACCGTCTCCGGCGGTGGCCGCGGGCGACGGTCCCCGCGGCAGTGCCGACCCGGAGAGCACCCAGACATCCGATTGCACCGCGCTCACCAGCGCCTCGGCGCGATGCGCTGCGTCGTCTCCTCCGCCCTCGACTTCTGGCGTCTGGACATCGGTCCGCCGCGCGACCCGGGTCGAGGCGCGGGAGGGCGGCGGCCGCGACGGCGGGACGACCGGGTCCACCGCTGCCGGCGCACGCTCGGGAGCGCCCGGGGGCGCGGGCCCTGGCTCCGGGCGGCTGGTCGTTCCTGCCTGTCCCAGCAGCGCCACACGCATCGCCGGCGCGGCGTGGAACCGCGGGTGGGCGAGCGCGAGCAGCCCGCCGAGGACGGCCACGTGCACCACCGCCGAGGCGGCCAGCGCGCGGCGGAAGCGGGGGGCGCTCACGTCGACCCCCGCGGAGCGAAGAGGCGATGTCCGGCCTCGGTTCGCGCCTCGGACAGACCGAGCCCATAGAGCGCTCCCAGCCGCTCGGCGTCGAGCAGCTCGGCCGAGGCGCCTTGCCCCAGCACGCGGCCGTCGCGCAGCAGCAGCGCCGCATCGCTGAAGGCCGCCGCGAGGTTCGGGTCGTGGAGCACGGCGACCGCCGCCAGCCCGGCGCGGACCCGTGCCCGCACCCGCTCCAGCACCTGGGCCTGGTGCTGCAGGTCGAGGAACGCGGTGGGCTCGTCGAGGAGCAGGAGGTCCGGCTCCTGCGCCAGGGCCCGCGCCACCAGGAGCAGCCTCCGCTCACCGCCGGACAGCCGCGAGACGATGCGGCCGGCGAGGTAGCCGACGCCGAGCTCCGCCAGCGCCGCATGGGCCACCGCGAGGTCCTTCGCCCCCGGCAGCCCCCACCCGCCCTGGTGCGGCGCGCGGCCCATCAGCACCAGCTCCAGTCCGGTGAAGCCCGGGTCGCCGTCGAAGGACTGCGGGACCCAGGCCAGCCGGCGGGCGAGGGCACGGCGCTCCCAGCGTCCGACCGGCGTCCCGAAGAGGCGCACCTCTCCCTCGAGGGGCCGGAGCAGGCCCAGCACGGTCCGCAGCAGGGTGCTCTTGCCCGAGCCGTTGGGACCGAGCACCGACCAGAGCGTGCCGGGGGCGATGGTGACCGACACCCCGGACACCACCGCGGAGCCTCCGTACCCCACCGCCAGCGCGGTGGTCTCGAGGACCGGCGTGGTCACGCAGGATGCTCCCGCCGGTTCAGGAGCCAGACGAAGAACGGACCGCCGAGCACCGCGGTCACCACGCCCACCGGCGGCTCGGCGTGGAACACCGGGAACAGCACTCGGGTCGCGGCGTCCGCGAGCACCAGGAACGCCGCGCCACCCAGCGCGCTCGCGGGGACCAGCAGACGCTGGTCCGGCCCCAGCCACAGCCGGAGGAGGTGCGGAACGATGAGACCGACGAAGCCGATGAGCCCCGCGAGCGCCACCGCCCCGGCGACGCTGAGCGAGGTCGCGACGAGCACCAGGGCGCGCGTCCGCCGGACCGGAACCCCGAGCGAGGCCGCCTCGTCGTCGCCCAGTGAGAGGAGGTTCAGCCGGGCCGACTCGACCCACAGGACGCCGAGGGCCACGAGCTGCAGCAGCCCACCCATGAGGAGCGTCCGTGGCCGCTCGTACCCGAGGCTTCCGGCGAGCCAGTAGAGGACCTCGCCCAGCCGGTCGGGAGTGAGGAGCGTCTTGATGCAGGTGATGATCGCCGCGGCGAAGGCGTTGAACACCACACCGGTGAGGAGCGCCGCGTAGGGAGAGCTCCGAGCCCGTCCGGCGGCGAGCACGAGCGCCATCGCGGCGACCGCCCCCACGAAGGCGAAGACCGAGGGCCCGGCCAGCGCCTGGAGCCCCAGCGCGAGCGCCAGGGTCGCTCCGAGCGCCGCGCCCCCGGAGACGCCGAGCACGAAGGAGTCGGCCAGCGGGTTTCGGAGCAGCGCCTGCAGCGCGCTCCCGCTCGCCGCGAGCGAGGCGCCGACCAGCGCCCCGAGCACCGCGCGCGGGATCCGGAGCCCGAAGAGCACCCGCCCGTCGGGCGAGGAGGGATCCGCCAGCGCCCGGCCCAGCTCGACCGGGTACTCGCCGAGGAGCGCCGAGGCGGCGAGCGTCGCCGCGAGGAGCACCCCGAGCCCGACGAGCACCCCGCTCGCGCGAGCCGCCGTGAAGCGCACTCCCGCCGGGGCCGGAAGCGGGCGGGCCACGGTCGTCACCGCACCGCCTCCGGGTGCACGAGCGCGAAGAGCTGCTCCAGCCCTCGGCCCAGCGCCGGACCCGGGTGGAGCAACGCCTGTCCCGGCACGGAGGCCCAGCGCGTCTCCGCGAGCCCGGGCATCTCCTTGAGCCGATCGCGACCGGCCGCGCTCATGGCCGCGTCGAGGATCAGCTCCGGCCGGCTCCTGAGCGCGCGCTCCACCGAGTACACAGGGTAGGGGCTCGCCGCGTCGGCGGCCACGTTCAGGGCGCCTGCGTCGGAGAGCAGCTCGTCGGCGAAGCCTCCCGGGCCGGCCACCACCAGCGGGTCGAAGCCGTAGACGAGCAGCACCCGGACCGGCTGGCGGCCCCGGGCGCGATCGCGGATGCGGGCCCGCGTGCCCTCCAGCTCTCTCGCCAGCGCCTCGCCCTGGGCCGCGCGCCCCAGCGCCTTGCCGGCGGCGCGCTCGGCGGCGAGCACATCGGCCACCGTCGCCAGCGGCAGCAGGAGCACCGGCGCCCCCAGCTCGGCGATCCGCTCCACCGCCTGGCGGTTGCCGGGCCCGGGCTCGGCGAGGACCAGGTCGGGATGCAGCGCGATCACCGCCTCGACGCTCGGGTCGACGAAGCCGCCCACGCGAGGCAGCCGGGCCACCTCGGGCCGCTCGTCGAACCGCGACACCCCCACCAGCCGCTCCCCGGCGCCGAGGGCGAGCACGACGTCGGTCAGCGACGGGGTGAGGGTCACCACCCTGCGGACCTCTCCCTTCGGGGCGGGCCCGAGCACCCGGAGCGGACCGGGGTCCGCGCCGGTGGCGAGCACCACCAGCGAGAGGAGGGCCCGGGCGGTCACGGCGTGGGAGCGGGCGCCACCAGGAGGTCCGCGATGTAGGAGGGGCAGATCTGCGGTGGCGTGCCGCCGTCCACGTAGCCCACGCGCTCGACGAAGCCGTTGGTGCCGTAGTCGAGCACGTAGAGCCTGCTCGCCGACTCGTCGGCCACGTACACGGTGGTGTTCAGCGCCACGGCCCGCCCGACGCTGGCCGGCGGCGGAGGGGACCCGCCGCTCGCGTTGCTCGGGGTCCAGGAGGCGATCCGGGTGTCGGTGCCGTCGAGGAGCACGAGCGAGGTGTTCGACACCGAGGTGATGTTGAAGTTCTCGTCGTAGGTCCGCACGCCGGCGCAGCTCACGAGCATCGGGGGAGCCGCCGAGCCCAGGGACAGCCCGGCGAGCCATTCCACATTCTGACAGGTGCCCGCGTCGCCGCCGAGCCCCTGCACGCCCGAGAGCGCGGCCTGGCCGGACTTGCTCGGGTCGATGCGCGCCACCAGCGGGGGGCCGTAGTCACTCACGAAGCGCTGCGGGTCGTACCGGAGGACGTTCGCCGCGACGTACACCATCCCGTTCCGCGCGATGGCCTGGGTGGGCGACGCGTTGAACACGCCACCGTCGGGGAGCACGCCGCCGCCCGGAAGCGCCGCGACCAGCGGCTGCAGGTCGTAGGTGTCCTTGACCACCGCGTGCGCCGGGTCGCTCACGTCGACCCGCAGCACCTGCCCCGTCGCGTTCAGGGGGACCCACACGTCGTTGCCGATCTTCGCGAACGGCTCGGGGAAGCTCCCCGGGTCGAACGCGGCGCCGCCCAGGTCCTGGAGCCCGAGCGCGCCCACCGCGCCCGCGCCGGCGTCCAGCAGGCCTCCGGCCTGCGCCTGGCTCGGACCGCCGAAGATGCGGAGGGTGTTGGTGAGAGTGGCCATCGTGTAGATGCGCGAGCCACCGTCGGCCGCCTCGACGTGGATCTCGCTCGCTCCGGCCTTGCTCCCGGTGGTGCCGGTGACCAGCGACAACCGCTCGTCGCTCACGCTGCTCAGCGAGCCGATGGGGATCTCGAGAAGCAGCGAGCTGTCGTGGTCCGCGTAGAGCAGCGCGTTCCCCACCAGGCCGAGCGCGTCGGGGAACGTGGCGATGGCCGGATTCGCCGGGGCCTCGAGGATGAGCCCCCCCGGCGCATCCTGGATCCGCTGGAGGTAGCCGCCCGGGGAGGCGATGCACCCGGCGATCAGCGCCGTCTGGCACCCTCCGGACGAGCAGTCCTGGCACACGCCCTGGTTGCAGGCCTGCCCCGTGCCGCACCGGAGCCCGCAGGAGCCGCAGTTGTTCGGGTCGCTCGCCACCGCGGTGCAGATGCCGTTGCACACCCCCTGGCCGACGGGACAGACGCACGCGCCGGCCACGCAGACGTTGCCTCCGGAGCAGGCCGAGCCGCACGAGCCGCAGTTGCTGTTGTCGGTCTGGGTGGCGACGCAGGTGTCGCCGCAGCGAACCGTGCCCGAGACGCACTGGACCTCGCTCGAGGACAGACAGCCCGGGAGCAGCGCGAGGACAGGAAGGAGGAGCGCGGACAGGGCCGCTCGAGTGGACGGCGTCATGGAATTCCCTCGTGGACGACGGACGGCGTGGTGGAAGGTGGGGTGCGCGGAAGGTCGAGGCGCACGGTCAGGGTGGCGAGGAAGGCCCGCCCAGGCAGCGGGTAGGCGTCGAGGTCACGGGTCTGGACGTCGCCCAGGTTGGTGGCGTTCAGCGAGAGCACCACCTCCGGGCGGCGCAGCACCCTCACGTCGAGGCCTGCGTCGAAGAGCACCCGCCCGGCGATCGACTGGGTGTTGGACCGGTTCAGCCACACCAGCGACTGGCCGCGCATCGTGGCGTGGGCGCGGATCCACTCGGGGCCAACGGCGAGGCGCAGCGTCCCCCGGTGGCGCGGGCGGAGCGGCGCCTCCTTCAGGTAGTAGGCCTGGATGGCGCGGATGTTCTGGGTGAAGAGCAGGCCGTAGCTGCCCGAGAGCTCCATCCACCGGGCGGGGCGGAGGCGTCCCTCGGCCTCGAGGCCCGCGGCCCGGACCGCGCCGAGGTTCTCGGGCCGCGTGGGAACCGGCGGCTGGTACTCGTAGACGATCAGGTTCTCGTACTGCGCGGCGAAGCCCGCCACCCGGAACATCCCCGGCGCCCCGGCGATTCCGGCTCCGGCGTCGACGAAGACGCCACGCTCGGGCTCGAGGTCGGGGTTGGCGAGCTGCGGCCCGCTGGGGATGTAGAGCTCGACGAACGAGGGGACCCGGTAGGACTGGCCGACGTTGGCCTGTAGGGTGACTCCGGCCGGGAGTGACCAGGACACGCCGAGCTTGGGCGAGACGCCGACGAAGGGGCCGGTCTGGTCCACGCGGATGGACGGGACGAGGGAGAGCTTCCCGTCCGCGAGCCGCCACTCGTCCTGGAGCGATGCGGAGGTCACCGCCCAGCGGGGCGAGTTGCTCCCGGAGTCGGCGAAGGAGAGGCCCACCGACGCCGATGCCGAGAGCCAGTGCGTGCCCACCGGCAGCGTCCCGTCCCACGAGAGCGAGGCCTGCCACCACTGCGTGTCGTCGGAGAAGTAGCCCCCGCTGAACGTATTTCCCTCGCGCCGCGCGTCCACTCGCACCGAGGTCTCCGCGCCCGAGGCAAAGCCGCGGGACAGTCGCAGTCCGGCCTGGATGCCGAGGAAGTCCTGGTGGGCGTCGGGGGTGGGGTTGTCCACGGTGCCAGCCAGCCCGCGCGACAGCGCGCTGACCTGGACGAGGCCGTCCAGGCTCCACGCGCCGATCCGCCCTCCGCCCTTGGCCAGCCCGCCCGCCCAGGTGGCCTGGTTGTTCTGTCGGACCAGGGTCTGTGGATTGCTGGCCGGGGTGCCCCCGAGCGGGTCGTACACCCAGGGGAAGTCCCCGTCGCTGTGGCCGGCGTGCAGCTCGAGCAGTCCCGAGCCGCCGAGCACCGGGCCGGAGGCGCTCGCGCTCCCCTGGATCGTCCCGAAGCTGCCGACGCCGAAGTCGCCGGAGACGACGGGCTCGGTGGCGTTCCGGGTGACGAGGTTCACCACGCCCCCCAGCGCCCCGGCGCCGTAGCGCGCACCGGCGCCGCCGCGGAGGACCTCCGCCTGCTGCACCGCCGGCAGCGGAACCAGGCTCAGGTCGGCGATGCCTCCGAGCCCGTTGAGTGGAACTCCGTCGAGCAGCACCAGGACGCCGGTGCTCGAGGCGCCACGCAGGACGAGCTGCTCGCTCTGGCCGAGCCCCCCGCTCTGCTGGAGCACCACGCCGGGAGCCTCGCTCACCAGCGCGCCCACCGTGGAGACCTCGGCCCGGCGCGAGCCCACGTCGACCACGGTCGTCAGGCCGGTCGGGTCACGCACCAGGGGAGACTCCGGAGGCGGAGGCGCAGCCGGCACCGGCACGTCCACCGGTGGAAGCTCGACGGCCGCCGGGGATTGTCCCCAGGCGATCGACGCCACGCTCAACGCCGGCCCGAGACACGCCCGGGCCCACCGCCAGCTGCCCATCGTCCGCCTTCCACTCTCTTCTCCGAAGAGAGAAGGCCATCCTTCGGCGCCGGGTCTTCCGGTGCCGCACCCTCGGGCAGGTCTCCTGGCTCACGGCAGGGGAGCGTGGGCGGCGCCCCGATGGCGCCTTTCACGTCCTCGTTCGCCCTCCCACCTTCCCGCGGAACGTGCAGTCCGCAGTGGCGACCGACGGAGGATGTCGAACCGGCCCGGTTCCTCGGGCCGCTTCCGTTCACAGTGGCGGGACCGCGCCGGACTCTCACCGGCTTCCCTGTTGGGCCCGACATGGGCACCCGGGGGCAGGCGGGTGTGTGGCACACCAGGCAGGCGTGGCGCAAGCGGATGGTGGTCCGATGCAGGATTTTGCGTTGACCCGGGCTCGCCGCGTCATCGACGCTGAACGGACGATGCGCCTCCGGCTCCTCCTCCTGCTGGCGATGACGACGGCCTGTGCCCACGGCTTCAACCCGGTCTCGCTGAAGCACTGGTATCCGCCGCCGGACACCGACACGCAGCAGCTCTGCACCGGGGAGCGTGCATCCCGCTGCACCGATCAGGCCCTGGCGCTCATCGAGCCCGGCGCCGCCAAGAAGGAGCCGGACCGCGCCGCGCGGCTGCTCGGTGCCGCGTGCGAGCAAGGCGACGAGCGCGCCTGCAAGACCCTCGACGCCCGGTACACCGGACCGAAGCGGCTGAACCCCTTGCCCAACGACATCGGGCACGGGCTGCCGAAGGCGTCCACCTCCTATGGCGAGGTGGCGTGCACCATCACCGTCGAGGGCGAGGCCATCAAGTGCCGGGGGATCCGGAACGGCGGCTACAACGCCACCTACACCGACCATCTCCTCCGCAATCACTACTCGCCGGCGAAGCTCGACGGCGAGCCGTTCGAGAGCGAGTACGTCGAGCGCTACGTCATCCAGGCAGATACCTGAGCGACGGGACCACCGCCTACCAGACCTTGCAGACCTTCTCCGCGGGCTTGGTCATCGGCGCTCCCGGCTTGCAGGAGAACGCCTGTCCGAACTCGGGCACGTTCACGACCAGCCCGTTCACCCGGTACTTCGGCGGTGAATGCGGGTTGGTCCTCGCCCGGAGGCGCATGGCCTCCGGACGGATGTTGCTGCAGGCCCACTGCGCGTTCCCCACGAAGAACCGCTGGTCGGGAGTGAGCCCGTCCACGGGCGCGAGCCGCTGGTTCGCGGTGGCGCCCCTCCATGCCCGGTAGGCGAGGATGAGCCCGCCGAGGTCCGCCACGTCCTCGCCCAAGGTGAGCTTGCCGTTCACGTGGACGTCGTCCACCGCGATGTAGCTCGAGTACTGGTCCGACACGCAGGCGGCACGGCGGGCGAACTCGGCCGCGTCCTCCTTCGTCCACCAGTCCTTCAGGTTCCCCTTCGCGTCGTACTGGCGGCCCTCGTCGTCGAACCCGTGCGTCAGCTCGTGGCCGATGGTGCCGCCGGTGTTCCCGTAGCCCGGAGCCGCGTCCATCTTCGGGTCGTAGAGGGGCGGCAGCAGCACGGCCGCCGGGAAGTTCATGTCGTACATCGTGGGGTTGTAGTAGGCGTTCACCGTCTGCGGCGTGATGTCCCACTCGCCGCGATCGACCGGCTTGCCGATGCGGCCGAGCTGCCGTGCGGTCTCGAATCGCGCCGACCGGGCAACGTTCCCCTGGAAGTCGTCACGGGCGAGCTTGATCGACGAGTAGTCGCGCCAGCGGTCCGGGTAGCCGATCTTGTTCGCCATGGCCGCGCTCTTCTCCAGCGCCCGCTTCCTGGTCTCCGGCGACATCCAGTCGAGGGTGCGGAGGTCGGCCTCCATCTCCCGCTCGATCTGCTGGACCATCTCCTGCGTCTTCTTCTTCAGCTCGGGCGAGAAGTTCTTCTCGACGAACACCTGGCCCAGCGCCTCGCCCAGATCCCGGTCCACCCAGCGCACGCAGCGCTTCCAGCGCGGGGCGAGCGCCTCGGTCCCCTGCAGCACCTTGTGGTTGAAGGCGAAGTCCTCGTCGACGAAGGCGCGCGAGAGGTACGGAGCCTCGCTGTTGACCAGATGCCAGCGCAGGTAGAGCTTCCAGTCCGCGAGCGGCCGGCGCTTGAGCTCCGCGCTCATCCCCCGGAGGAACCCGGGCTGGCTCGCGTTGAGCACCTGGGTGTCGGGGACGCCCATCCCGGCGAGGTACGTCTTCCAGTCGAAGGCGGGAGCGAGCTTCTCCAGCTCGGCCACCGGGACCCGGTGGAACACCTTGTACGGATCGCGCCGCTCCACCCGGGTGAGGGTCGCCCGGGCGAGCGCGGTCTCGATGTCCATCACCTTCTTCGCGGTGGCCTTCGCGGTCGCCGCGTCGTCCCCGAGCAGCTGCAGGGTCCGCACCACGTGCTCCAGGTACTTGCTCCGCAGCTCCTTCGACTTGCTGTCCTGGTCGAGGTAGTCCGCCCGGTCGGGGAGCCCGAGCCCTCCGGACCATGTCGCGGCGATGAACCGCGTCGCGTCCAGGGCGTCCTGCTGCGACCCGAAGGCGAAGAGCAGCTCGTCGGTGCTTCCGGCGCTGTGCTGCTCGGCGAGCCAGCTCGCCAGTCCCCGGCGGTCCTTGACCTTCGCGAGCGCGGCCAGCGCCGGATCGAGTGGCTTGCTTCCCAGCGCATCGACGCGCGCCTCGTCCATGCACGCCGCAAAATAGTCGCCGATCTCCGCTTGCACGGGGCTCCGCGCCGCCGACGGGTCGGCCGCGGTCTGGAGCAGGCCCCAGAGGTGCCGCTGGATCTCGTCCTGGAGCTTTCCGTAGACGCTCCACGTGGCCTGGTCCGGCGGGATGGGGTTCTGGCGCTGCCACCCGGCGCAGGCGAACGCATAGAAGTCCACGCACGGGTCCACCGTCCGGTCCATGAAGCTCGGATCGAGGCCGGGCGTGTACGGAAGCGTCTGCAGCGGCGTCTCGCGGCCCGGCTCGGCGGCGAGCACGCCGGCACAGGCGAACAGCAGCGGGAGCAAAAGGCGTCGCATCGAGCGTCCTGGCAAGAGAAAGGAGCCGGACCCTAGCGCCGAAACGCGCGGGTTCCTCCGCCCGGTCAGCGCAAGGCAGGTGCAGCAAGCGGACCGCCGCGCCGCCGCGCGGGCGTGCTGAACATCCGTCCAGAGCGCCGGTCTCCCGGTCCCGCGACGTGGACCCGTCGCTCCGGCGCGCCCGACGGAGCCCGCGCTGGCACGTCCGCTGCTCTCCCGTCCAGGGCGTGCGGTCCCGCATCGCGCGGGCCGCCGGCCGGACCATTCCGGTCCGGAGAGGGCGTGGAGGTGGAAGGTGCTGACGACAGGAAAGCGGCTGGCGGTGTTCTCCATCCGCGAGGGAAAAGGCGGAACGGTGTGGGTGCGGGCGGGCTCGGCGTTCGTGAACCGCGACGGTTCGCTGAACGTGCTCCTGGACGTGCTGCCGCTCGACGGAAAGCTGCACGTCCGCGAGGCGGGGGACCGGCGCGAGTCGGCCGAGGCCGCCGTCGAGCCCAAGCTCACCGCCATGGGAGGCGCGCAGTGAGCCCGCGGGGGTTGCTGGTGGCCGCTCTGCTCTCCGCCGCCTGGGCGCAGGCTGCCCCGCTTCCGCCCGGCTCGGCCACCACCGGGAAGGCGAAGCGCACCACCGGCACCGGGGTCGTGAACGTGAACACGGCGACGCTCGACCAGCTCGACGCGCTTCCCGGGGTCAGCCCCAGGCTCGCCGCGGCGGTCGTCACCGAGCGCGCGGCCCGTCCGTTCGGGCGGCCGGAGGACGTGATGCGGGTCCAGGGGATGAGCAAGAAGCGCTTCGAGCGCCTCCGTCCCCACCTCTCGGTGACCGGACCGAGCAGCTTCGTGCCGGCCAGGGGGCGAGCGCGGCCCGGCGGACCGGGGGCCCGCCCACGCCAGCCTGCCGCCTCGCACCCTTGAGCCGCCCAGGCCGGAGGCGAAGGTGCGCGGGCCGGGAGACGGGAAAACGGGGCAGCTTTGGCCACTGAACCGCCCTTCTTCTGGCCACGTTCAGCGGCTGGCAGCCCGCTCGGCTGCACCACTT
>Ga0310810_10001156_pt1 | contig 27209 bp, 25 predicted proteins | sample NCmetagenome_FD_207641 | JGI IMG/M metagenome (GOLD analysis project Ga0310810, IMG submission 207641) | Soil microbial communities from experimental microcosm in Duke University, North Carolina, United States - NC | ecosystem: Engineered > Artificial ecosystem > Soil microcosm > Unclassified ...
CGGTCGGAACCATCTGGGCGATCATGCACGGCGACCGTCGCACGTTCGACGCGGAAGACGACCGGGTCATGGCCTCACTGGGGAAATTCACCTCTTCGGCATATCAAGCACTCAGACACATAGAGGACCTCAGACTTCAGGTGTCCAAGCGCGAAAAGGCGGAAGCAGAAGTCCGCGAATTGGCCAAAGGGTTGGAGGCGCAGATCCGGCGTCTCGTCGAGGCCAATGTCGTGGGAATTGTCATGTGGAACCTCGACGGTGCCATCACCGGTGCCAACGATGCATTTCTCCGCATGGTGCAATACGACCGTGACGATCTCGCCTCCGGTCGTGTCCGCTGGACGGACCTGACGCCATCCGAATGGCGTGGCCATGACGAACAGGCAGCAGCTGACTTGAAGGCGACCGCCGTCTTTCAGCCCTTCGAGAAGGAGTACTTTCGGAAAGACGGCAGCCGAGTGCCGGTCCTTCTCGGCGGCGCACTCTTCGAAGGAAGTGGGAACGACGGTGTCGCGTTCGTCCTCGATTTGAGCGAACAAAAGCGAGCCGCGAAAGCGTTGCGCCGCAGCGAGGCCTTCCTCGCGCAAGGCCAGCGTCTCAGTCAGATCGGCACCTTTTCCTGGCGCGTGGAGACAGACGAAATCACGTGGTCAGAACAGCTCTATCGCATCTACGAGCTCGAGATCGGCGTGCCTGTGACGCTCGAACTGATCCGGACTCGGGTCCATCCGGGCGACGTCAGTGTGATCGAGAAGATGAAAATGGCCCTTCTGGCACGCGACGGCGGCAGCGACTTCGAATGGCGGTACCGACTGATGATGCCCGACCGCTCGATCAAGTATCTGGATGCAGTCGCTCGCGCGATCCGGGACCAGGATGGACAACTGGAGTACATCGCGGCCATTCAGGATGTCACGGCGCGCCGCCTATCGGACGAGGCACTTGACAATGCGAGAGCGCAGCTCACACATGTGGCCAGGGTCACGAGCCTCGGAGTGTTGACGGCGTCAATCGCGCACGAACTCAACCAGCCGCTGTCCGGCATCATCACCAACGCGAACACATGTCTGCGGATGCTTGCTGCCGATTCGCCAGACGTCGATGGTGCGCGTGAAACGGCCCGGCGGACGATTCGCGACGGCAATCGTGCGTCAGAAGTAATCGCGCGATTGCGTGCTCTGTTCACGAAGAGGGAGTCAACGACCGAGCCGGTGGACCTGAACGAGGCGACGCGAGAAGTGATTGCCCTGGCGTCCAGCGACCTGCAGCGAAGCCGGGTGATTCTGCGGCAGGAGTTGGCCGACAATCTTCCGCCAGTGAATGGCGATCGTGTCCAGCTTCAGCAAGTGATTCTCAATCTGCTACGGAACGGGTCAGACGCGATGAGCGGCATTGACGATCGTCCGCGACAACTGGTCGTCAGCACGACACGAGACGAAGACGAACGGGTTCGTGTGACAGTCCGCGATGTCGGCGTCGGGTTAGACCCTGAGAATACGGACAAACTGTTTGATGCGTTCTACACGACGAAGAGCGGCGGCATGGGCATCGGGCTCTCCGTGAGTCGGTCCATCGTCGAGCGGCATCATGGCCGTCTGTGGGTCGAACCGAACGATGGACCCGGCGCAACCTTTACGTTTTCGATTCCGCTCACGCACTCACCTCTCGCTGAATAAGGACCTGGTCGAGATGTCCTTCGACCGGCGCGCTAAGAGCTGTGGCTTCGCGGATCGTCCGTTGAATTGACGTACTCGATGCCGAGCGGTCCAATCGCGGTCACTTGCGTGACGTAGTCACCGGATTTCGCCCAGTGAAAATGGGGCGTATTGCCAGGCAGAACGACGACGCTGCCAGGCGGATACGCCTGCAGCTTGTCGGGATCGAAGCGATCGCCCAGGCCGATGTAGAACACGCCGGACATCACCGTGTAAACCCGATCCTCCGGGTGCCGGTGTGGCATCAGCTTCACGCCGCTCGGTACACGGATCCTGATCGTGTAGGGGCCGGCGTCCGAGGGACGGCCGACAACGACTGCAAGTCTGACCGAGGATGGGAAGGCACCAAAGGGCTTCCATTCGATGTCTTCGGACAGGACCGACTTGAAAAGGTCCTGGCCCGGCTGGTGAGTTCGAACCGTACCTTGCTGTGCCCCTCCGACGATTCCTTCTTCCTCAGCTCGCATAGCCAGCCTCCCGCTCACATCTGACACGTTGTCCACGCCTCGGCGATCCGCATATCCTCCGGTGAATCGAGGTCGAAGGCCGCCCGCGGATTCGCAATCTCGTCGGGACTGGGACGCTCGCCGTCATAGAGCAGCGAACGAGCGCCGATATCGCCGCATAGCCGAAGAACGTGGTTGTAATAGTGCATGGGCAGAATCGCCGGCGGACCCGCGTAACGGCCCGAACGCGAGACGCACGCGATGCGGGGCGCTCGGCGCCAGTGGTCGTACAACCTGCGCAGGTCGTCTGGGATGATGCGGTATTGGTCGCACGGCAGGACGAGCAACGCGGCTCGCCGCCCCTGTGCTGCGCGCACCGCAGACCGGAGGGTCGCCGCCAGTCCTTCCTCCCACTCGTCGTTCACTCGCACGTCTACCGGCAGGTCAACGATGACTTCACTGTGCCGAGCCTGGTCGCACCCGAGAATCGCCACCACTTCACCGACCTGTGCGCTCAGCGCGCACCGGCATTGCCGCCTCAGTAACGGCTCCCCACCGATCGGCACCAGCTGCTTTGCCCGACCGAGCCGGCGCGACCCGCCGGCCGCAAGAATGGCAATGACAAGATCAGGCAACAACGCACGCACCCCGGCGAGCTTCGACACTCCGAGCATTCCTCGTAGCATGCAGCGGCTGGGCATCGCGATGGTTCAGCCGCGCGAGGATCTCGGCTGCCACAGCTATCGCGATCCCCGCTGCAGAGCGGTCGCCGAGATCCAAACCAACGGGACCGTGTACGTTCCCTAGGAGGTGACCGTCGCGTTCTCCTGCGAGTGCTGATGCCTGTTCGAGCAGCCACTCCAGTCGATGCGCCGGCCCGAGGACGCCAATGTATGCCAGCCGTCGCCCTGACAGCAGCGACAGCACGCGCGCATCATCGTCGAGACTGTGAGTCATCAGAACCGCCGCCGTGCGAGGTGAACAGACAACCGCATCGACCGCGTCGGCCCAATCGCTGGCGAGCACGGCCCGCGCGTGTGGGAAGCGCGCGCTGGTTGCGAAACGCGCGCGACGGTCGGCGACCGTCACGTGCCACCCCAGCGACGCACCGATGTCACACAACGGCCTCGTATCGTCACCGGCGCCGAAGATCAGCAAACGTGTCACGGGCGGGACGTACTGGACGAGCACATCTGGACCGGACGCCAGTTGACGATCCGGTCGCAGCCACTCTCGCGTCACCGACAACGATTCACCCGCTCGCACAACACGACAGGCGATCATCGAACCTTCATCGCGTCCGGAGGCGCTGGCGAACTGCTCGAGGAATACGACGTGGCCCGGCGTCAGGCGCTCAACCAGGACCTCGATCGAGCCGCCGCAACCGAGGATCGGAACGTCGTCGTCAGAATCGGGATGCGTGTTGAAACGGAGCATCACCGCGGACGTGCTCCGCGTCGCGCGCTCTCCGACGCGTGCGACGTACTCTTCGAGACATCCGCCACTGATCCCCCCTGCGTGCATCCCGGGCAGGCTCACCATCATCGAGCCCAACGGTCGATACGTCGACCCGCGGGCCGAGAACAGCGTCGACAGCGTCCCGGGCGTGCCGGACGCTACCAGACGCTTGGCCAGATCCGCCATCGCCGCCAGTTCGTCGGTCATCGAAGCCCCGTTACCGCTGGGGACATTGGGCGCCCGTGACAATCCACGCGTCAATCAACGCCGCGAACTGCGCCTGCGTGCCGGGCGCTGGAGCGCGCCCGTCGCCCGGCCGAAACGCCCAGGCGATGGCCGAATCCGTGGCCATGTGCTGACGCAGCTTTGCAAGGTCACGATTGCCGTTTCGTGCCGGGTCCTGTATCTGCAGACAAATCTCGCGCAGCGTTTTGCCCTGCCACGCCATCGACGCCGGGGCAAGACCCCAGGCTGGATTTCCGGGGATGGTGGCGATGGACTCCGCAAGCGTCACCGTGTTGGATGCCCCGTGGCATGACCGGCACGGCAACCCCGGTACGCCGACGCCATACCGGCCTCCGAACATCGGCGGAACGTGCGCGTGGAGATCGTCTCCCTGCGTGGCCTGCCGCGTGGCGGGGTGACAGTTCATGCAACGCGGGCTGGTGATCACCTTGGCGGCCTCGACGAAGAGCGCCACGGAACGGGCGTTCTCATCGGTGACTGAGGCGAAGGCGGAGACCGACTTCAGCGGTGTCACCTCGGCCGCCCCCAGCGGAATGGCGGCCGCCCCCGCCAGACAGACCAGCACACGACATGTCGTCAGCGTCGTCATGGGCGAGCTTCTTTCGTATCAGGGTTCGACGATTTCAGCAGTGCGGGATCGATCGGCAGCGTGCGGATCCGTACGCCGGTGGCCGCAAAGATCGCATTCGTGACCGCCGGCGCGATCGCCGACGTGGGCGTTTCGCCGACGCCGCCGGGAAGCTCCACGCTCTTCACCAGATGCGTCTCGACGATCGGACATTCGTTCATCCGCATCGCCCGATAGTCATGGAAGTTGCTCTGCTCAACGCGCCCGCTCTTCAACGTAATCGCGCCATAGAGCGCGGCGGTCAGGCCAAACAACGTTCCGCCTTCGAACTGGGCCGCAATCGTGTCCGGGTTGACGACGATGCCGCAGTCCGCGGCGCAGACGATGCGGCGAACTTTGATTGAGCCGTCCAGCGCCACCTCGACCTCGACGACGGTCGCAGAGTAGCTGCCGAACGCAAACTGCAGCGAGATGCCACGACCCCGGCGGGAGGGCAACGCCTTGCCCCAGTCAGCCTTCTCCGCCGCGAGAGTCAGGACGGCGATCGCTCTCGGATCGACCGCGTGCGCTTGGCGGTATAGAAAGGGATCCTGCTTCGCGGCGTGAGCCAGTTCATCGATAAAGCTCTCGACGACGAAGACGTTGTGGGTCAAGCCGACTCCGCGCCAGAAGGCGGTCTGAATCGCGGGCGGTTCGACCCGCACGTACTCAACCCGCATGTTGGCAAACGCATAGGGCGTCTGTGCCGCGCAGTCGATCACGTCGAACTCGAGACCATCCTTGAACGCCGACGGCACGTAGCGGATGTCTTCCTCACGACTCCACACGACCTTCACCGGACCATCCACCCGGCGCGCGATCTTGACGGCGAGGAGCGTGCCATCCGCATCGAGGCGCCGGCCAAAGCCGCCGCCCAGGAAATGATTGTGGACTCTGATCGCGGTTTTCGGCAGCCCGGTCAGCTCGGCCACCATACTCTGTGTCCGGGTGGGTGCCTGCGTTCCTAACCAGATATCGCAACCGTCCTTCGCGTAATGAACGGTGCAGTTCATCGGCTCCATCGCGGCGTGCGCGAGGAACGGCATCTGATACACCGCGTCAAGGCGTTGCGCCGCGCCGGCGAGGGCCGTTTCAGCATCGCCCTCATTTCGTGCGACCGCTCCCGGACGCTTGGCGGCCTCTTCGAGTTGACCGACAACGGTTGCCATGTCGACGGCCGCATTCGGTCCGTCATCCCACTCAATAGCGGCAGCTTTGAGCCCCTTCCTGGCCGCCCACATGTGGTCGGCGACAACGGCGACGGCCTCGTCGATGTTGACGACCTGGCGCACGCCCCGCACGGCCAGGGCCGCTCGTTCATTCACGAGTTTCGCGCGTCCGCCGAGCACGGGCGAGATGGCGATCGCCGCGATCTTCATTCCCGGCAGCCTGACGTCGATGCCGAATTCGGTGCGGCCATCGACCTTGTCCCGGCCCTCGAAACGCTTGACCGGTGTCCCGATGATGGACATCGCATCGAGCGGCTTCAGGACCACGCTCTCGCGCGCCGGTACCGGGAGCGTCGCAGCCACGTCGACCAGTTCACCGTATGTCGCACGGCGCGAGCTCGCCGGGTGCACAACGGCGCCGCGTTGTGCCCGACAGGCGCTGACGTCGACAGACCATTGCTTCGCGGCGGCTGCCACCAGCAGCGTCCGGGCCACGGCGCCCGCCTGACGCAATGGCATCCAGAACGCGCGGATCGTTGACGACAAACCGGTCGTCTGACTCTGCAGGATCGCGTTCGCGTAGAGCGCGTCGTCAGGCGGAGCGTGCTCGAGGCGCACCTGGTCGAGGCCGAGCTCGAGTTCTTCGGCCAGCAACATCGCCATCGCGGTGTAGACGCCTTGTCCCATCTCGACCATCGGCATGACGAGCGTCACGGCGTTCTGTCGATCGATGCGGATAAAGGCGTTCGGCGCAAACGGCGTCGCCGCCACTTGTGCCAGCGCCGGGCTCTCGCCGAGAGGGATGGCGAGATCGATGATCAGACTGCCGGAGAGCGCAACACCCGCCTTGATGAAGGCGCGACGATCGAGGGCGACTGACGGCAGCTGTTTGGACATGTGATCTCTCGTATGCGGTGTGCCGTCGCCTTATGTCGTCGCCTGATGAATGGCGGCCCGAATACGCTGATATGTGCCGCACCGGCACACGTTGCCGGACATCGTCGCGTCGATGTCGTCGTCGGTTGGCTTGGGAGTCTTGGCGATCAGCGCCGCGGCCGACATGATTTGGCCCGGCTGACAATAGCCACATTGCACAACGTCGAGTTCGAGCCAGGCATCCTGAAGGGCTTTGCCGATCGGCGATTCTCCAATCGCTTCGATCGTGGTGACGACCTTGTCGGCGATGGTGCTGACCGGCGTCACGCACGAGCGCATTGGCACACCGTCGACGTGAACGGTGCAGGCGCCGCACAGGGCGACGCCACAGCCGAACTTTGTACCCGATAGGCCGATCACATCACGCAGCACCCAGAGGAGCGGCGTGTCAGCATCGACGTCTACCGTCTGGAAAATGCCGTTAACCTTGATCGTGAATGCCATGTGCCACTCTCCTGTGATCTTCGCGCACTGAAGCATCACAACAGACTCGCAGCGCGGGAACTATCAGACGAAGGTATCTACGACACCTTCGTATCACTCCACAATCCGGAGGACCGTCGCGCTCCATGGGCAGAAGCGCCCTCCGCCGAATCCGGTCCCCTGGCGCTCGACGTCTGAAGGGCGTCCATCACAGAGCTCGATAGTTGATTCCGCGAACACCACGTCCTCGAGGTGCCAGTTCCACCCGGCATTAACGTCCGTGCCCGCCACAATTCGACCGTTCGGAATCCGCGCCTGACCACCGCCTTGCGCCGCGCGCGCAGCGGCGACCTGGTCAGCGCCCGTCAGGGAGACGCGAAAGGTCTCGCCCGCGACGGCGAACGTCACCACCGCACGCGTTGATGGGCCTGCCGGCGGGCTGCCGCCGCATGCGCTCGTCATGCACGTTCCACAGATCGCAACGGTGATGAATCTGGAGACATGCATTGTCGTCAGTGTCCGGATTCGGCGTGGATGAAATGGCGCACCGTCGGTTCACCATCCGTCCGCATCTGGACCAGGCGCTCGACGTCGCCATCGCTACGAGTGACGCGCTCGTGCTGGCGAAGATGCTCAGCCCACGAGACGACGATGAAGGTCTCGAGGTACAGGTCGGCTCGCTCGAGATCGCGATAGAGACCCCAGCGTGACGCGCCGTCGCGCCGTCTGACACGTTCGTTTTTCCGCATCGCCTGCAGGAATCCCTCGCGGTTCTTCGGCTCGACGCGGTAATGCACGGTGATCAGCACCGGCCCCTGCTCGAGTTTCGGCGCCACGTCCGCCACGATCGCCGGCATTCGCCAGTGATTCCATGGACTGACATCCGCCACCCCGTCGGGCAGCCGCATCCACAGACCGAACACCGTCGTCGCGATCGTGCCAACTCCGGCCCATGCGAGCGCGGTCTCGATGCCGGCACGCGCGGCGATGGCGCCCCACGCCGCGCTTCCCGCCGCCAGGCCTCCTTGCGTCACGAGCATGAAGATGGCCAGAACGCGGGCGCGCACCCAATCGGGCGCCATCATCTGGACCAGCGCGTTCGCCACGGAGATCACGGTGATCCACGCCGCGCCGCTGAGGAGCATCACACCCATCAGCCCCGGCAGATTGTGAACGCCCGCAAGGGCTGCGATCGCGGTGCCCAGGATCACGACCGCCGTCGAGACAACCACCTCCGTCGACGCTCGGGCTCGCGCCCATTGCATGACGAACGCCCCGCCGACCGCCCCGCCGCCGAAACAGCCCAGCAGGACGCCGTATCCAGCGGCACTATCGCTCACGCCATGCGCGACCGCGGGCAGCAGTGCGAATGGAGCGCTGGCAAAGAAGATCACGATGCCCGAGCGCACGATCAAGGCTCGCATCACCGGGACGTTCCGCACGTACCGCACCGCGGCGATCGTGGCACCGCGCAGCGTTTCAGGCGGGACCGTGCGCGCGTCGGCAGGCCGTTTCCATCGCGCCACCGCGACGATGACGGCGGAAAACGAGACGACGTTGACGACGAAGGCGGCGCCGATGCCCGCGACGGAGATCAGCGCGCCGCCGAGCGCCGGGCCCACCGCGCGCGCGATGTTGAACGAAAGGCCGTTGAGGGCGGAGGCCGAGGGCAGATCCTCCTTGTGCACGAGCTCCGGCAGCACCGCGTGCCACGTCGGCGCCTCGAGCGCGTCGCCGGCGGAGAGCGCAAACGTCATGACTAGGAGCAGCCACGGCGTCATCAGGCCGCCGATCGTCGCACCCGCCAACGCGGCCGCCACGCACACCATCCACGCCTCGGTGTACAGAATCAGCTTCCGGCGGTCGACAATGTCGCCAATGGCGCCGGCGGGCAGCGCGAAGACGAAAAACGGCAGGGCCGAAGCGGTTTGTGTCAGGGCGACGAACAGCGGGCCGGCGCCGAGCGAGACCATCAACCAGGCCGACCCGACCGCCTGCATGAAGGTGCCAACATCCGAGACCACGCCGGCCAGAAACAGCCGGCGGAATGTCGGGTTCCGCAGAGGACGCCACAGATCAGCGGCTTTCTGCGTCACCATCGCCGCGCCTCATGTCCGGACCGTCTTGTACTTCTTGATCTCCCAGTCCACCGAGGCGTCGCGACCGTCGAGCCGTTTGATGATCTTCGCCAGCTTCTTGATGTCCTGATCGAACGGGACGGAGACTTCGTAACGCAGTTCCTCTGGCGAGGATCCCCACAGTTGGTATTGAACTCCCTTGCCACGAAAGGCGTGTTCGACCTGCTGCCGGATCTTGAGCGACTCCCTCGAGGAAATCACGAGATCGAACTGCGCGCGATCAGGCGGCTCGAGTGATTCAACGATCCAGAGCACCAACATCACACAGACGCAGAGCGCGGCGGCCACGGCAAACAGCCCCGATCCGCACGCCAATCCCACGGCCAGCGACACGAGAAGGACGCCTGCCTCCTTTGGATCGTCGATCTGAGCTCGATACCGGACCAGGCCGGCGGCTCCGGCGATCGCGAAGGCGCGCGCGAGGCTCTCGGCGACGATGATCATCACCGCGGCCCCGACGACGGCGAGCAGCACCTGGGCCTGAATCACGTGGGACGATCTGGACACCAGCGAGCGGCGAATGGGCCGGATCACGCCGAGCGCCGCGCCGAGGAGCGCGGCTATCGGCAGCATCAGCAGCGCATGCTTGAAAGAAGCCAGCTGATTCGGAAGCCCGTCCATCATCGCCGTACTCCTATCAGAAGGCGGGGTGGGACGCTCGACGCGGCACCGTCCGATCGCCTGGCGCACTCGCTTAGCCGGCAGCCTTCGGCAATCTTCTGATGCAGACGGCCAATGAACCGATCCGCGAGCGCCGGTGAGTACCCGCCCGCGCGAAACGCGTCGCTCCACTGCCGGTCGCTCAGTCGGCCAAGCAGTTCACTCGCCCAGGCGACGTCGAGAGGCGAGATGTTCTTCAGCAGCTCCCGGTGCCAGCCGTGGTAATTGAACTGGACGACACCGTCTTTCACGCCGGTGACGAAAGGTTCCCGCTCGAAGACATCCGGGTCTCCACGCTGCGGTGCCAGCCGGCCGGTCTCGCCAAGCGCTGTGCCGAGATCGCGGACCACGTACCACTGCTCCACACCCCCGCCGTGTTGCTTTACCTCGTACAGCGCATTGTTCTCGTTCTTGATGTCCGAGCTGTTGAACATCATAAGGATGACGAGGAGCCCCTGGTAAGGCCGCATCCCGACGAATGGATTCTGCTGCCAGGACCAGGCGCCGACGTGCTCGATCGATTTCTCGGCCAAGCGAAAACGGCCGCCTGGCTCGACATGGACACCTTTGGCGTCTTTCATCGAGAACGCCGGCAGAAAATAAACCGGGGGCTGGTGGTAACCGACCGCGGACATGACGCGAGAGAGCGTCACTTCGATCGGGCCCTCGGCCCCCTGGTCACTGTGCGGCGGCTGCTTGACGTGCCACTCGCGACCGAGGGGATCCCGGACCGTGACACCAGGATTCGTGCCCTGTTGTTTGCGCTCGACGAACGTGTAGGTCGCGTCCGAGTCCGGCGCCCGCTCGGTGCCCCACGGTCCTTCGAACAGGTCACGACTGGCGAGATCGCCGGGGTCTTGCCAGAGCTCCGCCAGCGGCGCGTCCGACGGCGGCATGGTCGGCTGGACCTTCGCCGTGCAGAACGGGTAGTAGAGCGCAATCAGCAGCGGAAACACATAGACAGGTGTTCGATTCACGTGACGCCCTTTCATGGAACAAACGGAACAACGGCAGAGCGGCCCGACATCGGCAGCGATCGCTTGAAGGGGTCGCTGATCTTGATGAACACCTGCCACCCCTCGACGCTGTGACCGACGTCAAGACGGACGAGAGTGGCCGTCGCGTTGTGGACGCGAAGCCCCGCGCCGTAGGACCGTTTGAGATTTTGAAAATCCAGGTTGCCAGCGCGCGCCGCCACCTTGCCCGCGTCCGCAAACACCGCGACGTCAAGGTGGGTGAACAAGGCGCAACGCACTTCCCCGCTGAACGCCTGCATGTCGTCGTCGTGAAACCGGTAGTCATGGTAGCCACGCAGCGTGTTCTTACCGCCAAGGCTCGGCATCAGATAGAACGGCACCACGTGGCCGCTCGTCGTGTCCGAGAAGACCTCGCGTCCGTGGAGGGCGAGAATCCATCGCTTCGTGAACAGCGGCACGAACTGCGCGGCGTCGACTTCGTAGCGACGGAAGGTGTAGGTGCCTGAATCACGGTCCAAATAGGTGGCCGCGATAAATTGATAGAGGCCACCACCCGTCGGATGGCCCTTGTGATCGCGCAGGTCGACGTTGACCTGGACGTCGCCGTGCAGAAACGACGGCGGCGCGAGAATCCCCGGCGCGGATGCGTCAGAGAAGAGATCAACCGTGCTGGGGACTGGAACGCGCGGACCGCCGGCAGCGCCGAGACGGGACCGCGGGATTCCTCCGAAACGGCCACTCAGCACGAGCCACCGGGTCGCCTGCACGGTTGCATACCCGAGGATGTCGGTGTTGGTGAATCGGTAGGCGCTTAGATCGGACACGCGCGAGTCGTTGCCGAGGCCGAAGTAGTCGACCTGCTGAAGGTCCTGACGCATCACCTGAGCACCGACGGTTAGGCGATCGTGTGCTAGGCGCGGCATTTCGACGCTTACCTGCCCGACGTTATAGAGCTTCCACGAGACGGCGGCGGAGGCATCGACGCGCAACCGGCGATCGAGCATGTGGCGCCGATACCCGGGTCCGGCTGAAATCCAACCTTCACCGGTGATCATGTTGCCGGTCTCGACATACAGACCGTCGGCCGGCTCCTGCTCGTCGCTCGCCTTACTTTCTGACGTGGCGACAAGTTTTCTGAGAAGTGCCGGTTCGGCGAGGAGGCCGGCCGGCGTCGGCGTGATCCAACCGGGCGGCAGACTGCCCGGTTGCGTCTCCTGCGCCGACGTCGGCCTTGGGGCGGCAAAGGCCACCAGGATGGAGAGAGAAAGCAGCAGGTGGCGGCGGGGTGCGTGTTTGGTTCTCACGACGCCATCGAAGAGCAACGGCGGGGCCACAAGCGGCGGAACCGTATTTCGATCGCGGATCCCGTTGTCTATGAACCGATTGAGCGTCCGCACCCGCTGGTCTCGAACGCGACACACTCGTGCGTCACTGCGCCCCACCACGCAGAACTGCGCTATCCGGCGGCAGTCACCTTCGAGTGAGTACCGGAGAATTGCTCTGGAGAACTGAAGGGAAGAAGGGCGGTGTCGCCATTCGCATCGGGCGACACCGGTCAACATGCGCGCCGGTTTTTCAGTGCGTCTTTCGTGCTCTCTCCACGACCAGGTCGTTTTCCACACCGAACGAACCCGGCACGCCGCGCGCGCTCAGTCCAGCGACGGTCTTGTCGGACTCGTTGTCCACGACCCCGCGGAAACAGGTGCTCCGAAGTCGCCAGCGCCGCGACCTGAGACGCTGGAAGGTCGAATCAGACGAGGCCATGCCGGGCTACACCGCCTGCACGAGCGGCACGTCGACGACGTGCTCGGCGACGAACCAGACCTGCAGCTCGTTGCGGCGAATCACGCCGCTGACGATCAGATCGTTGGTGCCATCGTCACCGACCTCGGACGCACGCCGGGCCATCGCGCGCGCCTCTTCCAGCACGATCTCGTGCGCATGCAGCAGCCGCGAGATCTGGACGGGGACTTCTTCGCGGCCTTTCGGCGGCCGCGGGATCGGACGAAATGCCCGTACGGCTGGAACTCGTGCGCGTGTTGCTGGGTCAACGGCCGCGCGCGCTTCAGAATCGCGTCGGCGTCAATCACTCTCTTGGTCATGTGCGTCTATCCTTCCTCGTGGCACCGTCGCCTGTTTGTACGACCAGAGCAAGACGAGCGCCAGCATGCTGCGCGTAGTACAGCGACGGTGCGCGCACGAGGGTGAAGGCATGCACGCAGATCTGAGTGACGGCGGTCAGACCGTAAGACCATTTCGACGACCGTGAAGGCTGCGGCGCATTGGCGCGCAGTTTGCGCTGGGGTGCGAGTAGACGGCAATGCATCACATAACGTGGCCACGCGCGCTCGTTGGTTACGCCACCGCGGCGGCCGTGATCGGAGGGATCGCGATGACCGTCAGCTCTGCGACACCGGCTGTTCGTCCGTGGGATGAAGGACGCGCACCTGATTTCGACGGTGCGGTCGGCTGGCTCAACTCGCCACCTCTCAGCCGAGTTTCTTTGCAGGGCAAAGTCGTGCTCGTGTCCTTCTGGACGTACACCTGCATCAACTCGCTGCGGCCCCAGCCGTACATCAAGAGCTGGGCAGCGAAGTACCGCGACGCGGGTCTGGTGGTGATCGGAGTGCACACTCCAGAGTTCTCGTTTGAGCACGAGCGCGCCAACGTCACCACCGCCGTGCGCGCGTTGAACGTCGAGTACCCGGTCGCCATCGACAGCGACTATCGGATCTGGCGCGCGTTCCGCAACAACTACTGGCCGGCGCTGTACTTCATCGACGGCAAGGGCCGCATTCGGCATCACCAGTTCGGCGAGGGCGCCTATGACGAGGCCGAACGGGTCATCCAGACGCTGCTGCGGGAAAACGGCGCGGCCAGCTCATTTGACGGCCTGGTCCAGGTCGCGGGCCGCGGGATCGAAGCGCCGCCGAGCGACGAGCAGCAGCAATCGCCCGAAACCTACGTCGGGTACGGCCGCACCGAGCGTTTCGCCTCCCCAGAACGCCTCGGATACGGCGGACGCCGGACGTTCAGCGCCCCTGCCCGCCTTTCAGTGAACCAATGGGCATTGAGCGGGTCCTGGGACGTGGGCACCGAGAGCGCGGTCGTCCAGGCCGCCGGCGGCCGGATTCTGTACCGATTCCACGGCCGCGACCTGCACCTCGTGCTGCGACCGGGCAAGGCCGACACACCCGTTCGCTTCAAGGTCACCCTGGACGGCCTCCCGCCGGGCGACGATCACGGCGTGGACTGCGACGCGGACGGCCTCGGCGAGGTTCGAACGCCCCGTCTCTATCAACTCATTCGGCAGAATCGGACCGGTCAAGATCGATTGCTCGCGATTGAATTCCTGGATCCCGGCGCTCAGGCGTTCGTCTTCACGTTTGGCTAGGGCCAGGACCAATACCAAAGTAGGATAGCGTTCGCCCGTGGGATGACGCATTCTCGGGTCTCACCTCATGGCCAGCCCTGCGCTCGTGACGGTGGTCGACGACGACGAGTCCGTCCGAGAGTCGTTGCCTGACCTGCTGCGGGAATTCGGATTTGCTGCCGAGGCTTTTTCGTCGGCGGAAGCGTTCCTCCAGTCCGACCGCCTTGATCAGACACACTGTCTGATCCTCGATATCTCCATGCCGGGCATGTCCGGCCCCGATCTCCAACGCGAATTGATCCGTCGCCAGCAACGGATTCCGATCGTCTTCATCACCGCCTCCGTGGATCCCGCGACCCGTCGGCGTCTGCTCGCACTCGGCGCGGTGGACTGTCTCCTCAAGCCGTTCGACGAGACGACGCTGCTCGAGGCGGTCAACACCGCACTCCGACAGAGCTAGGCGCTGCCGCCTAGACCTTGGTATTGCACACACCATCGTCTAATAGTTTCGCCTCCACCCGCGTGGTCCAATCCTCGTCAGCAACGGTCTCTGGGAGGATGTGATGATGATGCAGGCATTGCGCGAATCGAATGCAAACAGTGTCGCGGGCGATCGCTCCGACGCGTGCGCGATCGGATCTTCTCTGGCCTGGCAGGGCACCCTCGCGGCGGCCATGCGGGTAGCCGCGACGGAGGCGACGGTCTTTCTCCAGGGCGAGTCTGGCACCGGCAAGGAAGTCGTGGCGCGGCTCATTCACCAGGCGTCGCCGCGGAGACACGGCCCGTTCGTCGCGATCAACTGCGCGGCGCTTCCCGAGCAGCTGCTCGAGTCCGAGCTGTTCGGCTACGATCGCGGCGCCTTCACCGGCGCGCAGCAGTCGAAAGTCGGACAGATCGAGCTGGCCGCGCGCGGCGTGCTGTTTCTCGACGAGGTGAGCGAGATGAGCCTCACCGCGCAGGTCAAGTTCCTGCGCTTCCTTCAGGAACGCGAGTTTCAGCGGCTCGGCGGGACGCGTCTCCAGAAAGCCGACGTTCGCATCATCGCCGCCAGCAACCGGGACCTGGACGAGGCGGTCGCCCGCGGCGCGTTCCGCGAGGACCTGCTGTACCGGCTGCAGGTGTTCGACATTCTGCTGCCGCCGCTCCGCGACCGCCTCAGCGACGTCCCACTGCTCGCGGAGCACTTCCTCGCCGAATTCGCGCGCACCATGCCGCGCAGAATGCCGCGCCTGCGCGACGATGCCGTGGCGGCACTGCTCGCGCATGACTGGCCGGGCAACGTCCGTGAACTGCGCAACGCGCTCGAGCGGGCGACCATCCTGGCCGACGGCGACATCGAATGCCGGCATCTGTCGCTTCGCGCCAAGGCCCGCACGGCGGCGCCGCCGACCGATCTGGGCACCGTCGAACGGGGCACGATCGAACGCATCATGAACCAGACCGGGTGGAACAAATCGAAGGCGGCGCGCCGACTCGGGTTGACGCGGACGCAGTTGTACGGGCGTCTGCGGCGCTACGGTCTCGAGGCTCCCTCGATCGACGTCGCGCTGGCCTAGATCGATGCGCACCCGGCAACTCCCGTCAGAGCACCTCGTGAATCGTGTAGGCCGGACCTTCCGGGCGGCGATCACCCGTCGCCACGGCAATCAGTCGATTCAGAAACAAGTAATCAGGGTGCGCCGTCTCGAAGCGTGGCGTGGTCCGGAAATAGTAGGTCGAGACGTCGACCGCTTCGCCACGTCCGAGCGCCGCCATGACTTCGGGCGGCCCGTGACGCAGGCCAAACGACCTCATCGAAATGAGCGCACCGTCGTCGGTGCGAAGGCTGAGGCGAAGGTCCAGTTCGAGCACGCCGTCCGAACGCAGGAGTAGCCAGTCGGCGCTGCTGCCAGGCACGATGGTGCCGCGAAGGCGCGGCCCCTCGAAGGTCCCGCCGTCCACCGGAGCGATCCGGCGGGTGCCATCGGGCACCGCGCCGACGTTCAGCACCGTCCCCACCGTCAGATGCATCGTCATCAAAAGACGGGTATTCATCGTGAGCTCCCGGTATCCGTAGGTGCGCTCATGCATCGATCACCCGGATGCACGAGATGAATCCATTGGACAATGGTATCAATCGGACCGACACCATCGTCTGATTGCTTCAGCCGCGCGAGCGCGGTTCAATCGGCCGGAAGGAGCGCATATGACTGAGTACCAATTCCACGGGTTACCGTCGGGGACCACGCGGGCGTTGGCGCCGAGGGTCAGTCTGGAGGCGGAGTCACATCTCCATGGCGCCGCACTCGCCTTACGACATTTCAGGCAGCTCGGCTGCGACGTCGCAGCTCCGCTCGCTCATATCGACATGACCGAAGCGGACGGCGTCAAGCAGACGTTGCTCGTCGAAGAAGTGCTTGAGTGGTTGCACGACCCGAAGCACTCGGACTTCATCGACCGCGAGGGTCTCGCCGTTCTGCTCTTGTGAATCGGATCGGCGAGATGTCGTTCAGCTTGCCGGGCACCGTCGGGGCGTAGGGCGAGGCGGAGTCGGCGCTCTTTCGTCCACTCGAAGCGACGACGGTCGGGCGCGGGTTGCGCGAACATGGACCTCTCAGATCTACTCGCACAATCACTCAACGGCCGGGTGGCCCACCACCCGGATGGCGATCTCGACTGCCGACATCTCTGCCTTCCTCTAGCTACCGCTTCCCGTACTCGGTAAACACGTAGTCCCTCGTCTTCACTCTCGTGTGGCACGCGAAACCGCACTTGGCGTCGTTCCCTTGCGGCGGGGTGCCAGCTGTGGTGCCGGGCTTGAACGTATCGGCCGCGGCGTCGTAATCGAAGACGGCGTATCCCCATCCGCCGCTGTCCGCGAACCGCTTGCTGTCTTTCTCCATGAAGTCCACGTTCAGCAGGCGGCCCGGCACCGTCGCATCCGGGAAGAACTCGTTCTGTTTCGGGATCCAGTGGACCTTGGCCATCTTGGCGCCGTCCGGAACAGGCTGACCGTTGCCGGGAATGCCGGCCCGGTAGGCGTCGATCATCACGGGATTGCCGAGAATCATCGCGACCACCCGTTCGTTCCGGCTGATGGAGATGGCCTGCCAACCTTCGTATCCCCTGAACTCCGAGAACGCGAGCCCGCCTGGCACTTTCACCGTGTACTTGTCCTGCGCGGACATGGCCAGACCGCCCAGAACAGCGAGCCATCCCGTGATCCCAATCGTCAGCATGCGGTTGCGATTCACTCAGCACCTCCTATGGTGGACTCGCTCCATCACACCAGACGAACGGCCGCGGGTCTATCAGACGAAGGTGTCGACGACACCTTCGGATCAGAGACGCTGACCAGGAGAATTCCGCGAAACCGATACCAAGGTCTGATGGACGACGGTGCCAGGAACGAGCATCCTTCCCTCGTTCTCGTTCTCCATTCCGCGCGGTGCGGACGACGTCGGCGACCGGGCAGACGCACTGAGGATCGGGTGATGAGCAAGCGTGTGCTGGTGTCCATCGTTGACGACAGCGAATCGGTACGCGAGTCGCTGCCTGACTTGTTGCAACACTCCGGCTTCGACGCCCAGGCGTTCTCGTCGGCGGAGGCATTCCTCGAATCTGCGGCAATCCGCGAGACGAGCTGCCTGATCCTCGACGTCGGGTTGCCCGGCATGAGCGGTCCGGATCTGCAACAGGAACTGACACGTCGTGGGCAGGGCATCCCCACTATCTTCATTACCGCGCAGGGCGACCCGTCGCTCCGTCCGCGCCTCGTCGCCCGCGGGGCCGTCGCATGTCTGTTCAAGCCATTCAGCGACAGCGGGCTGCTGGAAGCGCTTACAGCCGCGCTTGGGATGAGTTAACCATGACAACAGTGTTTACACAGAGCGTCGCCCAAAGGTCATATACTCTGAAATTTTCGACCGTCGTCCCCGCGAATATGACCGCCTCCACGCTGGAAGCCGCGTCCATTGTCTTCGTCGTCGACGACGATATCTCGGTGCGTGAGTCGCTCGAGCTGCTGATCAAGACCGCAGGGTGGCGGCCCGAAACATTCGCGTCCGCACAGGCATTTCTCGGTCGGCCCCGCTCCGTGGTGCCGTGCTGTCTGGTGCTCGACGTGACGCTCCCCGGGCTCAACGGCCTCGAGCTGCAGCAGCAGCTGGCGGAGCGCACCGAGATGCCGATCATCTTCATCACCGGCTATGGCGACGTGCCGATGACCGTTCGGGCGATGAAGGCGGGAGCCATCGAGTTCCTGACCAAGCCGTTCAAGGACGACGTGCTGCTCGAGGCCATCCGTGGCGCGATCGAGCGGAGCCGCGCCGCACTCCACCAGGAGTCGGAAATGCAACTGCTGCGCAGCCGCTACGCGTCACTCACTCCACGCGAACGCGAGGTGATGGTGCTGGTTGTCAGCGGCCTGCTGAACAAGCAGGTTGGCGGCGAGCTTCGTATCAGCGAGATCACAGTGAAGGCGCACCGCGGCCAGGTGATGCGCAAGATGAAGGCCGACTCTCTTGCCGAGCTGGTGACCATGGCGGCGAGACTCGGCCTGCGTGCGGCAGCGCAGGCCTGACCGCGCTCAGCGAAACGGAATCACCACGCTGATGGCTGTGCCGCGACCCGGCGCGCTCTCGATCGCGAACGTCCCGTTCAGCTGACCCGCGCGCTCGCGGATCGTAATCAGCCCCAGGCCACGCGACGCGCCCAGCTGCGTTCGGTCGAAGCCGACGCCGTCATCCGACACCATCAACGACACCACGCCGCCGGATAGCGTCAGCCTCACAGTGATCTGTTGGGCGTGCGCGTGTTTCGCCGCGTTGCCGAGCGCTTCCTGCAGAATCCGGAAGAGCGCCAGCGCCGCGCCACGGGAGAGGTCCTGCGCGTCTTCGTCTGTTGCGCACGAAACCGGAATGCGGCAACCGGCGCTGAACTGCTCGCAATACTCGCGCACCGCTCCTGGCAAGCCCGCCTCTTGGAGCATTGGCGGGTGCAGCTCATGCGACAGCTGACGGAGGTCGGTGCCCAGCTGGATCAACTTCTGCTGCGCCTTGTCGATCGTCGCCTTCCCCTCGGCATCGTCGGGGATCCGGCGCTTCGCGGTCCCCAACATCATCGTCACCGCCAACATCTCCTGCATCACGCCATCGTGCAGCTCGCCGGCAATCCGGGTCCGCTCCTGCTCTTGCGCCTTCATCAGTTGTTCGTTGAGCGCGCGGATCTCACGCTCGTGCGTCTCGACGATGCTGAGGCGGACGCGATGAGTGGTCCAGACGAGCGCGACCACGATACTCGCGACCGCGGCCCAGACCGACGCCATCTGCCACCACGCCGGCGCAATTGTGAACGGCAGCGCGGCCTCGGCGCTGTTCCAGACGCCCTCGCTGTTGGACGCGATCACACGAAAGCGATACGGGCCCGGCGCCAGGTTGGTGAAGACGGCCTGCCGCTCCGACACCGGATCGCTCCAGTCGCGATCGAACCCGTCGAGGCGATAGCGAAAGCGCACGCGATCCGGCGCCGCCAGACTCAACCCGGCAAATACAAACGTGATGCGGTCCCGCCGTGGCGGTATCGTGATCGTCGGGGTTCGCTCGATGGGACTGCCGTCAGCCGACACGTCTTCGATCTGGACCAGGGCCGGCGCGAGGCCGGCGGCCACACGACGTGGGTCGGCGGTCGTCAGCCCGCTGCTGGTCGACAGCCAGAGTCGCCCACGCGAGTCCGTCGTCAGGACGCGGTGTCGCTTGAGCGTCTCGGTGAAGAGCAGGCCGTCCGCGGCACTGAACTCCCGCGCGTCGCCAGCGCCGAGCGTGCCGCGCAGGAGCCGTTCACGGTCGACCCGGAGCACGCGATCCGCCGCGGCGACCCACAGACCGCCCTCGCGATCTTCGGCCAGGCCGAGGATCGATGCGCGCAGCGACGCAGGCGCGCCTGGCAGCGAGTGAACCCGGCCATCGTGCATCACCGCGAGGCCGGCGGCGGTTCCCATCCACAAGTTGCGCGCAGAGTCCTCGAACAGCGTGTTGACGTCGCTCGACGGCAGACCGTCGCCGGTCGAATAGCGCCGCCATCCACCGGCCGATTTCACGCTCGCGCCATTCGGCGTCGCGAACCAGACGGCGCCGTCCGCTGCCTCGAGCACGGCGGCCACGGTGTTGGAGGCGAGTCCGTCAGCCGTCGTGTAGGTCGTGAACGCCCCGTCCTTCAGGCGGCTGGCGCCGCGACTGAGCGTGCCGGCCCAGACGGCGCCGTCCCGCGCGCGGTGAACGGCGAACACCTGGTTCTGCGCGAGGCCGTCACGTTCCGTGAACGTCTCGGTCACAAAGGTGTCGGCACGCTCGCGCACACGCGTCATCCCGCCGCGCTGTCTGCCGATCAGGACGGCGTCGCCGTCTCCGGCGATCGAATAGATCACGTCGCCGCGCAGCGCCGCGACGGCGCCGACGCGTCCATCACGAAGCCAGTACAGGCCTCCGCTCGCGGGCGCGAACCACACACGGTCGACGGCGTCGCTGAACACCGGTCCGATGCTGCCGGCCATGACCGGGTCGACGCTCGCGTACGACGCGAAGGCGCCGTCGCGCCAGCGCTCGATGCCGCCCGTGTCGCCGACCCACACGTTGCCTTCCCGATCCTCGAACAGCGCCGTCACGGCCGACGACGATCCGCGCGGTTCGAGCGACAGCGCGCCGTGCTTGTCGATGCGAACCAGCCCCTCGGCGGTGCCGACCCAGACATTGCCGTCGCGATCTGCAGTCATCGCCAGCGCCCGCGCGCGACCGCCATCGGGCGTCGTCACCGGACGTGTCACGCCGCCGCCATCCCATCGGAACACGCCGTCGTCCGTGCCGATCCAGAGTCCGTTGCGCGCGTCGGGCACGAGGCAATTGATCTTCTGGTTCAGAGGGATGGTCGCGACCGGCGCGGTCTGGCCCGGCCGCACACGGACCAGCCCCGCATCGCGCGTGCCGAGCCAGATGTCGCCATCCGGCGTCTGCGCGATGGCCGTCACGAACGGCCGGGGCATCGCCTCACGCGTGAGTATTGTGTCGACGTGTCCGGCGCGCGACACCAGCAAACCGAGGCGCGCGTCGGCCACGAAAATCGCGCCGTCGTTTCCAGCAGCGATCGCGCCCACCCGCGGATCGGGAGGCCCCGGAATCGTCAGCGCGTTGTCGAACGTGCCGTTGCGCAGGCGCATCAGCGCCGCGCGCCGGAGCCAGGTCCACAGCCCGCCCTCGGGGTCCGCCACGACGTTGACCGCCGCGGTGTCGGTCGACGACGTCGGTTGCAGCGGTTGAAAGAGGACGAAGCGCAGGCCGTCGAAGCGCACAACCCCCTTCTCCGCCGCTACCCATAGGTAGCCGTCGCGCGTCTGCGTGATGGCATACACCTGGCCGCCGGTGAACCCGCTGCTTCTCGCCCAGCGATCGCGGATGTATTGCGAGAGCGCGCGCTCCGGGTCGGCGGCGCGAGCGGCGGCGGTCGGCAACACCGCCGCGATGGCCGCGACAACGGCCACGGCACGCCAGAAACCCGCGCTATGGTAGAAACGCGAACTTCTCAACCACGACCTCGACCGACTTCGACGGCGGCCCTGGCGCACCGCGATCGTAGAGTAGCGTTACGTGCGGATTCTCCGCGCCCGCCGCAGGCACGCCGGCGGTGAACAGCCGCTCGGCGACGACGCCGTCGCCGCGCGGCCCGCTGCCTCGAACGGTCTTGAAGAGCACGCGCCCCGGTTCCCAGCGGAACGAATGCGTGATCACGCCGGGCGGGATCGCAAACCGGAACACGTTGGCGGGGACAGTTTCGGGCTGCACGGTGTATTGTCCGTTCATGTTGAGCGGATCGCCCCACCGGCTGACGTCGATTGTCATTTCGCGGAAGTTCTGGTCGGCGGCCAGGGAGTCCCACGTGTACATGCTGAGCGCGGCCGCAGGATCGAGCCCGGACGTGTCACGAAGGTCAAGCGAATACGTGCCGTAGCCAAGAGTCCGCGTGATCCATACCTCCGCACTCGTCCACCGCCCATCGCGCTCGGTCAGCAGCAAGTGCAGGTGGCCTTCGGTGTCGACCCACACATTCCGGGCATCGAAGTCGTTCAGACCGTGCCGGTCGGTTGCCTGCTGACGGACTTCCCACTCGTAGCCGCTGAATGCGAGCGTCTTTCGCGCGGGCGGCACGAACGTGCCGACTCCCGCAACCCGACTCACGACCGCCACGCCGCCGCCGCGCTCCGGCAGCAATTCCGTGGTCCCTGGCGGACGGTAATCCGCATCGACGAGCAGCGCGGCGTACTCCGTCCCAAGATGGATCGAGGTCTTCCACGTGGCGTCGCGCGCGATGTCGGTGAACGGTCGGCTTCGGAACGGCTGCACCCACCACACGCCGCCGCTCCTGGCGTACACGACGATGCGCTGATGGGGTCGTGCGCCGTTTACACGTCCCGCAACCGGCGCGAGCGTCGTCGAACCGCCGGCTTCCGCTCGCGGGATCGTCGTGAACTGGATCGAGAGGTCGCCGGTCGGCCGCGGCGATCGGCAGGCAATCGCGAGCAGACACACGATCGAAGACGTGGTGAACGCAAGCGCTGATCGTGAATGCCTCATCATGGCAGTTCTGATTCCGACTCGTCGGAAGGAATCACGACTCCGATCGTCGTGTCGCGGCTCGGCGCACCTCTGACGTAAGACCGCATTTTGCCCATGCGATCTGAACGATTTCAAGACCTTCGACCCCCTACGAAGGTATCGGTCGAGACGATCGTCCAATAGACCGCATGCAGGCGCGGTGCTGCAATAGCAGTCGATGGTTCACGAGTTCGATGTGGTCTGCCTCGGCGGAGGCGTTGCCGGAGAAGCAATCGCGGTCGGCCTCAGGGATAGCGGATTAACGCTCGCGGTCGTCGAGCGCGAGCTGGTTGGCGGCGAGTGCCCGTACTGGGGCTGCGTCCCGTCCAAGACCCTGCTCCGCTCGGGAGAAACGTTGACAGAGGCCGGCCGCGCTCGAGTCCTGGCTGCGTCACGCGTGGAATGGACCGTCGACTTTGCCAAAGTCGCCGAACGCGCGCGGTGGATGGCACGCCGCCTCGACGACAGCCGGCCAGCCGCCGCGATGGCATCGAGCGGGGCGAGATTGTTTCGCGGCGAAGGGACCCTGACAGACCCGCGCACTATCTCGGTGGGATCCGAGCAACTCGTCGCGCGCCGTGCCGTGGTGATCGCCAACGGCAGCACGGCGGTCGTTCCACCGATTCCCGGCCTCGACACCGTCGAGTTCTGGACCAATCGCCAGGCCACGATTCCGAGGGAGCTGCCCGTCTCCATCGCCATCCTCGGCGGCGGCCCGATCGGGGTCGAACTCGGGCAGGCCTTCGCACGCTTTGGCTGCAGAGTCACCGTGATCGAAGCCGGACCGACGTTCCTCGGCCTGGAGGAACCCGAGGCGGGAGCCGCGCTCCGGCCGCACCTGGAGGCGGACGGCATGATGCTGGTCATCGGGGATCCCTGTCTCGCCGTCGAACCGCAACTCATGGGGCCCTCGCGCAAAGGCTCCGCCGTCGTCATCCATTTGAAGTCCGGAGCGTTGGTGCGTGCAGATCGGTTGCTGGTGGCCACAGGCCGCCGTCCCAACGCCGAGGCCTGGCGCTCCGCCGGCCTCGCACAGACGGAGCGCGGCTGGCTGAAGGTGGACCCGACGACGCTCGAGGCGCGGCCCGGCGTCTTTGGAGCAGGTGACATCGCGGGGCTCGGCGGCTTCACCCACGTCGCCTATTACCACGGCCAGGTGATCGCGCGGCGATTGCGCGGCATCGACGCCAGGGCCGACCACACGGCGGTCCCGCGCGTGACCTTCACCGACCCCGAAGTCGCGTCGGTCGGGCTATCGGAGGCGGCCGCGCGCGCGACAGGCATCGACGTCGCCATATCCAGCGCCGATCCGGCTGAGACCACGCGCGGCTACATCCATGACTTTCACCGAGGCGCGCTCAAGCTCGTCGCCGACCGCGAGCGCGGAGTGCTAGTCGGCGCGACCGTGGTCAGTCCGCGCGCGGCCGAAATTCTGGGCGAGCTCGTCCTGGCGATCAAACTGCGCACGCCGCTCAACACGCTCGCCGACGTCATCCACCCGTTCCCGGCGTTCAATCGAGTGCTTGGAGAAGCCCTCGACGAGCTCGCCGCGAAGATCGCGCGGCCGAGCGCCGCGCTCGCCTGAAATCGCTGACACGACAATTCAAGGAGGTCATGATGATCGCGCAAACGCAAGACGAACACGCCACCAGGATCCCCGCCGCTGCGACGGTCGATCTGAAGCTCGAAGTCGTCGTCCTCTCGGTGTCCGACATCGATCGCGCCAAACGCTTCTATCAGAACCTGGGCTGGCGGCTGGACGCAGACCTGATGAGCGGTGATGGCAGTCGCGTCGTGCAGCTGACACCTCCAGGCTCACCGTGCTCGATCCATCTCCGTCAAAGAAATCACGACAGCCCGGGCCGGCCCAGTGCGGGAACCTGGCTGATCGTTTCTGACATCAAAGCGGCACGCGCCGAACTCATCGGCCGAGGCGTCGACGTCAGCGACGTGTTTCACTTCTCGCCGGAACAGAAAGGACCCGTGCCAGGTCCGGACCCACAAGGCGGATCCTATCGCTCGTTCGCGTCCTTCAGCGATCCAGACGGCAACAGCTGGCTGCTCCAGGAGATCAAAACGCGGCTTCCCGGACGAGGACTCAGCAACCTGGACGTCCCGACCCTGGCGGAGCTTCTGCGAGAGGCAGAGCAGCATCACGGCGAGTACGAGCCGACCGCGCCGAAGCATCACTGGTCGACGTTCTACTCCGCCTACATCGTCGCGCGCGAGAACGGGAAGACTCCCGAAGACGCAGCCAGGCAAGGCGTGCTCCAAGTCGAGGGTGCCCGGCCATGAGAGCCGACATCGTGCCCGGCGCAGTCGTTGCCGACGAGGCGTTGTCGGACCACCGCGGTCAGCACCGCACGCTGTCGGAGTAGGAGATCACGACATGTCGATCTCGTAGCCGAGCTCTGCGGCATAGCCCAGCCTGCGACCTGCGGCATACCGCGAGTGGCCGGTGCCACAGCCTTCACGCAATCCCAGACCTTGCCACCATCGGAAATGCAAATCGTTCTAACGGTTGATCACCGTCGGTGCGGGACTCTGCGTCATCTCATGCCGGCCATGATCGCTCCGCGCGAGCGGCCGCACCCATCGGATGATGGTATCGCCGACATCCTGGTATCAGCCGACGAGAGGCGGTTGCGCGAGACGAGAGCGCCCTGCTACATTTCGCGACATCAGGAGACGAGTGATCCCGGAGCGGTTAGCTCAGCTGCATACGCGTCGCGACGGAGGTCCACCTTGGAGGCACCATTCGAATCTCCCATCGACCAAGTCGTCCGACTGAGTCGTGAACTCACCGCCGCCAGGAACGCCCTGCGCGAATTCGAGCGCGAGTCGCGCTCGATCATGGACAGCATCCCTGGGCTGGTCGCACTCCTCACCTCGACCGGTGACGTCGAAGTTGTCAACCGCCAGGTGTTCGAGTACTTCGGCCAGACGCTCGAGGAGCTCAGGCAGTGGGGGACGAACGACACCATTCATCCTGAGGATCTGCCTCACGTCATCGAAGTCTTCTCGCAGGCGATCGCGTCAGGCAATCCATACGAAATCGTCCAGCGCTTTCGGCGTTCGGATGGTGTGTATCGCTGGTTCGCCAACAGCGGCTCTCCTCTTCGCGATGCGAACGGCCACGTCGTTCGCTGGTGCGTGCTGTTGACGGACATCGACGAGCGGAAACGCGCCGAGGACGCGCTGCGCGAAAGCGAACGTGAGTCGCGCCTGATCGTGGACAGCATTCCAGGGTTCATCTCGACTTTTGCGCCCGGCGGCGAGCTTGAATTCGTCAACCGCCCGGTTCTCGAGTACTTCGGAAAGACGGTGGACGAGCTCAAGCGCTGGGGGACCGGCGGGGCGACGCATCCTGACGATCTGCCACGCGTCGTCGAGCAGTTCACCCGTTTGATCGCGGCGGGTGAACCCTTCGAGTTCGAAGTACGCGCTCGACGCTTCGATGGCGTCTACCGCTGGTTTCAGTCTCGCGGATTTCCGCTTCGCGACACGAACGGTCACATCGTCCGCTGGTACAACTTGCTGATCGACATCGACGAGCGCAAGCGCGCCGAAGAGGCGCTCGGGGCGAGCGAGCGTCGGTTTCGCCTGATGGTCGAAACGATTCCGGCACTCGTATGGTGCGGTACCCCCGAGGGCGAGCTCGACTACCTGAACCAGAGGGCTGTCGAGTATCTCGGCCACCCCGCGCAGAGCCTGGCAGATGGGCGATGGCTCGAGCTCGTCCATCCCGATCAACGGGACGCGACCGCGCGGCGTTGGCTGCACTCGGCTACCACCGGCTCGTCTTACGACGATGTCTACCAGCTCCGGCGCGCCGACGGTCAGTATCGATGGATTCAGTCCATTGGCGAGCCCTTCCATGACATGGACGGGCGAATCGTCTATTGGTACGGCCAGATCGTCGATATCGACGACCGAAAGCGAGTCGAGCAGGAACTGCGACGCAGCGAGGCGCGCAAGGCAGCCATCCTGGACTCGGCACTCGACTGCATTGTGACGATCGACCACGAAGGCTGCATTACCGAATTCAATCCCGCTGCGGAGCGCACGTTCGGCTATAGCCGGGAGGAGGTTTTAGATCGACAGCTGGCCGACGTGATCATCCCGCCGGCACTTCGAGAAAGGCACCGGCAAGGGGTTGCCCGCTATCTGGCCACGGGTGAGACCAGGGTGCTCGGGAAGCGAATGGAAATGACGGCAGTACGTGCGGATGGGAGCGAATTTCCCGCCGAACTTGCGATCACTCGCATTCCGTTGGACGGGCCGCCGTCGTTCACGGGTTACCTGCGCGACATCACGGAACGCAAGCGGGCGGAAGAGACGTTGCGGCGTAGTGAGGCATTCCTCGCGGAAGGCCAACACCTGAGCCGAGTCGGCAGCTTTTCGTGGCGGGTCGCGACCGACGAGATCATGTGGTCGGAA
>Ga0310810_10001157_pt1 | contig 27197 bp, 24 predicted proteins | sample NCmetagenome_FD_207641 | JGI IMG/M metagenome (GOLD analysis project Ga0310810, IMG submission 207641) | Soil microbial communities from experimental microcosm in Duke University, North Carolina, United States - NC | ecosystem: Engineered > Artificial ecosystem > Soil microcosm > Unclassified ...
GTGTCGCTTTTGACCGGCACCGCAACGGCCACCAACCCGGGCGTGCTGTCTTCGTTATTCACCGCAAAACCGGCGGTGCGCACCCTGGCGATGACAGCGAGGATCTCCTTGCGTGACTTGGGCTGGGAAGTGGCCCGAGGTGTTAAATGATCTCCCTTTAGGCGCTGGATGATCTCAGCTTCGCTCAGCCCGGCCAGCAGCGCTTTGCCAGCGGCGCTTGAGTAGGCCGGCACCCGAGAGCCGATGTCGACAGTAACTTTGACTCTCTCGGTGCCGTCGACTCTTTCAACGAACAGCACCGAAGGGCCGTCGAGCACGCCCAACGTGATCGTGTGTTTGAGATCCTGGACCAGGTTGGCCATCGCTTTGAGAATTTTTTCCCGCTTGCCGCCGGCGATAAAGCCGCTGCCGACGTAGAAAGCATTGCTGCCGATCTTGTAGGTCTTGTCGCGGGGATCCTTTTCGACAAACCGGTGACGTTCCAAGGTCAAAAGAATCCTCAGTGCAGAAACTTTGTTGAAGCCGAGACCGCGGCTGATCGCCGTCAAGCTCAGCGGCTTCGCCGAATCTCGCAGATAGACAAGCAGCTGCAGCCCTTTCGTCAAGGAAGTGAGAGGTTGAGTGCCGGTTGTCCTTCCCCGTGTGGTTTTTGTAAGTTTCAACATAGTAAACTAAATTTTTTAATTCGAACCCTTCTAGCAAATGCTGCGATTTGATGTCAATGAATGACATGCCGCTCTAAATCGCAGGCTCAGCCAGGATTTGCAGGCGCATTCCTGCTCTGAGTTTTGTGCGTATCCAAAGACTTTAGCCGCGGGCCAGAATCTCCCGCACCCGGACCCCTTGCTCCTTCCGCCGGTATCCGAGATGATGGGAAGCATGGTTGACGTGGCGTCGGTGACGAGCACTGTATGTGACCTCTTCGGGATTCCTAGACCCGCCGATTGCATCGCGCCCCCATTTAGTGAGGTCGCTGCTTTCGCGGCGCGTCGAACTGTGACGAGGGCACTTGTGTTCGCAGCCGACGCGATCGGCGCGCACCTGATCCGTTCATATCCGGAGGCCTTTGAGCCGATCGCGCGCTACGCACCAACATGTGTTGATGCATGCGCGGTGATGCCCTCGGTCACGCCTGTTTGTTTCGCATCAATGTTCACCGGCGCCCCTCCTGATATCCATGGCATCCGCAGGTCTGAACGGCCGACGCTGACGTGCGACACCCTCTTCGACGCGCTCTCGCGGGTGGGCCGCCGGGTCGCCATCGTGGCCGTAAAGAACTCTTCTATCGACCTGATCTTCCGGAATCGGCGGATTGACTATTTTAGCGAGACGTACGACGAGGAGGTTGTCGAGCGGTCGCTCGATCTCATTGCAGCGGACCAGCATGACTTCATTCTGGCGTATCAGCAGGAGTACGACGATAAAATGCACGCGACGGTCCCGCGGAGTCCCGAGGCTCTACGCGCCATGGCCAACCACGTGCGCAACTTCGATCGCGTCGCTCGCGCGGCACGCAGCCGATGGATAACCGCGTCACATGCAGTTGCATTTGTCTCAGATCATGGTACCCACATCGATCCAACGACCGGGCGCGGTACGCATGGCAGCGACATGGCAGATGACCTCGAGGTGCGTCTGTTCTGGGGTCTTCATTTTCTCTCTGAGCCTGGACACTCGGATTAGCCGACGGGACCTTCGGCAGCATCTCGGGAAAATGGGGATTTCTTCATAAATCAACGTTTTTTCTTTGACTTACCGCATCGTCTCGCACTATAACCTATTCATTGCGCAGCCCTGGCCGACGAAGGACGCCTTGTTTGGTAGACTTGTGATTTTTGGCTCGATTCGCTACAGCTAAAGATGGTGATTGTTAAGGGTCGCCGCCGCGGAGGCTCACAATCTTGCAATTTGACCGCTAATGTTCCGGGGCTAACTGTTCCGAAGGCAAAAGATTTTTGGTCGTATCCGGCGCATAAGAGATTGAGTGCGAGCCAAACGGCTCGTCTTAACAAAATTATCGCGCTTTCGGTGCGGCCTAACTAATGTTCCGCGCTTTGGGATCGGATCCGATGGAGGTAGCTTGCGCAGAAGTGGTGAACACGGGACTGAATTGAAACCCACCCCAACTGAAAATACTGTACCGTTTCGAGCTGCTGATTTTTCGACCCTGCGCGAGGCTCTGGATTACGCAGCCTTGGGACAGACGGGATGTAACTTCTACGGCAGCCGGGGCGAGTTGTCTGCAGTCCTGTCCTATGCGGATCTGCGAGAGCAGGCAGTCTCCTTGGCGCGCAGGCTTTTGAGTCTAAGACTCGATCGGGGCGCTCGAGTCGCAATCATCGCCGAGACGGATGCGAATTTCCACCGCACTTTTTTCGCTTGTCAGTATGCCGGTCTCGTGCCGGTACCCATTTCGGCGTCGGCTTTCATGAGCGGCCGACAGGCTTACGTCGCACAACTCAATGCGCTTCTGCGAGTGTCGCAAGCGTCGGTCGCAATAGCACCGTCGGAGTTTTATTCCTTTTTGGCCGAGGCCGCCGAGTCAAATATTCCCCATGTCGGCACGCTGGAATCCTTCGAGGAACTGCCCGAGTCTCAAGCGGCTCTGCGCCCGTCGGAGCCGGATGAGATCGCCTATCTTCAATACACTTCCGGAAGCACGCTATTTCCCCGGGGAGTAGTGATCACTCAGAAGGCGGTCCTCGCCAATCTGAATGAGATCATCATTCATGGCCTCAAGCTGCGCCGCGGCGACCGCGCTTTCTCCTGGCTGCCTTTTTATCACGACATGGGGCTGGTGGGATTCGTGTTGGGACCGATGGTATCGCAGCTCTCCGTCGATTATTTAAAAACCTGGATGTTTGCCATGCGCCCCTTGTTGTGGTTGTCGTTAATGACACGCACCCAAGGCACCATTTCGTTTAGCCCATCTTTCGGTTATCAACTCTGCGCAAAGCGTCTCAAGCGCGATGCCATCAGCACTTTCGATCTGCGCACGTGGCGGGTCGCCGGCGTAGGCGCCGAAACCATTCAGTCGGCCGCCTTGGCGGAATTTGCTGAAGCCCTGAATCCCTGTGGGTTTGAGGCGAGTGCATTTACGGCCTGCTACGGAATGGCGGAAGCTTCGCTTGCGGTTAGTTTTGCCCCGCTCGACCAAGGCATCACCGTCGATCGAGTGGACCCGACTGAGCTATCCGAGCGGGGGTTGGCTTTGCCCCTGAATGGGAACGCCCCAAACTCCGAAGGCGAAGTTTCCAATACCAGGCCCTTTGTTGCTTGCGGCGTTCCTCTTCCCGGAGTGCAAGTCGAAATTCGTGACGAGCAAGGCAAAGTTCTGCCGGATCGTCACGCCGGGGTCATATTTTTGCGCGGCGCAAACATGATGTCCGGGTACTTCGACAATGGCGAGAAAACTCGTGAGGTCTTGTCCGCGGATGGATGGTTTGACACCCAAGACATGGGCTATTTTGCCGAAGGCCGGCTTGTGATCATCGGCCGCAAGAAGGATGTCATCATCATCAATGGCCGAAAAATCTGGTCTCAAGATCTGGAGCATCTCGCTGAAGAATTGTCCGAGGTGAGAACGGGCGACTCGTGCGCATTTTCCGTGCTGAATCCCAATGGAATCGAAATGGCAGCCATGGTCGTGCAGTGGCGCGACGGGAGTTCCACGAAGCCCGAAGAGTTTGCCCATCGCTTGCAGGGCCTGATCGGCGAGCGCTTCGGCATCGACTGTTTCATCGAGATCGTTCCTCCACACACCCTGCCGCGAACATCCTCCGGCAAGCTTTCCCGTTCGAAGGCGCGGGAAGAATTTCTCAGCCGGCACGGCCCCGCTGTGCTGCATCGGAAATGGGTGAACCGAAGCGCGTCCACGGAGCCGCCGCCGGAAAAATCAATCCCATGGGCGGCGTCGTCGCGTTAACCGGAGCGACCGGATTCATCGGCAGCGCGATAGCTCGGAAACTCGTAAACGACGGTTGGCGCGTGCGCGCGCTCATCCGCGCGCCCTTGAGGCGCACCCGCTTCGAGGGCATCTCGATTCAGTGGGTTCACGGCACACTCGAAACTATTGAGCCACTCGAGACTCTAGTGGGCGATGCGGATGCCGTCGTCCACTGCGCCGCGGTGTTGCGCGGCATCACCGAAGCCGATTTTTTTCCCGCCAATGTCCAAGCAGTGTCACGGCTGGCGCAAATTGCCGCGCGCCGACAACCCGCCCCGCGGTTTCTATTAGTTTCATCTTTGGCGGCTCGCGAACCCAATTTGTCGGCCTATGCGGCCAGCAAGCATATGGGAGAGATCGCCCTATCCGAGACCGCCGGCGCTTGCGCGTGGACCGTGCTTCGTCCGCCCGCTGTTTACGGGCCGGGTGACCGTGCGCTCCTTCCCCTGTTCCGGCTCATGCAGCACGGCATCGCTCCGTTGCTCGGCCGGACTGACGCCAGATTCTCTTTGATTTATGTCGAAGACTTGGCTGAGGCGGTCATGAAATGGCTGGTCAGCGACAGCGGAGAGAGCCGCGTGTTTGAGTTGGATGACGGACACCCAAGCGGATACAGTTGGTCCGAGGTGGCGGGAATGTTCGAGCGGCTGCGCGGAAAACCAGTGTTTCGTTTCCAAGTCTCCGAGCTGCCCATGAATGTCGCCGCCAGGCTTAATCAAATCGCCGCGTCGCTAGTAGGATATGCGCCGATGTTTACCCCAGGCAAAGTGCGTGAGCTCAGACATCCCGACTGGGTGTGCGATAACGCCGGGTTTTGCCAGGCGGCCAATTGGAAACCCACGATGTGTCTGGAAGAAGGGCTGCGGACGACTCTCGCTTCGAATGGCGTAACGCAGCCAGCAAGCTTTACAAGACGGCGGCATCCGTGATAAATACCCCGCATCCGTAATAGAAAGTGACGCGGTGGTGGCGCCGAGGACGTGCGGCAACTCAACCCGCCGATAAACGGGTCATCCTCGCGACCTCCCGCACGATGAGCCAGTACGACTCGATACTTTCCCAACTCTACGAGATTTTAGGGCCGTATACGCCGGATGGGCATAGCCTTTCCGAAGACACGGAATTCATATCCGATTTAAGCCTCGATTCGATGAAAGTCATGCAGCTCCTGCTCGATACCGAAGAACGGTTCGACGTTTCCATCCCCCTGAACGTCATCCCGGACGTGCGCACCGTGGGACATTTCGCCCGCTGCGTCCAGCAACTCATTGATCGAGGGTGATGGCCCTCCTTGAAAAATTCCGCCCAATTGCCGACGCCCGTGAGGCGCTGGCGCAGTTGGGCGAGGACCCTTTCCGCGCGACGGTCGAACGAATCGTGTCGCCAACCGAGGCGATTGTAAACGGCCGTCTGATGATCCTCGCGGGAACCAACAACTATCTCGGTCTTACCTTAGATACTGAGTGCATAGAAGCGGCGGTCCAAGCCCTGCGCGAACAAGGAACAGGAACTACCGGTTCCAGAATGGCAAACGGCAGCTATAGCGGTCACGTTGCGCTGGAGAAGGATCTGGCGGAGTTTTACGGACGCCGCTGGTGCGTGGTGTTCTCAACCGGCTACGCTGCCAACCTGGGAGTTATTTCAGCCCTCACCGGGACCGGAGATGTGATCCTTATCGATGCCGATTGCCATGCAAGCATTTACGACGGCTGCCGAATGAGCGGAGCGGAAGTCATTCGCTTCCGCCACAACGATGTCGGTGATCTCGATAAGCGCTTGAGACGTCTCGGAGATCGTCGTGCCAATGCGCTAATCATCGTGGAAGGCATCTATAGTACGCTCGGAGATCGAGCTGCGCTGGCGGAAGTCGCGGCTGTCAAACAGGAGCATGGCGCGTGGTTGCTTGTAGACGAAGCCCATTCGCTTGGAGTGCTGGGGGAGCAGGGTCGCGGACTTTCGGAGGAGAGCGGTGTCGAAAGCAGCGTCGATTTTATCGTCGGCACGTTCAGCAAAAGCCTGGGAGCCACCGGCGGTTTTTGCGTCTCAGATCATTATGAGGCAGAGCTGATCCGATACGGGAGCCGGCCCTATATTTTCACGGCGTCTCCGTGCCCGGCGGTAATCGCGTCGACCAGAGCCGCTTTGAAGAGGCTCCGGGTGGATCCTGAACGGCGTGTCCGGCTGTGGAACAATGCACGGCGATTGTATCATTCATTGCAGGAAATGGGATTCAGACTGGGCCCCGAAGTTAGTCCGGTTGTCGCGGTCCGGTTCGAGCAGCGCGAAGAAGCGATCGCCTTGTGGAACGCCATCATTGATCAGGGAGTCTACGTCAACATGATTTTGCCGCCGGCAGCTCCCGACGGCGGCAGCTTGCTTCGCTGTAGCGCGACCGCGGCGCACACGCCGGAACAGATCGATCGAATCTGCACCGCGTTTGCTACCGCCCGAGCATTGCTAAGCTGACGCCCCCGGCCCCCACAGCCATCGTGACTTACCGGACATCTGCGTTGTGAGTCCGCGTTCTCTTCGGCAGGATAGTAAAGAAATATGCGGTTTTTGATGACCATTGTCCGGATGTACCCGGGACGGAGCGCGCTCACGCTGCTCTCGCTATTATTTGCCAGCGTGGCAGACGGACTCAGCCTGCTCTTTCTGCTTCCGTTGCTGAATCTCGCAACCGGCGATGCCGCTCAAGCTTCCAGCCATGGGTTATCGGGGCTCGGGCACATGCTGACGGAAGCGCTATTGGCAATCGGCGTGACGCCGACAGTCGGCGCGTTGCTGGTCGTCATCCTCGTCTGTCTTTCACTCAACGCGGTGTTTTTGATCCTGGCGAACATCCAGGTGGGCTACACAGTTGCCCATGTCGCGACCGACTTGCGGCTTTCATTGCTGCGTTCACTCCTGGCCGCCCGCTGGGAGTTCTACGTGCGCCAACCTGTGGGAAGCTTGACCAATTCCATCGGAACCGAAGCGATGCGGGCTTCACAGGCGTATTTTCAAGCCGTCAGGACGCTAGTCGTTCTCGTTCAAGCTCTTGTCTATGCGGGCGTGGCCTTTTTCGTTACGTGGAAAGGCGCCCTACTGTCCCTCATGATGGGCGGGATCATCTTCTCTGGGCTGCGCCAACTCGTCCGTATGGCGCATCATGCAGGCGTGCGCCAGACTCAACTGCTCAAGTCTCTCTTGACCCGTTTGGCCGACAGCCTTCAATCGGTGAAACCTCTGAAAGCGATGGCACGTGAAGGGTTATTCGGCTCCCTTCTCGGATCAGAAAATAGGCGCTTGAATCGCGCGCTGCGTCGGGACGTGATCAGCACGGAGGTTCTGAGCGAGGCTCAGGACTTCACGATAGCGCTGATCATGATCTGCGGTTTGTACGTGACGCTGGTTCAGTGGAAGCTGCCATTCAATGCCGTGATCGTCATGGTTCTGGTCCTGGCGCGCTCGCTTGCATCTCTAGGTAAAACCCAGCGTCAGTATCAAAGGATGAAGACCTTTGAAAGCGCCTTCTGGTCGATGCAGGCTGTCATTGAGGAAGCGAGCGGCGCCCGCGAAACGAATCCTGGAGGCAGCTCTCCACGCCTTGAACAGTCGGTTGGCCTGAACAATGTCAATTTCGCTTATGGAGATTTATCTGTCCTTTCGAATGCGTCGCTGACCGTCCCATCAGGTTCATTCACTGCCATCATGGGGCCGTCGGGCGCAGGGAAAACCACGATCGCCGATCTAATTATCGGCCTGCTCCATCCGCAGGAAGGCGAAATTCTGATCGACAATGTGCCATTGGAGCAGGTTGATCTCACGCAATGGCGCCGCATGATCGGCTACGTGCCGCAGGAATCTTTCCTGCTGCATGACACTGTCCTATGGAACGTGACGCTTGGCGATCCGGAGGTGAACGAGGCCGACGCCGAGGCTGCGCTTCGCGCCGCCGGGGCATGGGAATTCGTCGCCGAACTGCCACAGCAGATCCACAGCTCGGTAGCGGAGCGCGGTATGGCGCTCTCAGGTGGCCAGCGACAGCGTATCGCCATCGCCAGGGCGTTGGCGCGCCGTCCCAAGCTGCTGATCCTCGATGAGGTCACAAGCTCGCTCGACCCGCAGACGGAGGCGGCAATTTGCCAAACCTTGCAAGGCCTTCAAGGTCAGCTGACCATCTTGGCGATCTCCCATCAGCCCGCCGTGGTCGAAGCCGCCGATCGAATCTACCGGGTTCAGAACAGCGAGGTTACCTTAGTTCGCGATGGCCGTGATCTGGATTGCCTCTCCGGCCAGTTACAGACCGAGCGGAAGTTAGCCTCGCGGTGAACTAAAGAAAATCCGAAATCCGAATATCGAAATCCGAAAACATCAAAATCAATGCTGAAATCAGAGGGAGCGAGGTGGTGTCGAGGGGAAAGGCTTCTCTCATCTCCCGTCCCTCGACATTTTGGTTTTTGCCTATTTGAATTTGTTTCGAATCTCGGATTTCGAGCTGCGGATTCTAATTTGACAAGTGATTTCACAATACTCTGAAGACCGGTAACGCGCAAGTATTGCGGCTTGCCGAAGCGTTAGGCTGGCCCTTTGAAGCGAAGCACATTCGCTACAACCGGCTCAATCGGTGCCCCAACCTGCTGCTAGGCGCCTCGAAGCTCACCGTGGATACTCGGCGCTCGGATTCATTGGCGCCGCCATGGCCGGACCTGGTGATCGGCGCCTCGCGTTGCGCCGCGCCGCTGGCGCGCTGGATCAAAAAGCAATCGGACGGACGCAGCCGGTTGGTGCACCTGCTGCACACACAGGCGCCCTTGCATTATTTCGATTTGGTGGTGACCACGCTGCAATACCGCCTGCCTCGGCGGTCCAACGTGTTGCACAACCTGTTGCCCTTGAACGCCGCGGCGCCGGAAGTTCTGGCATCGCGGGGGGCCCAATGGCGCGCGCGGCTGGAGCACCTGCCGCGACCTTGGATCGCAGTGCTGGTGGGAGGCAATACCTCCAGCTATCGACTGGACACGCTCACGGCGACACAGCTCGGGCAGTTTAGCAGCCGTAGAGCCCGTGAAACCGGCGGGAGTCTTCTGATCAGCAGCAGCCCGCGCACGCCTGCGGATGCCGCTGATGCGCTGTTGGCGGCCGTAGAAGGCCCTGCTTATGTCTACCGGTGGCAGCCGACAAACAAGGACGAAAATCCATATCTGGCTTATCTCGCGCTCGCCGACCGCTTCATCGTCACCGCCGATAGCGTGTCGATGCTCGCGGAAGCCTGCTCCACCGGTCGTCCGGTCGAGTTGTTCGCTTGCGCGCGGCCCGGCAAACAACCGAAGCGGCTGCTCGGGCCGTCTTCCCGATCACAACGGTTCAAGGAAACACTAACCGGCTGGGGCATCGTAAAACCGAGACGCGATTTCCCGGCGCTCCATCGTGAATTGATGGAACGTGGACTGCTGTGCTCCCCCGATCAGAAGCAATCACTGGAACCCGCAAAGCCGGACGATCTTGCCCGCACTGTGACCAGAATACGCCGGCTCATGGGAGAAGGGGAGAGCGAGCGGGCTCCTACAGAGCCCAAATACCAACGAGGAGATTCCACCTCCAAGCCACCGCATCAATAGCCTGTCATAAGACGCTGCGGACGGGTCTACTCTCCGTGCCGCCTCTGACACGCCATCCGGGTCCGTAAAACTTGCCTCTAGCCCAAACTTTCTAGACGAAGATCGAGATTTCGGAATTTCAAGTAGGTAGGTCCTCAGTTCGCCCGTCCGCACTATCGCGAAGTTGTACGGCGTGCGAATGGCGTTCAATCATTTATGTCGTTTAGGACGATTAGCCGGCCGCAGCTCGTGTGTGCTCGAGCCAGCGCTCGGTATAGGCATTGGCGAACATGCGGTGCATCGCTTCGGCCTGTGGCGCGAGCGAGCGCGCGATACGATGCTCGATCGTGCGTTCCATGCGTTCACCGCGTCCGGCATTCACCGGCTCGACGGCCGCGTCGAGGTTCGGCGTCGCGGTGTAACCGAGAAAATGCAGCAACTCGGTGAGATAGGCGCCGGGCTCCGCAACGGTCCGTTCGAAGAATCCGAAATACAGCTGCTGGGCTGGCACATGCTTGCGCCACCGCGCAATGTTCTCCGCGTACTCGCAGTGCGCGAACGATTTGCGCCGCGTGAGGAACGCGACGAGCTCGTCGGCGCCTACGTCCCCAACGTCCGAACCTGGCGCCTTGCGAAAGTGCATCGCGATCGATGACCACGCGCGGTCGACCGGGTCGCGCAGCAGATAAATCACCTTGATGGCCGCATTGCGCTCGACGATCCGCCCGATCGCGTCTTCCGGCAGGCGTGCGTACCCGGGGCACACCTCGCCGCAGATCAGGTTTGCGTCATCCGGAAAAATCGCTTCGTACCAATTCCAATCGCGCGCGCCGTAGCCCAGTCGCAGCGCCTGCTTGGTCGCAAGGAACGCCGATTTGCCGCGTACGAAATCGATGAGCCTCTCGTGTGCATGCGCGCGCGCGAGCCTGAGATGCGATTGCCGGCCCGTTGCCCTTTTCAGCCAGGACGGTTCCGTGTGGTCGAAGAAATGAATTTCCTTGACCGGGGGCAACCAGATGCCCGGTTGCAGCGACAGGTTGTGATGCAGCCACGTGGTGCCGGCCTTCTGCGCGCCGATGCACAGGAAGTGTGGAAACATCGGCCGACTAATCGTCCTTCTCGATCATGATAGTCATGGTCTTGCTGCGTCCCGACGACCCGTGCGGCAGTTTGCCGAGAGGGTGCAGCGAGGCGCGCCTTTGACGACTATATTTTGCCTTTTGCGCTGCGCCACAAACGCATCGGATCATCACCGCGATTTTTCGCGAGCCGGGCACCGCGCAAAAGATCGCGGACCGCAGTAAAAAATCCTGGACAGCAGGTCTTCCGGTATGATGAATCCTCAGGCAGCGCATTGATGAGACGCCGATGGGCCTTGCCCAGAGCGTGATAAGGCAGTGAAGGGAAGAGATGATGCAGGCCGTGATAGCGCAACCCGATCGGAAACAGCAGCAGTGTGATTAACGAACTACCAACGATATTGATGGATCCCTCAACTTGCTCTGCAAAAGTCATCTCGTTTCCCATATTTGCGTACCGGTGCGCCGCCAGATTCCGCACCCAGTTGAGCGTGAGCGAATAGGTCGACAAGCAATAGAAAAGTCCGACCATCGTCCAAGTGATTAATCCCTTCAGAACCAAAATAAAAATCAGCGCCAACCACAGGAAACAGACTACGTCCAGTACAATCCAGAGACGCTGAGGCTCAGTCGGCGGGATGGCGCGGCGGTAGTATGGGTTGATTGCATAAGAAGATCCCCGCTCGAGCAGACATCGCCTGAGGCGGGGATGGAGAAAGGACAGCGGTACCGCGATCAGAAAGCGCCCGATTGACAGGAGAGGCAGAACGGGGACCTGCGCAAAATACGCCACAGTTTCTCGGGTGGGCGACGATGCCAGGGGCAGATATTCTCCATCAGCCGGAGTCCCGTGCTTGCGCGGGTTGTGATGATCAAGATGATTGCTGTAAAGCAGTGAATGCATCAGCAAAGGCACCCCGCAAACAAGATTCCATGCAACACGAAAACCTACCATCGTCCGGCCCGACATGTGCACAATCTCGTGGATGAAGGTGCCCACTCGGAAAAGGGCAGCTCCGGACACTAAAAATGCAACGACCTGAATCACCGAGAAGCGCGGCGCCAGGATATACATAACAGCAAAACCGTAGGCAACGGATGCCGTGATCAAGAAGTCAGTCCAGTAAAGCAAGGGCTTGGGTGCGAAAAGATCCTGAATCAACTCCTTGGTCTCCCGGAGTGAGTAAGTCCGGGCCGCCGCCTGAGTGGCAGTCGTTCGGTCACGTGCAAGATTCGCGGCTGAATTCACTTGAGCTTATTTCCTACGTTCATGGATCCAATGGTCAAAGTTTGCGAGTCAGAGCAAAATATCACGCTTGCACGGCGTAGAAAATCGCAGCAGAAGATTGGACAGGTGGTTATGCGTACTATATTCATGTGTTCATAGTCAAAGGCGGGGATCGACGGCCGCTATGAAGCTGCGCGTCTACCACGTCCGCCGGTACAGCCAAACCGCGACTCCAAGCATCACTACCACGGGGCCGAGAGTTACTAGCGGCGCAGAGAGATGAAACAGAGATCCAAGCTGGATCGTAAGCTGCCTGCCGGCATGAAAACTCGCGCCGATTAAGCCTCCGTGCAGCATGCGCTTACCGGCGCTTACCTGGCGAATCGGGCCGAGCACGTACGGAATGGCGAGAATAACCATCGCGAGTGTCGACAGCGGCATGCTGATGGATTGCCAGAGTGTAAGTTCAGGACGTTCGGAGGCGAGTCCGGCTTGCTTGAGATATTGTACGTATCCGTACAACTCCGTAGGCGAAAGCATCTCCACCGGCAATACAATGGTGGTGATTTGCTCCTGCGTAAATGGCGATTCCCACGGCAACTGAGCAAAACGTTCAGTCAAAATCTTGTTATTCAAAATGATTTGCTGGCGCACGTCGTGAAGGATCCACCGCTTTGAGTCCTGAATAACGGCCTCCTTGGCCCATGCCACGAAACGAAGTGCTCCGTTGTTGTCGAAATGATAGATTTCGATTTCAGAAGGGATTTGTCCATGAAGGAGACGGCGTACATGCACTACACGTTGGCCATCGCGTGACCAAAATCCGCGCCGAGTGGATTCGATCCCGGAAATCGCCTGAGTGCGCCGCTCAAAAGCCAATTGGTTCAACTGCGGAGCCACGAACTCCTGCACTCCCATAACCGCGATCATCACTAGGATCCCGGTTTTCAGCACCGACCAGGCAATGCGCGCCCGCGATACGCACAGGGCTTGCATGACGATAAGCTCCTCGCCGGCCGCCAATTCTCCCAACCCAACGATTGCTCCCAAAAGCGCCATTGCTGGTGCCAGCTCGACCATCCATCCCGGCAAGGTTAACAAGACATACAACGCCGCACCGGAAGCGCTGTAGGTCCCCTTGCCCACGCTATCCAGCTCGCGTACAAGTGCGATCAGGCTGAACGCGGAGACCAGGATCAGCATGATCAGTGCGTAGCCTCTAAAAACCCTTCTCGCGATGTATCGATCAAGGATAGGCATGCTTGTGGCTAACCCCGAAATAAGCACGCGGCGGTTTTTTGCTGCGCTGGCCCCGTGCGGTTCCAAATCAGTCCGGCAATCAGGAGCGCCAACAGGAGATTCGGCCACCAGAGACCCGGGATCGACTTCACGATGTCTTGTTCCACCCAGCTTTTGGCGACCAGCTGCAGGTTGTAAAATACCGCGTAGCTCACAGCCGACATGAATAACTTCGCGTATTTGCCTTGGCGCGGATTTGCGCGGCTAAGCGGAAACCCGAGCAGTCCCATGAGAAACGCGAAGACCGGCGTCGATAGCCGCCACTGCAGCTCTGCAATACCCGAAGACTTGAGCGAACCCATCAACTCCCAAGTGGACGCTGCTTTACGCTTATAACCGATTTGCACATCATCGGGACTGTCCAACTTGACGCGAAGCTCCGTGCTAACAGTCTGCACGCCAAGCTGACTCTGTGAAAAGTCATAACTGCGCGCCCGGATGCACACTAAAAATCCCGCGCCCTGCCCATCGTCGGGCGGTTGATGAAAAGCTTCGTCTGCCGACACGACGGTTACCGTGTCGCCCGAAATCGTTTGAATGAAGACGCGCTGCATGCGGCCGGAGATCGGATCAACACCTTCAAAAAACAGCACATGATTCCCGGCCGGGTTTTCGTAGAAATGCCCCGGTTTCATATCGGCGAAGTTGAACTCGGCGACGGCGTGCTGCTCAAGCAAATAGCGCAAACCGTAAGCCCAGGGACGCACGTACAACGTAAGGAAAGCCATAAGAACGCCGACCAGCAGCGATACCACTGCGACAATACGTAAAATCCGCATGGGAGTTATGCCGCAGGCAAAAAGCGCCGTCATTTCGGAATCTGTATAGAGCCGGCTCAGACCGACGACAACCGAGATGTGGAAGGCGATCGGCAGGAGAATCTCCAAAGCCATCGCTACCCCGATCAGAAGGAGCGGGAGGACAGCATCGGTCGGCAGCAAACCGCTGGCAACCAGGTCCAGGTAACGGATGGCTGAAAAGTTGACGTAGAGAAATAACAGAGCCGGGCAGAAAATCAGCAGGGGTTTGGTAATATCTCCCGTAATGTATCGGTCTACGATCGATGTGAAAGTTCTGGAGAACGTCTGGCTGAGTTTCGTCCGAGCGAACTTTTCATCTTCCAGCGGCAGTTGCCTCGCGGTTCGGGAATGTCGCTTGGTGCGAGCCTGTAATTTGATCACGGTGACCGGTGCCAGAAATGCTTATTTTATCTTGCTGGACTCGATGCTATTTCGCAGGAGTAATGGACGAATATAACGCTAGCGTTCAGCCTTTCCAATCATGGTTCTACGGGCCCGAGTCGGATCCTCCGGCAGCAGCTGTTTTCTAGCCTCCACAGTGATTTTTTGCTTGATTCCGTCGTGGGTTTCTCTTATTACCTAGAAGACTTCAGCCACCTTATCGTGCCCAGCAGAGGTAGAATACTGTGCCCATTGGAATGAACACGATGGCGAACCCTCTAAGCTCGTTATGAAAGCAATCGTCTTGAACGCAGGATATGGGGGTCGCTTGCGCCCCACCACCAATGGGCTGCCCAAATGCCTTTTACCGGTGGACGCAGATCATACGGTGCTTGAGGTGCAATTACGCACGCTCGCGCGCTGTGGGATCCGACACGTCACTATCATGGTTGGCTACGAGGCGGAGAAGATTGAACACTTTCTTGCCACGCATCCCATTGCGTCTTTGACAGTTCAAACGCGCTTTAATCCTTTCTTTGCTACGACAAATACGGCTGTGACCTGCTGGCTGTCAATTCGCGACATGACCGAGGATTTTCTTCTGCTCAACGGTGATACACTCTTTGATTCAGAAATTTTATGTCGGCTGTTGGCTGCGCCCGAGGCCCCACTCGTCATGGCGATTGATCAAAAACCCAGTTACGACGCTGACGATATGAAAGTGATGCTGACCACCGGTGGACAAGTCAAATCGGTCGGAAAGGCCCTTCCAGCGTCGCAAATCGACGGCGAATCGATCGGCTTAATGGCATTTCGCGCTGAGGGCATCGCGGCGTTTCGTTCGGCACTGGACATGACAGTCCGGGACCCGGAGGCTTTGCGCTTGTGGTATCACGATGTCATCAGCGTGATGGCCTCTACACTGCCAGTGAACACGGTTCTCATCAATGGCCTATGGTGGAGAGAAATTGATACTCCGCAGGACCTTGCGGAAGTTCGTGCCTCGTTTGCTCACCGAGAATTTACCGCGGGTATTCGTCATCCGCCCAGGATCGATACCGTTCCGCTCAAAGCTTGAGCGTGCTCTACGCTCGCGCGAGTCTCCTGACCCTGCGTCAGCCGATGACCGTAGCTCTTTCCAGTCATGCAAAAGAGCAATCCGCTCTATGTGTCGGTTGGCAATTGGGGGCGACGGAGTTCCTGGGCGGAGATTTTTAGCTTTAACAGGACGCGCGTGAGATTCCAGTTCTTCCGCATATTCAACCATGCTTGGGGGATAAGCTGGAGTGGACCAAAGACACTCCGTTGCGCGCGCCGTAGTTCGGCTTCTAATTGATCCACATAACGCAGAAGCGGAGCCTGTGCGCTCAGAGCATTTTCAATCTGTTCCCAGGTGTGCCAAACCTCCGGAGAATTTGGCTCCGCGCTGTCAGTCGCCAACTGACGCAGCCAGAGATAGGCGCCCCGAGTGAGACTATTCACCTGTGAATTTTTTATAAGGTCTTCCTGTGTAAATCGATAATGCCGCAAATCGGCGTGCAAAAATTGCTGGGCATATTCTTGTATTCCTGCCGTCGTGGCTGCAGTCAGAGGGACATCCAAGATGGTGGCAATCCGTTCAAGCTGAGTGACCGCATCTGCCATAACCAAATCGTAATCCACTACGACAAAGGGACGTTCTCGTACTGCGCGGAAATAAGGAACAACATTGACCAACCATTCAAGATCGCTTTTCTCTTGCACGCCGCGGCGAGGGTTCAGTTGCGCGCGCGAGCGCGCCACGCTGACGGGATTGCGCACTACCATAACGTACCGCACATCGAGCTCTAACGACTGAAATACCATTTGCCAAAACGGCAGCATGCGCAGTGTCCCCGCGAATTTGTATCCCGCGATGGGGTAACGGCTAAAGCGCCGACGGAGGGTCTCACGGGCTTCTTGCGCAAGCGTCTGCACAGCAGGCATTTGCCACTGGTGCGGTGCAATGAGCGCGACACTGTCGGCTCGCAGACCAAGCGCGCTCCGTACGCGTTTGTTGAGTTTTAGCAGACCTTCGTCTTCAAAGAAGCCGAGCGGGTTTTTCCCTCCACCAGGCCTCAGCTGATCTCCGAGTTCTACTCCGAGTGCCCGCAACCCACGAGTGATCGTGCTCGTACCGCTTCGGCCCGCACCAAGCACGACGATAAAGCGTGGCTGGGAAGGAACGCTCAGGGAGGTCGGTGTTATCGGTAATGTCATTGGATTGACTTCAATTCTACATGCTCTTCTGTCAATCCGTGGACAGTGAAGAGTTGACGAATCCGCGTGACAGTACGTTCCATGTCATCGAGGGGCTTGCGTGACCGCGAATCCGGAGCCGAGCCGAGCTGAGCAACCAGCCCTTTCTGCATGAGGATTTGCAAAGACGCGGCAAAGTCCCGGGTCGGCCGGATAAAGCCCCAATAGACCAATTGCTCATACAGCCGGGCAACTCTTCTGGACTGCTGCAAGATATCGTGTCCCTGCCGTCGAAACCAGCGTCGAAAATCTCCGTCTGTAGGAAACGAAGAACGCGCACGCGTTGGCCAGGTAAAAACGTACACTGGCTTATTCGTCACGCAGGCTTCGACCACTTGTGATGCACTGTCAACCGTGACGATAAAACTATCGGCTAAAGCAAGATAGGCCAGGTACGGATTGTCAGCATCGTTCGGACGCCAACGATAGCAATGCGCTGGACAGTCAAGAGCGGCAAACAGCGCTTCGACCACCGAGGCCGGCGTGCGCGGGCTCGTGCTGACGAGGAGCGAACCGCCAACCTTCCGGACCTGGGCGTTGGCTTGATGAGCAAGTAGGGTGGCAATAGCCGGGTCCAGCTCGTACACCGAACTATTGCCGCCCACGAGCAATGCCGTGAATGGCCGCGGTAAATTTCCAAGGCGTAGCTGCCAACGTGATGCTGCAGCGGCGAGACGATCAGGTTCGTGGCGATTCAGTGGCGCTGTGTTACATAGAACATTTGGCCTCTGCGGCACCCGGTACTGTGGAGTGGTGATGATCAAATCAAATAGATGGAGCGGAGCTTGGGTATGGATCAGGTGGACAAGTCGCGTCCGCCCACCGGATTGTTTTTTGATCCATCGTGCCACCGGCGCAGGGCGTCGCGAAGAGGCAATCACCAAGTCCGGCCACGGTGGCTCGAGCGGGCTGGATCGACGCCGGTCTACGCTTAAGATTGATGGTCCCAGGAAAAGGTTCGGACAGTGGTTCAGTCCGTTATATAGTAACTGCTTGGTTTCATAGGGCCACTCCAGAGCATCTGCTAGGCTGATCAATTGGCCGTTGCCGCCAGCCTTGTCTCCTAGTAAGACCCAAACCTTTGGTACAGGTGGACATAGGATGCCCGGTGTCGTAGCGACAAACCGCAAGTTCACGCTCGTCGCAGAAGCCACGCCGTTCTCAGTCATAGCCCCTTGGCGGCTCACCGAAAAAGCGACGGACGCGGTCAAGGGGCGAGTACCGGTTGATGACGACTATGAAAATCTTGCGCAGATGACCTTGTGGGCACGTCAGTGTGCGCACCCCATGCCAAGAGCGCTCCTTTCTAGCGAACAACAAGCTGTGGTTGCCGAGTGCTTCCGTAGCGGCAATGTGCTCGAAATCATCAATTTGCGGAGCGGACCGATGCTCGAAGCGCCCGCCATCGTCCAGAATAAGTGTTTCTCCACCCCAAGCGGGATCCCAATCTTGCTCGGTGTTGAAATAAAAAATATGCGAACCAAGCTTACGTCTGGAGTCGCAATGCGGTGAGACCGAGCATCCCTGTGGGGTATAGTGCCAGACGAAAGACAGCTCAAACGAGCGCGCTCCAATAAGCCGACGCACAAACGTGTGATAGCCTGTGTCACGCAGTTCTGCAACGAACGCTTTCCAGGGCGCGGCCACCGGTAGATCATCCCGATAGGGAAGGGAGAAACGGTCGTGATTCTGCTGCCCGGAGACCCGAGTCTCGCCAAAGTGAGAAGTGAACAGGCTCACATCCGGCAGAGTCTCTCGCAGACGATCATACCCAGAGTCCGTTAAGAGCCCCGCTGGATTGACCCAGGGGTACGGAGTCTGGGAGCGAAAAGAAGCCGGATCAATAGTCTGAAGCCGTTTTATATCTAGGAATGTCATGGCTAGTGCCCTTTATATTCCTATATTCCTATATTGTCAGCTCTGAGTTCGCTCTCCGTTCGCCCTAGTACACCTGCTTCTGAAGGCATTCCCATGAGCATTCGCACGCGCCGCGCAATATCATCAACTTCTCGTAAGCCGTCACTGCTAGTCGGACTCAGGCTAGAACCGAAGAACTGGGCGATTCCGCTTCCCACCAGTGTCTCGTGCAGGATGTCTAAATCTGGTTGTGGCAGGATGATCCCTCGTTCGACAAGTCGCGCGCACACATATTGGACACCCGTTTGAGGCTGGATAGTCCCTCGATTTCCCCAGCGCTGTTTCTCACTGCGAGCGACGATTCGCTCTTTCACTTGGGTCCACAAATCGTGTTGCTGTTTGGGAAGCGGGTAAATATACACTGGTTTCCCGGTCGCTGCTGCATCGGCCAGCATCGATTCACTCTCCCCTGTCACAATTAGGATGTCTGCTAACGCCAGATATGCGAGATAGGGATTCTCAGGCTGGTCCGCTTGCCACTCGTGCAGACAACAGCAATGGCCAAGTCCTTTCTTCAACGCCATCGTGGCTTGGGGTCCAGTGCGACGGCTGGTGGTGGCAAAGACTGTGGCGCCCATAGTCTCGGCGAAGCTGCGTACCTCTACACCGAGTCGCTGCGCTGTTTCCTCATCGAAACGGGACTCGTAGGAGGCTCCGCCGACCAGCAGAGCAATCCGCGGGCGTCGCGCGTTCGCCAATGAGTCTTGCCAGCGCTCCGCAGTATGCCTGAGTTCTTCTGAAGACACTTCTGTAAGCGGGACGAGCGTTTCGATCCGCCTAGAATGAGGCGGCAAGCGAAAATATCGGCAACTAATCGCAAGATCGTAAAGCTGCGCGACATGGGTGCCTTTGCGCCCCATTTGCACAAGGCGCGTATGATCGTGACTCTGTTTTTTGACCCAACGTGCGATGTGGGCGGTACGCCAGCCGGTGGTAATCACTAGGTCAGGCCAGGGTCGAGTGAGTGAAGCCGACTGCGTCCGTTTGAGACCGAGGCGCGTTGCGCCAAAGCATCCGAACAGGAAGTCGTGGAGATGGATAAGCCAGCTGAAACCCAGTTCCTTGACTTCGTAGGGCCAACCCAGGGCTTTTGCGAGGCCGAGAGATTGTGTGGTGTTTCCCGGGTGAGCGTCCGTCAATACCCATACAGTGGGATTGCCGTGAAAGCGACGCCCTCCTTCGCGTGACTGTGTGACTGGTCGTCCCCAGCCATTGCGCGTATGCACGATGAGCTGCCACTGCCTCTCCGGGTAATGGCGACTCGCGGCTTCAAGCTGTTCCACCCACCAGGACTCGGCGCGCGGGGGCTGAGATACGTGTATTGCGTGGTTTGACAGGCTACTCCGTGTGGCCGTTGTGACGGTCACCGTCACCTTACGGCGCGCAGAGCGAAACAACTCATCAAGCACCCACGGTATATCCTCGTCTGGCAAAGCATCTAAGACTTCGCTGGAGACGACGTCGGTGATCGATCTGTTAGAACGGCCTGTCTCCGACAACGAGGCAAGATCATACCAGGAAATGGTTTGCGGCTCAGGCGTCGACGGATGCTCCTTAGCTGGGAGTTGGTCGCGGGTAGACGTGGATTCGTAGGCCTTTTGGATCTGCGCGCACAAAATTTTGTACTGTTCGCTTGGCTGCGCGGCAGTGAAAACCTGATACCCGGCGGCATCTGCAGCACGTTCCAGATCTAACCAGACCTGGCCGGCGGGGTTGCGCTGGTAGACATAACGGTGCGGCGTTGGTTGCCAGGGCTGCAGATGGATGGCGGTGTAATGCAAGAGCTTCGAGCGATGGGGGCCATACTCTCCATCACGCGCGTGCCACACGGAGTCGAGTTGTCCGTACAAGCCAGGTATTGCCCGTGCCTTCGCCTCCATGAAGCTTCTGCGCCGGCGTTGCGCTTCCGCTAGACTCCATACAGAAGCCATGCGGGCGCAATCGATCAACATGACTGCTGTATCGTGATCGGTTAGCGCCAGAAAACCGTGCTCTCCCATATCAGCATCAAACAATTCTCCCGGGTCGCCAAGATATATTTGATCAACATCGTTATAGATGGCTCTCCCTGCACCGCCGGCAAAATCCGGAATCGCAAGCCGATAATTGGTGAAGCCCGTAAGCCACCGTGTTCGGTCGAATCCGACCAAATCTTTCATGAGATAAATCTCATAGATCCGGCTCGGGTCGCGGACCTGTTCGACCGACCAGAAAAAGACCCGCTCGGCGCGATACTGTGCGGGTTCGGTACCGAGAAAAATACGCACCGGCGGTTTTGGACTCCGGGCTACACCCTCCCGCACGCTTAAGACGACACACTCAGGCTGTGCACGCGTGCCCGGCGGACGAGCCACTCTGCGGGATTTCTCTAGTAAGGCCATCGTGTGTACGGTCGCGGTCAGACAGTCATCGCTTCAGGCGATGGTGGCTGACGCGCTGGCGGACGGCTGGCGGAATTTCAAAATGGTAAAAAAATACGACGCGCCCAGCGGCCACGCATACGCAACCAGTATCCAGAAGAGGACCGATTTGTTGCCGAGAAAGCTTGCCAGAAAAATGTAAAAAGTACGAATGTCGCCTTTCGTAAACGGCTGAATTTTCCGAAATACCGCGAACCAACGCGTCTCGGCCTGCGTTTTCAAAAAGTCCACGCCCATGGCTTGGATGCTCACGTATCCCGCTCGCCGCAAAAAACGAGCGTGATAAACCACGGCAGTGCCATACCACACGGCGGTTGCCAGTGCGACGGCAAGATAGCCCAGATCGCGATGCGATTCGCGATAACACGCGATGGTCAAGAATACAAACGGCAGCGCGAAACGAAGGTCATCGATGAGCATATCAAACCGCGCGCCGGATTCCGATTCATAATTGCGGATGCGCGCGACCTCACCGTCACAGCGGTCCAACACTCCGGCGGAAAACTGCCACACGACCGCAAACAGCAATATTGCCCAGTATTGCGGTATGAGCAAAAAAGCGGAAGCGACGAGGAACGAGCCGAGCTCCAAAATGCTGATGGCATTTGGGCTGAAACCCAAACGCACAAACAAGAACGTCAAGGGTTTAGAGAGATGTGAGTTGACCAGTTTGGAAAATTCGCCGCTTATTTCTTTAAAGGCAATACGCCAAAAAAATTCAGCCCGGTCCTCCTGCGATTCTCTTCCAGTAACCGGCAGCCACCAAACATTTTCGACAAACCCGAGCCTGAGAAGCTGCTGCTTGTGCCAGCGCTGAATCAGATCAGCGACATTGCTGAATGAAAGATTTTCCAAATGGGCGCGATGACAGATAACAACATCGGTACTGAAGATACCATTGGAGAGAGTGGGAGAGACTTCCAGCGGATGAGTAACGGCGACATCGAAGGTGTTGCTTTGGAAAACGCTTTCGTCGAGCGCGACCTTGGTAAAGGACTCCGGGTGAGCAAATATCACTTTGAATTTGTCCGCGAACGTACTCGGGAAAGCAACCTTCCCGTCAGTCAACCACACATGTTTGTAGACAACGAGCACTGGTTTTGGTAACGCGGCAAATTGGGCCGACTGCGCAAAAAGTGTCGGATGAACAACTTTATTAGTTTCAAAGAGCAAAAAAGGCGTGTCCCACTGTTCCACGAGACGCGACACTGCCTCAGAAATCATCTCACCCGTGCGGATCGGTGAAATATCATAATTCAGCGCAATGCGGGTTCGTGCGGTCCCGATTAGCGCCGCAATCTTTTCACGGTGCGCCTCGTGACAAATAATCCGAGCGGACCTTATGTCTGCCTTCGAGAGAGCCACCAGGGCGCGGATCAAAAGGGGTTCCCCACCGTAGACCGCATCATAGGTTGCTTCATTAGCGGTTGTGTTCAGCACCAAAAGAACAGCATTTGTGATGCCTGCTACTGCCATCCGCGCAACGCTCCGTTGTGTATCACACCACTTTTCTTGAAACGCCTGGTTGATAAGATTGCGAACGCAAGGGATTCTCTTTGGGAGGATCTTGAATATTCAGCTCTCTCATCCTCAGCAAGGTAAAACCGAGGAAATAGAGAAAAAAGGCTATCGCAATACCCAACACCATCGCATCAAAAGAGGAAATGCTTACGCGGCCCAGATTAATCAGCGGATTGGTGCCGAAATAGAATATGGCGTTCACGCCGAGAAGGAATACGCGAACTTCCGTGGGACCGATTTTGCCGTAAGAAATTTTGTACACTCCGGATACGGCGGTGTTGATGTAGGTTAGAATCCCAAGGTGCAGATAACCCACGAGCGCCAGAAGCGCGATGTTGAAGTGAACAAACGGGGATAATCCCAGGCCGAGAAAGAATATGGTTTGCGTTGTGATATCGACCGTATGATCGACAAAATAGCCGTATTGGAATCGTTCGATTCTGCGGTAGCGCGCCAACGAGCCATCGAGGCTATCGCCGAACCAATTGATCAAAAGGCCAAGATCGACGATCCAGAGAAAAAATTTATTCGTATTGCACAACCAGTACGCAGCCGCCATGACCAGCCCGCCAATCAAGCCAATCGCAGTGAGAATGTCGGGAGTCATCCATACAGGCATTTTTTTACATAGCCATTGCAACGCAGTTCGTTCCAGCGGCGCGAGGATAGTGTCGTTGACACGTACGTCGGCTGTCTTGGAGGTGTCCATCAGCGTTCTCTTTTATCACAAAATCGACTAACTCGAGCGGGTTTTTCGTACCATCGTAGTTCGCTATTCAGAATTCTTTTTCATAAATACGATAGCGTTTATACGGAATGCCACCGATCGTCGTGAGCATATTCCGCATCGGCATGTTATCTTCCAGAATCCAGGACAACTCAACTTCCTGAACTCCACGCCGGATTCCGTAACCGCGCAGCGCATCGATGAGCAGGAAGCCCAGTGCGGCTCCGAGCGGGCTTCGTTGGAAATTTTTGCGCACTCCCATGAGAACGACGCGGGCCGTTTTCGGTGATTGCACTTTCAGCCGCCACAAGAGCTTGAGCCAGCCAAGCGGAAGCAGACGTCCGCGCAGGTCTCGTATGGCTTCGTTTAAATTTGGAAAGGCTACGATCATCGCGGCGGGCACTCCGTCCACTTCCGCAATTTGCACGGCGTCGTCATCGACCAGCAGTCGCAAACTGGAACCCAAATGCCTAAACTCGTCTTCGGTGAATGGAATGAATCCCCAGTTTGTCGACCAGGCATCCTCGAAGATGTCCTGGATAACTTTCAGGTCCTCACGGAATCGCGATCTGCGCAGCGGCCTGACTCGCGCATAGCCGGCGGCCTTGTTCAAAACGGCTTTCATGAGCTCGGGTCGAGTGAAATCGGTGGGGAGACGATAGGCCAACAAGTCCTTTACGCCCTGGTATCCCTCGGCAGACAGGCGAGCGGCATAATAGGGGCGTGAGTGGCCCATCATAATCATCGGAGGCGCATCGTAACCATCCACAAGCAGGCCGCACTCCTGGTTGATGGAAAAATTGAATGGGCCGCGGATTCGCAACATGCCCTGCTCACGCAGCCACACTTCGGCGGTACTCAACAGTTGGTGAAAAATCTCGGCCTCATTCTCGGCCTCGAGAAAGCCAAAAAATCCGCTGCCGTCGCGATAACGCCCTTCGTGTAATTCATCAACCTGGGCGCTGATCCGACCGACTGGCCTGGTTCCACGGTAGGCAAGCCAAAAACCGCAGCGCGCGTGGGCAAAGTATGGGTTGCGGGAAGAAAAGTGCTCGCGGCGCTCTATCAATAGAGGCGGGACCCATATGGGGTCGTCGACATAGACCGACCAGGGCACGCGAATAAACCGGCGCATGTCGCGGGAGTCACTTACCGGGACGATTCTTAGGGATTCGACAGTTGGAATAGTACTTTCCATCTTGCCCGGTTGGCCAGGTAATTTCAGGGCAACCCGACAGATCTTTTTACGATTTATTCGATGCAGAATTCAGTTTCAATCCAGGGCGCGATCGAGACCAGGTACATAGTAAGAAGCCAGAACCAGATCAGGGGCGTATCCGGGGTGATGATCAGGCCGTAAATAAAATAAGCCGGAATCACCTGAAACAGGAGCGCGGCCCAGAGCCCCGCTCTACGGCTGAACCATAACCGCAGCGCCTTGATGAGCCAAGTCGCGAAACGACAACCAGCGCCAAGCCGCGGATTTCCTCAACAGCAGCGTCCCTGCTCGAACCACCCAGGCCACCATCGGTGGATGATCTAGGTAGCTCACAGCAGGGTGAATCGAATAATTCCAGTAATAGGCCTCTTGGGGAGAAAGATTCAACACCGCGCCATGGCGAACCGCAAGCCTATAACCCATGAAAAACTTGTTTGCGGGGCCGGGGTTACACCACACCGGCTCCTCTTGAGGCGAGAACTTATAAACTCCACAGTGTGGAAGGTTTCTTGTAACATCGTCCTCAGCTTCGTTCAAGAAAGTTGACGCCCAATCATCAAATGTGTCAAAAAGTATGAGAGACGTGGGGATAGTCCGAGAAAGACCGTTTCCTTCATGAAATTTCTCAATTGGTTGCTGTACCGATTAGCGGAATTTTGCCTGAGAGCAATTATCTTCCTGGTCCCCCGGGTCCCTCACCGCGTGCGCGTTCTCATGACGGCGGCAACCGTCCGCGTGACTTTCGCTATTTTATGGCCATACCGAAAACTGATGGAAGAAAATGCTTCCATGGCTTTGAACGACGAATTCGTGCCGCTGGAGAAGAGAAAGACCGTGGCTCGTATGGCCTGGAGGAATTTTGTCCAGGGACTTTATGAGACTGTCTGCACGCTTTATATGTCGAGAGAGAAGATATGCGCGAGCGTTGCCATTGAGGGCGAGGACTATTTGAAACAGGCCTTGCAAAAGGGCAAGGGAGTGATCGCGTTAGGCGCGCATTTAGGAAATTTTACTATGATTGGCCCCCGTGTTGCCGCGGCGGGGTACCCCTTCAGCATATTGGTCAAGCACCCACGGGACCAAAGACTAGCCCGTTTGCTGGATGTCTACAGAACGAAAACCGGGATGAAAACGATATCGGCTAAGCCGCGCCGGCAGGCGGCCCGGCAAATTCTCGTCACCTTAAGGCGGAATGAAATGGTTTGTATCCTCCCCGACGTCTTTAAAACTGGCAAAGTCAACACGCAGTTTTTGGGTTCCGCTGTTTATGTTCGCCGTGGTCCAGTGACCCTGGCTTTACGCGCGGGCGCGGCGGTTCTTCCTATGTGTGTCACGCGGGATGCTGAGGATCGTCTCACGCTTCATATCAGCCCCGAAATCGATATGGTCAAGACGGAAGACCTGCAGGAGGATGTTGCTGCAAACCTGGCCCTGTTTACTCGGCATCTCGAAGACATGGTGCGGCGTTATCCCGATCAGTGGTGCCGGCTCTCAGCGCAAGGAACCGGCGAGCAAGATATCCGACGGATGTTTCCTGATTTTGCGCAGCCGGGGCTCGAACTGAAAGAGGTTAAAGAACGCCGACTATGAAGCGTTCAGGTTCGTATGGATTCTTTTACCATCAACGAAGAGTCTGACCAGGTTCACACCCAACGCCGTAAAGACATCATCAAACATTATCCGGAGGTGAAGGTATTGTTTGGACCTTATCCTCTGTCAGCCCTCCTCATTGTCGGTCTCGTCGCTCTGCAATGGACTGTAGCCTGGCTGCTTTGCGACCAGCCATGGTATGTGATTTTGCCTATGGCTTATCTTGCCGGCGCGGTTCTCAATCATGCGTTGTACGTGTTGATGCACGAGGCGACGCACAACTTAATTTTCGCAAGACCAGCGTTAAACAAGTTTGCCGGCCTCGCTTGTGATTTTTCCTTAATTGTCCCGAGCGCGATGAGTTTCAGAAAGTATCATCTTCTGCATCACCAACACCTAAATAAAATAACGATGGATCCGGACGTGGTCAGCCAATTTGAAGGCCGGCTGATTGGTCATCGCCCTCTGCGAAAATCGCTATGGCTCGCTTTTTTGTCTCTCTCGCAAGCGCTGCGGCCACTCAAGGTTCCGGGTCAATCGTTTGTCGACCTGTGGATGGTTGCCAATATCGCCCTGCAGTTAGGGATCGGTTACTTGCTTTGGTCGTATGCGGGGTGGGGTGGGCTGATGTACCTACTCCTCTCGACATTCTTTGCTTTGGGTTTGCATCCGTTAGGCGGCCGCTGGATCCAAGAGCATTATGACGTTATGGGCAAACAGCAAGAGACCTATTCGTATTATGGCCCGCTCAATTGGGTAATGTTCAACATGGGATTTCATAATGAACATCATGACTTCCCCATGGTCGCGTGGAGCAGACTGCCGCAGCTCTATCGCATGGCTCCGGAATTTTACCGGACCCTATTTGCTTACCAATCCTATACGCGACTCGTGCTCAAATTTATTTTTGACAAAGAAGTAAGCCCATTTAGTCGTTGGGTTCGCTATGATTCACGGTAACCAATGTGACGGTTTCCAATGGTGCCTAGGCTAACCTGGCCCTACGACCTAAACGGTCCGTAATAAGGTCCGTGGGACGCCAAATAGGCGGTTTGGCGACTCACCCCCGCCTTAGAAAACGCGCAACTTCGGCTGGACACCAATGAGAATCAAGGATCGTTACCGGAAATGAATGTGTGCGAGAACTAGTGACGTCTGACTAACTACGAGAGTTTTGTCTCCGCCTTCTTCGCCTTCCAATAAGCCCGCAT
>Ga0310810_10001158_pt1 | contig 27187 bp, 17 predicted proteins | sample NCmetagenome_FD_207641 | JGI IMG/M metagenome (GOLD analysis project Ga0310810, IMG submission 207641) | Soil microbial communities from experimental microcosm in Duke University, North Carolina, United States - NC | ecosystem: Engineered > Artificial ecosystem > Soil microcosm > Unclassified ...
GCGTCTGGGGCGGTGGGCGTCCGCGGTATGAGCGGCCGCTGGAGCTACGACATCAGCGGCGAATACGGACACAACGGATTCGCATTCTCGATCGGCGACAGTCTCAACGTGTCGCTCGGGCCAGCGGCAACGAAGCGCACGTTCGATGCCGGCACGCTCGTGTTGAATCAATGGGTCGGCAACGCTGACGTCGGCCGTACGGTCCGTGTCAAAGGGTTCGACGGACCGCTGAACATCGCCTTCGGAGCCGAGTATCGACGCGAGGACTATCAGATCGTCGCGGGTGAACCGGACTCCTATCGCGATGGCGGCTCGCCAAATCAGTTTGGTAGCCCTGCGGCAATCGGGGCCCAGGTCTTCCCCGGCTTCCGTCCGTCCAATGAGGTGAACGCGTCGCGTCACAGCACGGCGGCGTACGTCGATGCGGAAGGCGACGTGAACCGCTGGCTGCGCATTGGCGCTGCCGGCCGCGCAGAGCACTACAGCGACGTCGGCGGAACACTCAACGGCAAGCTCACGGTGCGGGTACAGCCGGTCCGCTCCGTCATCGTGCGCGGCTCGACCAGCACCGGGTTCCGCGCACCGTCGCTCGGGCAATCGTTCTTCTCGTCAACCGCCACGAACTTTCTCAATCTCGGTCAGGGACTCGTGCCCGTGGAATCGTTGACGCTTCCTGTGAACTCACCCGCCGCCCAGGTCCTCGGCGCGGTTCCGCTCCAGCCAGAGAGTTCGCGCAACGTCGGCGCCGGAATCGTGATCATGCCTGCACCAGCCCTGGAACTGGCAGTGGACTACTACCACATCGCCATCGACGACCGGATTGTTCTGTCGGGCAACTTCACGGCGCCACCGATCGCCGCGCTTCTTGCCCCGTTCAACGCCAACAGCGCGCGCTTCTTCACGAACGCCATCGACACACGGACGGATGGCGTGGACGTCACAGCGAGCTACGCGATCAGATTGAACACGAGCGACATATACCTTCGCGCGGCCTACAACAACACCAGCACGGACATCGTCGGCACCGTCGCGACGCCACCGCAACTTGCCGCCTATTCCTCGGTACTGTTCGATCGGATCGAGCAGCGCCGGGTCGAGTGCGTGCAGCCGAAGGACAGCTTGCGCCTGGGCGGAGGCTGGAAGAAACGGCAGATGGCGATCGATGTCAACGAGGCGCGTTACGGCACGATCTGCAGCCTCACGCTGAATCCGGCCGATGACCAGGAGTACGGCGCGAAGTGGCTGACGGATGTCGAGCTCTCCTACCGTCTCGGCGGTTATCGCCTCGCGTTCGGCGCACAGAACCTCTTTGACGTGTTGCCCGATCGAAACACCGCCATCAACTCGTTCAACGGCATTCAGACGTTCCCCAGTTTTTCGCCGTTCGGGATGAACGGACGCGCGCTGTATGTGCGCGTCGGAGGAACGTTCTAGGAGCTCGACCGTCGTCCCGGTGTGCGAGTCCTGTAGGGGTGCTGTATAGGCCCTGTCGCTGTTCGCCAGCGGGCGGCCAATCCACACTCCCCGCGTGGAAGCCGGCGCACGACCTACCGCCTTTGTCACGGGAGCCGACGGGTTTCTTGGCACTGAACTGCTGAAGATACTCGTGAGGCGCGGTCACGGGGTGTTCGGCCTGGCGCGGTCCGTTGACGCCGCGGAGCAGGTGCGCCGCACCGGGGCGACGGCGATCATCGGTGATCTCGCCACACCGGGACTCTGGCAGGACGAAGCGTCCGCCGACTGGGTCTTCCACGTCCTCCCGCACCCGCTCGACGGTGTCGGCACCCGCTGGTCACGCGCGTGCCTCCCGCAGGCCCGGGTGCTGATGGATGCACATCTGCTCGACGCTGTGGCTGCAGGTGCGACGCGACGAATCGTCTACGTCGCGGATGCGAGTTGCTACGGCGCTACAGGGCCGCGTCCCATCACCGAAGACGCGCCACCGCAGCCATCCGCATGGGGACGCTGCCTCACGCCCGCACTCGATCGCGTCGAGGGATATGCCCTCGCGGGCTTACCGATCATCACCGCACTCCCAGGCTGGATCTACGGCAACGCATCGTGGTTCCGCACGCGCGTGATCCGACCTGTCATGGCTGGTCATCGAGTCGTGCAGTTTGGAACGACCGGCCCGTGGGTGTCGCCCATTCATGTCGAGGATTGTGCGCGTGCGCTCGTGCATCTCGCCGAACACGGCGTTGTTGGCGGCCGCTACTTCGTCGTCAACAACGATCCCGTACGGCTGCACGAGTTCGCGACACTCTTTGCCCGCCTCGCTCACCGCACGCTCCACGCCTGGCGCCTTCCGACGGCGACAGCGCGACTCCTGGCCGGCCCGATCGTGGCCGACCATCTCCTGACCGACGCCGTGTTTTCGAACATCCGACTGCGGGCGCTCGGCTTCCGCTTCAACTATCCGACGCTGGAGCGGGGACTCCAGCAAGTCATCGGAGCACTCGATGAGTTCTGCACACGATCGTATGGCCACCCCGCCACAGGAGATCAGTGAGAGTTTCGACGAGGTCGTTCTGCCCCATCTCGATGCCGCCTATCGTCTGGCACGCTGGCTCATGCGAAATGAGCACGACGCCGAGGATGCCGTGCAGGAAGCGTCGCTGCGCGCGCTGCGATACTTCCGGACGTTCTCGGGCGGAAACGCGCGCGCATGGTTCCTCAGAATCGTTCGCAACACCTGTTGCGGCCGGCAAGTGGCCGACTTCATCACCCTCACCGACCCGTTCGATGAGGAGCAACACAGCAGCGTCCAACGCACATCCGATCCAGAAACGCTGCTGCTTCAAACGGCCGACGTCACGCTGATCGAACGAACCATGCGCAACGTCCCGGATCGATTTCGCGAGCTGCTCGTGCTCCGAGAGCTTCAGGGAATGTCGTACAAGGAGATTGCTGAAGTCACCGGCATTCCCATGGGCACAGTCATGTCCCGCTTATCGCGCGCGCGTCAGGCGTTCCGTGGTGCATTGAATACGCACCTCGAGCGCAAGAATTAGCGATTGCCTATTTCTTGCAATCGCCAATGCGCTTGGCGCTGACTTTCTGCGAGATCGAACCGGCCTTGGACTTTCCTTTCGACACGTTGGTGTACCAGTCGGGACCATAGGTGACGTCATTGGCTGTCGTCGTGACGTCGCCGCCCTCCTTGCAGGAGACGTTGAACGACAGCTTGCCTCCGGGCGCGGTCTTGACGTCGGACACTTTGCAGTCGGCTTCCTTTCCCGCCGTGGCAATCGTCTTGACGACGTCCTTGGCGTCTTGAGGACTCCAACACATGGTGTCCTTGTTCTTGCCGATACTTCCGCCCGCATCCACTTCCATGACCCGTTCGTAGAGTCCAGGCTGAAGACTCACTTGTGCCTGGCCCGACGCGCACATCAACACCATCAGAGCAGCAACGATACCGGACGTCTTTACTCGTGCCCTCATCTGTCACCTCGAAGTTCGCACTCTATCACCCCGCCACTCATGCTGCCTTCCGCACGCGCAGAACACCCAGCAGCGCGATCACGACGAGCACGCCCAGAGTAACGACCGACAGCCGGATCAGCGCATAGTACGCAACGCGGCCAACGAGATCGAAGAGTGTCAGACCGATGGCGGCGATCGCCCCGACCGACAGCATCCGCAGCGCGCGCGGAAGCCGATCGTTGTAATTGGTCAGATAGACAACGGCCGGCGTGCAGACGACGAGGACATAGTCCCAGCCCTGCGGCGACAGGAGCGGTGTCAACGCGATCAGGAGCGCGGCCTCGAGTCCGTCAGGCCTGGTCACGCCTCGTCTGCCGAGAAAGACGGCGACTGCGACACCAAGCATCGCCACGGCTGTGATCACAGCGAACGTGTACGCAGTAGTTGTCGCGCCGAACCACTTCATGTACATCGCCGCCACCGACACGTTGTCTGGGTGAGTCAACACTCCGGGAGTGGTCGTGCTGACGGTTCTCCACCAGTCCAGATGGAGCGCCATGCTTCCCGTCAGGCCGTAGATCGGCACGGGCAACAGGAACGCCACGGCCATGCCCGCGGCAAGGGTCGCCACTGATCGCGTTCGTCCTCGTGCAATGAGCCACGGCACGAGGATGAGGCCGTACGGTTTCACCATCACGGCAAGCGCCACCAGCCATCCGGCGCGACCCTCGCGGCCAGTCTTCAAGGCAAGCATGGCGCTGATGACGATCAGCACGAGGAGCAGGTTGATCTGTCCGAGGACCAGTTCCCTCGCGTAGTACTTGCCCAGACCGACGATCAGCACCGCGAGCAGCACGACGACTGACGTGCGCCGCTCCGGCAACGTCTCAACGCTCAATCGCAGAACCGCGACTAGTGCCGCCAGGAGGACGCCAAACCAGATGACTCTCGCGACGGGATGCGGCAGTGCGCCGATAGGAATCGCCAGCACCGCGGCTGCGGGGAAATACTTGAACTGATACTCGCCGTCCGTGCGCCGGTAGAGCGGCTCCGCGTGCGCGGCCCGTGCCCCCGTCAGCCAGTAGACCTCGAAGTCAGGCATCTTCGCCTTGAAGGTGAACAGAAAGACGCCAGCGACGCCGATGAGGCACACGAGACCGACGCGACGAATCGCGGATGATCTTCCGAGCAGGTGCCGATCGACCTCGAGCGATTCAGACATTGGTGTGCGAATCACCTGCGCATGAAGCGCGCAGACAGAACCGTAGGACGCCCGTTTCTCTGGAGTTCAGTGACTATCGCACACGTGGGTGGCTCAGCCGCACCTTTCAGCACGTTTCAGGGCGGAGCTCAGGACTTCGCATCACCAGGCACACGACGATCGCTCCACGAGGTGATTCGTGATGAGTCTGTTGATCGTCGCTGTCGGAGTTGTCACCCTGGCATTGCAGACACCCCAACCTGAGGCCATACCCTCCGGCACGGAGGAGGAGCTGGTGATCGTTGACGGCACGCGCGTCATCGGGGTCGAACAGGTCGTCAACGGCGTCATCGTCCTCCGCCAGGCAACTGGCGATCGACAGCCGGTGGAGGTCGGGCGCACACGCTTGCTGATCGGACCGACCGCACGCGCCCTCGATCGCGGGGAGGTGTACATCGACGACCTCAGCTTGTTCTTTCCGTCTGTGCAAGTCGGACTGAGCAATCGCGTGTCGATCGGAGCGGGTACGCCCCTGCTGATTCCTCAGGCCGAAATCCATCCGGGCGAAGTGGTGTGGATCACGCCGAAGGTGCAGGTCTTCGCCGGGCGGCGGACACAGGGCGCGGTCGGCCTGCTCCACGTTGCCGGAAAAGGCAACAACGGTGGGCTTGCCTATGCCGTGGCCACTCACGGAACGACGAACACCGCGCTCACAGTCGGCGCCGGGATCTCATACCCGACTCTCAGTGGCGCTCGCGCGGTTGTCCTCGTCGGAGCCGAACGACGTGTCAGCCCGCGAATCAAGCTGCTGACGGAGAACTACCTGTCAGCAGGGAACGCCGTCCTCACTGGCGGCCTGAGAGTGGTGGGTCGAAAGCGGACGCTCGACCTCGCCTGGTTCAAGTTTCCAGGGGCAGCGGTCTACCCTCTTCCGCTCATTCGAATGACGTTTCAAGTGAGCGGTCGTTGATCGCGTCGGTGCGCCCTGCAGCTCTCGACTGGGCGCTAGAATGTCGTCTCTATCTGCGATCGGGGGCGCACACGCAGTGGCACGTCATTCCTGGCGATTGCGCAACGTGATACCGGGCTGCGGCGTGATGCTCGCCGTCGCTGCTGGATCGGCTACATCACCCGTGTCGGCGCAGTCGGCCACCGGATCCATTCGGTTGCAGGCGTCGCCGGAGATCGCAGGCGTCATCAAGGGTGGCACTCAGGCGCAGGTGATCGCCACGGGACTCGACGGCGCCGACGATCCGATCTGGCTCCCGGAGATTGGCCTGGTCTTCACCGAGCCGAATGCGAACCGGATCGTTCGGCTGTCTGGCGCCGACACACTGACGACGTTCGTGGGCGGCTTGCACCGCCCGTTAGGAATGACCTTCGACCGTGAAGGACGCCTGATCTCTCTTCAGTCCGAGGCGGGATACACAAGCGTCCGCGTGGTGTGGCCGGCCGACAAAGCCACGGTCCTCGCGGAGCGGTTTCAGGGACTCGCCTTCAGCCGGCCGAATGGAATTGTCTCCGACCGAAAGGGCGGCGTGTATGTCAGCGACCCGGGACTGGCGCCGGCGCAAGAGGTCGAACTTCGCAAAACACAGGCGCGACTTCCGCCGGCTGTCTACTACGTTCCTCGCGGAGGCGAACCCATTCGGGTGGCTGACGGCATCGCTCGTCCGAACGGCGTGCATCTGAGTCGAGATGAGAAGACGCTCTATGTGAACGACACGAACGGCATCGAGGCCTTCGCGTTCGATGTGTTACCTGACGGCCGGCTGTCGAACCGCCGCGTGTTCACCACCTACACAGGACGCACGCCTCCACTCGGAGCCGCCGACGGCATCGCCTCTGGCGCCGACGATCTGGTGATCGACAATGACGGCCGCGTCTACGCGATCACGGCAGCTGGTATCGAAGTGCTCTCCGAGGCTGGAAAGCCCCTGGGCATTATTCCAGTCACGTGTACTCCGACCGGAGCGCGATGCCAGGCCCTTGCGTTTGGCGGCCCGGACAAGCGCACGCTTTACGTCGCAGGCAACGGCACTCTGCTGAAGATTCAGATGATCGCCCAGGGATTTACGGGGCGAGCCAAGTAGCACGAGCTCGAACTCTTAATTCTTTAATTGACACGGTCCGTGACGGCTGGTAGAGTGCCCTGGTCAACTCTTAAATATTTAGGAGTTCAGATCGCGCATCATGGCCAGAAAACGTTCCCTCACGCTGACCGACGCAGAATCACGAGTCATGTCCGTGTTGTGGCAGCGCCAAACCGCAACCGTCGGTGACGTCGTTGCCGCATTGGCGCAGGAGCGGGCGGTCACCTACAGCACCGTCCAGACGATCCTGCGAATCCTCGAGACCAAGGGCTTCGTGACCCACGACAAGGTGGCGCGGGCGTTTGTGTATCGGCCGGCCGTGGACGAGCGTCAGGCGCGCCAGCGAGCGTTGAAACATCTGGTCGCGCGCCTCTTCAATGGCTCGCCGAGCCTCCTCGTGCTGAACGTGCTCGAGGACCAGGCGATCGATCGCACGGAACTCAAGCGGCTCAAGAAGCTCATTCGAGACGCCTGAAGGAGCGCACGCGTGGACTTCATTGCGAACTGGCTCGTCCAAGGTTGCATCGTCGCTCTGGCAACGAGCGTGATCGTCGGCGGCCTGCTGTCACGAGCACCGGCAGCGGCGCGCTACTTCATATGCTGGGTTGGCCTGGCAGTCATTCTTGCGCTGCCGCTGGTATCACTGATTCCAGTCGCGCAATCGCAAGTGCCAGGTGTCACGGTCGCTGAGGCCTCGTCTCCCGCCCTGGTCTCTCTCCCGGACTCCCCGACCGTTGTTCCATTGATCGTCGGTGCATGGTGCCTCTGGCTGGCCGTATTCGGCGCGCAACTCGCAACCGCGATGGTCGCGCTCCAACGGGCACGGCGACGTTGCCGTGCATTCCCGCTCGCCCTGGAGCGCCGCCTCTCCAGCTGGACGCGAGTGAAACACCAGGGCCGCGTCGCACAACTCGTCGTCTCTGACGAGGTGCGGGCAGCGGCGGTGATCGGGTGTGGCACGCCAGTCATTGCGGTTGCGCCCGCACTGATGGAACACCTCACGGCGGCCGAACTCGATCGCGTCGTGATCCACGAGTGGGCACACGTGCAGCGGCGAGACGATCTCGGGAACATCGCTCAGATCACAGCGCGGCTGCTCGCCGGATGGCATCCGGGTGTCTGGTGGCTCGATCGATGGCTGCATGCAGAGCGCGAGGTCGCGTGCGACGAAATGACGGTGAGGCTGACAGGGTCGTCGAAGATCTACGCTGCCTGCCTGGTGAAGCTCGCAAGCCTGCCGTTGGCGAGCCGGGAAGCATTGCCGGCCGTGGGCGTCCTCTCGTCAGCGTCCCTTGCCGCTCGCGTGGAACGGATCGTCTCTCGCACCAGCCACGCCTCCGAGAATCGGTCGCGGATGTTGCTCACAGTGAGCATGCTGCTGCTCGTCGGCGTGTCGTCGGCCGTTGGTTCGCTCCGCATCGTCGAGGCGGTGATGGTTTCGCCGGAGCTCGCTGCTGTCGCTCATGCGCGGCTCACGCCGGGTGACACCGCGAACGAGGACGCGCGCACGATCGCCGACGCTACGGTTTCCACGACCGTGTCGCCCGCACCTCGAAACGCGTCGATACGGAAGACAGTCATAACGGTCAGGCAGTCTCCGACTGATGCCGCGCCGTCCACCCACACGTCAGCCGGAACGGCGACGGACGACTCACCCACTGAGTTCGTGCACACGCCAGTGGCCGCAGCAACCCTCGCGGAGGCGGCCACGGCCGAAACAGAGAGCGTAGGGGTACCCGTCGAGTCGATCCCTCCGCAAGTACCTCCTCCCGGCGCAACGCCAGCGGCACCCGAGGCCCAACGCGTTACGCCGTGGACCGCCGCCGCAGATGCCGGCGTCACGCTAGGGCAGCGCTCGAAGGAGGGCGGCCTCGCAACCGCCCGATTCTTCAGTCGCTTCGGCAAGCGAATCGCAGACTCCTTCTGAGGACCACTTCGTGCGCATTCATCTCGTCAATCCGAGCGACGTGTCCTTCGGCACGGCTGTCATCACGCCGCGCTGGCTCTATGTCCTCGCCGCCGCCACACCCGACCGATACGGTGCCCCGGCAATCATTGACGAGACACTCGAACCATTCGACCCAGACGACATACGGAGCGGCGACGTCGTCGGTATCGGCATTCACACGGCAAACGCCCTTCGCGGGTATCACGTGGGGCAGCTTGCGCACGCACGCGGGGCGGTCGTCGTGTTTGGCGGCATCCACTCCACGCTCTTCCCGGACGAAGTGCGTGAGCGCGGTGCCGCCGATGCCGTCGTGACCGGAGACGGCGACATCGTCTGGGCCAGCGTGTTGAGAGATTGTGAAGCCGGACATCTCCAGCCCCAGTACGAAGGCGGTCGCATCGAAGGCGAGGCGTTCTCGCCCGCTCGGTGGGACCTGCTGCCCGCCGATCGCTACATGTGGGGATCCGTGCAGACGGTTCGCGGTTGCCCGAAGCACTGTTCGTTCTGTTCGGTGTGGCGAACGGATGGTCAGAAGCCGCGTCAGCGCGATGTCGGTGCAGTCGTCCGTGAGATCGTGGCGCTCCGCCGCAAAGGCTTTCGATTCATCCTCCTCGCGGACGACAACTTTTATCCCGTGCCGCTCGCTGACCTCGTCGCGGCAGACCGCCGCGCAGACAAGGGCCGGCTCTTCACGTTGACGGCACTTCGTCAGGAACGATTCGAGCTGATGGCGCAGCTAGAACAACTGCCCGACGACATGGTCTTCTACACGCAGATCACCATGGAGGCTGCGGAAGACCCGGAGTTTCTCGCCGCCATGAAGCGTGCGCGAATCCGCGGCGCGCTCGTCGGTGTGGAGTCAGTGACGCCCGAGGGATTAAAGGCGGTCTTCAAGAATTTCAATGACGCCGGCGAGGCGCTCGTCACCCGCCTCCAGGCATTCCGTTCCGCCGGCGTCCACGTGCTCGGCTCATTCATCTTCGGGTTACCGACGGACACACCAGATACATTTGCGGCCACGGCAGATCTGGCGCACAAAGCCAACCTGTCGTTCGCGCAATTCGTGATGCTCACGCCGTTTCCAGGCACAGTGGACTTCGCGACCTGGGAGCGTGAGTCAACGAACCCTCCAACGATCGGCGGAGTGCCGCTCACAAAATACTGGCTGATTCCTCCTTCTCAACGACCGAGGGTCTACTCACCGCATCCGACGATGTCGGCGGAGGAAATCCGGACGCGCACCCAGCAAGTCTGGGACGCGTTTTACGGCTTTCGAGCAGTCTGGCAGCGGTCACGGTGCGTCCGTTCTCTCCGGTCGCGACTGGCGTTTGTGCTGATTTCCAGGCTCTACCGACAGATGTACGCGAACACCGGCATCGCGACCGACAGCGCACGTGTCGCGCGCTCGGCGCGGCGAGCCCGCTGGCTGGCAAAGGCGGTACGACGGATGTTCGTGGCCGCACCGATGCCCGACCTCCAGGAACCGCGCGCGCAGAGGACCAGCTCACGGAAACGTCTCGCTGTCGCGGTCGTGCGATAGTGCCCACCCAGGTTTGCGAGGACTGATATGGTGAGACGACATTGGCTGTGCGTCGGGCTGCTCCTCCTCGCTGGTGGGCTAGCGAACCAGGCCGAGGACCCTGCTCGGACCTTTCTCGCCACTTCGTTCAAAGTCAGCAGCGCCGAGATGGGCCGGATCGACTCGGGCCACGTGGTCGTGCGCAGTCTAGGTGCGACCGATCCGCGCGAGGTGGCGACGCTCGGCATCGTGCGCATTCGCGTGACGCCGGAGTTCTACGCCGAGCGACTTGCCGATATCGTCACCTTCAAGCGCACGGACGACATCGTCCAGATCGGCACATTCAGCGCGACTCCCGCTATTCCCGACGTCGCCGATCTCACGCTCGATGAATGGGACGTTCGAAAGCTTCGCGAGTGCCGTGTCGGCGACTGCGCCCTGCAGCTGTCCGCCGACGCCATCGATCGGTTCAAGCGGGACATCGACTGGCAGCGTCCCGACACGCAAGGGCAAGCAGATCGTGTGATGCGACAGATGCTCGTGGAGTACGTGAGCCGCTATCGGGACGCGGGAGTGACGGCGTCGATGCAGTACGCCGATCAGAGCAAGGCGATGGATGTGGGGAGAGAATTCGCCTCACTGGTCGAGGCGGACGGCGAGACCTGGCAACACTTTCCCGATTTGCGACGACATCTCCTCTCATATCCCATGGAGCGCGCACCCGAGACGAGCGACATCCTGTATTGGTCGAAAGAGCGAGTCAGCCGGCGGCTCGTGGTGAGCGTCACCCATCTCGCGATCTCTCGTACCACGCACGGCCCGACGGCCTACGCGATTGCGTCAAAGCAGATCTACGGGACCCATTATTTCGATGCCTCGCTCGGGTTGACCGTCCTCGTGCGGGATCCGTCTGTCTCGCCGCCCGCCATGTACCTGGTGTATCTGAATCGATCGCGGGTCGACATCTTCGACGGGCTGTTCGGTGGGATCGCGCGGACGATCGTCAACACGCGGGCACGCTCGCTGGTCGCTACACAGCTCGGACGACTGCAGCGAACAATGGAGCAGCTACAGCAGCGTGCCTCGTAAGACCACGAGCCCGACCGAGAAATAGATCACCAATCCCGTCACGTCGACCAGTGTGGCAACAAACGGCGCCGACGATGCCGCTGGGTCGAACCCCAATCGCTTCAAGAGGAATGGCAAGAGCGATCCGCTCAGCGTCCCCCACAGCACCACGCCCACCAGTGAGACGGACACCGTAATCGCCACGAGAAGCCAATGCGCGCCGTAGATGTCGGAAAACGCCGACCACAGCGTGATGCGGAGGAAGCCGATGCTTCCAAGAATCGCTCCGAGCGCCAGTCCGGCGAAGATCTCGCGCCGCATCACACGCCACCAGTCGTGGAGCCCCACTTCACCTAATGCCAGGGCGCGGATCACCAGCGTCGCCGCCTGTGAACCGGAGTTGCCGCCACTCGAGATGATCAGCGGAACGAACAGGGCCAGGACGACAGCCTTCGAAATCTCGGCCTCGAACGCTCCCATGGCGGTGGCGGTCAACATTTCGCCGAGGAAGAGCGCCGTCAGCCAGCCGGCACGTTTGCGAATCATCCGGCCGAAGCCGATGCTGATGTACGGCTCGTCGAGCGCCTCCGATCCGCCAATGCGCTGAATCTCGCGCGTCGCCGTCGCCTCAGCGACATCGAGCACGTCGTCGATCGTCACGATGCCAATGAGCATGCCGGCGGTGTCTGTCACCGGGAGTGCGGTGCGGTCGTATTGCCGGAACACCGCCACAGCCGCTTCCTGATCGTCGGGCGCTTTCAACGCGACAAAGTGCCGGTCCATCAGATCGGAGACCTGACGGTCCAGTGGCGCGAGCAGGAACTCGCGAATGCGGATGTCGTCGATGAGCGCGTCCTCTTCATCGACGACGTAAATCACGTTCAGGGTTTCGCTGTCCTGGCCGTGAGAGCGCACGTAGTCGAGCACCTCGCGAACCGTCCAGTGCTCCCTGACCGCCACGTAGTGCGGGGTCATCAAGCGGCCGACGGTTCGCTCCGGGTAGCCGAGAAGCGTCAGCGCGACCGACCGTTCCGACGGCGTGAGCAAGGCCAACAGTTGACGGGTGACTGCAGCGGGGAGCTCCTCGAGGAACAGCGTGCGGTCATCGGGCGCCATGTTGTTCAGCAAGGCCGCCACGTCTTCCTGCGCCATGGCCTTGAGCAGGGCTTCCTTGGCGTCGCGGGACAGATACTCGAACACGGCGGCGGCGTCTTTGCGCGGGAGCACGCGAAAGACAACGACCTGATCCTCGATACTCAATTCCGTCAGGAGCGTCGCGACGTCGCTGGCGTGGCGATTGCGCATCATGTCGCGCACGCCGGCGTAGTCGCGCGCATGAAGCGCGCCTGCGAGTTCGTCGGCGGGCCGTGCGGTCTCGCGGATCGCCGCGAGCGCATCGTCCCGCTGTGGGCCGGAGAGCTGGTGTTCCATTTGTGTGAGCGCTGCTCGAACGACGTCGTGATGATGGACGTGAGGCCCGACCGACTTGACGGCGTCGAGCCAGACACGATGAATCAAATCGAGGTCACCCGGTGACAGAGAGGGCGGATGGGCGCCGAGATGATAGGAGTCGGCCCGGCCGCTGCGGTGATAGATCACGAGACGGACGTCGTGCGGCGACGGCTTCTCGGCTTGCTCCCACGCTTCACCCAGAAGGCGCGCCTGGTCCGCAACCGACAGGCTCGACGACTCACCGACATACACGTCGGACGAGCGGAGACGAATGACCGTGGTGACGATGGCGTCCACGACGTTCCGCGCAGGGACGATGAGAAGACGCACCGGGCGCCCGGCTCGCTCCGCCACTGAGACGACCTCGGACAGCAACTGCCGCTCGTACTTCGTGGGAGCGCCGTCGGTCGCAGCCTCGCCCGTGTCGATGTCGAGCAACCGGACGGTCATCACGACGACATCTCGATCGCCAGCCGCGTGCAACGCGGCTGCAACGTGAGCCAGCGCGTGAGGATTGCGGACAGGCACGAGCACATTGCCGGGACGAGCCTCGACCTGATCGAGCGAGAGGTCTGTCGAGCGCAAGAGGTCGAAGGTACCCGGTTCCTCCGGCACGGCTGAAGCTTCGGCAGCGCGTGCGCTCAGCGTGAACCAGGCCGTGAGCGCCACCACCAGAGCCACTGCCGCGATCGACGCTCCATCGCCGGTCACCACCATCGCCAGCGCCGATCCCGCAACGATGACTGCAGGCGCGAGAAGCCCGAGCGGCACCTCGCGACTCCACAGCCGTACGTTCGCGGGCGTCTTGAATGGCAGGTCGTGCGCACCGAGCCCACGAAGCCGGACGAGCGAAGCCACCGTGAGGACGACGGTTCCCGCAATGCCGATGGCATACGCGTGAGCCAGCCACGTCACGCGGCCGCCACCCGCGAGCATGATGAGGATCATCGCGACCGCCGTGAGGTCGATGGCGCGCGCCGGGGTGCCGAAGCGGGTATGCAGCGATGAGAGTCCGCTCGGAAGAGTCTGTTCCGCAGACGAGCGATGGAGAATCCGCTCCGCATCGATCAGTGCGGCCTGCGCCGCCGGGCACAGCACGAGACACGCCGCACAGGCCAGCGCGACTGACAGCAGACCTCGCGTCCACGCGGGCACAGCGAGATGCTGTGCAAGGCCAGCCAGGGGCGAGTCGATCCAGGGCGTCTGCTCCGCGGTGGGCACGAGCAGCGCGAACAGGACTGTCCCGACGGTGGTCACCAGGAGAGAGAAGAGGACGGTGAGAAGCGCCGTTCGCCGCAACGTCGGGACGCGAGGTGGCGGGAATTCGTGAGCGGCACGCGCCAGCGCTTCACCTCCACCAACGGAGGGCAGTGCCAGTGCAAAGCCCAGCACGTATACGAGCGCGGCGTCGATAAACCACTCGCCTGTGACGTTCGACGATGGCGGTCCGGACAACACGGCGGCCCAGGTGCCACCGGCGCGCGCGAGCGTCACCACGCCAACGAGCATGGTGAGCACGAGGATCCCGACGCCAATCCACACGGCTCGGGCCCACAGATCGCTGTCTAAGTCACGGCCGATGCGGGCGCGCAGCCACGGCCACGCGATTACGGCGACGGCGACGAGGGTTGCGAGATCCTCCGCGCTCACGGAGCCCTCGAAGCGCAAGCCTGCGACCGCCATCACGACGACATCGGCGATGTAGTGTCCAACCACCACCGCCGCCAGCGCACCAAGAACCAGACGCTCGACGAGCGTGAGGGCCATGGCGGCTCGTGCCGCGCGTCCGCCGAACGCGTGCTTGACGCGACCAACCAGGCCACCAGGGATGAGAACAGCCCAGCTCTCGATTTCGATCGCGCGCAGTAGCGCGGCAACTGCGGTCGCCGCCAGGACGAACCACCCGGCCCCATTCCCAAGCGTCGGTGTCACAACCCCGGCGATAAAGAATGCCCCCGCCCCAAGCTGCGCAAGGGGAAAGGCCGCGGCCCTCCACACCGACATGAACGGGAGCAGAGCCGCCGACGACAGGACGACGCGAATCGGGTCGCGAGATCGACGAGGGATAGAGGGCAATTGGAGCGCTCTCGTGAGCCGTAGCGTGATGATAGCCTTCGGCGTTGCCAAAGACGTGACCAGGAGGTCACACGACCGTCGTGTCGCTCGACCGCAATCGCTGTTCTACCATCTCCAGTTATGCCAACGATCCACCCTCGTGCCGGTCAACCCGCTCCTGAGTCGCTTCTCGTCGATGTCGATGCGCTCCGGCGGAACTATTACGAACGCAAACCGGACACGACCGACGCCACCCAGAGAGTCAGTTTCGGGACCAGCGGCCACCGAGGGTCCTCGCTGCGCGGCACCTTCAACGAAGCGCACATCCTGGCGATCACGCAGGCGATCTGCTCATACCGTCGCAGCAAGGGCGTCACGGGTCCGCTGTACGTTGGCCAGGACACACACGCGCTGTCGCAACAGGCGTTCGAGAGCGTGCTGGAAGTGCTCTCGGCAAACAGCGTGGAGACCATGATCGATGGCGATGGTGCATTCACCCCGACTCCGGTCGTGTCACACGCCATCCTGACCCACAATCGAGGGCGGACATCCGGTCTCGCGGACGGTATCGTGATCACCCCGTCCCACAATCCGCCAGACGACGGCGGATTCAAGTACAACCCGCCGCACGGCGGGCCGGCCGAGACCGCTGCGACTCGATGGATCGAGCGCGAAGCGAATCGGCTCCTGTCGGAAGATCCCGCGGGCATCGTCAGGATTCCGTATCAACGAGCACGCAGCGCGGTGACGATCCATCGCCACGACTACCTCGGTGCGTATGTCGATGACCTCGCCTCTGTTGTGGACATGGACGTCATTCGACATGCCGGGCTGAAGATCGGCGCCGATCCGCTCGGCGGCGCGAGCGTGGCGTACTGGCAGCCGATCCAGGAACGGCACGGCGTGGAGGTGGAGGTCGTCAACAAGGCCGTTGACCCGACGTTCCGGTTCATGTCATTGGACTGGGACGGCAAGATTCGAATGGACTGCTCGTCACCGTATGCGATGGCGGCGCTGATTGGATTGAAGGATCGCTTCGACATCGCGTTTGGAAACGATCCCGACAGCGATCGCCACGGCATCGTCACTCGCGGCGCAGGGCTGATGAATCCCAATCATTTCCTGGCCGCAGCGATCTCCTATCTCTTCACGCATCGTCCCGGTTGGCCCGTCCATTCTGCCGTTGGCAAGACTGCCGTCAGCAGCAGCGTCATCGATCGGGTGGCAGCGAAGGCGGGCCGGTCTCTGGTCGAAGTCCCCGTCGGGTTCAAGTGGTTCGTCTCTGGTCTTCTCGACGCATCACTCGGTTTTGGGGGCGAGGAGAGTGCGGGCGCGTCGTTTCTTCGACGCGATGGAACAGTGTGGGTCACCGAGAAGGACGGAATCATCATGGATCTGCTTGCGGTTGAATTGATGGCGCGCACCGGCCGGGATCCATCCGAGCTGTACCGCGACTTGACCAGTGAGCTTGGCGAATCTGTCTATGAGCGCATCGATGCACCGGCGACCGCGGAACAGAAGGCCGTTCTCCTCGCGCTGTCGCCGAAAGACTTCGAGGCATCACGTTTGGCCGGCGATCCGATTGAAGGCATCCACACGACCGCTCCTGGGAACGGTGAGCCATTGGGCGGGCTGAAAGTCGTCACCGCCCAGGGGTGGTTTGCCGCGCGCCCGTCTGGCACTGAGGACGTCTACAAGCTGTACGCGGAGAGCTTTCGCGGTCGCGACCACCTTCAGCGTATTCAAGAGGAAGCGCGCATGTTGCTGTCTCGTGCGCTGGCGACTTCCGCACGCGTCACGTAGCTGAGAAGACGCCGTGCTAGATCGGTGTGTGGGAGCGACGTCACGAACAGAAGAAGGCGGATGTCATGAAGAACACGTTGCCGAGCAAAGCGCAGGAATTAGCCACCGCGGAGAAACCGCTGTCGGACCAGGAGCTGGCGCTAATGGATGCGTACTGGCGCGCCTGCAACTATCTCTCAGTCGGCATGATCTATCTCAAGGACAACCCGCTCCTGAAAGAGCCCATTCGGACTGAGCACATCAAGCACCGCTTGCTTGGACACTGGGGAGCCAGTCCGGCGCTCTCATTCGTCTGGGTGCACCTCAATCGCGCGATCGTAAAACACGATCTCGACGCCGTCTTCGTGGCTGGTCCTGGTCACGGAGCGCCCGGCGTGCTCGGCCCTGCCTATCTGGAAGGAACCTACTCCGAGATCTACCCAGACAAGAGCGAGGACGAGGAGGGGATGCGAAAGTTCTTCAAGCAGTTCTCGTTCCCGGGGCACATCGGAAGTCATGTGACGCCCGAGACTCCTGGGTCGATCCACGAGGGCGGTGAGCTTGGCTACAGCCTCTCGCATGCCTACGGCATGGCATTCGACAACCCCGAGCTCATCGTCGCCTGCGTTGTTGGAGATGGTGAGGCCGAGACCGGTCCGCTCGCCACGTCGTGGCATTCGAACAAGTTCCTCAATCCCGCGCGCGACGGCGCCGTGTTGCCGATCTTGAATCTCAATGGCTACAAGATCGCCAACCCCTCGATCCTCGCGCGGATCAGCCCCGAGGAGCTGAATGCCTTATTCGTCGGCTACGGTTACACACCGTATTACGTGGAGGGAAGCGACCCGGTGCAGATGCACCAGAAGATGGCCGCCACGCTGGAGCACGTCATCGTCGAGATTCGTGCCACACAGAAAGCCGCGCAGGGTGTGGCAACACCATCGCGTCCGCGTTGGCCGATGATCGTCCTCCGTTCGCCCAAGGGCTGGACTGGACCCAAGTCCATCCGAGGACACAAAGTCGAAGGCTTCTGGCGATCGCACCAGGTGCCGTTCTCCGACGTGCGCGACAACCCGGAAAACCTGAAGCTCCTCGAGGACTGGATGCGCAGCTACCGTCCCGAGGAATTGTTCGATGCGAAAGGCACTCTTGTGCCCGAGCTCAAGGCGCTCGCGCCAAAGGGTCATCGGCGCATGAGCGCCAACCCGCATACGAACGGAGGTGTACTTCGTAAGGAGCTGGAGCTGCCAGACTTTCGCAACTACGCAATCACAGTCTCGTCACCAGGAGGCGTGGCACACGAGAACACCAAGTCTCTCGGTGAGTACCTTCGTGACGTGATGCGGCAGAATCCCACCAGCTTCAGGGTCTTTGGTCCAGACGAGACCGCATCGAACCGGCTGCAGGCGCTGTACGAAGCGAGCAAGAAGACCTGGATGGCCGACGTGCTCCCGGAGGACCAGGACGGCAGCGAGCTCTCGCCGGATGGACGCGTGATGGAGATGCTCTCTGAGCACACGCTGATCGGATGGTTGGAGGGGTACCTGCTCACGGGGCGGCATGGCTTCTTTCACACGTACGAAGCGTTTGCCCACGTCATCGATTCGATGTTCAACCAGCACGCGAAATGGCTGGACATCTCCAAGAACCACGTGCAATGGCGGGCCCCGATCGCGTCGGAAAATATCCTGCTCTCCTCCACTGTCTGGCGCCAGGACCACAACGGGTTCTCTCACCAGGATCCCGGGTTCATCGACCTCGTGACCAACAAGAGCGCCTCGGTGACGCGCGTCTATCTGCCGCCCGACGCCAACACGCTTCTCTCCGTCGCCGATCACTGCCTTCGCAGCACCGACTACATCAACGTCATCGTCGCCGACAAGCAGAAGCACCTGCAGTTCACCACGATCGACGAGGCCATCGTCCACTGCACGAAGGGAATGGGGATCTGGCCGTGGGCCAGCACCGACGCTGGTCAAGAGCCGGACGTCGTGCTTGCGTCGTGCGGCGACGTCGCCACCATGGAGGCACTTGCGGCCGCGTCGATCTTGCGCACGCGCGTACCCGATCTGCGGTTGCGCTTCGTCAACGTGGTGGACCTGTTCAAGATGCAACCGTCGTCTGAGCACCCTCATGGGTCGTCCGAGCGTGAGTTCGACGGATTGTTCACGGCCGACAAGCCGATCGTGTTCAACTTCCACGGGTATCCGTGGCTCATTCACAAACTGTCCTACCGCTTCAAGGGCCATGACCAGATGCACGTGCGCGGATACAAGGAGAAGGGAAACATCAACACGCCGCTCGAGCTGGCCATGCTCAACGAGACGTCGCGTTTCCATCTGGTCATCGACGTGATCGATCGTGTGCCGAACTTTCGTGCCCGCTGTGCGCATCTGAAAGAGGAGATGAGGAACGCCATCGTTGACAACCTGGACTACGCGCACGAGCACGGTACCGACCGCCCCGAGATTGCCGACTGGAGATGGCCGCACTGAGGTCCGGTCACGTCCGAGAGCAGGCATCGCCGTAAGGATGTAGAACCGCCACGGCTTTCATCAGGTGTTTCCTCTACCCAGGCGGAGGCACAGGCACAGGCATACCACCGCGGACTGGCACGAGCTTCGCCCAAGCATAGGCTGATGCGTCTCAGCCCATGTCCGGTGTGCGGTCGTGAAACCCAACCCCTTCCGTATCTCAGCGGCGAAACCTCATTTGTGTTTTATTTTCGCTGCGACGTATGCCGACACATCTGGACGGTAGACAAAGCCTCGAGCCGCATCAACCATGTCACGCCGCTGCCGACGAAGGCGGGATAACACGCGGGCCGAACCAAGCTCGCGGCCCGGTGTCCAATACGCCGGCAGGAAAGACTGACCAGTTGCGTACGGATCGAGGAGGAACGTCATGAAGCGCGTTGCCGCGGCCGTGATTCTCACCCTGTGTTTGTGTGTCCCGGTTGTCGCACATCATTCAGGCTCGGAATACGACAGGACCACCGTCGAGATCGAGGGCACGCTGGTGGAGCTCGTATGGCAGAACCCGCACGTGCATTTCGGTGTGCGAACGGCCGATGCAAGCGGCAAGACCGTGGTGTGGGACATCGAAGCCAACTCGCTGAGCATCCTCCGCCGCACAGACGCCAACCCCTCGAATCTCAAGCTCGGCGATCGGATCAAAGTGGCGGGCGCGCCGTCGCGGCAAACGCCCAACAAGATGTGGGCGTCGAACATTCTGCCGGCCAACGGCCGCGAGGTGGTGCTGGGCCCAGGCATCAGGCCGCGTTGGCAGGCGACCGCCGATGGAGCCAAGTCAACCTGGTTCGAGGGCGGCAGCGACGCCAACAAGACCGCTGGCATCTTCCGGGTCTGGAGCACCAAGTTCGGCGAGCCCGGCGGCATGTGGTGGCGGCCCGACTACCCGCTCACCGACGCGGCGAAAAAGAAGCGCGCAGCATTCAACCCGCTGACCGACACCGTGGCCCCTGGCTGCCGACCGAAGGGGATGCCTACGATCATGGAACAGCCGTATCCGCTCGAGTTCGTAAACAAGGGCGACACGATCCTGCTGCGGTTGGAGGAGTACGACACGGTCCGCACGATCAATATGAAAGGCGGCGTGGCGCCCGCGGCGGCGTCGCTGCTCGGCTACTCGCAGGGGCGGTGGGACGGCAACACACTGGTCGTGACCACCAGCAGGATTTCATGGCGGTACTTCGATCCGAGCGGCGTGCCGCAGGGCGGTTCATCGACGATCATCGAGCGCTACACGCCGACACCGGATGGAACGCGCCTGACGCTGGCGATGACGGTGACCGATCCCGCCACGTTTACGCAGCCGATCGAGCTCTCGCGAACCTGGGTGTGGCGTCCGGGCGAGACGATCAAGCCGTATGCCTGCGTCGAGCGAAAACCAGGCCGCGGCTGATGCAGAATCTCTCCGGTCGGGATTATCTCGACGCTTCGGAGGCTGACAGTGGTCGACGTGAAGGAGCTGGCGGGTCGCGTGCTGCTTGTGACCGTCAGCACGGTCATCGCCGTCGCATGTGCCGAAGTGTTCTTCCGCTTGTACACGGAACACACCTTCGACCGTAAGTTCCCACCGTGGACCGGTAACCTCGTCGTCGTTCGCGGAGCGCAGGTCTTCGCCTTCAAGCCCAATGTGTCCGGGGTGTTTCCCGGAAACGTCGACCAGACACGAACATTTCCCTATCGGACGAACGCGCATGGCCTGCGCGATCATGATCGAGCGGCCAAGGCGCCTGATACAAAGCGCGTCCTCGTCGTCGGGGATTCCTACACCTGGGGATACGCCGTCGCGGAAGACGAAGCGTATCCGCAGGTCGCCGAACGCCTGCTGGCGGAGCGTGGGCGTGCGGACATCGAGGTCCTCAACGGTGGAGTTCCGGATTACAACAGCCGACAGGAGCGGGTACTGCTCGAAAGGCTGATGCCGATCTACCAGCCGGACGCCGTCTTTCTCGCCTACGTCGTCAATGATGCCGAACCCTCAACGGCCATGCCGACGCCTCCCGAGGAGGTCTATCGGCACTCGCACTCATGGTTTCTCACGGAGGTGGCCGAGCGGCTGAACCGAAAGGTGTTTCGACACCGGCTCCTGCCGTCCGCGAAGGACAACGTGGGGAGCAACTATCTGGATGGCTTCGAGGACGCGTCCGTGAAGTGGAAAGACTCGCGCGAGGCGATTCGGGAAATGCGCGACCTGTGCGCCGCGGCAGGCACACCGTTCGCGATTCTGATGATGCCCGACTTCACGCAGCCGCTCGACGACCACTATGGGCTCGTCAAGATCCACAACGCCGTCGCGAGCTGGGGACGCGAATTAGGCATTCCGGTATTTGATGTGCTGACGCTGCTGTTTCGTGGCGAGGATCATGCGAAGTGGATGGTCCCGTGGGATGGCCATCCGAATGCGGCGGCTCACCACCGCATCGCAGCGTTCCTCGTTGACAAGATCCTCGCGGAGCCGGTCTTGACGAATTAATGGGCTTGATTTGTCATTCGATTCGCAAAGCCCGCAGCGGATCGATTCGGCTTGCTCGCCACGCTGGAATCGAGACCGCCGCCAACGCCACGAGACTCAGAAGCACTGGAATCGACACGAACACGATTGGATCGTTGGCAGGCACGCCGAACAGGAGTCCCTGGATCGCTCGCGCAAGACCGAGCGAACCGACCATGCCGATGCCGACACCGATCGCCGCCAGGCGCATTCCCTGGCGCACCACCATCGTCGCGATGCCGAATGCCTCGGCGCCAAGCGCAAGGCGAACGCCAATCTCGCGCGAACGCTGCTGCACCCAGTGAGCGACGAGCCCATACACCCCGATTGCGGCCAGGCCGAGTGCGCAGAACCCAAAGGCCGTCATCAGCCACGTGAAGAAACGCGTGCGAGCGGTCGATTCGCTCACGACGTCCGTCAGGGCCCGTATCCGCGTGACCGGCAGCTGACCAACGCTCGATTCGAGTGCTGATTTGATCGGCCCACTGAGCGAATGTGGATCAGTCGCCGTTCGCGCGATCCACACGAGCGGCAGCAGCTTCACGTTCACTGAGGTGACCCCATCCGGCTCTTGTGCCATCGGCACGTACATCGCCGGCCTGGCAACGTCCTGCAGACTTGTATCTCGAACGTTGCCGACGATGCCGATGATCTGCCGAACGGGTTCTTCATCGTAGGCGGGGCGCATCCCGCGTCCGATGATCAACTGATCGTTCAGCGGATCTCCGGTGGGCCAGTATTGGCGCGCCATGGCTTCGTTGATGATCACCACACCCGGCGCATCCGCGTCGTCCGCAAACGAGAAATCGCGCCCCTTGAGGAGCGGGACGCCAAACACGTCGAAGTAGCCCGGCGACACAAACGTCCAGCCCGCGAAACCGTGGAATGCCATCTGCCCTGCTTGTCTCAGCCCTTCTCCGCGGCGACTCGTCATGACGAACGGAAGCTGCCACACGGTTTCCAGCGGCATGCAGCACGTCGTGCTCGCGCGCACGACGCCGGGAATCGCCTGGACGCGCTCGACACCCGCGCGCGCGAGCTCACTGATGCCGGCGCGCGTGCCGAATCGCGTTCCGCTCACCGCCATACGCATCGTGATCACGTTCTCTGCCTCGAAGCCGGGATCGACCCGTCGCAAGGCCAGCGACGACAGGATCAGCAACGTGGCACCGAAAACGAGGATAACGGCGAGCGCCAATTCGACAACGACGAACATCGCGCGCGCATTGAGTCGGCGACCGCGAGTCCCTGTCCCAATCGTCGAGTGTTGCAACAATGGATTGAGTTCGGATCCGCGAAGGTAGCGTGACGGCGCAAGACCGAAGAGCACACCGGTGACGATCGAAATCAGCAGTGCGAATCCGAGTACCCGCCAATCGACGCCAACCGCCGCACCGGACTCACCGATTCGAGGAATCAGGCCTAGCGCACCCAGCATGAACGGGTTGCCCCCGGGATAGAGTCGCAGGAGCGCGCGAGTGGCCACGACGCTCGCAGCGAGACCGACGGCACCCCCGAGCACCGACAGCACAAGACTCTCAATCAGAAGCTGCCGCATGAGACGCCGGCGCCCCGCGCCGATAGCAGCGCGGATCGCCATCTCGCGCTTGCGCTCCTCCGCGCGCACGAGGAGAAGATTGGCGACGTTCGCGCAGGCAATGAGCAGGAGGAACGCCACCGCGATGAGCAAGACGTTCAACGAAGACCGCGCGGAACCCACCATCGCTGTCTGCAACGGTTCCGCGAGCCATCGGCTCTGCGTGGTGTCTCGAGCCGCGCTGCCTTCTCTCGGTGGCGTCAGCCTCGAATACTCGACGGCGAGTGCGGCGTTCGCGGTCGTAGGGGTCACTCCAGGTCGAAGCCGTGCCGTCACCTGATAAATGCTCCCGCCATCGAAACGGTCAGGATCCTCTTGCAGCGGAACCCACACGTCGGGTCGCGGCTCAAACTGCTCACTGTCGAAGCTGGACGCCATGATGCCAACGACGATGTGAGGCACGCTCCCGAGTGCGACCGTCTGTCCTACCACATTCGCGTCACTGCCAAAGCGGCGAACCCAGAGACCGTAGCTGAGGACGGCTACCGCTGGTCCGTTGGGACGATCTTCTTCGGGGGTGAAGGTGCGACCTGCGATCAGGGGCGCGCCGAACAGACGAAAGAACGGTTCGGACACCCGCCCGACAGCGATCTGTTCTGGCTCAGAGGTTCCCGTCAGCGCTACAGAATCCAGGCGATGCGCGGTGACGTCTTCGAAGACGTCACGCAGATCCTGCCAGGCTTTCAGAACGCCCGCGCTGGGCACCTCCGTCCGTTGACCGCCATAGATGCTGAGCGACCGAACAAGCCTCTCCGCATGAGGTGCGTTCAGAGGACGAAGGACCACGGCGTTCACGACCGAGAAGACGGCGGTCGTCGCGCCGATGCCGAGGCCCAGCGTGAGGACGACAATCGTCGCGAAGCCCGGATTTCTCGTGAACGAGCGCAGTGTGAGTCGAAGGTCGCGGCGCATGTCCTCGACCCACTGCAGGCGCGACCACCACAGACGGAACGTGGTCATGACGGATCTCTTTCTCTTTTGAAGGTCTGGCTGAGAAGTATCATTGAAACTTACGAGGTTCATCCCATGAGTTCGCAGCAACAGCCAGTTTTTCGCGCCGCTCTGTCGGCTCTGTGGGTCGCCGTCATGTGCGCGGCGCTTCTGCCGGCGCAGGCGTGGAGCCAGACTTCGCCGCCCTTGCGGATGGTGTCGACGGTATGGGCACCCTTCACGAACGCATCTGGTGAAGCACGCTTCGCCCTCGACCTGGTCGGCGAGGCCCTGAAGCGCATCGGCATGACGTCTGACACCACCTTCGTTGAGGACGCCAGCTTCACAACATCACTGCTGACGGGTCGCTTCGACGGGAGCGCCGCCGCCTGGAAGGATGCCGAACGCGAGCGCGTGCTGGTGTTTTCCGATCCATACCTCGAGAACCGGCTGATCCTGATCGGCAAGCGCGGAAGCGACGTCACGGCCACCACGTTGGCGGCACTTGCCGGGAAGCGGGTGGCGATCGTCGGCGGCTATTCGTATGGCGACGAAGTGAAGAGCGGATCGGGGCCGGCTTTCGTGCAATCGCGCAGCGAAGAGGACAGCCTGGCCAAGCTCCTCGCCGGCGAAGCCGACTACACGCTGATGGACGAACTCGTCGTTCAGTACATCGTCCGGAACTACGCGCAACAGTCACGCGAGCGTCTGCAGATCGGGACGACGCCGCTGATCAGGCGATCGCTGCATCTCGCGATTCGGCGCGAACGCCCCGATGCGGTCGCCGTCATCAATCGTTTCAATGCGGAACTGCGACGCATGATTGCCGACCGGACGTACCATCGCCTGCTGCATGTCGACTGGCTTCGGGCTGACGTCGACGGCGACGGACGCCCCGAACTGATTTCGCGCACGGACCAGGCCGGCCTCGTGCCGCCGACCAGCACCTACGACCTGGTCGTGTCGACGCCGTCGAAGCCCACGGCGCCCACGCCGAGCGGTCCGCGCTTCTATCTCGGGGGCACCATCTACGAAGACTGGGCCTCAGTCCCGAAGAACTATAAGGTTCCCCAATCCAACTGGAACGAACCCGATCGCTCCACGGCGTCCATCTTCCGATTCACCTGGTGATCGAGCATCGGCCTGTTACAGGACGTCCTTCTTTTCCGCGCTGCCGTGGTCGTTTTGCTGCTGAACCTCCTCGGCCTTCTTCTGCACGGCCTCGGCGACCTTTTCCATGACCATCTCTTCGACCTTGTCCTGAAGCGTCTCTGTTAGCGCGCCCTGTACCGCCTGCGTCACCTGCTGCTGGACCGCTTCGACAACCTGGGCGACGACCTTGTCTGCCACCTGTTGGTGGACTTCCTCCGCGACCTGGGCCGCCTCTGGCTGGGCCACATCCTTGGCGACTTCGGCGCTCACCTCCGTCACGGCGCCCATCCCCTTTTCCAGGACTCTGTCCGTCTCCACTGCAGCGAAGCCATGAATCAGGAACGCGATGACACCGGTCCACCCGGTTTGATGGCTGGCGCCGATTCCCGCACCGGTGTCTCCGTGAAAGTATTCGTAGAACAGGATGTGATCGCGCCAGTGCTCGTCGTTCCATCGGCCATGGTGGCCGTGGGCCGGCCGACCTCCTTCGTTGTTGCGGATGAACAGGCCCGACAACCGTTGCGCAATCTCCTGGCTCACCTCGAGCAGGTTCAGTTTCCGGCCTGAGCCGACCGGACATTCGACCTTGAAGTCCGCGCCGAGGTGAGCGAACTGGTTCACCAGGCCGCGAATCAGCATCAACTGCATGGGCATCCAGATCGGCCCACGCCAATTGGAGTTGCCGCCAAACATGCCGCTGTCCGAGTCGCCCGGGACATAGCCCACGCGGTATTGCTGTCCATCCGCGTCAAAGACGTAGGGGTGCTCGGCGTGACAGCGCGATAGCGAGCGAATCCCGTAGGGGCTCAGAAACTCGTTCTCATCGAGCATGTACGCGAGCATGCGTTCGAGCTTTCCCGGATTGACGAGGGCGAGAATCCGGCTGCCGCCTGCACCAACTTGCAGCGGCACCGTCAGGACTGCCGCGGTGTGCGGGTGCTGCTCCAGGAACCATTGCGCCTCATCGAAGAAGCGAGGCAGCCGTTCCCGCAGGTCAGCCGGCAGCACCGTGATGGCCGCCAATGGCATCAGCCCAACGAGGGAACGGACTTTGAGCCTGACGCCGTTGCCGTCGGGAAAGCGCAGCACGTCGTAATAGAAACCATCCTCGTGGTCCCAGAGTTTCACACCGCTCAATGCCAGGTTGTCCATGGCCGAGGCGATCCACAAGAAGTGCTCGAAGTACTTCAGCGCCATGGCCTCGTACAGCGGGTCTTCCTCAATCGCCAGCTCGATGGCGATCTGGAGCATCACCGATGCATAGAACGCCATCCACGCGGTGCCGTCGGATTGGTCCAGGCAGCCGCCCGTCGGCAGCGCGCTGCTGCGATCGAAGACCCCGATGTTGTCCAGGCCGAGGAATCCGCCGGAGAACACATTGTTGCCATCCTCGTCCTTGCGGTTGACCCACCAGGTGAAGTTCAGTGACAGCTTCTCGAAACAGAATTTGAGGAACGTCAGGTCGCCGCGGCCGCGAACCTGTTTGTCGTACGTGTACACGGTCCAGACCGCCCACGGGTGTACCGGTGGATTGACGTCGTTGAAATTCCACTCGTACGCCGGCATTTGACCGCTGGGATGCAGGTAGTGATGGCCGAGGAACAACCGCAGTTGATCCTTGGCGAAATCCACGTCCACCAGCGACAACGGAATGGTGTGGAAGGCGAGATCCCAAACGGCATACCACGGGTACTCCCACTTGTCCGGCATGGAGATCACATCCGCGTTGTACATGTGGAACCAGTCCTTGTTGCGGACCTGGGCGCGGACGCCTTCCTCGGGCTTGTCGCCATGCTCGCGCAGCCACACCGAGGCGTCGTAATAGAAATACTGTTTGCTCCACAGCATCCCGGCCAGGGCCTGCCGCATCACCAGCGCCTCGTCTCTGGTCAGTGTCTTCGGCGTGATGTCCTCATAGAACGTATCTGCTTCCGCCTGCCGGACC